>Ga0335070_10009532_pt1 | contig 11371 bp, 11 predicted proteins | sample Lox_Sample_13_FD_206722 | JGI IMG/M metagenome (GOLD analysis project Ga0335070, IMG submission 206722) | Soil microbial communities from Loxahatchee National Wildlife Refuge, Florida, United States - Lox_Sample_1.3 | ecosystem: Environmental > Terrestrial > Soil > Wetlands | place: USA... | reverse complement strand
CACGCTGTGATGAGCGTCAATTACGAGCGGCGCAAGGCACTCGTCCACCACGTGGAGGAGCTGCTCGGCGGGCTTTCAGGGAAGATCATCGGATTGCTCGGCCTGGCGTTCAAGCCCAACACCGACGACATGCGCGAAGCCCCCTCGATCGACATCGCCGAGGCACTGACCGCGGCTGGCGCAACGGTGCGAGCCTACGACCCGGTGGCAATGGAAAATGCCCGTGGCCTGCTGCCGGCCGTCGAGATGGCTGCCGACCCCTATGCCTTGGCTGAAGACTGCGACGCCCTGCTCGTCCTGACCGAATGGAATGAGTTCAAGAACCTGGACCTGGAACGCATCCACAAGGCGATGAAGTCGGCGGTGGTCGTGGATGGGCGCAATATCTATGACCCGGCCGAGATGCGCGCCCTCGGATTCACCTATCGCGGCATTGGGCGTGGTTATTGAGTGAGCAGCGGGCCCCAATGAATGATCGTCCCCCTGTCTGTGACTACGAAGGCTCGCGCTACCAGACGGTATTTTGGGAGCGCGGTGGGCGCCAGTACGAGGACCAATCCGAGGCCATCGCCCTCCGGCGTCTTCTGCCAAAGAGCGGGCATTTGATCCTGGAGCTGGGGGCCGGGGCCGGTCGGAATACACCGCGCTATGCAGGCTTCGAGCGCGTCGTCCTGCTGGATTACTCCCGCACCCAACTGCAGCAGGCCCAGGAACGCCTGGGACGGGGCTCGCGCTACGTCTTCGTGGCTGCGGACATCTACCGCCTGCCCTTCGTGGACGGCTTGTTCGACGCCGCCACGATGATTCGCACCCTGCACCACATGGCCGACGCGTCGGCGGCGCTGCGCCAGGTGCGCGCCGTGCTCCAGCCTGGAGCAGCCTTTATCCTGGAATTCGCCAACAAACAAAATATGAAGGCCATTCTGCGCTGGCTGCTGCGCCACCAGACGTGGAGCCCGTTTGCGCCCGAAGCGGTCGAATTTGCCCCGCTGAACTTCGACTTCCACCCTCGGACGCTGCGCGGCTGGCTCGGGGAGATCGGCTTCCAGGTTGAACGCACCCTGACCGTCTCGCATTTCCGCCTCGAGGCGCTCAAGCGGCTGGTGCCGACCGGCATCCTGGTGGGGCTGGATTCCATTCTTCAATGGACCGGCGGGCTGGTCCAGCTCTCGCCCAGCGTCTTCCTGCGCGCCCGGGCAGTCGGGGAGACGCCGCGCGCCGCCCCAGGAATGTTCTTCAAATGCCCCGCGTGCGGTACCACCCCGCTGGATGAGCAGAAGGACGCCCTGGCTTGCTCCAAATGCAACCAGAAGTGGGCGATCCAGGACGGAATTTACGACTTCAAGGAACCGATGGTATCAGTTGGGGCGTCGCATGCCCTGCGGGCATGACATGCGGCACCTTGCCTACTTCCACTCCCGCCATTCCCCCGGCTTCAACCTGCCCAGCTTCCACGTCCCGACCGAGATGCGCACCAGCCGCAGGGTCGGGCAGCCGACCGCGGCGGTCATGCGCCGCACCTGGCGCTTGCGCCCCTCAACGATGGTTAGCTCCAGCCAGCCGGTCGGGATCGCCTTGCGGAAGCGAACCGGCGGTTCGCGCGGCCAGAGCTCGGGCGCGTCCATGCGCCGGACCTGCGCCGGCAGGGTCGGCCCATCCTTGAGCACCACACCCGCAGACAGCTTCGCCACGGCTTCGTCGGTCGGGACGCCTTCCACCTGCACCCAGTAAGTCTTGGGGAGTTTGTTATGGGGATCGGTGACCGAGTACTGCAACGGGCCTGAGTCGGTCAGGATCACCAGGCCCTCCGAGTCGTAGTCCAGCCGCCCGGCGGGGTAGACGTCCTTGGCGGGAATATAGTCCGCCAGCGTGGGCCGGCCTTCCGGGTCGGTGAACTGGCAGAGCACCAGGTAAGGCTTGTTGAACAGGATCAGGCGGGCCATGATTTTTTTATTCCGTCGTAAATAAATTCCAATCCATAGGTATTAAACTTTCTCCAGCACCCAGAAGTGTGACAGACCAAAGATCATCAGGGGCGTTCTCTCGAGCGCCTGCAACAGGCCGCGCAGGAACTTCCCGAGCGGACCGAAGCGGGCGATCAGGTTGTCGTAGGCGCCGAAGATGATGGTCTGCTCAAGTATACAAATTGGCAAATCAGCAAATAGCTTCTTTAGGTCTTTCTGCGAATACACGCGCACATGCGGTGCCAGCCGGTCCCGCCAGCGGCGCGGCAGGTAGTTGACCAGCGGGACGTTGCCAAAATGGTATTTCCCCCGCCAGTAGACGCCGTGCGTCTCGAAGGGGTAGCCCCGGTTGGGGACGAACAAGGCCAGCCGCCCGCCGGTTTTGAGGACCCGCACGATCTCCCCCGCCGCGGCGCGATCGTCGCGCACGTGCTCGAGCACTTCGTGGCTGAGCACCAGGTCGAAGCTCCCGGCGGGGTACGGCAGTTCTTCGCCCGCTGCACAGGCCAGCAGGTCCGAGCGTTTCCGAGCCTCCTGCAGGCGTTCGAAATCGTACTCCAACCCGAAGACCCGACCGCCGAAGGGCTGTAGGTGCTGCACGTACATGCCCACCCCGCAACCGTTCTCCAAAATCCGGCCGCGAATGCGACCGCCGGCGGCACGCAGGATCATCCCCAGGCGGCGCTCCTGTCCCGCCCGCCAGATATACGAGGGTTCCCCGCGCAGGGCAGCTTTGGTCAAGTCACGATCGGACAAGGAGAACTCCAATACAAGCGAGGAAAGTAATGATCAAACAAGAAATAAATAACAAATTGGCAAATCAGCAATGGGAGCGGTACTTCTGGCGATTGAGTTCGGTGAGCAGCAGGGCCACGACTTCGCTGGCAAGGTCCAGTCGCTTTCGGACAACCACTTCCGGGATCAATCCCTTGCCGCGGTAGATGTGGCCTTTGGTCTCGCGGGCCGAACCGAGAGCGTAACCGTAAAATTGAAGTAGTTGCCTTCCAAATCCACGACCGTAACCTTCTTCGATGTTAGAGCAAACCGAGTCGGCACTGGCGATCACCTGGCGGGCCAATTCCTGACCGCGCACGTCCGGCAACCAGGTCAGCGTATCCTGCCAGAGCAAATCATACAGATAAAGTGCTTTCTGATAGGCGATCATGGACCAGAATTTTTCCGCTCGGATACTCTCAGGCACCGTATGCTGCCACTGTTCAAAATCCAAATCACTCTCAGCCATCTCTAACCCTCCTATTTATTTGCTGATTTGCTCGCTTGCTGATTTCCTTTTGTTATTATACCCTTCCATCCTTGCATATCTTGAAGTTGTATGCTAGAATCCTTTTGTACGTGAGTTCAATATCGCAATCACCGAAAAGTGGGCGACCCCCACTTTTCTGCATGTAATAGCAACCAGACATCCTGGGGAGCCGTTTGAACATGAAGAATGAATTTGCCCTCGCATTTAATGAAGTGCTGGAAGAAAAGCAACTGCCCAAGGAGATCATCCTGTCGGCCATCGAGTCGGCTATGGTGTCGGCCTACCGGCGGGCGGTCAACGCCTCCAACGCCCAGCACGTCGAAGCCAAGATCGACCCGGAAACCGGCAAGGTCACCATTTACGCCGAGAAGGAAGTGGTCGAAGACGTCCAGGACGAACGCACCGAGGTCACACTGGAGAACGCCCATGCGGTGAACCCGGAAGCCATCCTGGGCGACATGGTGGTGGTCGAATCCACGCCCAAGGACTTCGGCCGCGTCGCCGCGCAGACGGCGCGCCAGGTCATCCAGCAGCGCATCCGCGAGGCCGAGCGCCAGATGCAGTCCGACTACTACGAAAAGCAGATCGGCGAGATCGTCAGCGGCGTGGTCCAAGCCGTCAGCACCACCCAGGGCGTGACCGTCGGGATGGACATGAAGGCCGAGGGCATCATGCCCCCGAACCAGAAGATCCCCGGCGAGAAGTTCAAGGTGCACGAGCGCGCCCGCGCCATTATCCTGGAGGTCAAGGACAGCCCGCGCGGCCCGCAGATCATCCTCTCCAGAGCCCACCGCAACTTCCTGCGCCGCCTGCTGGAGAACGAAGTCCCCGAAATCTACCACGGCATCGTCGAGATTCGCGCCATCGCCCGCGAGCCGGGCCAGCGCGCCAAGGTGGCCGTCTCCGCCACGCAGCCGAACGTCGACCCGGTCGGGGCATGCGTCGGCATCAAGGGCGTGCGCATCCAGGCCATCGTCAAGGAGCTGCACGACGAGAAGATCGACATCATCGAGTGGAATCCCGACCCGGTGATGTACATTTCTAAGGCCATCAGCCCGGCCAAGGTGACCGGCGTCTACCTGAACGAGGCCGATCACACCGCCACCGTCGTCGTCCAGGAGGACCAGCTCAGCCTGGCAATCGGCCGCGACGGGCAGAACGCCCGCCTGGCCGCCAAGCTGACCGGCTGGCGCATCGACATCAAGTCGCTGTCCGAGGCGGCTTCCGATTCGATCCAGCGCCTGCAGACCGACCCCTCCCTGGCCGCCCTGGCCGAGGTCGAGCAGCCGCACATTCCCGCCATCGAAGACATCCTGACCAAGAAGAGCGAGGGCCGGCCGCTAACCCCGGAAGAGTACCTGAGCCTGATCCAGTTCGTCGACCGGGTGGAGCGCCGCACCGTGGAGCAGAAGAAAGCAGAAGCCGCCGCCGAAGAAGAGCGCATCGCCACCGCGCGTGCCGGCATCCCGCAGGCGGCTTTCGAAACTGCCATCGACATCCTGGGCCTGCCCGACCACGTCTACACCATCCTGACCGCAGCCGAGCATCGCAACGTCGGCGACCTGATGATGGCGATGAAGCTGAATCCCGACAGCGTCCTGGGTCTGGCCGGCATCGGCCCCAAGTCCATGCAGGCCATCGAGACCGCCCTGGCGAACGTGTCGTTCCCCGAGCCGGAACCCGCGCCCGTGCCCGAGGTCGCCCCGGTCGAAGCGGCCGCGACACTCCAGCCGGAGGCCGTCGCCGAGGCCGCCCAGGTTGAAACCGCAGCCGAGCCGGTCGCAGCCGGAGCGGAAGGCGCAGCGGAAGAGGCAGTCGTCGAAGAGAAGCCGCTCGAGGAAATCTTCACCCTCAAGCCGGAGATGCTGCAACCGGTCGCCACCGTAGCGGAAGATGAAGAGAGCGAAGCGGACAAGGCGAAAGGCAAGAAGAAGAAAAAGAAGGCCGTCGAGATCGTCTACGACCCGGACCGCGACCAGACCATCGCCAAGAAGAAGCACAAGCGCGGCGACCTGGAAGTCTGGGAAGAAGAGTAGGCTCGAGTTGAAATAGCCACAGGCATAGAACCAAGGTGTCTGGCAAACCTATTAAACGAATCAAGCATATCCCCCAGCGCACCTGCGTGGGCTGCCGTACGGTCCTGCCCAAGCGGTCACTGATCCGCCTGGTGCGCCGGCCGGATGGCGTGCAAATCGACCCGACCGGTAAACTGGCGGGACGGGGTGCTTACCTGCACAACTCCCGTTCCTGCTGGGAGAAGGGTCTGAAGGGACCTCTGGCTCATGCGCTGAAAGTCGAGCTGACGCAGGCTGACGTGGAACGGCTGCGCGAGTTTATGGCGACGCTGAAGGAAGATCCCTCCGCCGCAGGCGAAGACGGGCAAAGCCCTATGAGCTAGACAAACGCCCACGCTCAAAGGCATGCTCCGGGGTCGTCCCGCAGGGTCCAGCTCCCGGCTGTTCTTCTTCATCGAGCAGACCCTATCTTAGGAATTATTCTGAAGGAGGTGCCGCGTGAGCAACAACGGGCACAAGAAAATCGAACTTCCCGCCACGATCACCGTGCGTGATCTGGCGCAGAAAATTGAATCCAGCCCCATCCAGATCATTAAAAACCTGATGAAAAACGGCGTGATGGCCAACATTAACCAGATAGTCGATTTCGACACGGCCGCCATCATCGCCTCCGAGATGGGCTACGAGGCCAGCCTGGAAAGCCCGGAGATCCCCGAAGAAAAGGAGACCGGCGAAGTGCCGATGTGGCGCCAGGTCATCGCCGGCGAGGAACAGGCTTCCCTGGCCCCCCGGCCGCCCGTCGTGACCATCCTCGGCCACGTCGACCACGGCAAGACCTCCCTGCTGGACGCCATCCGCCATGCGGACGTGGCCGGCGGCGAGGCGGGCGGCATCACCCAGCACATCGGCGCCTACCAGGTCGAGCAGAAGGGGCGTTCGATCACCTTCCTGGACACGCCCGGCCACGCCGCCTTCACCGCCATGCGCGCCCGCGGCGCCCAGGGCGCCGACATCGTCGTGCTGGTCGTGGCTGCCGACGACGGCGTCATGCCCCAGACCAAGGAGGCCATCGCCCACGCCAAGGCGGCGCGCGTCCCGATCGTCGTCGCCCTGAACAAGATCGACAAGCCCAACGCCAACATCGAAAACGTCAAGAAACAGCTGGGCGACAACGACCTCGTCCCGGATGATTGGGGCGGGAACACGATTGTGGTCCCCGTCTCGGCCAAGCAGAAGCTGGGCATCGAAGACCTGCTCGAGGCCATCCTGCTGGTGGCAGACAACACCGACATCCGCGCCAATCCCAAGGGCAAGGTCATCGGCAGCGTGATCGAGGCCGAGTTGGACAAATCCAAGGGGCCGGTCGCCACGCTCCTGGTCCAGAACGGCACGCTACAGTCCGGCGACATCGTGGTGGCCGGAAACGCCTACGGACGGCTGCGCGCCTTGTTCGACTTCCGCGGGCGCAAGGTCGAGAAGGCCGAACCCTCCGTCCCGGTCTCGGTGATGGGCTTGAGTGAGCTCCCCTCGGCCGGCGACCCCTTCCAGGTGGTCGAGTCTGAAAAGGAAGCGCGCCAGGTCATCACCAAGCGCCAGGAAGCGGCCAAGACCCAGGCCACCGCCCAGAAGAAGATCTCACTGGAGGAACTCTTTGCCAAAGTCAAGTCCGGCGAGGCCAAGGAGCTCAACCTGATTCTCAAGGCCGACGTGCAGGGCTCGCTGGAACCGATCGTTAACGAGATCAAGAACCTGGGCAAGGGTGAGATCGCCATCAACATCCTGTACGCTGAAACCGGCAATATCAGCGAAAACGACGTCATGCTTGCGTCCGCCTCCCAGGCGATCATCGTCGGCTTCAGCGTCCAGGCAGATGTGTCTGCCCGCCGTCTGGCCGACACCGAGGGCGTTTCGATCCGGCTGTACGACATCATCTACCGCCTGACCGAGGACGTGGAAAAAGCCCTCAAGGGCATGCTGACCCCGGAGTTTACCGAGAGGGTCATCGGCAAAGCCACCGTCCTGGCCGTTTTCAACCTTTCCAAGGGCGGGAAGATCGCCGGCTGCCGCGTGACCGATGGTGAAGTGCGCCGCAACGGAAAAATCCGCATCTATCGCGGCAAGGACATCGTTTATGAAGGCGAGATCAGTTCCCTCAAGCATGAGAAGGAAGACGTGCGTGAGATGCGGCAGGGCTTCGAGTGCGGCATCGGTCTGAGGAATTTCAATGACCTGCAGGTCGGTGATTTTATCGAATGTTACGTGTTAGAAAAGACTGCGGCAAATTAATTTACGATTGAGGATTTACGATTGACGATTGAGGATTGAAGAATAAAATCGTAAATCGTAAATCGAAAATTGCTCTATGCCATCCAAAGTACGCCTCCAACGCATCGCGGACCGCATCCGCCAGGATCTCTCGGAACTGCTCATCCGGGAGATCAACGACCCGCGCCTGCACCAGGTTTTCATCACCGATGCCAAAGTCGACCGGGAGCTGGCTTACGCGGACATCTATGTTTCGGCGGTGGAAGGTGCCGCCCGCAGCCCGGAGATCCTTGCCGGGCTGGAACATGCCAGCGGCTTCCTGCGTCACGAGTTGGCCGCTAAGATCGAGCTGCGCACGTTCCCGCGCCTGCGCTTCCATTGGGACCCCACGCCGGAAAATGCGGACCACATCGAGCGGCTGTTGGCGGACCTGCGAAAGAATGAACGACCTTCAAGCAGCCATTAAAGAGCGCCTCCAGGGCGCCCAGCGCGTGCTGATCACCTCCCACATCCGCCCGGACGGCGATGCCATCGGCTCCGTCCTGGCGCTCGGCCTGGCCTTGCAGGACGCCGGCAAGCAGGTCGAGATGGTGCTCGCGGACGGCGTGCCGGCCAGTTTCAAGCACCTGCCCGGCAGCGAGCAGATCCAAACCAGGGCCACGGGTGAATTTGACCTGATCATCACGGTGGATTGCTCGGACTTGAAACGGGTGGGAGGCGCCCTGAATGGCTACCGTTCACCGGACATTGTCATCGACCATCACGTCACCACCGATGCATTCGGGAGCCTGAACCTGATTGAACCGGAGGCAGTTGCCACCGCCTCCGTGCTGACCCGTTACCTGTCCGGCTGGGGCTTGAAAATCACCCCGCCGATCGCCGCCAACCTGATGACCGGCCTGGTCACCGATACGCTCGGCTTCCGCACCTCGAACACCACGCCGGAAGCCCTGCGCCAGGCTGCCGACCTGCTGGAGCTCGGCGTGGACATGAGCTCACTTTACTTCCGCAGCCTGGTACGGCGCACCTTCCCGGCAGCCAAATACTGGGGCGCCGGCCTGACCAGCCTGCAGCGCGCCGACGGCATCATTTGGGCGACCCTGACCATGGCAGACCGCATGGCTTCCGGCTACACCGGGAGCGACGACGCCGATCTCATCAACGTGGTCTCCTCCATTGACGAGGCTGAGGCGGCCATCATATTCGTCGAGCAGGGTCACGACAAAGTCAAAGTTTCCTGGCGAGGGCTGAAGCCCCATGTGGACGTTTCCAAGATCGCCCGCCAGTTCAACGGCGGAGGCCACAAGGCAGCCTCCGGTGCCGAAATGAATGGCACGTTGGCCGAGGTCCAGGAAAAGGTCCTGGCGGCGACACGAAAATATATGAACCGATCCCGGTAAAAAGAAAGACAGCGGCCGGGTGGTCAACCCTGGAGGATTTAATAAATGGAAAGTCAAGATATCAAGAATGCCATTTCAGGCATCCTGGTGGTGGACAAGCCCGTCGGGATGACCTCGCACGACGTCGTCGAAGTGATCCGCCGCGGCACCGGTATCCGCCGCGCCGGGCATACCGGCACGCTCGACCCGCGCGCCTCCGGCGTCCTGGTCATCCTGATCGGCCCGGCAGTCCGGTTGAGCGAGTTCGTCTCGGCCTCGGACAAGCGTTACCAGGCCATCCTGCGCCTGGGCAGCACGACCGACACCTACGATGCCGACGGCCGCTTCACGCGCCAGGCCACCGCGCCGGTGGAGGTGACCGAAGCCCAGTTCGAGGAAGTGCTCAAGCGTTTTATCGGTGAGATCGAGCAGACGCCGCCGCCCTATTCGGCGGTCAAGGTTCACGGACGGAAGGCTTACGAAATGGCGCGCGAGGGCGAGGAAGTCGAACTGACCCCGCGCAAGATCCAGGTCCATCATCTCGAGGTGCTGGAATGGGCCCCCCCGGAGGTGGTCATCGACGTGCATTGCTCCTCCGGGACTTACGTCCGCTCGCTGGCCAACGATGTGGGCAACGCCCTCGGCTGCGGCGCCTACCTGGTCGGCCTGCGCCGCACCAAATCCGGGCGCTTCAGCCTGCGGGATGCCGTCCCCCTGCGCAAGCTGCAGGAGGCCTTCACCGCCGGCAACTGGTACCAGTTCCTGATCCCGGCCGCCGAGGCTCTGGCAGACTGGCCCGCCGTGGAGCTCAACCCCGACGAGGTGGAAGAGGTGAAGCACGGCCACCGCGTCAAGGCTCAGCCAGGCACCCAGCCCGGGCTGGTGCGCGGAGTCAGCATGGCAGGTGAGCTGATTGCCATCATGGGGCTGGATGAAGCCACCCAAGAGTGGCAGCCGAAGAAAGTCTTCTTCTCATAAGAACACCCTACACGAAGGACACGCAGCCTTCTGCACCGCTCGCCTGTCCTACGCGCCCACCGCCGTGTCTCACTACCCCTCCCTAGACGACCTTGCCTTGCAAAACGCATGGCTGACCATCGGTGTCTTCGACGGTGTCCATCGCGGCCACCAGGAGCTGCTCCGCCAGCTGATCTCCGGCGCGCACGCGGCCGGCAGTCCCGCCGTGGTGCTGACCTTTTTCCCCCATCCTGCCGTCGTGCTCGGCGGCAAGACCGATTTCAAGTGGCTGACCACGCCCGTCGAACGCGGCGCGCTGCTGGATTCGTCAGGCGTGGATGTTGTCATCACCCAGCCCTTCAACCGGGCTCTGGCCGATCAAACCGCCGAAGAGTTCATGCACCGGCTGTCGCGGACCCTCGGCCTGCGCACCCTGGTGATCGGCTACGACACCGCCCTGGGCCGCGGCCGACAGGGCACCGCGCCGCGCTTGGCGGAGATCGGCGCGGAGCTGAACTACGTCGTCCGGTCCGTACCGCCGGTCCAAGCGCAGGGAGGCATCATCTCGTCCACGCGCATCCGCGCCAGCCTGGCTGCAGGAAATGTGGCTGACGCGGCGAGGGACCAGGGGCGCCCCTACGCCGTCAGCGGACCGGTCGTCCACGGCGACGGGCGCGGGCACACCATCCACGTCCCGACAGCCAACCTCCAGGTCCCGGAGGACAAGGCCCTGCCTGCCAACGGCATCTACGCCTGCTGGGCCCACCTCGAAGGCAAGCGCATCCCCGCCGTGACCAACGTGGGCACCCGCCCGACCTTCACCCCCGAAGAGCACCGGCAGCACGTCGAAGCGCACCTGCTCGATTTCGACCAGGATCTCTACGGGCTGGAGATGCGGCTGGAGTTCGTCGAGCACCTGCGGCCCGAGGAGAAATTCCCGTCCGTGGAGGCGCTGGTAGAGCAAATCCGAGCGGATATCGAACTGGGAAGAGAAATTCTCAAATAACCTCTGGGCAACCCACCGGTCGCTCTGAATGTTTTTACAACGAATGCCCTGCCTGTTGGCAGGGCATACTTATTACCTACTTGTATCCCTGACCGGCGTGGAATATACTGAAATAGGGGAATAAGAGACGTTCCTGTTCGTTTCTTAGGAGGAGGATAGAAATGAACACTCGTTCCACTCGTCCCATCGTCATCTTTGTTTCGATGTTCGTTTTGGTCGCTCTTATCTCGGCCAGCTGCCAGATCTTGTCTCCCACCGGCACCCCCACCTACGTTGAAGCGATCTATTACACGGAATATCAGGATCCAAGCATGAACGGGAAGACGACTTTCGGATATTTACAATTCTACTATCATGGGTTCTTCACTTTCGTGGGCATTACGCCTCAAGGCCCCACCCCGATGACGGTCGTGGAGACCTACGATCAAATCGCCGTCACCTGGTTGAAGCTGAACGAGGTCCCGGACCACACTGGCAATTACGTCATCCTGGGCGATCGCATCTATATAAATTACCCGCCG
>Ga0335070_10009531_pt1 | contig 11372 bp, 12 predicted proteins | sample Lox_Sample_13_FD_206722 | JGI IMG/M metagenome (GOLD analysis project Ga0335070, IMG submission 206722) | Soil microbial communities from Loxahatchee National Wildlife Refuge, Florida, United States - Lox_Sample_1.3 | ecosystem: Environmental > Terrestrial > Soil > Wetlands | place: USA... | reverse complement strand
TACCGGCGTCAAAACGCCGAGTGCTCCCCACAGGTTCTGCTCAGTTTGACTGAACGCGGCCTAGGATTTCGGCAACCTGTTCGAGAGAGTACGGGGCTTTCATGTCTGCGAGCACTACTCCAATCTGTTTGTCGGAGAGCCCGAGCTTCTTCCGCAAGTGGAGAATGAATCTCGATCGGTATTCGTCCTGGCTTGAAATGAAGGTGCGGCCGTCCTTGGAGACGACGTCGATCCATCCCGCCGTGCCAAATTCGATCAAGGTTGCCACCGTGGCTTGCACGTTTCGGGCGGCGGTTTCGAGAGTATGGTAATCCTTCATGGCGCTCAAGCCTCCTAACCCGATGAGCCATCGATCTGCCAGGCCGTCGCGTCCTCAGGCATGATATGACTCCATCCGGGCACTGGGGTTCCGTCCCGAATGACGGTCCAGCTCCTGAGCCTATCTCCTGATATGTACTCGTTCAGCGTTCCGAATCTGTCATACACAATGACGCCTTCGCGCTCATCGAGCTCAGCTTTGCCAGAGGTGACGCGGCCCCGGACCCCGCTCTGCAGCACGTAAAGCAAAACGCAATCGCACGACAAAAGCATGAATTCCTCACAAGTTCGCTTTGTTCGTTAGTGCGGAGCCCCTGGGCTGGTCCGCTGAAGTAAAGCTCTTCGATGCGTTATTCGAAGTTCTATTGCGAGCTGCTTGTTAATATTCCATAATTCGAATATACTATATTCAGATGAGCGATGCATTGCGGCAGTTCAAGAGCGAGATCTTTCAGGGACTCGCCCATCCGACCCGGATCGCCATCGTTGAGTTGCTGCGCGATGGCGAGCTCTCGGCAGGCAAGCTGATCGAAAAGTTGGGAATCGAGCAGGCCAACGCCTCACAGCACCTAGCCGTGTTGCGCGCCAAACAGATTGTCGTCAACCGGAAAGTGGGCAATCAGGTTTTCTATTCAATCAGGGACCATGCGTTGATTGAGGTCCTCGACATTCTTCGCCGTTATTTTTATTCTCAGCTCAGCACCACGGTGAGCATGTTGAAGGAAGTCGCCAGGCAGGCGCCCAAAGCCTGAATCAGCACGTCTCGATGAAGGGTCAGAACCATTCCGCGCTCCTCCGGCGGGAGAAACTGCTTAACGCAGTTGAACACGCAGCTCACCTCCTTCCCATGCAGGGACCCATCGGTGTCTTCATCCATCACAACACTCTGCATGCGTTTCAAAACCTTCCTTTCGAGCGGGCGGTGATCGAAGCATCGCGTCTGTTCGGCGCTGAACCCTATATGTCTGAAGCGGCCTACCGCGCAGAGCTGGCGCGGGGCCGCATTCAAGTCGATGACATCAATTTCGTACTCGCGAGCGAGCCGGATGCGATAGTCTTCCCCGGCCTGACGCGGCGGTCGCTTCGGCGGGCCATGATTACGCCTGGCGTTCGTGAGTTTGATGCAGCCACGATCCTGTGGCGGACCGAACAAGGCGATCTCGCTCGGGACTTTCGCCATGCGGCCCTCCAGACACTGTTCGATGCCTGCTTCGAGCGTACGGTTATCCATGAGGAAGAATTGCCGCCGCCACGCCACATCGATGAGATCATCCACCCCTGGCTGATTCGGCTGTGCGCAGTCTTTTTGGATCAGGGTACAGCGTACTGGCCGATGCCCCACCGCGAAAGAGGGTTTTATGAATCTGTGCGGAACTTGCTAGGCCAGAGGGGCGGAATTTTTCCAAGATATCTGATCGGCCTGAACGAGGAGTTTCGACGACAGGAGTATTTCTCTTTCTCGGCGGCGGACGCGGTACTCGATTATCTCGACACTCAGTGTTTCAAGGAAGACGAGTGGGAAGACGTCCTTCAGGCCGAACTTCTGGCATTGGCCGGCTGGGCCGGCCTGATGCGCAGACTGGAAGAAAGCCCCGGTCTGGCGCCGCATGAAAGGGTTCCCTGTTCGCTGATGGATTTCCTTGCCGTTCGGCTGACCATGTCGCGCGTGGCTTCGCGAATGGGCGCGGCTGAAGCCGTGCCCCAGGAAAACCCGCTCAAAACAGAGGAGCAGCGCCGTCTGAGCCGCGCCGCTCGTATCTATGACGCGGCGCGCGTGGTGTCGTTTTCGGCGGCCGAGGTGAGGCTGTTGTCGGATTCCGAATGGGCATCGTTCGTGAACGAGGTCAAGGCGTGCAATGGTTTCGAGCGCCGCCGAATTCTCCATCTCGCCTATGAACATTGGCATGAACGCGCCATTCTGCACGGGTTAGCGAGTCATCGAAGGTACCGCGGCTTGTCTGGCATAAAAACCAGACCGCGCGCCCAGGTTTTCTTCTGCATTGATGAGCGGGAGGAATCGATGCGGCGCGCCCTTGAGGAACTGGACCCGGAGGTGGAGACCTTCAGTGCCGCCGGATATTTCGGTGTCGCAGTGGATTACCAGGGAATCGACGACCCGCAGGGCGCGGCTTTCTGTCCGGTTGTCGTCAAGCCCCGGCATGCGGTCCTGGAACAGCCCAAGGCGGAAGACAGTGCGTTGCACGAGAGCCGGCGCTGGCGTAGACGCCTGCTCGGCCTGCTGATGCGTAGTTCGTTCGTGTCCTCACGGTCTTTGGTGCGCGGGTGGTTGTCGACGACTGCGCTCGGCTTGCTGTCGGCTGTGCCTCTGATCGGTCATCTGCTTGCCCCCCGTCGTTATGCGCTGCTGCGCGACTGGTTGAACAAGGCCTTTCTTCCCGAGCCGCGCACCGAACTGCGGTTCATGCGCAACGCCGCGCAGTCGCAGGACGCTGTGGAAGGTTTGCTGACGGGCTTTGCCGCCGGAGAGAAAGCGGAGAGCGTGGCCAGCGTTCTGGGTCCAGCGGGGTTGACGCGCGGCTTCTCTCGGATCGTGGTGATTCTCGGCCACGGATCGACGAGCCTGAATAACCCTCACGAGTCGGCCCATGACTGCGGAGCTTGCGGCGGACGCCGCGGCGGACCCAACGCGCGCCTCTTCGCCGCCATGGCCAACCGCCCCGAAGTACATTTCCGTCTGCAGAAGATGGGTATCGACATCCCCGCGGACACATGGTTCATCGGCGGCTATCACGACACTTGCAGCGATGATGTGGAACTCTTCGATCTGGATCTCCTTCCTTCGACGCATCAGGCCGAATTGGAGCGCGTCCGCACATCGCTCGAAGGAGCCGCAAGCCGTAACGCCCATGAGCGCGCGCGGCGGTTTGAGTCGTGTCCGCCGGACGCCAGTCCGGAAGAGGCGCTGCGCCATGTGGAGGAACGCAGCGAACACCTCGCGCAGCCGAGGCCCGAATATGGGCATTGCACAAATTCAGTCTGCATCGTCGGCCGGCGCGGCCTGACGCGTGGACTTTTTCTCGACCGGCGCGCATTTCTGGTTTCCTACGACGCGGATCAGGATCGCGATGATCGCAGCCTTGATTCACTAATGGCTGCGGTTGTACCCGTTTGCGCGGGCATAAGCCTCGAATATTACTTTTCCTTTGTCGATAATGACCGCTATGGTTGCGGCACGAAGTTGCCTCACAATGTCACCGGCCTGCTGGGTGTGATGGACGGTCACGCAAGCGACCTGCGGACCGGGTTGCCCTGGCAGATGGTTTCGATCCACGAGCCCGTCCGCATCCTCTTCGTGATCGAGACGACGCCTGAACGTCTGGACGGTGTGATCGAGCGAAGCGCGTCGCTGAAGCAGATGGTTACCAACCGTTGGATTCGCATCGCGGCGATCGACCCGGCTTCTGGCCGCGTGCATGTTCGCCGGGACTCCGGATTCGAAGAGTTTGATTCCCCGCTGGAACGGCTGCCCGTTGCGCTCTCCTCGGTCGAATGGTACGCGGGCAAGATCGAGCATCTCCCCATGGCCTGGATTCCCACCGTGGCAGGAGGCCGGGTCGCATGAGTCTTCCCCAGGCCGCGCTGGTGTTTGTCGTCATGGCACCCGGCGGTGTCTTCGGTCTGCTTGCTCTGCTGTGGTTGTTCGGCTGGGTCCCTTCTGAGCGGGTTCTGTCCCGTATCACAGGAATGGCTTTTGCCGCCTGCGTGTTTCTCCTGGCTGCGCTGCTCTGGACTCTCGCCGCCACCGGTGCCTCCAGCGTGTCTGTGACCTTCGGAAACTGGTTTGCTGTGCATGAGTATCGGTTTCCTCTCGTGCTAATCGTCGACCGCCTGTCCCTGCCTTTCGTCGGTATGACGATTGTGCTGTCGGGACTGATCGGACAATTCTCGGCGACCTATCTGCATCGCGAGAGGGGGTTCTTCCGGTTCTTTCTGTTACTGCACCTATTCGCGTTCGGTTCCCTGCTTGCATTTGCCGCAGGCTCCTTCGATCTGCTTGTTGCCGGATGGGAGCTGGTTGGAATTACGTCGGTACTCCTGATCGCTTTCTTCGATCAGCGTCCGCCCCCGGTGGAGAACAGCCTACGTGTCTTCGCTGTCTATCGAGCCTGCGACATCGGATTGCTGGTGGGCGTATTCGCAATGCACCATTGGGCCGGAAATGCATCGTTTGCGAACGGTATGCCGCTGATCACGCGAGCGCAGGCAACCGTCGTGTGTATCTTTCTGCTTGTTGCGGCTGCAGGGAAGGCCGCGCAGATCCCGTTTTCGGGGTGGCTGCCGCGCGCAATGGAGGGCCCGACACCATCGAGCGCCATATTTTACGGGGCAATCTCGATTCATGCTGGTGCATATCTTCTGCTCCGAGCTCAACCCCTTCTCGCGCACGCGCCAGCTGCCTCAGTTTGCGTGATCGTGATCGGCATCGTGACGGCAATTTACGGCACCATAACGGGCCGGGCCTGCGCCGATGCCAAAACGTCGCTCGCATTCGCTTCGCTCACGCAGGTCGGCGTAGTCTTCGTCGAGATCGGATTCGGCTGGAGATCGATCGCCGTCGCCCATATTCTTGGGCATGCCTTCGTTCGGACGCTGCAATTCCTGCGCGCCCCGTCCATGCTTCACGACTATCACCGGATGCACTCGGCTATTGGAGGTGAAGTATCACCAACAGGTAAACATCTGGAGGACCTGTTGTCGGACCGTACTCAGCAGTGGCTCTACCGCTGGGCGCTCGACCGCGGACACCTGGACACGATTCTCGATAGGTGGTTCCTCTATCCGCTTTTGCAGTTGTCCAGGCTGTTTGCCAAGCTTGACGGTGTTGGACGGTCCGCTGGTGCGAAGCGGCGGTTGGACAGTTCGATTTCGATGCGAAGTCCTGCCGAACAGGGGGTTGAATGATCGCGAATGCGGCATGGATTCCGGGAGCGGTTGCCACCGGCCTCGCGATCGGCACGCCCTGGTCTGCAGCTGTCCTTTTGATGGCATGGCGGCAAAATGCGCGAATCGTAGGCTTCATGGCGGCGCTTGTCTCGGCCGCAGCAAGTGCGCTTCTTCTGCTCGCGGCACCTGCGGGGGAGTCTCTGTACGAGGCGTTGATGCTCCTGTTTTCCTGCCTCACTGCGGGAGCGGCTCTGATGATTCCGAAACGCGACTGCGATTCGCGGACGATCGGCGGAATCCTCTTTCTGCTTGGGGCAACGTTACTAGTGTATTCGAGTGAGAACCTGCTGGTTTTTCTTGTGGGATGGATTCTCTCGGCCATCCCTTTCTTCATTCGATCGTGGTTCCGGGCGACTTCGTTTCGTCCGGCCACAGCTTTGTTGCTTTCGATCCTTGCCCTAGCATTGGCCATCGGAATCATTTTCAGGAGCGGCCATGCTCTTTCAATGGATAGCCTGCAGGGCCGGAGTCCCGGCGGGACGGTGGCCTTCGGGCTCCTGGTGGTTGCAGTGATCTTTCGCAAAGGAATCTGCCCCGCGCACGCATGGGTGGCGGATGCGGCCGAAGGCGGTCCGGCGATTCCTACTGCTCTTCTACTGAACGGGCATTTCGGCGCACTGCTGGTTGCACGGCTGATTTTGCCGCTGTTTCCGAGCACTGCCGGCAACTTCTTTCCCGTGCTCTCCTGGCTGGCGATCGCGACTGCGCTCTATGTAGCCATACGCGGGCTTACCGAAAACTCGCCGCGAAGGCTTCTCGCGTTTCTGGCACTCAGCCAGTCGGCATGCATACTGGCCGGGCTGGAAAGCCGCACATCAGAGGGGATCACCGGCGCGCTCGTCCACTGGTTCGTAGTAACGGTCTCGACGATGGGCCTTTTCGGTGTTCTTCGGCTGCTCGAGGTCCGCTTCGGAGAGAACCTTACCGCGAGCAGGCATCTTGGCTTTGCGGAACACGCACCCCGCCTGGCAGTCTTCTTCGCGGTATTCGGGCTGGCCCTGGTGGGTCTGCCGGGAACGCTGAGCTTTTGCTCCCAGGACCTCCTGATTCACGGAACGCTGATGTCCCACCCCGTCACAGGCATTGTCGTGCCGATCGCGACCGCGATGAATGCAGTGACCATTTTCCGTCTCTTCGCGAGGCTTTTTCTAGGCAGGCGGCGCACCGGCTTCACGCACATGGCAGATGCGTTGCCCCGCGAGCGCTGGATTCTGGCGGCGGGTGTCTTGTTCGTTGTATTGGGGGGCCTGTTCCCAAATGCACTTGTCGCCCTCCAGTCAACCCAGGCGGAGGTCGTTAACCGCGCGAATGACCGTCCCGTGCGCCGCAAACATTTGACGCCGATATCGATTCCCGGCTTTGTAATCACCAAGTGAGGAGTTGAACAATGGCTCAGAAATTCGTGAATGATTGGCTTGAAGACCTGGTGCAGTCTAAAACGCCATTAGTCGACGCGCTTTATTCCTTGCGGCCACCTGACTTGACACGTGCCGTTCAGGGAATACGGGACTTCCAGGGTACGAAGGTAATGCTGTCATGTACAGACCGAACTCCGCTGGCGAGACTGTTGAAACAAGCGCTTTGCTTCGCAAACCTAGTCATTATCGTGCCCGCGCCCCTTTGGGTATCATGTGCCCATCCAGGATCACATCCCTATGGAGAATTTAACGTCGAAAGCGTCGGACTGGGAAGTTTTTGCCATTTTTCGGCAGGCCTCGTCAAGAACTTGTCTCGTCTGATTGCCGAAGATGCCGATGTATTCGGCGACGGGGCTGCCACGTTCCTCCCCGTTTTGGGTGAAAGCCAGCATCGTTGGTCGCATCCCGAGTTAGGTTTACCGGAGCTGCCCCGTCCGTATTCAGGCGATGGAGGCCACAACAGTCCTCTAAGTGTTCACGTCGAGGGCCTTTACGGATTGTGCAGCGAGCGCCTGACCGCAGAGCGGCTCGGCGCAATGCACCTGAACACGGCATCCTTCACGACACCAGTGTTCGGCGATCTCGCGACTGGCGAACTGCCGACCGGGGATTGGGTGCACTATATCTGGAAAGTTGACGTTCCAGACCTCTCTTTTCTTCCAATGACCCACGTTGCACGTATCCGACGCGATCTCGCCGACGCTGTGTCCCAATTCTCTCGTGCAACCATGAAAGTGTTGGGCTCAGGCGACGTCGATAATAGCACCGCCAAAGCGATGGTCGGAGACCTCCAGAACTCTGCAACAGCCTTGAAGAAGCAAATGGAGTCGACGTTGGCACAGTTTGCGACTGGTACTCGTCTTCCAAAGACCACTGTAGTGCTTGGTTCGGGAGGGCCAGAAGGAGGTATATCGCCGACTGTTAACTTGCTCAGGGGCGGTACCCTGACGAACCTTAAACGCCTGATTACCGTGTCCGGAAACGAAAAGCTGGAACTCCGCCAGGATAGCTTTTGGGCTGCAAGGTCCTAGTTCAGATGCTATGGTTTGAGCCAATGACAACATTACAACTCTTCGCGAGGAACAGACGGCCCGCTGGGGAACCCGTAGAATATTGACGCGTTGGGGCACCTCTGATGTTTCGATTTGATCAGTTAATTCGCCGCGACATGACGGTCCGTGACGTGAAACAACGCTACCCTGCAACAGTTCCTGTGTTCGAGCAGTTCGATTTCCGCCCGGTCTGCGATGATTGCGATATCGCAACAGACAGTTATAACAGCCCTCCTGGTAGCAGCAGGCGCGCAGGAGGACCTGCGCCCAATATTTTCGGCGTACGGGCTGGTCCTCCTCATCTGGACTGCTTTCCGGACGCGGTCAGAAGAAGAACTTGACCGCGAGCTGCACGATGCGGCGGCCCTGCTTATCGGTCACGGTTCCAAAGTCCGGCGTATTCAACTTTCCGGTGGTCGGGTCGAAGCCGAGAGTTAGATACTCACAGCGTTACAAAACCATTCCCTTTAGACACGCTGCTGAGCTGACCCTAGATTAGCCTGGGTCAACTGGGCTTTGTCCTTGACGGGAATTTCTTTGGGCTTGCCTCGACCAATGCTCGTCTCCTTGAATCCTACGCGCGCGCGCGACACCAAGGTCCACCGCGACGAGCACTAAGCCCCGCCTGCTCTGTTCGCCACGGTCGTGCCCTCGCCGGTGGACGGCACGTATTGGGAGCAGGCCGATTTTCTGAGCCAGCTTGAACATCGGCGGGGCGTAACGAAACCGAGAACAAGTTCGTGGCGGCCAAGCAGGTGGTCTACCACGGCCACGTGCATCCCTCGGTGATTCAGGCCGAGGAATTGAAGAGGTAGTTCTCCCGAAAATCCCAGTAACCCCGGCGAGCCGGAGCGGGGTCAAGGGCGCCCGCGAAGCGGGCGTTTATCGCAGAGACCCTTGACACCGCGGACGGCTCCCCACAATGGATGGCGGGACGAAGCCCAGTGTCCCTTGACAACGCCGACGACGTTATACATGGCACACAGTCAAGTCCAACAAATCCCATTCCTTTCCGACTTCGGGTAGTCAGTGGCACTTCGCCAAAACACTTCCCAACCACACAAAGTGGCGTAACACCCAATTGCGGCTTTTCACGCACGAGTTTTGCGAGAGGCACCACAGAAACAAGATCCGTGATCCACCCAAAAGCAAAGGGCAAGCGCGGGCACGGGGAGGCTTGGCGCCTTAAATGCAGATAAAGGCGCTCTAAATTACCTGATTTGCTTTTGACCCCGCGATGCAATTAACGCGCGCTGCTGATTATGGAGTTCGGGTAATGATTCACCTGGCAAGTTTGTCGCCCGGTACCCGGACTAGTTTGCCGGAATTGGCTGCGGCCATCGAAGTGCCGGATCAGTTCCTTTCGAAAGTGCTGCAGATGCTCTGCCGGAGGCGGTTCGTGAACTCGCACCGCGGCGTGAGCGGGGGATTTGAACTGGCGGTCGACCCGGAAACCATTTCGGTTCTGGAAGTTGTAGAGACGATTGAAGGCCCGATCCAACTGAACATTTGCCTCGGTCCGGGCCTGGGCTGTCATCGCAAACGGCGATGTCCGGCGCACCTGGTATGGGCGGAGGCCCAGGAAGCGTTGCAGGCCGTGCTGCGGGGGGCGTCTATCGCGAAACTGGCCCGAGCCGGCACACAAGTGAGTTGAGATGGCGTTGACGTGGGTTTCGATTGCGGCAAGTCTGGCCATGGGGTTAGCGGCCGTGTGCGCCTTCATATTCGCCGTCAAACGTGACTATTTTCGCGACATCGAAGATGCCAAATACCAGGTCTTCTGGTCCGACCTCGAAGAACTGGTCGATGCTCCCAAGGAGAAGAACCATGACCGAACTTGAAGAGCGGGGAATTGCCCGGCGGCGGCTGCTGACATGGTTCAGCGGTTTCGGGCTGTTCGGCTCAGCGATCCTGAGCGCCTTCTCCAATTTCGTTTTCATCAAGCCACGGGCTACCTATGGCCCGCCGGCCCGGTTCGCTATCGGAAAACCGGACGAGTTTCCGCCCGGCACGCGGATTTCGCTCGACGTGCGGCGCGTATGCGTGGTGCGCGAGGGCAGTAAAGTTGCGGCGATTTCGACCACCTGCACGCATCTGGGTTGCATTGTAGGCGTTTCCGATACGGGATTCGCGTGTCCTTGCCACGGTTCCCGCTTCGATCAGGACGGCAACGTGACGGGTGGGCCAGCGCCCAAACCGCTGCCCTGGTTCAAAGTCAGCCTCAAACCAAACGGCGATCTCGAAGTAGACAAGGGCATCGAGATTCCGCCAGGCACCTATTACAACGTATGAACGACACCACGAAGCAGTCCGGCGTGTGGACCGCCGTCAAGGAACTGCCCGGCAACGTCTGGAGTTCTATCTTCCGGAATCCCTTGCCCTCCTCGGATCTGGAGCGGGCATCCACGAGCTTCACCAACTTCTTTCTCCACATCCACCCGGTAAAGGTTCACAAGAATACGCTGCGGCCGATCTACACGATGGGTCTGGGACTGATCTCGTTCTTTCTATTTCTGATCCTGGTGGTGACGGGCGTCCTGCTGATGTTCTACTACGTCCCCGCGACGACTCAGGCTTACGACCGTATGCTCGATCTACGAGGGTCGGTGGCCTTCGGCATTTTTCTGCGCAATATGCATCGCTGGTCGGCGCACGGCATGGTGGCGTTAGTGTTTCTGCACATGTGCCGCGTGTTCTTCACGGGTGCCTACAAACGGCCGCGCGAGTTCAACTGGGTGCTAGGTGTCTTGATGCTGCTGGTGACCCTGTTTCTGAGCTTCACTGGCTATCTACTGCCGTGGGATCAATTGGCGTTCTGGGCGATCACGGTGGGGACCTCGATCGCCGGCTACGCGCCGCTGGTAGGGCAGCAGATCAAGTTTCTGCTGCTGGGCGACACGACGGTGGGACAAGAGGCTCTGCTGCGTTTCTACGTTCTGCACGTCGCCGTACTTCCGGTGACGCTCGTCCTGCTGATAGCCGTACACTTTTGGCGCATTCGAAAGGATGGCGGGCTTTCCCGGCCGGAAGAAACTGGAGTGGCGGCACTGACGATGCACAGTGCGCCGGCTCCGAATGTAGCAGTCAGTGTGACGGCTGTTCCTGTCGCAAAGAAGCGCTTGTACGGCTTGCAGGGATTTGTGCGCGGCCCGTTTACCAAGATCGGCAACGTCCCGGACAATTCGGTTTTTAGCTGGCCCAATCTTCTGATCGCGGAGCTGTTTGTGTTCGTGATGACCGTGGCGATTATCCTTTGCGTGTCGCTGCTGTTCAATGCGCCGCTCGAGGAGCCGGTAAACGTTATGCATCCACCAAACCCGGCGAAAGCACCGTGGTACTTCCTGGGGCTTCAGGAGATGGTGAGTTACTCAGCATTCTGGGGCGGCGTCGGCATTCCGGGGTTATTCGTGGTGTTGCTGCTCGGAGTTCCCTACCTCGACCGCAATCCGAAGGGCGTCGGCCGGTGGTTCGCACGGGAACGGCTGCTGGCCAACACGATTTTCCTCACTCTGGTGCTGATCAACGTAATCTTCATCGTGATCGGCACCTTCTTCCGGGGCCCGAACTGGTCCTTTGTATCTCCCTGGTGAGGGTATGCGACTGGCATTAGCGATCGCGA
>Ga0335070_10009530_pt1 | contig 11373 bp, 12 predicted proteins | sample Lox_Sample_13_FD_206722 | JGI IMG/M metagenome (GOLD analysis project Ga0335070, IMG submission 206722) | Soil microbial communities from Loxahatchee National Wildlife Refuge, Florida, United States - Lox_Sample_1.3 | ecosystem: Environmental > Terrestrial > Soil > Wetlands | place: USA... | reverse complement strand
CTACGTCGCGCTTTTTGCGGCGGCGGTAATCCTGGCGATGACTTGGAAGGTCTATCCGCTCTTCAGGGATACGCTTCGCGTCGACGGCCGCGTGGTCAGTCTCGATGACTACGTGACGGAGGTCTGCGGTGAGCGCGTGGGACCGCTCGCGACGAGCTGCCGCGAGGCGACGCTCGAGCACGGCAGGCGACTCGTCGCAAGCCAGCAGGCGAAGGCGCTCCTGATGGTGGAGGCGCCGCTCATCGCCTATCTCCTGATCTATCTGCCCTACCGTGCGCTCGCGCGCCGGCTCGATCGATCCCGCGCGCAGCCGGCAGATGCTCTCTCTCGCTCGAGGACCTCGGCCGGGGCCCGATAGACACGCTATTGAAAGGTCACATCTAGCGGTGGTGGTGCGGCCTTGCCTGCTGCGTAGAGCCCATGCGACGGCGCGCCTCCTCATCGATCGCGCGCATGAGCTCGGGCTGCTGCGCCGCGAGCCGGCGGAAATCCGCGAGATCGAGGAGCAGGAACTGGCAGTGCTCCCGCGCGATCACCGTGGCCGTGCGCGGCCCGCCCGTGACGAGCGCGATCTCGCCGAAGAACTGGCCGGTCGTGAGCCGGAGCGGCGCCGGCTGGATCTGGATCTCGACCTCGCCCGCGACGATGAAATACATGCAATCGCCGGGCTCGCCGCGGCGCGTCACGACCGCGCCGGCGGGCACGTCGTGCGGCCGCAGCAGCTTCGCCACCTCCGCGATGGTGCCGGCACCGACGTCGCGGAAGAGCGGCACCCGCGCGACCATGTCCCAGGTGCGGAGAAACTCGCGCCGGTGCATCTCCTCGGCAAAGGCGTTGGCGAGGATGCCCGCGAGGAAGGCGAAGGTCGCGATGCCGCAGATCATGACGAGACCTGCGATGAAGCGCCCGAAGGAAGTGAGCGGCACCACGTCGCCGTAGCCCGTGGTCGTGAGCGTCGTCACCGCCCAATAGAGCGAGGCTGGAATGCTGCTGAAGGCCTCGGGCTGCGAGGAGCGCTCGGCCAGGTATTCGAGCGTCGCCGCGAGCAGCAGTACCACCAGGAAGGCCATGAACAGACTCTCGACCGGTCCCCGGGCGTTCCTGAGCACGCGGCCCACCAAAGCGAGGCCCTCGGAGTAATGTCCGAACTTCAGGATCCAGATGACGCCGGCAACGCGGGCGACCAGCAGCGGAACGCCCGCCGCCATCGCCGCGAGCGGCAGCAGCGCCAAGAGATCGATGAGGCCCGCGCCGCTCGCCGCCCACTGCCAGCGCGAGCGCCAGGGCCGCCCCGGCTGCACCCAGGGCGCGGCGGGCGCCACGGTCAGGCGCAGCAGATACTCGAGGGCGAAAAAGGCGAGCGCCGCCTCGAACACGTGCTCGAGGGTCCGTCCGAAGGCCGCGTTGATCGAGGTGACGGTGTCGAGAACGAGCGCGGCGAGCCCGGCGACCGCCATGAGGTGGTGCACGATCCGGAAGACCACGGCAGGCCAGGCCTTCGAGTCGGCCGAGAGCCAATCGTAGATGCGCCGCTCCAGCACGCCGTCCCTTTCCAAGCGAGAAACCCGAGCCCCCAGCAAGCAAGCCAGCATTCCCCTGCTCTGACAATGGTTTTTGCGTTGAACGGCGCCGAGGCGCTAGGATGGCGCGATCAGGGCACGCAGCCCGGAAGTGCAGGAAGGCTAGGTGATAGGGTGATCGGGAAGGTGGCGATCTTGATCGCGTTTACGGCGCTCGTGGCGGTCGCGGCGGCGGAGGCGGCGACGTCCGGCGCGGGGACGGACAACACCCGCATCAATGGCCCCAGCACTCGCTGGCACGCCGCCGACGATTGCAATCGCGAGGCCTTCAAGAAATATCCGGACTATACCCAAGAGGGCGCCGCCAAGCGGGACGCCTACCTGCGCCAGTGTCTCCGGGACCACCACCTGCCACCGCCGGGCAATCCCGTCCAAACGAAGCCACAGGGCCAGTAGAGCCCGAGCCTCAGGCCCCGCTCGCCGCCTCCCCCGCACCGCTCTCCTGGAGCCTCGCCAGCAGGTAGTCGAGGTTCTCCGCGCCCACGTCCTCGAATTGGGTGAGGATGCGCTCGATCATGCGGCGGCGATGGCGCTCCTGGTCCAGCACGCCGCCGTCGAAAGGGGTGGCGCGCGCCACGTCGAGCGCGACGCGGAAAGCGCTGAAGAGAGCCTTCGGAAGCTGAGTGTGGTCGTAGAGCGATTTGAAGCCGAGCGGGCCCGCGTCGTGAATCAGGAGCCGCGCGTTGTGGAGCGGCACGCGGCCCAGCACCGCGAAGGCCGCCTCGACCACCGCGAGATCGCCCAAGCAGAGCGCGCGCAGGATGAGCGAGGGGGTGAGCCGGCCCGCCGCCTTCAGGTGGGTGACGAGCTCGAGCGCCTCGGTCGCGGGCGAGAGCGGCGAGACCAGCCCCACGGTGGCGCGCTCGCGGATCTGGAAGACGAGATCGCTCGCGAGGCGGTCGGGGAGGTCGTGGCGGGTCATGAGGGTTTGGCGCAGCCGGTCGGACGCCTCCGCCACGAGGCGCTCCAGCACGCCGACGGGAAGCCGGGCGCGGCGCGCGAGCGAGTCCCCGACGGCGACGTCGGCGCCGTGCCGGGAGAGCACGATATGGAGCGTGGGCTCGGGGATCGCAGCGCCCTCGTTGCCGACGAGCGCGGCGATCGCCCGCGGATCGTCCTCCGCCACTAGCGCGTCGGAGACGCGCTCGGAGACCGTGGGGCGCCGGGCGATCGCCATCAGCTTCGCGGTCGTAGCACCCTTGACCAGCGCGACGAGCGCGTCGTCGCTCAAGACGCTCGAGTATTGCAGGATCGGGATGGACACCGCCTCGACGTCGCGCGCAAGCCTGAGCGCCACGTCCTCCGGCAGGTGCCGGCTTTCCTTGAGGCACTCCGCGAGCGCCTGGCGCACGCGCTGCGCCGCGTCCCGCGCCATCACCCGCACGATCTCCTCGGCGATCCGGCGCTCCTCGGCGGTCAATCCCGGGCGCTCGAACTCGCGCGCTATTTTGGAGGCCATGTCGACGCGCGTCTCGGGCGAGGGATCGGCGAGCAAGCGCTCGACGTCGGCGCGCGTCAGGGAGTCCGTCATGCCGGGATCATGGCGCAGGCTTGGCTAACATTGACTTAACGGACCCCCGGAGGGGTCAGGCCACGCGTTTGAGGGCGCTCTCGACGCGGCGGAGCTGGTCCTCGATGTCGATCGCGAGGGCCGAGGTGACCTCGAGCCGCCGGTCCTCGAGGACGTGGATCTTGCCGCGATGGCGGCGCCGCCACTGCATGATCGCGGCGTCGCGCGCGGCGAGGAGCGCCGCCATCTGCGGACGGAACAGCACGAACATCGCGCCGACCCAGCGGTTGAGCGCGGGCGACGGCCGCGGCACATTCACGACGAAGCGCTCGAGCATGCGCACGACGTCCTCGGCCCGGTACCAGGTCTCGCCGGTGACCCAGCGGTTCGTAGTGAAGAGGCGAATCGGCATACCCCTGGGGCTCATGGAGATCGCGATGAGATGGCTCAGCTTCTCGTTGTCCTCACCCTGGCACGGTTGCGGCGCGGGCGGCCGCACCGGCCCCTGGGGCTGCGCGGGGGCGTCGGGGATCGCGAGCTCCGGCAGCATCATGGGCCTGGTGCCGGCGGGCATCCCGCGGGGCCGCAGGAAGGTGTGGAAATGCCCGTGCTCGCCGCCGCGCTCGGCGGGCGGGTGGGCGTGGTAATAGAATTGCGCGTGGCTCGCGGGGTCGTAGACGTCGCCCGCGGGATAGTGCTCCCACTCGTAGAAGCCCTCGGCGCACTTTAGCGCTTCGGCGACGACGCTGCCGCCGGTCTCGGCCAGCGCGCGCATGCACTCCAACGCCTCGCGGCCGGCCGCAGCCATGCGCTCGAGCTCAGGACGCGGTACTCTCGCGAGTTCGACCATGCGGTCCGAAAAGGTGCGGGCTCATTCGACTTATGCGGGATTCGGCCCGCCGAGGCAAGCGGTGCCGCCTCAGCCGCGGGCCATGACCGGAATCGCCCAGGCGACCGCCTCCTGCATGGCGCGGCGAAGCGCCGCGTCGAAAGCCTCGACCACCGGGAGGATCGCGTTCTGCGCCGCGCGCTCATCGGAGCCGATCGTCCGCTCCGAGACGATGCCGCGCTCGGGCATCCGCACGAGTTTGAGCGCGAGGCGGATGCGGACCGTGGGCGCGTCCCCGCCATCGTAGACGGCGGTAAAGTCGCGCAGCTCCGGCTTCAGGATCCAATCCGCGCGGAGCGCCAGGCTCTCACGGCCGATCGCGCCGATCTTGCCGGAGTTCTCGAAGGATTCGACGAGGAGCGTCTGCACCATCAGCGGCGCGCGATCGGTCCAGGCGGCATTGGCGAAATAGTCGAGCGTCACGGGACTGCGCATGAGCGCGATGCGCTCGGTGTCGAGCCCGCCGGGCGCCACCGGCACCTCGACCAGGAGCTGCCCCTTGGCATTGGGCAGGCCCGCGGGGAAATCGCGCGCGGGGGTGAGGGTGTAGAGCTGCGGCGGCGGCTGGCTGCCGCCGAGAACGCCGCCGCAGCCCGCAAGAGCCGCGGGCACCGCCAGGACGAGGGAGCGGCGGGAGAGTGTGGTCATCGGGGCTTGTATCCTTCACGCCGCTCGCCGAAGAAAAAGCGCGTGGGGTCGCGCTCAATTTGCTCGCTCACCCGCGTCAAGCTCGCGACCAGAACCCGCGCGTCCGCGATGAGCTGCACGAGTTCGTTGAAGCCGCGCTGGCTGAAATCGCGCGCACCCGGACGGACGTCCTGCACCACCGCGTCGATGTGCCCGAGGGTGGTGTTCGCGGTCTTGAGCGTAACGGAGGCGTCTCCGATGGCGCCCTCCGCCGCGGTGGTCGCGCGCTTGACCTCGGCGAGCGCCTCGTTGGCTGTCGCTACGGTGGTCTGAATCTGCTTCATGGTCGTGATGGCCTCGTCGGCGACCGTGTCAATCTTCTTGGACTGCGCGAGGTCCCCGGAGATCTGCTCGAGATTCTGGAGCGTGCCCGCGATCGCCGCGAGGTTCCGGTCGCTGAGGAGCTTCGCCATGCGGTCCTCGATGTCGATCGCGCGGCTCAGCACGTCGGGTATGCTCGCGACAAAGGACTGGAGCCGCGAGGGCCGGGACGCGATCACGGGGTAGCGCTGGCCCTCCAGCTTCGCGATCGGCGGCGCCTCGCGGGTTCCGCCGCTGATCTCGACGTAATAGACACCGGTAATGCCCGTGAGCTCGAGCGAGGCGACCGAGTCCGATTTGATCGGCGCGGAGGAGTCGAGCTCGACGGTGACGCGGACCTGATCGGGGTTGCTGGGATCGAGCCGGATCTCCGTCACCTTGCCGATCGAGACGCCATTGTAATTGACCGGTGCGCCCACGCTGAGGCCGGTCACGGAGCCCGTGAAGAAGATGTCGTAAATTTTGAATTGCCGCGTGAACTGCGCGCCGGCGAGCCAGAGGACCGACACGAACATCCCCAAGAGCACCGCCAGCACGAAACTGCCGACCAGAACGTAATTGGCCCGCGTCTCCATCGTCTAGCCCTCCCCGGCCACCCCTTGCGCCGCGAGCGCCGAGCGACCGCGAGGACCCCGGAAATAGGACTGAATCCAAGGGTGCGGGTCGCGCAGCAGCTCGGTCATTGTGCCGATTTTGACCCGCTTGTCGACCAGCACCGCGATGCGATCGCAAATGGTGATGAGCGTGTCGAGATCGTGCGTGACCAGAAAAACCGTGAGTCCCAGGCTCTTCTGGAGGTCGCCGATGAGGTTGTCGAAGGCCGCGGCCGCGATCGGATCGAGGCCCGCCGTGGGCTCGTCGAGGAAGAGGAGCTCGGGGTCGAGTGCGAGCGAACGCGCGAGCGCCGCGCGCTTGCGCATGCCGCCGGAGAGCTCGGCGGGGTATTTGGCCCCGGCGTCGGGCGGCAGGCCTACCAGCGCCACCTTCATGGCCGCGATCTCGCTCATCAGCTCCGGGGAGAGGTCGAGATGCTCCTTGAGGGGGACCTCGATGTTCTGCGCGACGGTGAGCGAGCTGAAGAGCGCGCCGTCCTGAAAGAGCACGCCCCAGCGCGATTCGATCCGGCGCCGCTCCGCGTCGCTGAGCGCGGCCATGTTCTCGCCGAAGACCTCGATGGTGCCGGCGCGAATGGGGACGAGCCCCACGATCGCGCGCAGCAGTACGGATTTGCCGGTGCCGGAGCCGCCGACCACGCCCAGCACCTCGCCGCGGCGCACGTCGAGGTCGAGGTTGCGGTGGATCGCGCGGCCGCCGAGCCGCGTCTTGAGGCCGCGGATGCGGATGATCGGCGGCTCGGCGCCGTTGCCGCGCGAGGCGTCAGACATGAAGGTAGGAGAAGACGACGGAGAATCCGGCATCGAGCACGATCACCAGGAAGATCGATTCCACCACCGAGACCGTGGTGAGCCGGCCGACGCTTTCCGCGCTCTGCGAGACCTTGAGCCCCTGATAGCAGCCGACGACGGCGATCACCACGGCGAAGAAAGGGGCCTTGAGCGGGCCGAGCCAGAAGGTCCAGCCGAAGATCGCGCTCTGGAGCTGGCGCACGAAGAGCGGAAAGTTGATGTCGAGCGTCGCATAGGACATGAGGGCGCCGCCGAGCAGGCCCATGAAATTGGCGTAGAAGCCCAGGAGGGGCAGCGTGATCAGCAACGCGAAGAGCCGCGGCAGCACCAGGATCTCGACGGGATCGAGGCCGAGCGTGCGCATCGCATCCACTTCCTCGTGCACCTTCATGGCGCCGATCTCCGCGGTGAAGGCGCTGCCGGAGCGTCCCGCGACGATGATCGCGGTGAGGAGGATGCCGAGCTCGCGGAGAATGCCGACGCCCAGGAGGTTGACGGTGTAGATCTCGGCGCCGAACTGGCGGAGCTGATCGGCGCCCTGATAAGCGAGCACCACGCCGATCAGGATGGAGATGAGCCCGACGATCGGCATCGCCGTGACGCCCGTCCGCTCCATGTGGTTCACCAGCGAGACGAAGCGCAGTCGCCGCGGCCGCAGCAGGGTGCGGGCGATCACGATCGTGACGAGGCCGAGGAAGCTCACGAGCTCCGCCGCCTGCGCCAGACACCAAAACGTCGCCTCGCCGACGCGGCGCGCGAAGTCGCGGTAGCCGCGCCCGCCGCGACGTCTGGCCCTACCCGGCGGAACTACCTGGCTGCTGCGCTCGACCTTGCGCAGCAGCGGCTCGATCTCGGGGCGAAGATTCTCGACGCTGACCTCGATGCCGCGGGTCTGCAGCGCCCGCTCCGTGCGCAGCAGCAGCCAAGCGCCCGCGGAATCGAGACTATCGACCTCCGCGAGGTCGATCCGCGCCGCCCGGGCCGCCCCCGGGTCGAGCGATTGCAGTTTGCGGTCGAGAGCCGCGGCGCCCCTTACTCGCCAGGCTCCGCCCGCGCGCAGCACGAAAGCGCCCTCTCGGAACCCGGCCTCGACCCAAGCCTCCTGCGCCATGACCGGTCACTCTACAGGGACGGGCCGCTGCGGGCACGAAAAATGCAGGCTTTCCCACGGAGACGAACTCGCTAGAGTGCGCCCATGCGACTGACGCCCAAGGATGGTCGAATGGACCTTAAGCAGCATATCCGCTCGATTCCGGATTTCCCGAAGCCGGGGATCCTCTTCTACGACATCTCGACCTTGCTGGCGCATCCCGGCGCTTGGCGCGAGACCGTGACCCAGCTCGCCGAAGGCGTGAAGGAGCACAAGCCGGACGTCCTCGTGGGCATCGAATCTCGGGGGTTCCTGGTGGCCGCTCCGCTGGCGCTCGCGATCGGCTGCGGCTTCGTCATGGTCCGCAAGAAGGGGAAACTCCCCGGCGCCACCATTCCGCATACCTACGACCTCGAATACGGCACCGACACCATCGAGATCCAGGCCGACGCCATCGGCCGGGGACAGCGGGTTGTTGTGCTAGACGACCTTCTCGCCACCGGGGGGACCATGGCTGCAGCGGTGAACCTCGTGCGCAAGGTCGGCGGCACCGTTACCGGCGCCGCCTGCATCATCGAATTGAGCTTCCTCGGCGGCCGCCAGCGCCTCGACGTGCCCGTGCACTCGGTGCTCAGCTACGATTCCTGAGCGCGCGCCCTCGGGCCCGTGAGGAGCCGGCCCGCGAGCACCGCCGCGAGCGTCACCACCGCCACCATGATGGTCGCGAGCGCGTTCGCCTGCGGGTTCACGCCGAGGCGTACGCTCGAGAAAATCCACATCGGGAGCGTCGTTGCGCCCGGGCCCGAGGTGAAGCTCGCGAGCACGAGATCGTCGAGCGAGAGCGTGAAGGCGAGAAGCCAGCCCGCCGCGAGCGCCGGCGCGATCAGCGGGAGCGTGATGACCGCGAAGACCTTCCAGGGCCTCGCGCCGAGATCGAGCGCCGCCTCCTCGAGCGAGCGGTCGAAGGAGTGGAGCCGCGCCTGCACGACGACCGCGACGTAGGCCGTGCCGAGCGCGGCATGGGCGATCACGATGGTGAGGAGACCGCGCCCCGCGGGCCAGCCGACCCAGCTCTCGAGATCGACGAAGAGCAGCAGCAGTGACAGCCCCATGATGACCTCCGGCAGCACCAGCGGCACGGAGAGGAGCCAGGCAAAAAAGCCGCGGCCGCGGAACCGCGTGTAGCGGTTAAGGACGAAACCCGCGAGGGTTCCCAGCACCAGCGCCGCGCTCGCGGAGATGACGGCAATGCGCAGGCTCGTCCAGGCGGCGTCGCCGATGGCCGCGTTCTGGAGGAGCTCGCCGTACCAGCGGGTCGAGAACCCCGCCCAAACCGTCACGAGCCGCGAGGCGTTGAAGGAATAGACGATCAGCGAGACGATGGGCCCATAGAGGAAGAGATAGCCGAGCGCCAGCATCGCCGGCAGGAAGAGCGAGCGGCGGCCGCTCATCGCGCCTCCTCCCGGAGAAAGCGCCGCATCGTCGCCATCGGCAGCGCCAGTAGCAGCAGCATCGCCACCGCCACCGCCGATGCCGCGGGCCAGTCGTGGTTGTTGAAGAACTCGTCCCAGAGGACCTTGCCGACCATGAGCGTGCCGGGGCCGCCGAGGAGCTCGGGTATGACGAACTCGCCGATCGCGGGGATGAAGACCAGGAGCGAGCCCGCGACGATGCCCGGGAGCGAGAGCGGCAGCGTCACCCTGAGGAAAGCGCGCCAGGGGCGGCAGCCCAGATCGGCCGCCGCCTCCAGGAGCGCGGGATCGAGCCGCTCCAAGGTCGCGTAGAGCGGCAGCACCATGAAGGGGAGATAGCCGTAGACGAGACCCAGCACGACCGAGAAGGAGTTGTTGAGGAGCGGCAGCGGCTCGCTCACGACGCCCAGCGCGATCAGCACGTTGTTGACGAGGCCGTTGCCCTTGAGGAGCCCGATCCAGGCGTAGACCCGCAGCAGGAAGCTCGTCCAGAACGGCAGGATCACCAGCATCAGCAGCGCAACGCGCCAGGCCTTGGGCGCCCGCGCGATCGCATAGGCCATGGGATATCCGAGGAGCAGCGAAATGAGCGTGGCGGCGAGCGCATAGCGGATCGAGGACAGGTAGGCGCGGATATAAAGGCTGTCGGAGAGGAGCCGCGCGTAGCTCTCGAGCGTGGCGCCGAGCCGGAGGCCCCCATCGCCGGTCTCGAAGAGCGGCCCATAGGGCGGGATCGCTAGGCGGCTCTCGGCGAAGCTGATCTTGAGCACGATCGCAAGCGGCAGCAGCGTGAAGAGTACGAGCCAGAGATAGGGAATGCCGATGAGGCCGCGCCTCCCCCAGTGGCCGCCTCTTCCCCGCGCGCTCATGAGGTCAGGAGGACGCCGGCTTCGGCGTCCCAGCCGAGCCAGACCGCGGCCCCCACAGCGGGCGGCGGGGCGGTACCCGGCCCGGCATTCGGCAGCGTCACGCGGACGACGCGGCCGCCCGCGACCGCGACGAGATAGGTCGAGGCCTCGCCGCGAAAGGCGATTTCCTGCACCGTGCCCTGCAAGCGGTTTGCACGGCCCGGCTCTTGGACGGAGAGAGCGATCCGCTCCGGCCGCACGGCGACGGCGACGGCGGTGCCCACCGGTGCCGTGCCGGCAACCGCGATCGCGAGCCCCAGATCCGGACATTCCACCGAGAGCCCTGCGCCTGCGCCGGCGACGCGGCCCTCGAAGAGGTTCACCCCGCCGATGAAATCCGCGACGAAGCGGCAGCTCGGACGCTCGTAGACCTCCGCGGGCGCTCCGACCTGGACGAGCTGGCCCTTCGACATCACGCCCATGCGGCTTGCCGTCCCCATCGCCTCCTCCTGGTCGTGCGTGACCATGAGGAAGGTGACGCCGACGCGGTGCTGGATGCGCACGAGCTCGAGCCGCGTCTCCTCGCGGAGCTTGCGGTCGAGGGCGGCGAGCGGCTCGTCGAGCAACAGCAGCTTCGGCTCCTTCGCGAGCGCGCGGGCGAGCGCCACGCGCTGCCGCTCGCCGCCCGAGAGCTGATGCGGCTTGCGCCCCGCGAGCGCGCGGAGCTGCACGAGGTCGAGCATCGCCTCGACCTTGGCCGCGATCTCCTTGCGCGACAGCCGGCCCTGCTTGAGGCCGAAGGCGACGTTCTCCGCCGCCGTCATGTGCGGGAAGAGCGCATAGGACTGGAACATCATGTTGGTGGGCCGCGCATAAGGCGGCACTTCCGCGACGTCGGCGCCGTCGATCAGGATGCGGCCGCTATCGGGACGCTCGAAGCCCGCGAGCATGCGCAGGAGCGTGGTCTTGCCGCAGCCGGAAGGTCCGAGGAGCGCGAAGAAGGCGCCGCGCTCGATCTCGAGCGAGACGTCGTCGACGGCGAGCGTTCCGCCGAAGCGCTTGACCACCCGCTCCAGACGGACCAGGGGCGCCGCAGCCGCCGCGCCCACGGGAGCCGCCGTCAGCCGCCGGTCTTCACCCGCGTCCAGGCGCGCGTCCGCGCGCGCTCGTACTCGGGACTGACGGGCGTGTCGAAGAAGAGCCGCTTCCTCACCTCGGCGGAGGGGTAGATGTTGTGATTGTTGCGGATCTCGGGGTCGACGAGCGGCGTCGCCTTGACGTTCGGATTGGCGTAAGCGACCGCGTTCGAGATTTCCGCGGCGATCTCCGGCCGCAGGATGAAGTTGATGAAGACGTGCGCGTTCTCGGGATGCGGTGCGTCCGCGGGGATCGCCATCTGGTCGATCCAGAGCATCGCGCCTTCCTTGGGGATCGAATAGGCGATCTTGACGCCGTTCTTCGCGTCCTCGGCACGCTGCTTCGCCTGGAAGATGTCGCCGGAATAGCCGAAGGCGACGCAGAGGTCGCCGTTGGCGAGGTCGTTGATGTACTGCGAGGAGTGGAATTTCGA
>Ga0335070_10009529_pt1 | contig 11374 bp, 10 predicted proteins | sample Lox_Sample_13_FD_206722 | JGI IMG/M metagenome (GOLD analysis project Ga0335070, IMG submission 206722) | Soil microbial communities from Loxahatchee National Wildlife Refuge, Florida, United States - Lox_Sample_1.3 | ecosystem: Environmental > Terrestrial > Soil > Wetlands | place: USA... | reverse complement strand
GACGTACAAGGAGCTCATCAAGACCGACGGCTTCATTGTCGAGAAGTGGTACTACGACTGCGGCCCGCTGCGATTCATCCAGACTCTTACCTTCAGCGGCGGATTCCTCCAGACCGTCGAAGAGGGAGACTACGGCAAGGGGCCGGACCGCTGCCAGTAAGCGCCGGTGCTTCGTCACCGGCTTTCACCGCCACCCGAGCCGCCCCGGAGTGGGCATTTCCGAGGATCCGGTTCCCCGGTTCCCGAGGAGGCCCCGCCGCGATCCCGTCCCCCGGTTTCGGGCTAGGCCCGTCCAATAATGGTTCCCCCGCACCGCTCCTGCCGCAGGTTTGCTCCCTTCAAATCGGTTTGCCCCACTACCCGTGGATCCCCCTTGAAAACCAGTGCAACGATCTTAACTTCTTAGCCAATCGACTGACGTGTCGGCCTCGAGGTCTGGTTCGTCAAGAGCCAGCCCGCGCGGCCGATGTGACTCGGGTGATCATTACATGGCTGTCACGTTTCAAGACTACTACCAGACTCTGGGGGTGAATCGCACCGCCTCCCAGGATGAGATCCGACGGGCCTATCGCAAGCTGGCGCGCAAGTACCATCCCGACGTGAACAAGGCCAAGGACGCCGAGGACAAGTTCAAACAGGTGAATGAAGCGTACGAGGTCCTGAAGGACCAGGAGAAGCGCAAGCTCTATGACCAGCTCGGTGCCAACTGGAAGGCCGGTCAGGAGTTCAGGCCGCCGCCGGAATGGGAAAATGTACGGTTCCAGTTCGGCGGCGCACCCGGAGCGGATCAGTTCGACCCTGGTGGTGGATTCAGCGATTTTTTCGAAATGCTCTTCGGCGGTAGGCGAGCGACCAGGCGCGGCCGTGGCGCCCAGGCAACGTGGAGCATGCCCGGGCAGGATCACGAGGCGGAGATCGCGGTCCGGCTGGAGGATTCTTACTACGGCGCGACCAGGACCATCACCCTCCAGGGCCAGGAGGTGGATGAGCAGGGGCGGCTCCGACCGACAAGTCACACCTATGAGGTGCGCATCCCTGCAGGTGTCACCGACGGCAGCCGGATCCGGTTGGCCGGCAAGGGCGGTCCCGGGATCAGCGGCGGCCCCCCAGGGGACCTGTTTCTCAAGGTCAGCATCGAGCCCCATCCGCGCTTTCGCGTGGATGGTCACGATCTCCAGGTCGAGGTCCCGGTGGCGCCCTGGGAGGCGGCGCTCGGGGCCACGGTGGAGGTGCCGGTTGTGGAGGGCACGGCGAACTTGAAGATACCGCCGGGGATTCAGAGCGGGCAGAAGCTGCGCCTCCGGGGCAAGGGTCTGCCCAGAAGAGATGACGAACGGGGCGATCTCCTCGCCTTGGTGAAGATCGTGGTTCCCAAAACGCTGACAGAAAAGGAGCGGGAGCTTTTTGCCGAGATGGCCAGGGTCTCGAGCTTCAACCCGCGAAAGGGATAGCCCGGATTATGCACGAGACGCCGTCGCGAGATCATGGAGATGGTCGTGCCACCGGGCAACCGCAGGGACTCGGACCTGAGACGTACTTTTTCAGTACATCGCAAGGTTCGAGGCCCGAGGACGCCCGGAAGGACGGCCATATCCGTGGTCGCAGCAGGTGTTTCGTGCATAGTGCGGGCTAAGGGGGGCGTATGAGCACCATACGTTACCAGATTGTTCGCTACCACGTTCACACTCGGGTCCCTCCGCCGGAGACGCTCACCCTGGACGAGCTTTCCCGCCTGGTGGATCTTCACCCGGAGATGGTCCTCCGCCTCGTGGAGTTGGGTCTCGTGGACCCGGAGGTGGGTGAGCCGGAGTGGCTGTTCCAGGACGCGGCGGTTCCGAGGATTTGGAAGATCAGACGTCTGCACCGGGACCTCGGGATAAACTGGGCGGGCATCGGCGTGGTCCTTGATCTCCTGGACCGGATCGACGATCTCGAGCGCGAGATCGCCAGGCTGCGAAAGCACCTGTGACGTCAGTTGTCAGCCGCCCGTTGTCCGTCGCCCTTTGAACGGCACCACGGACAATTGGCAACAGACGGATGACGCGAATCACCTTATCGGTTCAGGGTTTGCGTACCCCGTTTTGGCAGGAACCACTGCCAATCTGGTGATACTAAGGAGGTAACATAGGTATGGATCCCAACAAGCTGACGCAGAAATCTCAGGAAGCGCTCCATGAGGCACAGAAGGCGGCGCTTCGTTTCGGCCACCAGGAGGCGGATGGTGAGCACCTGCTCGTCGCCCTCCTGGAGCAGCCAGAGGGTCTGGTGCCGCGGATCCTCGGAAAGATGGATGTGCCTGTCGAGAGCCTTAAGGCTGAGGCGGTGAGCGAACTCGAGAAGCGACCGGGAGTCTCCGGGCCCGGAGCTGAGGCCGGCAAGATCTATGTGACCCAGCGACTGAACCGCATCCTCGCCATGGCGGAGGAAGAGGCAAACCGGCTCAAGGACGAGTATGTCTCGGTGGAGCACATCCTCCTCGCCCTGGCGAACGAGGGGACGTCAACGCCGGCGGGCCGAATCTTCAAACGATTCAACATTACCAGGGATCGGCTGCTCCAGACCCTCACCGCGGTCCGGGGACGTCAGCGGGTGACCAGCCCCACCCCGGAGGCAACTTACGAGGCCCTAGAGCGCTACGGCCGCGACCTCGTGCGGGAGGCACAGAAGGGCAAGCTTGATCCGGTGATTGGCCGCGACGGCGAGATCCGGCGGGTTATCCGCATCCTCTCCCGCAAGACCAAGAACAACCCGGTCCTGATCGGCGAGCCCGGTGTGGGGAAGACCGCCATCGTGGAAGGTCTGGCCCACCGGATCGTCCGGGGCGACGTGCCCGAGGGGCTCAAAGACAAGACGGTCTACGCCCTTGATCTCGGCGCCCTGGTCGCAGGGGCCAAGTACCGGGGCGAGTTCGAGGAACGGCTCAAGGCGGTGCTCCAGGAGATCAAGGAGAGCGAGGGGCGCATCCTCCTCTTCATCGACGAACTCCATAACATCGTCGGCGCCGGCCGGGCCGAGGGCTCCATGGACGCAGGGAACATGCTGAAACCCATGCTTGCCCGCGGTGAGCTCCACTGCATCGGCGCGACCACTCTCGACGAGTACCGGAAGTACATCGAGAAAGACGCCGCCCTGGAACGCCGCTTCCAGCCGGTCATCGTGGATCAGCCCACGGTGGAGGACACGATCAGCATCCTCCGCGGTCTCAAGGAGCGTTTCGAGGTTCACCACGGAGTCAAGATTCAGGATAGCGCCCTCGTGACCGCGGCGGTACTTTCCAACCGTTACATCACTGACCGGTTCCTCCCGGACAAGGCTATCGACCTGGTGGACGAGGCGTGCGCCACGATCAGGACGGAGATGGACTCCATGCCCACCGAGCTTGACGAGGTGACCCGGCGGGTGATGCAGCTCGAGATCGAGGAGGCGGCCCTCAAGAAGGAGACAGACAAGGCGAGCCAGGACCGGCTTACCGCCCTCCGCAAGGAGCTCGCGGATCAGCGCGCCAAGGCGGATGCCTTGCGGGCCCAGTGGGCGACGGAGAAACAAGCCATCCAGAAGGTCCAGGCGCTCCGGGAGGAGATCGAGAAACTCCGGAACGAGATCGCCCTCGCCGAGCGAAACTACGACCTCAACCGGGCGGCGGAGCTGAAGCATGGCCGTCTCCCCGACGCCCTCCGACGGCTCAAGGGCGAGGAGGAGAGGCTAGCGCAGAAACAGGGAGTGGGGAGGCTCCTCCGGGAGGCGGTGACCGATGACGAGATCGCCGAGATCGTCTCGCGCTGGACCGGCATACCCGTGTCGCGGCTCGTGGAGGGCGAGCGTGAGAAGCTCTTGAAGCTGGAGGAGCACCTCCACCGCCGGGTGGTGGGCCAGGACGAGGCGGTCCAGGCCGTGGCCGAGGCGGTCCTCAGGTCCCGTGCCGGCATCAAGGACCCCAACCGACCCATCGGTACCTTCATCTTCCTCGGGCCCACCGGGGTCGGGAAGACCGAACTGGCGAGAGCCCTCGCCCAGAATCTCTTCGATGACGAGAACAATATGGTGCGCATCGACATGAGCGAGTACATGGAGAAGCACACGGTGGCTCGGCTCATCGGCGCGCCGCCGGGATATGTGGGATACGAGGAGGGCGGCCAGCTCACCGAGGCCGTGCGCCGGAAGCCGTACTCGGTCATCCTCTTCGATGAGATCGAGAAGGCCCACAGCGACGTGTTCAACATTCTCCTCCAGATCATGGACGACGGCAGACTGACCGACTCACATGGCCGGACGGTGAACTTCAAGAATTGCATCGTCATCATGACCTCCAACATCGGGAGCCAGTACATCCTGGACACGACCGGCACGGACGAGCGGAGCTACGAGAGAATGCGGCAGCGGGTGCTGGATGCCATGCGTCAGCACTTCCGCCCCGAGTTTCTCAACCGGGTGGACGAGATCCTCGTATTTCGTTCACTCACCAGGGAGCAGTTGGCGAAGATCGTCGAGATCCAGGTGGGGTGGCTGCAGCGGCGCCTCCAGGATCGACGGATCGTGCTGCACTTCAGCGATGAGGCCAAGAATTTGCTGGCCGAGCGAGGCTACGACCCGGTCTATGGGGCCCGGCCCTTGAAGCGTGTCATCCAGAGAAGTGTCGAGACGCCACTTGCCAAGAAGATCATGGCGGGCGAGGTGCCCGACGGCAGTGCGGTGGGCGTTGTCGTGGCGAACAAGGAGATCGCCTTCCAGGTCACGCCCGGGTCGGATGAAGGCGAGACACTGCGTGAGGCGGCTCAGGCGGGTTAGGCCAAGGAGGGGGAAAGGCGAGCCAGGACTCACGTCGTACGTTTCACCCCCTCCTTCAGCTCGCGAAGGGCGGCTTGGTAAAGGCTTCGCAGTTTATTCTCATTGGTCACCATGGTTCTCGTGACCTTGCCGAAGTGGGCCTTCAGGATCTCCCTGGCCTCGCTCCACGTGCCCCGAAGTTGGCTCAGGTCTGCCTGGGATTGTTGTAGCTTGGTCTTGAACAGGTCTATCATCATCCTGTCTTTCATCTCGTATACATCGACCAACCTGTCCGAAGTCTCCATGGCTCACGAACCTCCTGTGGCCGGCAGAATCGCCTCCCCAGGCTCGAAGGGCGGAGAGACAAGCCGCCCCCATGGTAAGCGGATCTCTGTACCCTCTGAAGATTTCCTACGGCCGAAGATCAATGCCCGGAGAGACGTTCTATCTTGTGACGCATGTTACTTGATCCCAAGAAAAATGTAAAAGGGTTTTGTGAGACTTGTAACAAGCTTGGCCTAGCCCGAATCTATCACGTGGTGGTGATGGTAGTTCCGCACTCACCGTGAACTAGCCTCTCTGCCCGTTCATCGACATGGCCGATGATGACCCTGCCGCCGGGTCTCGAGGCGAGGAAACGGAGCGCCGCCTCCGCCTTGGGGCCCATCGACCCCGGGGGGAATTCACCGGCCGCGAGCCAGGCGGCCACCTCAGCGGCGGTCGCCCGGGGATGGAGTCGTTGCATGGCGCTGCCATATCCGGTAAACATGCCCAGCTCGCTGGTGAGCACGAGGAACACGTCGGACTCCAGGTTGGCGGCCAAGAGGGCCGAGGAGAGATCCTTGTCCAGAATGCCGTCCGCGATCTCCATCCGCTCCTGAACATCCAAGAGCACCGGGATGCCGCCACCGCCGAGGGCTACGGGCACCTTGCCGTCGGTGACCACGTCACGGATGTCGTCGAGGTTGAGGATGCGCCGCGGTTGAGGAGAGGCGACAAGCCGCCGCACTCCCTTGCCGTAGGGCGCAAAACGCCATTCCGGGTGCCGGCGTTGGAGATCGACTGCGGCTTCTTCTGAGAGCTGCGGCCCCACCGGCTTGCTCGGTTCGGCAAATCCTGGCTCCCCGGGGTCCACCGCCACCCAGGAGAGAACGGGCTCCATGGGCGGCAGGCCCTGGAGGTTGTTTTCCAGAATAAGCTCCTCGTAGGCCCGCGTGATGGCGGAGCTGATCTGGGTCGTGGTGATGAGGGTAACCACCCCAAAGGGGGTGCGGGGGTGCATGCGCTCGTACACCAGCCCGGCCTGGGGTCCATTGCCGTGGGTGAGCACCACCTGGAACTCATTGAGGAGAAAAAGGAGGTTCCAGAGAGTCCGCTTGGTGTGTGCGAGTTGGGCGGTGAAGGACATCTCGGCCCCGGGCTCGGAGGGACAGATGCCGTTTCCGCCTATTGCCGCGACGATGAGAGGTTTCCTTCCCGTGGGCACCGGCTTATCCTTTCAGGCAACGTTTCTCTTCCGGTCAGTATAGCTCAATGGGGCACAAACTTTGCACATCGTTACAATCGTCCGTCCCCTTGGCTCGGTCGAGCCGGGGAGTGGTTTGCCTTTTTTGGCCGGTCGTCAGCCTCGGGAGCGCTGCGGTGGCGTTCAAGGGTAGTCTGAAATCTCTGAATCTGGCAACGGTTCTCCAGATTCTCGCCTCGGAGGGAAAGACCGGGGTACTGGAAATCTCCCGAGAGCAGGCAAAGAGTAGCATCTATTTCAAGGGGGGGAAGATCATCGCCGCAAGCACCGGCCAGAAGGAGTTGCGGATCGGCCAAATCCTCTGTGACCGGGGTCTCATTTCCCGAGAGACGCTCCGCCAGGTTCTCATCAAGGCAAGGAATACCAAGAAGCCGGTGGGAGAGGTGGTTGTCTCTCTCGGCTTTGTCAGCCTCATGGCACTCAAGGAAATTGTGCGACGTCTATGCCGTGATGCCGTCCTGGATGTGTTTCTGTGGGAGGAGGGCAACTTCGAGTTTCAGGAAGGTCCGGTCAGCTTCGATGAGACCATGACCGAAGCGATCAATCCCATGGAGATTATCCTGGAAGCGGCACGACGGATGGACGAGTGGGCGGTGATGAAGAAACTCATCCCCAGCGACACCATCGTGTTCCGGGTGAGCGAGCAGGCGAGGCAGCAAGGGGGAAAGGTAACCCTGGAGGCGAATGAGCTCAGGCTCCTGTCCGTCCTCGACGGCCAGAAGAGCGTGCGAGACGTGGTCCGAGAAACCGGCGCAGATGAGTTTGACATCTACAAGACCCTCTACGCCATGGCAACCTCGAAACTGATCCGTGCTACCGACCAGCCCGCTGGCCCCAGGGCCAAGACTGAGACCGAGGAAGCGGCTACTTTAATTCAAATATACCATGACGTGGTAGTCACTATCAGCAAGCACCTGGAAGAGCAGCTTGGCAAAGAATTCTGCACCAAGCTCGTCAACGCCTGCAAGACGTCGGTCCCCATGGCAAGTCAGCAGATCCTCGCCGGCTACAGGGCGGGCAGCAGCGCTGACCAGAATATGAGGGAGACCCTCGCTATCGCCTCGAGACTCCGGCAGGGCGACGGCGCTATTGCCGCGCTCGGTGTCGCCTTCAACCAGTTTATTGGCTTGCTGTTACGCCAGGAGACCGAGATTCTCGGGAGCAAACAGGCCACCTACACCGTGGGCCGCATCAACCAGCTGCTCGAAGTGGTGGATAGGTACCGCACGGGAGAGGCGAAGACCAAGCTCATCCAGGGAATCAGAGAGACCATCTCGCAGGCGACGGCAGAACCGGAGAGATGACCCTAACGGCTCTCGGGGCGGGGTGACAGGTTTTTTCCATGAACTGCCACTTTTTGCCCTGGCAGAACGCCGAAAACGCCAGTCATCCACCCGGAAATTCGCAAAGCCGCAGACCACCCTGCCTGCGGCGCCGGCCGGTCTTGGGTGGGAGCGGCTTCCCCGTGTCCGGCCCGGGACAGGCCAGCTCCGACGGAATGGGCTCCGGCAGGGAGGTCTGCCCCGCCGGAGGCGGACAAGTCCGCCAGAGGCGGGCAAGTCTGCAAAGGCGCATAGTCGCGGCATTGATAATGGAGACCGAGGCCGGGCCTTTGGGCGGGAATCTGGTGGAAAGCCCCGGGGGCCTTTCTCTGACCCAAGGAAGGTAGAGGCTCCGGATGCGCTTTGCGCCGCAGACCATCCCTGCCCTGGGCGCCGGCCCCTCCCCGCAATTCTTGAAGTCCCCACGTTTCCCGGCTAGTATAAAAAAAGAGGAATGATCCCGTGGTGTCGCGGAGGAATCCGTGTTCCGGGACACACGCAGCCGGCAGGGCGACGATATACTCGGGGGCCTAGACGCCGCCCTCAGGGACCCCGCCATCTATCCTCATCCCGTTGTCAAGATCGAGGTTGAGGAAACCCATATCTCCAAGGTCTTTCTTACCGGCCTGTTCGTCTACAAGGTAAAAAAGCCCGTTGATTTCGGCTTCGTGGACTTCTCGACCCTGGCAAAGCGAAGGCACTGGTGCGAACAGGAGGTGCAGCTGAACCGGCGCCTGAGCCACGGGGTCTACATCGAGGTGGTCGAGATCACCCGGGAGCCGGAGGGGTTCGCTCTTGGCGGCAAGGGCGAGCCGGTGGAGTATGCGGTGAAGATGCGCGAGCTCCCCCGAGCGAAAAGCATGCTGGCACTGCTTCGTCGCCGCGAGATAACCCCGGCCATGATCGACGACCTGGCCCGGGTCCTTGCCGTATTTTACTCCGCCGCCCGCGGTGGGCCCGAGATCGATCCCATGGGATCGTTGGAGGTGATCCGGGCTAATACGGAGGAGAACTTCTCTCAGACCGAGCCTTTTGTGGCTGATCTCCTGGAGCGAGAAAAGTTCTTGTTCGTGCGTCAGGCGGTGAGGGAGTTCCTGGAGCGGCATGCCGACCTCTTCCAGCGCCGCGTCGAGACCGGTCGCATCCGCGACGGCCATGGCGATCTTCGCCTCGATCACATCTATTTCGAGGACGGCATCCAGATCATCGACTGCGTGGAGTTCAACGAACGCCTGCGCCAGGAAGACGTCACCGCCGATCTTGCGTTCCTCGCTATGGATCTGGACTCGATCGGCTGCGGCCACCTCGGGTGGCGCCTGGTCAAGACCTACGCCCAAGCGGCCAGTGATCCCGAGATCTACATCCTCCTCGACTTCTACAAGTGCTATCGTGCCTATGTCCGTTGCAAGGTGGACTGTCTGCGGCTGGCCGAGGGAGGCCTTGGAGGCGACGAGACGCGGGAGCTGAGGAGGCTGGCGAGGCGCCACTCCCAGCTTGCCGCTGCCTATGCCGCCACCTTCAGCCGGCAGACGCTCTGGGTGGTCTGCGGACTTAGTGCCAGCGGCAAGAGCACCATCGCTCGTGAGATGGCGACGCGGCTGCGGGTCGGGGTGCGAAACTCGGATGTGGTCCGGAAGCTACTCGCCGGCATCCCTCCACACGACTCGGCACGGGCGAAGTTTGGCGAGGGTATCTACACGGCCGCGCAAACCGAAAGGACCTACGAGACCCTCCTCGGAGAGGTTGAGAAGGAGTTGCGCTGCGGCCGTTCAACCATCGCCGACGCCACATTCGGCAAGCGCCGGTTCCGAGATCAGGCACGGCGGCTCGCCAGAGGGCTCGGGGCGAACATCGTTTTCGTTGAGTGTATCTGCCCTGAACCGCTCCTGCGTCGAAGGCTGTCGAACCGGCAGGGCAACCTGGTCACAGACGCCCGGCTCGAGCACTTCGACGCCCAGCGCCGGGCCTTCGAGGCCATGGAGGACCTCCCCGATAGCATACACGTCAGGGTCAGGACCGATGCGTCCGTCGAGGAATGCCTGCTCGTCCTCTTCTCGGAGACCTATCTCCGCCAGCTCCGTCAGACCAGACAAGCAAGGCGGGCTAGCCGCAGTTCGTGCACATAGGGCGCTGAGGCGCCGAGGATCCAGTTGCCGAGCCCCGACTCTGGACAGCGAAGGTTGACATGAGCTTTTTCACCTCGCCCTGGCAGAGGGGGCAGTTCACCGCAGAATTCCGACTGATCACCAAGCGGTCGAAGGTGTAGTTGCATCGATCACAGGTATATTCGAAAATGGGCATGGTTTCCCTCCTAATTTGCTAGGTTTTGTGATTAATGTAAGCTCACGAGGACTGCCAGGCAAGGGGGGGCTGAGGAGAGAGCTGGCAGCAGGCGGCTTGCTGCGGGCAGGAGTCTCGGAGCAAAAATGTGGGAGCGGCTTCCCCGTCACGCGCCCGGGACAGGCCAGCCGCGATGGATTGGGCTACGACAGGGGGGTCTATCCCGCCGGAGGCGGACAAGTCGGCCAAGGTGCATAGTCGCGGCATTGATAGTATCTCTCATACCCGCCTGTCTCCGGCGCCGAGCCGGGGATGGATCTCTATCCGGAGAGGGGTAATTCGCCTATGAGGATTGCGACCTGGAACGTGAACTCCATTCGCGTGCGGCTGGAGACGGTGCTGGAGTGGCTGGCTAAAAGCCGGCCTGATGTTCTCTGTCTTCAGGAGATCAAGGTTGCGGACGCTGAGTTTCCCAGCTCGGCCTTTTCGCAGTTTGGTTACCGTGTCGCGGTGAGCGGTGAGAAGACCTACAACGGCGTCGCCATTCTCTCCCATTACGATCTCAGCTCGATCTTGGTGGGGTTTCCAGACTACGAGGCGGCCGGGCAGAAGCGTCTCATCGCCGCCACCGTAGGCGGTCTCAGGATAGTCAAGCCTACATACCGAACGGGTCCCAGCCGGATTCGCCCAAGTTCGCCTACAAGCTGGAGTTCATCAGGGAACTCCGCCGATACCTGGAGCGCCTCCACACGCCCAATGAACCCCTCGTTCTCGTGGGCGACTTCAATATCGCGCCGGAGGCGCGCGACGTCTACAACCCGCAGGCCATGGAGGGGCAGATCGGCTTCCACCCGGCCGAGCGAGCCGCCCTTTCGGAGTTAAGGGAGTGGGGACTCGAAGACGTATTCCGGCGACATCATGAGGCGGCGGGACTCTTCAGCTGGTGGGATTATCGCGCCGCCGCCTTTCGCAGGAACATGGGGCTGCGGATCGACCACATCTGGGCCACCCCTCCCGCGGCGAAGCTCAGCACCGACTGTACCATGGACCGGGAGATGCGGGCCTTGCCCCGCCCATCCGACCACATCCCGGTGTGGGCGACCTTCGCGGCGCCATCCCGCTGAAATCTGAGGGAATGACCTCGCGCCCGCAACTGCGACCGTTTCAGCTCAGCATTCGCGGCATTCCGGCTCATGGTGAAGTTACCCAAACGCGGACCCCGTCATTATCGTAGCCCAGATCGGCGGTGACGTACACCCGTTTGCCCTCTCGCCCTAACCACTCCTCGAAGAAAAGGATGAAGGCGGTCAAGGAAAGTATTTCAACCGCCTTCTCCTGTGCCCGAACAGTTGTTGAATTATTTATCCCTACAACGACACTTTAGTAAATTTGTGGTTGCACTACGACACATAATCTGCTATAGGTCTGGCAACCGACCGAAAGGAGGCAGATTATGTTACCTGATTGTAGGGTCAAAGGGGAC
>Ga0335070_10009528_pt1 | contig 11375 bp, 8 predicted proteins | sample Lox_Sample_13_FD_206722 | JGI IMG/M metagenome (GOLD analysis project Ga0335070, IMG submission 206722) | Soil microbial communities from Loxahatchee National Wildlife Refuge, Florida, United States - Lox_Sample_1.3 | ecosystem: Environmental > Terrestrial > Soil > Wetlands | place: USA: Florida... | reverse complement strand
TTCGCCTTTCAATGGCTCGTCAGCGAGCGCGCGGGACGCAGCGTCGTTCCGGAAGCCTTTTGGTATTTCAGCGTTGGGGGCGGCCTGATCCTGCTGGCTTATGCGATCTGGCGGCACGATCCGGTCTTCATCGCCGGCCAGGGCGCCGGCCTCGTGATCTATGGCCGCAACCTCTTCTTCATCTGGCGCGAGAAGCTGCGGGCGCGCGATGCCACGCCGTCTTGAGAAGACGAGGCAGGCCTTCGGCCGCGATCGATGCATCCCCTGACCGCTGTTCTCGACCAGCCATGGAAAGGCTCGCTGCTGCTGGCCGCCGCGGCCCTGCTGTGGCTGCTACCGGGCTTCTTCAGCCTGCCACCGATCGATCGCGATGAGGCCCGCTTTGCCCAGGCGACGCGCCAGATGATGGCGAGCGGCGACCTGGTCGATATCCGATTCCAGGGCGCGCCGCGCTACAGGAAGCCGATCGGAATCTATTGGCTGCAAGCGCTCGCCAATACCGTCAGCGGCGGTTCCCCGACGGCGCCCAGCATCTGGCGCTACCGACTGCCATCGCTGGCGGGAGCGATGGCGGCCCTGCTGCTGACGGCCCGGATCGGTCGGCTCCTTTTCTCGCCCTCGGTCGGGTTTCTGGCCGGGTTGATTCTTGCGGTGTCGCCGCTTTTTGGCATCGAAGCCCGCCAAGCCACCACCGACGCCGTCCTGCTGGCGCTCATCCTTGCCGCCATGCTGGCGCTGCTGCGCGCCTATCTGGCCGAGGCGGGTCCGGCGGGGTCGCCTACGCCGGGCTTGGGCAACGCGTTGCTGTTCTGGTCGGCGATCGGCGCCGGGATGCTGGTCAAGGGTCCGATAATCCTGTTCTTTGTCGGCCTCACGGCCCTGGCATTGGCGCTGTTGGAGCGGCGCGCCCATTGGTTGACGCGGCTTCGTCCGCTGCCGGGCGCAGCCCTCGCCCTGGCCATGGCTTCGCCCTGGTTCTTCGCGATCATGGCCAGGAGCGAGGGGGACTTTGCCCGGCAAGCGCTGCGGCAGGACCTGCTGGGCAAGCTCGTGACGGCCCAGGAGGGCCATGCGGGGCCGCCGGGATATTACGCCGCCGCGCTCTTTCTCGGGATGTGGCCGTTTGCACTGCCATTGGGCCTGGCGCTGTTCCGCTTGGCCGCGCGCCGCCACGAGCCGGCGATCCGCTTCTGCCTCGCCTGGCTGGTGCCAGCCTGGCTCATCCTGGAGCTGATCCCGACCAAGCTGCCCCATTACGCGCTGCCGCTCTATTCCGGGTTGGCGCTCCTGACGGCCTACGCCTTGCATGAGAACCTGGTGTCGATCCCGCCCGACAAGGCGCGCTGGCAGCATGCGCTCGGTTGGCTCAATCTGGCCGCGTCGATCGTGATCGGTCTGGGCATCGCCGGCGCCGGGCTGTGGCTGCCGCGGCTGCTGCACCAGCCGATCGATTCCCTGGCCTGGCCCTATGCGCTCATGATTGCTGCATCGATGCTGATCGGAAGCATCCTGACGGCTCGAGGACGCCTCCTACAGGGCGTGATCTGCCTGTTGGTGGCAAGCCAGCTCGCGAGCTTGGCAACCTTCGGCCGCCTCCTGCCCAACCTCGAGGCGATTTGGCCCAGCCGAATCGTGGCGCAAGCGGTTCATGCTTACGCCGATTGTCCCTCGCCCCAACTCGCCAGCACCGGCTATGAGGAGCCTAGCCTCGTGTTTCTGCTCGGCACTCAGACGCGTTTGACGGACCCTGCGCAGGCGGCTGCGTTTCTGCGCGGCCGGCCTCCCTGTCGCTTTGCTCTCGTCAGCGAGGAGCGTCGCGCCGACTTCGACGCCGCGTCCTCCCGCGGGGCGATCGCAACCGAGCTCCTCGCCCAATTCGATGCGTTCAACTACAGCAAGGGCGCCTGGCAGCGCCTGACCCTCTATGCGCCGGCCCGCTGACCCTCCGGGCTCGCGACAATTCCCTTGCCTCGCCCTGCTTTCCGCGGTGACCGCCGCCTTGTCGCTTCCCCTGCTGATGCTGTTCGTCGATCGCCCGGTCGCCCTGGCCATGAAGGAACTGCCAGCATGGATCGAGAATGGAGCCGAGGCCATCACCGGGCTCGGCAAGTCGCTCGGTTGGTTGCTGCTGAGCGCCGGACTGGCCCTGCTGTGGGCCGCGCGCGCGCACCTGTCCGACCCCGCAAGCCCGGCGCGGCACCGTTACCGCCAGCGGGCGGTGGCCTCTGCATTCCTGTTTGCAGCGGTGGCCGTCTCGGGAATCCTCGCCAATCTGATCAAGCTCGCTGTGGGCCGCCTGCGGCCGGATCTCTTTCTCAACGACGGCGCATACGGTTTCGATCCCTGGCATCTCGATTCCGATCTGCGCGGCTTTCCCTCGGGCCACGCGACGACCATGTTCGCCCTTGCCTTCGGGATCGCTGTGATCCGGCCGGCTTGGCGTCTGCCGGCCCTGGCCGTCGCGATCGTCATCACCGCGACGCGTGTCGTGATCAACGCGCATTATCTGAGCGACGTGGTAGGAGGCCTGTTGGTCGCGCTGGCGACGGTGTGGTGGCTCGAGCGCGCCTTCGATCGCCGCGGCTGGCCCTTCAGGGAATACCGCGACCAGCCGGGGACTGGTGATCAGAAGCCGAGCACCGCGCCGTAGAACAGCAGCCCAATCAGCGCCATGAAGGAGACGCCCGTCGTGGTGGCGAATATCACCAGGATCCGCTTGATCTGTTGTCCGGGGCTGCTGGGAGGGTGTGCGGGCGCATAGCCGCGCGCCGCTTCCGCACGACGGCCTAGTTCCGTCAATTCGTGGCCGAAGGTCCGAACCGTAGCCATGAACGCTTCCTCGAGGGCGATGTCGCGCGAGCATCCTGCTGCACGAGAATCGCCTGGGAGAAATATCGCCTGGCTATCGTTTCTATTACCTAAACACAGCGGAAAATTGCTGCATTTACGGCATTTTTAGGATGTTTGGCCGGTTTGATCCGGTACTTAGCGCCGATCGGTTTTGCATTTGCAAACGGCCGGCGTCCGTCAGCGTCCCTTCCAGACGGGCGGGCGGCGCTCCTGGAAGGCCTTGGGCCCTTCCCAGAAATCCTCCGAGTCCTGCATACGCTGATATTCCGGCAGCACGCCGCTGGCCAGGAGCTTGTACCCGTCCTCGACCGTCAAGGCCTCGGTCGCCTGCAGCACGGCCTTGGCTGCCATGACCGCGAGCGGCGCCGCCCGCAACAGATCGGCCGCCAGCGAACGCGCCGTCGGCATGAGGTCGGCAATCGGCACCAGCCGGTTGAGCAAGCCGCGGCGATCGGCTTCTGCCGCGTCCATGCGCCGGCCCGTCAGGATCAGCTCGTTCGCCAACGAGCGCGGGAGACGCTTGGGCAAACGCAGCACGCCGCCCGCATCGGGGATGAGGCCGATTTTCACCTCCGGCAGCATGAACTCGGCGCTGTCCGCCGCCACGATCATGTCGCAAGCGAGTGCCAGCTCGAAGCCGCCACCCGCGGCGATGCCGTTGACGGCCGCGATCACCGGCTTGCGCAGATTGAACATCTCGGTGAGCCCGGCAAAACCGCCGCGGCCGAAATCCTGATTGGGCGACGCGGCCTTCAGGTCCCAGCCGCCCGAGAAGAACCGGCCAGCGGCGGTCACGATGGCGACGCGCAAGGAGGGATCGTCCCGATATTCCGAGAAGATCTCGCCCAGCCGCTGGCTCAAGCCTGGATCGATGGCATTGGCCTTGGGCCGGTCGAGCGTGACTTCGATAACCTGATCGCGGCGCTCGGTGCGCACGCCCTCGGCATAGCTCGTGACGGACATGGGCGGTATCTCCTGGGGTTCGGGAGGCTGGAAGGAGCGGTCTCGGCGAGGCTGGTTGCCGAGGTCAGGGCCGCGACGGGGGCGGCGGCCCCATCAATGCCGGCAGGAACAGAAAGATGGTGGACAGCATGATCACCAGTCCCAGCAACAGCAACAAGCCCATGCCGGCGGTGCCAGGATGGCTCGATAGCGCGAGGCTGCCGAACGAGGCGCCGGTCGCAAGCGCGCTGAACAGCACGGCGCGCGCCGTGCTCGAGGTGAGCGGATGGGTGACGCCCTTGCGCCAGTTCACGACGAAGTAAATGGTGAAGGCGACGCCGATGCCGAGCAGCAGGGGCAGCGCGATGATATTGGCAAAGTTGAACTCGAGGCCAGCAAGGACCCAGACCAGGATCGTCGCGGAGCCCGCCACCAGGATCGGCGCCAGAACGAGGATTACATCCCGCAACCGGCGCAGCAGCAGGCCCAGCAACAGAGTCACGGCCAGAAGCGCGGTGACGGTCGCGATGCGGAAGGCATTGGCGACGGCGCGGCCGGACTCGTAGATCTGAACCGCGGAGCCGATCGCCTCGGGCACGATGGTCCGAACCGCGGTCACCAGCTTGGTGATCGTCTCATTGTCGTTGCTGTCGCCGGACGGAATCGCCTGCAGCCGCGCCCGGCCGTCCGGCGCAATCCAATCGCGCCGCAGGTCGTCAGGCAGCTTGCTCATGTCCAGCGGCTCGGCCGCAAGGGCAGCCGACAGCATCTTCAGCCGCGCATCGAGACTCGCGATCAGAATCCGGGTCAGCTGCGGATAGAGGGCCGGGTCGGCCGCGGCCGCACGATCGAGCGCGGCGGCCAATCGCTGAGCGACCGGAAGGTTCGGCAGCGCCCGGCGCAGCTTCTCGGCGCAACCGCGCATCGAGGACCGGATTTCCTCGTCGGTTGGCGGCGGGCGGGTTGCCGTCTGATCGAGGGTGGGCCCGATCAGAAACTGAAGGTCGCCGATGATCGCCAGCTTCGCATCTTGATCGGACGGCACGAAGCTCGCGGCAGTGATCACCGCCGCTACCTCGGGCAGCGCCGACAGTTTCTTTGCCATCTCCTGGGCTGCATCGATGTTCGGCGCCAGCGCCTCGATGGTGAAGGGCGAGTTGAGCGGATCGCGCATCAGATCGAGGATGGTCGCCATCGATTCGACCTTGGGGTCGCGCAGATGCAGCGGATTGAAGTCGAACCGCAGCCAGAAGGCGGCGCCGACGCCCAGCAACGTGACGAGGCCGAAGGCGGCCAGGACCGAACGGCGATACTTCAGAAGAAGATCGTCGACCGATGCGGCCCAGCCGTAGCCCATCTCGCGCGGTTGGCCGCTGGGCTTGAGCAATGCCAGGAGTGCCGGCATAAGCGTCAGATTGAGCACCAGCGTCACGACCATCCCCGCGGTCGCGATCAGCCCGAGTTCGGAGACGCCGCGATAGTCGGTCGGCAGGAAGGACGCGAAGCCGACGGCGATCGCCGCCGCGGCCAAAGTCAGCGGCCGGGCCATGGCATAGCCAGTGCGTGGCAGCACGGTCGCCGGATCGGCGTCGAGATACCGCTCCTGGCCGAAGCGGACGCCGAACTGGATGCCGAAGTCGATCGAAAGCCCGATGAACATCACGGCGAAGGCGACGGAGATCGGGTTGAGCGGATTGACCGTGAACGAAGCGAACGCAAAGGTCAGCACGAGGCCCACGAGCAAGGTCACGAAGCTCGCCAAGATCAGCTTGCCCGAGCGCAGCGCCACCAGCAGCAGCCCGAGCACCAACGTGATCGAGACGGCCAGCGCCGTGCCCAGCCCCTCGGTGACAGTCTGCAGCTCCTGATCCTGCAATGCGACCGTGCCCGTGAGCCGCACCGTGACCCCTTTGTCCGGCGTCAGGCCCAGCCGCTGCGCCTCGTCGCGAATGAAACGAGTGGCCGCCGCCGCGGTGGCGAGCGAACTGAAATCGCGCACCGGCTGGGTCAGGATCAAGTGACGCAGATCGCGTTGCGTGACGGGCCGATCCATCAACAGCGTCTGCCAGGAAAGCGGCTTCGGCTTGCCGTCGAGCGTGCTGGCCAGCGACGCCTCGATCGCGTCGAGCGGCCGCTGCAGCATCCCCAGACCGCCGGGCTGTTGGGCGATTCCGTCCGCGGCCAGCCCCAACATGTCGAACAGGCCCCGCAAGCTGGGATCGGCGCGCAGGCTGGCGATGAAGGGCTGTGCCATCGCGATCGAGTCCGACATCTTCTGCAGGGTTTCGACCGGCAGGAACAGCAGGCCGTAGCGTTGGAAGAAAGGACCGCCATCGGGCCGGCGGACGCTGATGAAAAGATCCGAGCGTGCGGCGAGGGCCTCGTAAAGAGCCTCGGTGGCGTCCTCGGCCTGGTCCGGCGTGCTGCCATCGACCACCACCGCGAGCAGGCCGCTGTTCTGCGGAAAGAGACTGCTGAGCTCGTCCGATTGCTGGTGCCAGACCAGCTTGCTCGAGATCATGGCCGAGGTGTCGCTGTTCATCTTGAGCGTATGAGCGACGTGGATCCCGGCCCAGACGGCCAAGGCCACCAGCACGAGCACCACATAAACGGCGCGGCGCGCACTCCAACCGACCAGGGCAGCGACAGCACGCTCGAGCATGAATCCCGGAATCTCTGAAATGTGGTCCGGCGCCAGGGGACGCCTGCGCCATGTTACCAGCAGCAATGGGGTCACGGGGACCGGCATCGAGCGCCGCCGGTACCCCGGCGCAGAGCCTAGATACCGGCTGGCCGGCCCATATGCCAGCCCCGGCAACTGGCTTCGGCCGAAAAATTCGTTAAACTTGATGTCGACACCAGCACCATGTCGAGTGATCGGGGTCGCGACCGAGGTAACCGTGATGAACCGGATCGATCCGGCTCAGATTCAGGACTTCCAAGAGGATGGCGCGGTCGCGCTGCGCGGCCTGTTTCGCGAATGGGTCGAGCCTTTGCGCGCCGCGATCGAGCGCAACATGGCCGAACCCAGCGCCGGCGCGCGCATCTATCCGGCCAAGGACGGCTCGGGCCTTTTCTTCGGCGACTACTGCAACTGGAGCCGGTTTGCCGAATACGCCGATTTCCTTCGCCATTCCGCGCTGGCGGAAACCTGCGCCGCGCTCATGGGCGCCCGCACGGTGCGTCTCTTCCACGAGCACGTGCTGGTGAAGGAACCGGGAACCGATATGCCCACGCCCTGGCATCACGACCAGCCCTATTACAGCGTCGATGGCCAGCAGAACTGCAGCGTCTGGGTGGCGCTCGACACGGTGCCGCGCGATACCGCGGTCGAGTTCATCGCCGGTTCGCACCGGTGGGGTCGCTGGTTCCGGCCGGAAAAATTCGACCGGACGGCGCTCTATGAGGATGACGGTCTGGAGGCGGTCCCGGACATCGATGCCGAGCGCGGCCGCTATCGTGTGCTCGGATGGGATCTCGAGCCGGGCGATGCGGTGGCATTTCACTTCCTCACCCTTCATGGCGCGCCGGGCAACCGGGCCACCGGCCGGCGCCGGCGCGCCTTCTCGGCCCGTGTCGTCGGCGACGACGCACGCTGGGCGGTCCGCAAAGGGCGAACCTCCCCGCCCTTTGCAGGCGTCACGCTGGCCCCCGGCGATCCTCTGCAGGGGCCTGAATTTCCAGTGCTTTATCCACGGCCTGCCTAAGGCTGCCGAGGCCCCACCCGGACGGGGGGGTTGAAGGCGGCGCTTGGCTCCCTTATGGCTCATCAGCGCCGGAGGCGGCCGCTCGTTCCGCCGCCGGCCCATGCCCGTCCAAGGAGCCACCCTCACCATGACCGACCGCATGGCCGGTATCGCCGCATTGGCTGTGAGCGCGATGACCGAGCGCGAATGGGCCCGCTTCGCCCAGAGCCACCCGAAATCGCACAAGCTCGCCAAGGATGCCCAGCGGCATTTCCCGGGGAGCGTGCCGATGAGCTGGATGACGGATTGGGCGACGCCCTATCCGATCTTCGCCGAGCGCGCCTCGGGCGCGCGGATCTGGGACGTCGACGGCAACTCCTATTCCGATTTCTGCCTGGGCGATACCGGCTCCATGTTCGGCCATTCGCCCGCACCCGTGGTCGCGGCGCTACGCGAGCATGCCGACAAGGGCCTGACCTACATGCTGCCGACCGAGGACGCGATCGCCGTCGGCGAGTTGCTGTCGCATCGCTTCGGCCTGCCCTATTGGCAGATGGCGACCACGGCAACCGACGCCAATCGCTTCGTGCTGAGGCTCGCGCGCGGGATCACCGGACGGCCGAAGGTCTTGGTCTTCAACGGTTGCTATCACGGCACCGTCGACGATACCTATCTGCGCCTGCGGGGCAATCATCAGATTCCCCGCCCCGGCCTGATCGGTCAGGTTCAGGACCTGACCGCCGTCGCCACGGTCATCGAGTTCAACGATATCGACGCGCTCGAAGCGAAGCTGATGGAAGGCGACATCGCGGCGGTGATCTGCGAGCCGGTCATGACCAATATCGGCATGGTGCTGCCGGCGCCCGGATTCCACGAGCAGCTGCGCGAGCTCACGCGCCGCTATGGAACGTTGCTCGTGATCGACGAGACCCACTGCATCTCGACCGGCCCCGGCGGCTATACGCGCGCCTATGGGCTCGAGCCCGATTTCCTGACCCTGGGCAAGCCCATCTCCGGCGGCGTGCCCAGCGCCGTCTATGGCTACACCGCCGACGTCGCCGATCGGATCCGCAAGGCGCAGCAATCGGTGCCGCACGGCCACAGCGGCATCGGCACCACGCTCTCGGCCAACGCGCTGTCGCTGCGGCTCATGCGCGTGGTGCTCGAGCAGGTGATGACGCCCCATGCCTATGGCGAGATGGAAGCGATGTCGAAGGCGCTGGCCGAAGGCGTCGAGGGCATCATCCGGACGCGCGCCCTGCCCTGGCATGTAGCGCGGGTAGGCTCGCGGGCCGAGATCGTGTTCGCGGCCAAGCCGCCGAGGAACGGAACCGAGGCGGCGGCGACCCTGATCGAGCCGCTCGAGAAGGCGCTCCATCTCTATCTCATCAACCGGGGCGTGATGATCGCGCCCTTCCACAACATGACGCTTTGCTGCCCGGCAACCGCCAAGGCCGATGTCGAGAAGCTGGTGACGGCGCTGGGCGCCTGCGTCGACGAACTGAAGAAGGGCTGACCCCATCATGAATTCTCAAGGCCCAGCCTCGCATTCGAGCATCGGCGCCGCGCCCGAGGAGGCCGAGCGTTTTCTCGCCGCGCATCCCGGGATCGCCGGCATCGATCTGATCCTGACCGACCCGGGCGGAGTCATGCGCGGCAAGAACATTCGGCGCGAGGAACTCCTCGCGATCTATCGCCACGGCCGCTACATGCCGGGCTCGATCCTGAGCCTCGACATCACCGGCGAGGATGTCGAGGAAACCAACCTCGTCTGGGTCGATGGCGACGCGGACCGGCTCTGCCATCCCGTGCCGGGCACTCTTCTGCCCGCGCCCTGGCGCGCGGAGGAGCCGACCGGCCAGGTCATCCTCACCATGCATGAGCTGGACGGCCGCCCCTACCATGCCGACCCCCGCCATGCGCTGGAACGGGTGGTCAAGCGCTTCACCGATCAGGGGTTGACGCCGGTGATGGCGGTCGAACTGGAATTCTATCTGCTCGATCCGAAGCCGGGCCCCGACGGACGGCCGCGCCCCGCCCTCACCCCCGGCTCCGGCCATCGGCCGCGGCATATCGAGGTCTATGACGTCAACCTCCTGGGCGAGATGTGGCCGGTCTTCGCCGAGATCCATGCTTGCGCCAAGGCGCAGGGCCTGCCGGCGCAGACCGTGATCCATGAATATTCGCCGGGCCAATGGGAGATCACGCTGCATCACCGCGCCGACGCCATGCGCGCGGTCGATGAGGGCCTGATGTTCAAGCGGCTTATTCGCGGCGTCGCCGCCAAGCATGGCATGCAGGCATGTTTCATGGCGAAGCCCTTTGCGGGGCGCGCCGGCTCCGGCATGCATATCCATCTGAGCCTCGCCGACAAGGACGGGAACAATCTCTTCGCCGACGGCGACAAGCCCGAAGGCAGCACCCTGCTGCGCCACACCATCGGCGGCATGGCAGCGACCATGGCCGACGCGATGCTGGTCTATGCGCCCAACGCCAACAGCTATCGCCGCTTCCGGCGGACCTCCTATGCACCGGTGGCGCCGACCTGGGGCATCAACAACCGCTCCGTGGGTCTGCGCATCCCGGCGGGGCCCGGCGCCTCGCGCCATATCGAGCACCGCCCCTCGGGCGCCGACGCCAATCCCTATCTGGCGGTCGCCATGGCGCTGGCCGGCGCCCACTACGGCATCGAGCGCAAGATCGATCCGGGTCCGCCCATCACCGGCAACGGCTATGAGCAGGCCAAGCCTGGCGCGCTCCCCCAGCATTGGTCCGAAGCCATCGAGCGCGCCGAACGCTCGGCCTTTCTCAAGGAGTATCTCGGCAAGGACTTCTTCGAGGTCTTCCTCGCCATCAAGCGCGCCGAGCTCGATCGCTTCATGGCCGAGGTCACCGAGCTCGACTACCAGTGGTATCTGCGCACGACGTGACGAAACATTCACGCCAGGCATGACCGTTTCTGGCCTGCCAGTTGCAGGCTCGCCGGCGAGCGGGCGTCTTTCCCGCAGCGCATGGCCCCCGACCCGGGCTGCGACGATCTCCAAGAAGGACTTCGTACCGGCCACGCAGATGGCGCCAGCGCTTTTCCAGCGGCTTGACCGCAAGGAGGAGCTTGTCATGCAAAACCATCCCGCCCTTCGGCCCGGCCGGGCCGCGGTCATCACCGGTGCTGCCAGTGGCATCGGCCTTGCTGCCGCCAAGCGCCTCGCGGCGCTCGGCATGAAGATCTGCCTCGCGGATATCGCGGGCGAGCGCTTCGACCGTGCCGCGGTCGAAGTTGCGGCGAAGGCCGCCGGCGGCCAGTCCGATGTGCGAGCGGTTGCAACCGACGTGAGCCGGGTAGAAGAGGTGCGGCGGCTCAAGGAGGTCGCCTACCGCGAATTCGGCGAGGTTGCGCTGCTGATGAACAATGCCGGCATCGGCGATGGCGGCGGGCCCTGGGACCATTGCGAGCGTTGGCGGCGCCTGCTCGAGGTCAATCTGTGGGGCGTGATCAACGGCGTGCAGAGTTTCGCGCCCGCCATGATGGCGCAAGGGACACCGGCCGCGATCGTCAATACCGGCTCGAAGCAGGGGATCACGACGCCGCCCGGCAATACCGCCTACAACGTCTCGAAGGCCGGCGTGAAGGTGCTGACCGAAGCCATGGCGCACGAGCTGCGCAACGTCGATGGCTGTCGCGTCACGGCGCATCTGCTGGTTCCGGGCTTCACCTTCACCGGCATGACCGGCGCTGCGCAGAAGCCGCCGGCCGCCTGGACGGCGGATCAGGTCGTGGACTTTCTGCTGCAGGGCATGGCGCGCGGCGATTTCTACATCCTCTGCCCGGACAACGAAGTCACCCGCGCCATCGACAACAAGCGCATCCGCTGGGCCGCCGACGACATCATCAAGAAC
>Ga0335070_10009527_pt1 | contig 11376 bp, 14 predicted proteins | sample Lox_Sample_13_FD_206722 | JGI IMG/M metagenome (GOLD analysis project Ga0335070, IMG submission 206722) | Soil microbial communities from Loxahatchee National Wildlife Refuge, Florida, United States - Lox_Sample_1.3 | ecosystem: Environmental > Terrestrial > Soil > Wetlands | place: USA... | reverse complement strand
TCGACGTCTCCCAAGAGCTTTAGCGGGCTTCATCGGGTCGGCGGTTCAGGACCGGGGGGGTGTATCCTGACGGGGGATGCCTACCAACGAAGCCCGCAAAGCTTGTCAGACACTTGCTCAGGTGCGGCTGCCCGACGTAGTGAACGCAGTGACCATTTGAGGAGCGAACCCCGATTGAGCAGTAGCGGGTTCAAGGTCGAAGGTTGTCCATCGCTCGTTCAAGCGCGAGAGTAGCCGCGGATGCTTCATCTCGAAGTAGCTGAACACCGCGAACAGTGTGATTAGATTCGCAGCCGCTATTTTCCACCATCCGATGGTGCCAGGCGCGGATGCGTCGAGGGCGCTGACGAAGGCCAGGAAGCATACCTCGTAACAGGCATAAACCATCAAGGCTCCGAGGATCAGCAGTGGCTCACGCTCAGCGGCGGCGATTACCAAAGCGGTCGCCAAGCCGAATGCGATGAAGGTGGCGAAATGCAACACCGTGAAATTCATTACCGATGCGAACGAGATTGTGCTGATATCGCTACCACGCAGGCCGTCCAAGAATATGGCTCCGAGTAATGCCGGCGTATGGAACGGGCGACGAGCGACGATATCGCAGATCAGGTACCACATCGCGACGATTCCACCGCTCACCGCTCCTGCGACCACACCCTCGCCGAGTATCGCGATCCACTGTGCCGATGCTCTCTCCTTGGTGACTACAGTTTGAGTTTCCATCTTCAACTCCTCTCTTTTCTAGGTTAATCAGCTACTCAGCGCCGAGGTTTCGGCGCGCATTGGCCTTGTGGCCGTATGAGCGGGACTGCTTGCCGCGGTGGCGATACGCCGTAGCATCCCGCGAAAAATCCATTGATGAATCGGGTATGACAGATACCAATAGAGCAAACCAAAGAGACCAAGCGGGTCGAAGAGCGCGGTCTCCCTGATGGTCGTTCCCGCCGCCGAAGGCTCAACTTCAAAATCGATCCAGGCGCGCCCCGGCACCTTCATTTCGGCGGCCAGAGTGAGTTTGCGATTGGGTTCGAAGTTGGAGACGCGCCAGAAATCGATTTGGTCGCCGACCTTGATCGTCGAACCATCGGCGCGTCCACGCCGCATGCCCGGTCCGCCGAGCACGCGGTCGACGAGCGCACGCCCTTCCCACAACCAGCGGCCGTAATACCATCCGACTGCGCCGCCGATTCGCTGGATCGGAGCAAAGGCTCGCGCCGGCGAATCGCTTGTTTCGATCGTCTGGGAGACCACGAGACGGTTGCCGATACGGACGCCACCCCAAGAGGAATTAAGGGGCGTCGCGGACAACGCGTCGGACCATCTAATGGAGGCGATTTCCTGGTCCTCGGCGCGCAGCGCATCGGCGATAGCTTGGCTTATCCCGACCGGCCGAATCGGAAAGGTACGCATCGCCAGATCGTCGGAAACGACCGTGGCGTGCTGGATACTCTCCACTAACTCCCGCCCCACGCGCGCCTGCATTGGCGTTACCAGCTTGAGCCACCAGCTCGAGAGACGCGGCGTGAGTATTGGCACACGTATCATCGCGCGTCTCAATCCGCGCTGGCGAGCATATTCGCTGATGATGCCCGCGTAGGAGACGCGGTCGGCTCCACCAATCTCGAAAATACGGTTGCGTCGAGTGTCGAGGTCGAGCGCCGCGATTAGGTAGCGGAGGGAGTCATCGATCGCGATCGGCTGCGCCTCCATGCTCACCCAGCGCGGCATGATCATGATTGGCAGACGTTCGGCGAGCGCCCGCACCATCTCGAAGGAGAGGCTGCCTGCCCCGATAACAGCCGAGGCACGAAACTCGATTACCTGAACACCCGATGCGCGTAGTATCTCGCCAACTTCATGACGACTGCGCAGGTGCCGCGAGAGCGACCGTGACGAAGTGCCGAGCCCACCCAGATAGATAATACGTCGGATTCCCGCAGCTCGGGCCGCGTCGGCAAAATTATGGGCGCCCTCGCGATCGGCCTTTTCGAAGGCACGATCGGAACTCATCGAATGAATTAGATAGTACGCGGTATCAACGCCATGCATCGCAGCCGCGAGACTCTTGCGATCGAGCACATCGCCGCGCACCACCGTCGTCGATGGAGCCTTGGTCGCGAGGGCCTCGGGGTGGCGCACAACGCATCGCAGGCGATGGCCCCCGGATTCGAGCGCTTTCAGCAGGTGGCTGCCGACATAGCCGCTCGCACCGGTCAGAAGAATCAGGCGATCGCTCATGACTGCCAACGCTCCTTTGTTCGTATTTGGTCGAATCGCCATTTCACCCTCTCGATGCGGGCGGCTACGGGTTCCCTATTGATGGGCAACGGCGCCGCGGAGCGTCGCTAGTTGATACAGACCAGAGAGGCCAACCAATCCGTAGACGACCGAGCTGAGCGCCGAGGTCTGGCCGAAGCTCATCCCGAGCAACGTTGCCACTAGGTCAAAGCGGAAGAGGGCGACCAGCCCCCAGTTAAGAGCCCCAACAATCACGAGTACTGCCGCGACGATTTGCAAAGTTTTCATCTCCTGAACCACTCCTTTCGTATTTCTGCGTGGTGCCGAACGCTCTTGCTTTAGCTTTCAACCAACGCGTAAATGTGATGGTAGAGAAAATAAAGTTAACTGTTAAGAGAAGAATGGCCTCTAAATAAAGTCTGTTTTACTGAAAGGATAAGGCCGCCCGGTTTCTTGCCTGGCGCTCAAACGAGTTACAGAAGATGCTCTCGGAGACACTGACAGAAGGACTTGAGAAGTACGCTATCGGGGAAAAGATTCGCCGGCTCAGGCTTAGAAAGAAGATGGGTCTGGTCGAACTGGGTCGTCATACGGGGCTCTCTCCCGCGATGCTTTCCAAGGTGGAGCGCGGAAGACTCTTCCCCACGCTGCCGACGCTGCTGAGGATCGCGATGGTTTTTAATGTCGGGCTGGAACACTTCTTTACTGAGGACCGACACGTTGTAGCTATCGCCCGTAAGGAAGACCGGATCGGATTCGAAGAGAAGTTTGGCGGCGACGAGGTTCTTTATCGCTTCGAGTGCCTCGATTTTGACGCCGGCGATCGAAGGCTCAACGCTTTCTACGCCGAATTTGCCAACGCCCGCGCGAAGCGTCTTCCATCGCATGAACACGATGGGGTCGAGTTTATCTATGTGCTGTCGGGGACATTGGTCGTTCGGATCGGAGAGACGGAGCACAAGCTGAGCAAGGAAGATGCGATCCACTTCGATTCAAACGTCCCGCATAGCTACCGCGCGGCAGGGAATGCGACCTGCTCGGCGGTGGTCGTGACGCTCGCGCCTTAAAGCAGTGGAGCGTCACTGGACCTTCGCATCCGCAACTATTGATCGGCTGCGATCCAACTGTGATCCTCTGCCCGATGCTACGAGATTGCGAAGTAATCGACTCCGACGGCCACGTCCTCGAACCGCCCGATATGTGGCTGAATTACATCGAACCCAGTTTCGCGACCTCGCACCTTGTATCGTGGTGAATGAAGAGGGCGCTGAGATCTTGCATCTGGGAGAGCGTGAACTGACCGATAACGGACCCGGCCGCCAACGCGTCAAATTCGGTGCGACGGGCGCTATCGGCGCGCGCGAGGGCAAGGTCTCGGTCTGGATCAAATATGCGGATGGGCGGCCCGGCGGTTTCGATCCGCATAAGCGAATCGAAGACATGGAAGCCGAAGGAATCGAAGCGGCGTTCCTCTACCCGAGCCTTGGCCTGTTCCTCGGCGCGATCGAGAACCCGGAACTCGCGGCTGCCATCTGCCGCGCCTACAATCGTTGGCTGGCCGATTATTGTAAGCCGCATCCCAAGCGTCTGTATGGTATCGCGATGCTGCCGCTCCAGGCGGTTGAACTAGCCGTACAGGAGCTTCGCTTCCCAGTGCGTGAGCTCGGCTTTCGCGGTGGGTTCGTTCGGCCCAATCCCTATAACGGACGAGTGCTTGATTCGCCGGAATACACCCCGCTCTGGCGCGAGGCTCAGGAACTCGACGTCGCTATCGGGATTCATAGCGGGGCGGAAAGCGGTCAGCCGACGCTCGCGATGGATCGCTTCGAAGGGAATCGCCGCGCTGTGCGCCATTGCGTCGCGCATACTTTCGAGATGGGGGCGGCGGCGATCGATTTCCTTGGCTCCGAGTGGGCTTTCTCGAATCGGGCGGTGGATGGATGGCCGGATGGCTCGATCGGATGGATCGTCACTTCGACGACAAGGGCATGAATGATACGCGCCTAACCTCGCGTCCCAGCGAAATCTTCCATCGCCAGTGCTTTATCTCGTTCGAGCCGGTTGAAGGATCGCTCAAGTACCTCGCGGAATATATCGGCTCGGACAACATCCTTTGGGCGACCGATTATCCTCACGCGGACGGCTTTCCCGACGCGGCTAACATGATCAAGCGGATGGGGCTGCCGCCAAAGACGCTCGCCAACGTGCTCGCGGGCGGAGCTAAACGCTACTACAACATTCGCTAATGCTACATTCTGTTTCTGAGGAGTGACGCGAGCGATGGTTTTTGTTCTGGTTCATGGCGCCTGGCATGGCGGATGGTGTTACAAGCGAGTAGCTCAATATTTGCGCGCAGCCGGACACGAGGTCCATGTGCCGACCCTGACCGGACTGGGTGAGCGATCGCATCTGATGAATCGGTCAGTGAATCTCGAAACACACATCCAGGACGTCGTGAATCTGCTCCGATGGGAAGAGCTTAAGGACGTCGTGCTCTGCGGCCATTCCTACGGCGGCATCGTAATCACGGGAGTTGCGGCGAAGGTGCCCGACAAAATTCGTGCGCTGGTCTATCTCGATGCATTCGTGCCGGCAGATGGACAACGCCTGTTTGATTTTCTGCCCCCTCAAACTCAGGCCGCGATGACGGACGAGGCTCGCAAAAACGGCGACGGCTACCTGATGGCGCCGATCCCAGCCGCTGCTTTCAACGTGAATCGTGCTGATCGCGCTTGGGCCGATCAGATGTGCGTGAAGCATCCGCTGGCCTGCTTCGAGGATAAGGTGACAGTAGGGAACGTGGTTGATCGTATCGCGAAGAAGACCTACGTTCTTGCTACCGATTGGCCGCCGCCCGAGGCTCCCGGGATGCCCTCGCCGTTCGTGCCGATCGCCGAGCGTCTTCGTGCGGACAATCGGTGGTGCGTCGTTGCTATGCATTGCGGCCACGACGTGATGCTGGATATGCCAAAGGAATTGGTTGAAGCCCTAATCGCAGCAGGCTAAGCCTTATCGCCGCAAGACCAAACGTCGTCGCGCCGATCCGAAGCGGCGAGTAATTCCGAGCGTGCACTAGTCGCTTGACTTCGAGGCCTCTTAGCAGGGATGAAAGTGCATCAGCGCTGCGTCCGTAGGGAGTTTCGACCATATATCCATGCCTAAGCCGCTCGAAGGAATTCGCGTAATTGAGATCGCGCAAATCTATGCCGGTCCGTATTGCGGTCTGCAGCTCGCGCACTTTGGTGCGGAGGTAATCAAAATCGAACCCCCCGGCGAAGGTGAGTTTCTGCGGATGCGTCCGCCGAAACCGCGTGGCGCCAATTCCGGCTTCCTGATGCTGAATCCCGGAAAGAAATCGGTCGTGCTCAATCTGAAGGATGAGCGTGGACGTGAGCTTCTAATGCGCTTGCTCGAAAGCGCAGACGTGGTGCTGGAGAACTACGCCGCGGGAGCGCTCGAAGGGATGGGTCTCGGTTACGAAGATGTCGCCAAGCGATGCCCGCGGCTTATCTATGCCTCATGCAAGGGTTATGGCCCGGACAGCCGATGGGCGAATCTCGGTGCGATGGACTTCACTGTGCAGGCTGCATCAGGAATCGTCGACATGACAGGCTATGCCGATCGGCCCGGGGTGCGCGCCACGGCGGCACTAATCGATACCAGCGCCGGAATGCACCTGGTGGCAGGTATCCTTGCGGCGCTTATCGAGCGTGGTCGCACCGGACGCGGCAAGAAAGTCGAAGTCGCGATGCTCGATATATGCGTGCCCGCTGTGAATGGAATGATTGCGTCGGCGCTCAATGGAAATCCGTTGCCGCGCCTCGCGAATCGCCATCCGAGTGCTTGTCCGTCGAATACCTATTTCGCTGCCGACGGCCAAATCCTCATCTACTGCCTGACCGAAGATCACTGGAAACGTTTTGCACGCCTGATCGGCCGCGCCGATCTGCTCGATAATCCGCGATACAAGGATCACGCAAGTCGCTACGCGATAATCGACGAAGTTGAAGCGCTGGTTACCGAGTGGACCCGAGCGCGCAAACGCGACGACATGGTGAATCTCCTGATCGAGCATGGAATTCCATGCGCACCCGTAAGGACGATAACCGAGGTTGCGCATGATCCCGAACTGCGCGAGCGCGGCCTGCTGCGCACGGGCGAGTACCTGGCAGAGGGATCGATTCCCGTTCTCGGCTCGGCGATAAAGATGTCTGGCGAGCCGGAGGCTGCGGTCGAACCACCGCGCGTCCCCGGGCTCGGGGAGAATACGGCAGAGGTGTTGCGCGGGTTGGGGATCGACGAAACCGCGATAGAACAACTGCGAAGAGATCGCGTGATCTGAACGCAGGAGGCAGCACGATGGGAAATTACTTCAAGCTCGAGAAAACCGATAAAGTCGCTCTCCTAACCTTCGATCGCTACGAGAAACGCAATCCGTTTAACGAAGACAGTATGGGCGAGCTCGAATCGATTTTGCTCGCACTGCGCGATGACGAGGAAGTTCGCGCGCTCGTAATCACCGGATCAGGCAATACCTTTTCGGCCGGTGCAGATCTGTCGCTGCTGAAGGGTGTTACCGACCCGGCCGAACGCGAACGTATCTTCGCGAGCGTCGTACCGAAGCGCCGTCGGATGGTGCGACGGACGATCGCGTTGCTGCAAAATATCGAGCTGCCGACGATCGCAGCAGTGAATGGGTTTGCAGTCGGTGGCGGATGGTTCCTCGCGCTCGCCTGCGATATACGGATCGCGGTCGAGGGCGCAGAGTTCTGGATGCCCGAGGTTGATCTGGGTCAGCCGGGACCGCACATGCCTGAAGTATGGCTCACCAAACATGTGGGCGCGTCCCGCGCTAAGGAGATTATCTTCACCTGCCGGCACTTCAAGTCCGAAGAGCTTTACCAATGGGGGCTCTTGAATCGGGTCGTTAAAAAAGACGAACTGATGCCCGCGGCGATGGAACTGGCGCGCAGCCTGGCCGCGAAAAACCACCGCGCGATCGTGCAGGTCAAGGCGCATATAAACGGATTCAGCCTGGAGTAGTGCCCGCATGCCCGACAATTTCCGCTACGAACAGAACGGACCGCTCGCGACGATCACCTTTAATCGGCCCGAGCGCCGTAACTTCGTGAATCTCGAAGTTCTAGGCGAGCTGGAGAATTACATCTTTCAGGTTCGTGAAAATCGCGAAATCCGCGTTTTGATCGTGACCGGCACCGGCCCCGCTTTCTGTGCCGGCGCCGATATGTCGAAACTCAAAGAGGTTACCGATCCCGCAGAGCGGGTGAGCATTTTCGCCTCGCGCAGCGGACAGGCTCCGCGAGTGATCGGACGGATCTTCGACACTATCCTCCGTCTTGATTGCATGACTATAGGGGCGGTAAATGGCTTCGCGGTCGGCGGCGGATGGGCCCTGGCGGCCGCAATGGATTTTATCGTGGCTGCCGAGACCGCAGAGTTCTGGGTGCCGGAAGTGGAACTTGGAGTGCCATTCCGTGGCGGCCCGGCGGAGGTTCTGGCCAAGCGCTTGGGGCCTTGGCGTGCGAAGGAGGCAATGATCCTGTGTCGTCACTATGAGGCTCGCGAACTCTTCAATATGGGCTTGGTCAATGAGGTGACTGCTCCAGAGGAATTGATGAACGCGACCCTACGGTTGGCAAATCGCCTGCTAGCCCTCCCGGCTAAAGCTTCGACCCGAACGAAACATAGTATCGATGGAGTCTTCATCGGCCCGCGTCTTTACTGATGGCGCTTACCCGGTTGATAGCGCTATACGTGATGCAACGCTAAAGGTCGGTCAGGAGGACCTCGATGATTAAACCCGATCGTATCGGTCATGTTGTAATCAAAGTCCGCGATCTCGAACGCTCCAAGAAGTTCTACATGGAGACGCTTGGCCTACAGCTTATGATGGAGTTGCAGCCGCTGAAGATGGCCTTCTTTGCGAGCAACGGCCGCGACCATCATGAATTGGCTATCGCTGAAGTCGGAGCCGACGCGCCAAGCCCGCAGCCGAGACAGGTGGGACTTGTGCATATCGCCTTTCGCCTCAACGATGAAAACCATCTGAAGGCTGCGTACAAGGAATTCAAGGAGAAGAACGTGCCGATCGTCTTCACGGTCGATCACGGTGTCACGAAGAGCATCTACTTCCGCGATCCGGATGGTAATCAGCTTGAGGTCTATTGCGACAATCCCCCCGAGCATATCGCGAAGTTGAAAGAAAATGCCTACCTCGGGATGGACAAGCTGGAGTTCGCACCGAACGAACCGAGCCTGATGGAAGCGGTCCAGTCTCGTGCAGTAATGAACTAGACCAACCCTATTTGTTCCGAAGATTGAAGCCGTGCGGGCCTAGTGGCCGCGCGGCTTTTTCTTTCCGGAGCCACTCAGCTTTTGGCGGAACGTCCTGCCGATGTTCCTGCGATTCGTCCGAAGACCGATCCCGACATCAGACCGGTGCCGCCCGGATAGTTGAAGTAGAACAAGTCGCCTACTAGTTCTCCGGCTGCGTAGAGTCCGTGGATCGGGACGCCGTCGGTATTGATCACGGCGCCATCGCCATTGATGCGCAATCCGCCAAAGGTAAACGTAATCCCGCAGGTAACCGCGTAGGCCTCGAACGGTGGCGTATCGATCGTGTTGGCCCAGTTGCTCTTTTCGAGCGCGAGTCCTCGCGTGCAACGCCCATCCTTGATGTTGGGATTAAACGGAATCGACGTTTGCACGGCGGCGTTGTAACGAGCGATCTCGGCGAGAAAGCCCTTCGGATCGACGTCTTCGAGCTTACCTGCCAGCTCTTCGAGCGTTTGGGCGCTGACTTTGGTGACGCGCTTGATTCGATACTCATCGCGCAGCAGATGCGTCACTTTCTGATCGAAGATCTGCCAGGCGAACTGGGTCGGCTGTTCAAGGATCGCGCGCCCATATTTCGCGTAGGTGTAGTTGCGGAAGTCGACACCTTCATCGACGAAGCGATTACCGCGCGCGTTCACCATGATGCCAAACGGATAGCTGTGCTTCTGAAAGCCGTCGCCAACCGCAAGGTCGCCAAATTCCGGTGCGTTGCGATCCCATCCCACAGCGTGGCAGCCCGACCAGTTGCCGCAGGGCATCGCACCTGCTTCCAACGCCATCCGGATTCCGTCGCCGGTGTTGAAACGCGAACCGCGCACCTTTACCAGATCCCATCCGGGGCCCAGGTAGCGAGTGCGCCATTCCGCGTTGGCTTCGAATCCGCCCGAGGCGAGCACGACCGCTCGCGCTTCGATCATGCTGGTCTGGCCGCGCGTGCGTATCGCTACGCCACGCACGCCATCGTCGTCGGTGATCAGATCGAGGGCGCGGCTTTCGTAACGAATCTCAATTCCGGCGCGCTGCGCGATAGTGTAGAGCGAATCGATCAGACCGGGGCCTCCGCCCCAGGCTTCGACCGTCAGACCACCCCAGAACTTGAAACGCCCATCGACCTTGAAGGCTTGTCGGCCGTAAATCGGTGCGAAGCGCACACCCTTGCTGCGCATCCAGAGCATCGTTTCGAGACTGCGCGACACCAGCGTCTCGGCGAGCTTGGGATTGGTGCGATACTGCGTGACGCGGCAAAGATCGTCGTAGAACTGATCCTCTGGATACGCACCGAAGTCGGTATTAGCTTTCTCCTCGTCGGTGAGGTCGGGCATCAGGCGCGCGAGATCGTCCACGCCGTTATATGCGACGCGCATCGCGCCTGCCGTGAAGCGCGAGTTTCCACCGCGCTCGTCTTCCGGTGCGGCTTCGATTACCAGAACCGAAGCACCACTTTCACGAGCCGCCAGCGCCGAGCACAGCGCTGCGTTGCCGCCACCTACTACAATTACGTCGTACGGATCAGCCATGTTTTCTCAAAGCCGGCGAAAAAGTCTTACCGGGGCGGCCTTGCGATCAAAAGTCACTGTATACTCGCATCCGCGACGATAGTTTAAATGTGCCACGAATAGATCCGCGAAGTCGCCGCCGGTGCGATAGCTCTCCAATGCTGCGAATGCTTCATCACGATCTTCGATTTCAAGCTGGGCGGTGTTCAAAAGCCGCTCTATTGAATGGGCTACCTGCTCGCGTGAGAAGCGGTAGGCTGTCCTAAGTACCCAGACACATTCGCAGAGAACGATTCGATTAACGAAGCAAGGACTTTCTGTCGAACATTCCTTTGTGAAGAACCGAAGAGCCCGGGAGGACTGCGCTTCATCGTCTTCGACAATGAAGCGGACCAGCACGTTGGTATCGATTCCTTTCACTTGCTCCGGTATTTCCGCACTACGGCTTCCTTGATGGCCTCATCCATCTCTTCGATGGTTACGTGGCGCGGCGCACGGCCGAGCATGCCGCGAAGCTCCCTGATGTCGACCTTCAAGGGGGTTAGCACCACTCGTCCTTCCCGATCGATTACGAACTCCACCCGATCGCCGCTGCCAAGACGCAGATGCTCGCGGATGCGCTTGGGAATTGTGGTCTGTCCTTTGCTCGTTACTGTCGCCGTGGCCATTCCTTACCCATTGTAAGGAGCATATCACGCGGACAGCGGTAGCCCTAGTCTTTCGACGAAGGCGGCACGATGCTTTTTGCGATCGAATCGTCCAGCGCTTCGTAATCGAAGTAACCGATTGCGTCGTAAAGCTCGGCTCGAGTTTGCATGCGATCGAGCATCGCGGTGGCGCTCCCGTCGTGGGCGATTTGCCTATAGAGATCCTCGACGGCTTTGGCTGCGATCCGCAACGATGACACCGGCCAAATAACCATCTTGAAGCCGAACTCTTCGAATTGTCTCGACGTGAACTGTGGTGTTCGGCCGAACTCGGTCATGTTCGCCAGCAACGGCGCGTCGATTGCGGCTGCGAATTGTCGAAACATCGCTTCGTGGGTCAGAGCTTCTGGAAAGATGGCGTCGGCACCCGCTTCGCGATAAATACGCGCCCGCGCGATAGCCGCCTCGATACCTTCCGATGCGGCGTCGGTACGTGCGATAATCCGTATATCCTGTCGCGCGCGCCTTGCCGCGCTGATCCGCGCCGCCATCTCGTCGGTAGCGGCCAGTTTCTTGTCATTGAGATGGCCGCATTTTTTCGGCAGCAACTGGTCTTCGATTTGGACGGCTGCGGCGCC
>Ga0335070_10009526_pt1 | contig 11376 bp, 11 predicted proteins | sample Lox_Sample_13_FD_206722 | JGI IMG/M metagenome (GOLD analysis project Ga0335070, IMG submission 206722) | Soil microbial communities from Loxahatchee National Wildlife Refuge, Florida, United States - Lox_Sample_1.3 | ecosystem: Environmental > Terrestrial > Soil > Wetlands | place: USA... | reverse complement strand
CGCCATCCAGTCGCGCGACAGGCTGAGCGCGCCGATCACGATCCGGACCCGGTTGCTCGGGTAGTCGCCGGCGAGCAGCTCGAGGCGCTGCCAGTGGATCCGCCAGGGCAGCTTCTCGAGCTCGTGCAGGTAGCCGACGACGCTCAGGTAGTCGCCCTCGACGACGATCTCCACCGGGTGCAGGAACGGGCCGCGGTCGGCCGGGGCCGGTGCCGCTCCGGGGATGCCGGCCGGCTCCGCGGCGGCGCCGGCCGGCCGCGACAGGCTCTCGGCCGGGAGGTTGCGCAGGCTGAGGAGCCTGAGGCCCTGCTGGGCGGCGAGCAGCCCGCGCACGAGCTCGGTCATGCGCTCCGGCGCGACGTAGCCCTCGGCCGCGGCGGCGAGCTCGGCGTCCACCTGCCGCAGCCGCTCGGCGAGCGCGCGGTTGCGGGCCGCGGCGGCCACCGCCGGGTCCTGCGAGGCCGCGAGTCCCGCCTCGTCGGCGGCCTGGCCGCGGCGGCGCACCTCGACGAGGCGCTGCTCGGCGGCGCGCGCGCGCGCCGTCACCGGGTCCATCAGCAGCGCCTGCCAGGCGACGTAGATCAGCGCCACGCCGCCACCGAAGATCAGGCCGCGCTCGCGCAGCGAGCGCCGGTCGATGCGCTCGAGGAGCGGCCTGAGCCGCTGCGACAGCGTCGCGAGCGCGCTCACTTGCGGCTCTCCGCGCTCGGCAGCGCGAGCCCGGGCGCGCCGACCTCGAAGATGGCCTGCGCCGGCGCCTCCTCGGGCCTGGCGCGACGCAGCGCCAGGTGGTCGAAGCGCGCGCCGTCGAGCGCATGCTCCTCGGCGAGCGCCGCGAGATAGGCCGGCACCAGCGGCGCCTCGGTCGTGGCGCCCTCGAGCGCGAGCCGGCTGTCGCCGGTCGAGACCACGATCTTCTTCAGCCACAGGCCGTCCGGCTGGCGGCGCGCCAGCGACTCGAGGCGCGCCGCGAAGCCCGAGCCCGGCGCCGCGAGGCCCCGGCGCACGAGCCCGAGCGCGAGCTCGCGGGCGGCGATCTCGGCGGTCAGGCCGCGCGCCGCGGCATCCAGCTCGGCGACGCTCTCCTTCGGGCGGATCGCCGCGGCGGCGCGCTCGGCGAGCGCGAGCTGCGCGGCCTGCTGCCGCTCCAGCGCCACGATCGCGCGGTCGACGCGCGCCGCGCGCCAGGCCGCGTAGCCGGCCAGCGCCGCGAGGCTGAGGGCGAGCACGCCGAGGCCGGCCGCGATCGCGCGCGCCGAGAACAGGCGCTTCTCGGCGCCGAGGATCGGCTGGTAGAGGTTGACCTGCTGTTCCATGGCGTTCGCTCAGAGCGAGCGGTGCTCCTCGCGCAGCGCCGCACCGACGGCGAGCATGCAGGCCGCCTGGGTCGCGGGCTCGACCGGCTGCGGTGCGTGCAGCAGCGCGTTCAGGTCGAGGGCCGCGACCTCGAGGCCGGTCTCCTGGTGCAGGTCGGCGGCCAGCATGTCGGCGCGCGGCCCGGCCGGCGCGATCGCGATGCGGGTGATCGGCGGCTGGTCGAAGTGCCGCTCGTAGTAGTCGAGCGAGCGCTGCAGCTCGAGCACGACGCCGGTGGGATCGACGCGCCCCTCGACTGGCCTCGGCGCATCCAGGCTGTAGCGCAGCGTCGCCTGCAGGTCCATCTGGCGCGCGAAGTAGAAGGTGCGGCCCCGCACCAGCACGACCGTCGCCGCGGTCTCGCCGAGGTGCAGCAGCGCGACGCCGCGGTCGGCCGTCGGCACCAGCGCCGCGAGGTTGCGCAGGCAGAGCTCCGGAACGTCGACGACGTCGAAGGAAGCGACGCCGGCGAGCTGCGCGGCGTGGCGCTCGACGGCGCTGCGCTGCGCCGCGACCGCGTACAGCATGCGCGTCTGGCCGCCGCGGCCCTGGCTCGGAACGTCGATGACGTCGATGACCGCGTCCTCGACGCGGAAGTCGATCGCATCGCGCAGGCGCCAGCGCATCGCGGCGCGCAGCTCGGCCGGCGGCACGTCCGGCGCCTCGACGAGCGCGAGCTGATAGTCCTCCGGGCGCAGCACCGTGCTGGCCGGCAGCTGCGGCAGGCCGAGCCGCTGCAGCTGCTCGGCGACGGCGCCCGGTGCGGCGCCGCGCTCGAAGGGCGCGAGCTCGCAGCGCTCGAGCAGCGGCGCGCCACCGGCGTCGCGGCGCACGACGGCCACCGCGACGTGCTCGCGGCCGAAGGCGATGCCAACGCGGCCCCTGGCCGCCGCTGCTTTCCTGAGCAGTCCGAACACGCGACACTCCATGCCGGACCGGCCGCGGGATTCGGCCAGTCACTGCACCGGGTAACGGTGTCGGACGGAGAATCTTTAACAGAACGGCGCTGCGCCGCGGGAATTCGCCGCCGGCCGGCGGCGGTTTGTGATGCCGATCACGGACGCGCTCGCGCGCGCGGGTCGCCGCCGCTCAGGAGCCGCGGCTCGGGGCGTCGCCCTCCGAGGCCCACTGCACCGCGTAGCGGACGAGGTCCGCGGCCGAGCCGAGCCCGAGCTTCTCGCGCATGTTGCGCCGGTGCGAGTCGACGGTCTTGGCGCTCATGCCGAGGGCGACGGCGATGTCCTGCGTGCTGTGGCCGCGCGCGATCTGCCGCAGCACCTCGCGTTCGCGCTGCGTGAGCGCATCGGTCGGCTGCGAGGCATCGCGGGTGCGCGTCATGCGCGCGTACAGCCGCCCCGCGAGCGCGGCGCTGACGTAGTGCTCGCCGGCGATCACCTTGCGCAGCGCCGTCAGGATGACCTGCGAGGCCTCCTGCTTCATCACGTAGCCGCGCACGCCCATCGCGAGCAGCCGCTCGCCGTAGACCGCCTCGTCGTGCATCGACAGCACCAGGATCGGCAGCGCCGGCCAGCGCTGGCGCAGCGTGCCGACGAGCGCGACGCCGTCGTCGGAGCCGAGCGTCAGGTCGAGCACGACCACTTCCGGATTCAGCAGCTCGATGGCCTTGAGCGCGCTCTCGGCCGAGTCGGCCTCGCCGCAGACGTCGAGATCCGGTTCGGCGGCGAACAGCTCGTTGAGCCCTTCGCGCATCAGCGGATGGTCATCGACGATCAGTACCTTGGCCATCGTCCGCTGCCACCCCGCGTCATCGCCTCAGGTCCTGCCCAGGGCACGGTCGGCCGCCGTCCCTGGCGGAACTCTATTCTAAGCGGTGCGGCGGGCCGTGAGGCAATCGCCGGCCGCGCCGGCGGGGGTGGCTGGCACCGGGACGGGTGCACATGCATCGGCCGCGCCGCCCACGTCCAGGACGACGGCCAGGTAGCCGGACGGATCGACTCCTGCGCTGCGATGCGGGATCAGGGTCAGCTCGACGCTCTGGCGGCGCCCGTCGCGCGCGAGCTCCGCCGCGAGGCACGCGGCCTCGCCGCCGAGCGCCCGGGCCACCGCCGCGGCCGCGTCGGCCGGACCGCCCGGGCCGAGGAGCCCGGCGAGGCTGCCCTCGCCCGCCGCCTCCGGGGCGCCGAGCCGGCTGCGATACGCGCGGTTCACGCGCACGAGGCGCCGCCCGCCGTCGAAGGTCGCGACCGGCGTCGGCAGCGCCTCGATGAGCGCCTCCGAGAACTCGCTCAGCAGCGCCGCCTGCCCGAGCGCGCCGACCTCGGCCGAGCGATCGGCCAGCACCGCGACGAACTCGCCGTGCTGCGGCTCCACCAGCGCCGCGCTCAGCAGCACCGGCACGCGCACGCCGTCGCTGCGCAGGTACTCGGCGCACAGGGGCCCCGCGACGCCGTGCGTCTCGAGCGCCGCGCGCACGCCGCGGTGCAGCGGGCGCTGGTCCGCGGGCACCACCTTCTCCAGCGCCAGCGGCAGCGCCGACGGACGCACCGCGAAGAGCTCAATGAGCGCGGGATTGGCCTCCTCGAGCGTGCCGCGCCTCAGGTTGCCGACCAGCATGCCGACACTGCACGTGTCGAACAGCCGCCGGAAGCGGCGCTCCATCGAGCGGCGCTGGCTCTCCGCGAGCCGCTCGCGCGTCAGGTCGATGAGCGTGCCTTCGAAGACGGTCACGTCGCCGGCCTCGTCCCAGATCGCCTGCACGGTCGCCGCGACCGTGACCGTCAGGCCGTCGAAGCGCCGCAGCCGCATCTCGAGGTTCTCGAGGGCGCCCTGCGCCCGTGCCCGCAGCAGCACCGCCTCGAAGGTGCCGGGGCCGACGTAGGCCTGCTGGGCGAAGTCGGCGGCCAGCAGCTCGGCCTCGGAGCGGTAGCCGAGCAGCGTGCACAGGCCGCGGTTGGCGCCGGTCAGCGCACCGTCCGGCGCGGCCCGGAATACGCCGACCGCCACGCTGTCGTGCAGGCGGTAGTAGCGGCGCTCCCACTCGGCACGCGCGCGCGCCGCCGCGAGCAGCTCGCGGTTCAGCGCGCGCCGCTTGAGGCCCGCCAGCAGCGCCGCCGCCACGCCGGCTGCACCCGCGGCCGCAGCGGCCCAGGCCCCCGCGAGCAGCGCGCCGACGACCAACGCCGTCGCCAGCAGCGCCGCCGCCTGGGCGGCGGCGTGCATCGCGGGCAGGCCGGGGCGTGCACCCGCGTGCGCGCCGGTCCGCGGCGTTGGCTGAGCGACCATCGGTCTCCGCCGCAGGCGCCGTGCGAAATGGCGGGCGCTCTGTCGGCTACCGGGAGATCGGCCGCGGGGAGCGGCTCTTGAATTCGCCGGCCGGTCCGCGGCCGGGGCGTCAGGGCCCGGCGGGCCGCGTCGCGGGCTTGGCGGCGGGTTTGGCCGGTGACGGTGCCGGCGGCGCCGGCGCCGCGGCCGCGAGCGTCAGGTGCACGACGACCTCGACCTTGCGCCCGACCGTGCTCTCATCGGCCCAGTCGCCGAGGCCGAGGCCGAAGTCGAGCCGGTCGAGCGTCACGCGGGCGTCGAGCGTCGCGCCGCTGCCGGCGGCCTTCCAGGCGAAGGGGAACGCGATGCGCTTGGTGCGGCCCTTGATGGTCAGGTCGGCGTCGCCGACCGGGCCGGAGGGCGTGGCGCGGATCGCGACCGTGCGAAACGTCGCGGTCGGGAACCTGGCGAAGTCGAACCAGTCGGCGGTGGCGAGCGCCTGGTCGCGGTCCGGGCTCTTGGTGTCCATCGACTTGAGGCGCATCGTGACGTCGAGCCTGGAGGTCGCGAGATCCTCGGCCGCGTACTCGATGCGCGCGTCGAAGTCGCGGATCGTGCCGGTGAACTTCTCTCCCTGCTGCGTGCCGACGAAGCCGAGCGAGCTCTGCGCCGGCACCACCGCGTACAGCGGCGCGGCCGTCGCCGCGGCCGCCGTCAGCAGCGTGGCGCCGAGCGCGGCGAGCGCGCGCCGCGGCCAGAGGCTGCCCGTCATGGCTCACCTCCGGCCGACGTCAGCATCGCGCGCAGCGTGCGGTCGCGGTCCACGAAATGGTGCTTGAGCGCCGCCGCCGCGTGCAGCGCCACGACCGCGGCCAGGAGCAGCACGCCGCCGGCGTGCAGCTGCCTGGCGAGCGCCTTCAGGGCGGGATCGGCCGCGGTCAGCGCCGGCAGGTTGACGAGGTGGAACCACTGCAGCGGAAAGCCCGCGGCCGAGTTGTAGAGCCAGCCCGACAGCGGGATCGCAAACATCAGCAGGTACAGGAGTGCATGGGTCGCGACGGCGCCGCGCGCCTGCCAGGTCGGCATCGGCGGCGGCGCGGGGCGCCGCTCGCCGAGCCGCCACAGGAGCCGCAGCGCCGCGAGGCCGAGCAGCGTCAGGCCGATCGACTTGTGCAGCGCGTAGATCCTGAGCTTGCGCGGGCCGAGCGGCAGATCGGTCATGTACAGGCCGATCGAGGCGATGCCGACGAACAGCAGCAGCATGCCCCAGTGGAAGGAGCGCGTCACCGCGCCCCAGCTCGTGGCGGTCGAGCGCACCGGCATCGCTCAGGCCTTCGGCACGAACGCCTCGATCTCGATCCGGATCACGACGTCGTCGGACACCGCCGGCGCGTACAGCGAGACGCCGAACTCGGTGCGCTTGACGGTCGTGGTCGCGGTGAAGCCGGCGGCCTGCGTCTTGCGGATCGGGTGCTCACCGACCTTGTTGACGGTGAGGTCGAGGACCACCGGCTTGGTCACGCCCTTGATCGTCAGGTCGCCGTACAGCTTGCCGTGCGTGGCGTCGAGCTTCTCGACCTTCCTGCTGACGAAGGTGATCTCCGGGTACTTGGCCGACTCGAGGAAGTCGGGGCTCAGCACGTGGGTATTCCACTTCAGGTCGCCGAGCTCGAGGCTCTGCACCGGAATGCGCGCCTCGACCCGCGACTTCGACCAGTCGTCGCTGTCGAAGCTGAAGGTGCCCTCGCCGAGCTTGAACTCGCCGACCGAGTTCGAGAAGCCGAAGTGGTTGACGTAGAACGTGACGCGCGAGTGCGTCGTGTCGACCGTGTAGGTGACCGGCGCCGCGGGGGTGGCGGCGGCCACGAGGCCGAGGGCCGCGACGGCGGCGATTCTCTGCAGCAGGTTCATGATGAGGGGCTCCGGGCGATGGACGGATCAGGTGGTGTACGGGACGGGGATTCCGCGACGCCACGAGACGGCAAAGTGTAGCGACGATTCGCCGCGCACCCCAGATCTCCTGGCGCTGGGTACCTATTGTCGGGGTATTGACGCGCCGCAACGAGCCGGGGAATGCGCAACACCGCGTTTCCGGCGCGCGAACGAGCGCGGCTCAGCGGCGCTCCGGCAGCTCCCACGGCGGGCGCGGCCGCAGCGCCGCCACGAGGTGCTCGACGACCGCCCGGATGCGCGGTGAGCCGTGGCGATCGCGCGGGTAGAGCGCGTTGAGCGCCGACGGCACCGGCCGGCAGCCGGGCAGCACCCGGGTCAGCACGCCGGCGCGCAGCGCGTCGGCGACGATGAATTCCGGCACCAGCAAGAGGCCGAGTCCGGCGATCGCCGCGCCGCGCATCAGCTCGCCGTTGTTGGCGACGAAGCGGCTCTTGACGCGCACCGAGCGGACCTCGCTGGTGCCGCGCTGCGGCTGGAACTGCCAGACCTGGCCGGCCGCGAGGTGGGCGTAGCCGATGCAGTCGTGGCGCGGCAGCTCCTCGAGCGACGCGGGCGTCCCGGCGGCCCCGAGGTAGGTCGGGCTCGCGCACAGCACCCGCGGGATGTCGGCCAGCCTGCGGCCGATCAGCGAGGAGTCGGGGAGCGCCCCGATGCGGATCCCGAGATCGTAGCCGGAGCCGAGCAGGTCGACCACGCGGTCATCGAGGTCGAGCGCGACCTCGAGCGCCGGATGCTGGCGCAGCAGCGGCCACAGCAGCTCGCCGAGGTACATCGTGCCGAAGGTCATGGGCGCCGCGATCCGCATCAGACCGCGCAGCTCACCGGGCTCCTCGCGGACCGCGGTCGCCGCCTCGTCGAGCGCGCCCATGATCGCGCGCGTGCGGTCGTAGAAGGTCCGGCCGCGGTCGTTCAGCACGACGCTGCGCGGCGAGCGCTTGAGCAGCGTCGCGCCGAGGTCGCGCTCGAGCTCGGTGACGCGCTTGCTGACGACCGACTTGGCGACGCCGAGGCGGCGCGCGGCGGCCGAGACGCTGCCGGTCTCGACGACCGCGGCGAAGGCGGCGAGGTCGTCAAACTTCATCGGCAAGGGTCGCTCCCGGCCTGCGGCATGTGCAAGAGTATAGGGGTCCCGGGGCGGGGCCGGCTGGCCCGCGCCGCGAGCTGCGCCCGCGCCTCGGTCATCCATCCGGAGCCTGCGCCATGAGCAAGGAAGTCGTCCGCGGCAAGACCGCGATCATCGAGTTCGACGCGCAGAAGTGCGTCCACTCCCGCCACTGCGTGCTCGACCGGCCGGACGTGTTCGTGCCGAACGTCGAGGGCGAGTGGATCCATCCGGACGCCGCCAGCGCCGATGAGCTGGTCGCGCTCGCGCGCAACTGCCCTTCCGGCGCGATCGTGACGCGCCGGCTCGACCGCCGGCCGCAGGAGTCGGCGCCGCTCGTGAACACCGTGCGCGTGCTGGAGAACGGGCCGCTCGCGGTCCGCGCCGAGCTCTCGGTGCGCGGGGAGCCCGCCGGCCTGCGCGCGACGCTGTGCCGCTGCGGCCAGTCGCAGCACAAGCCGTATTGCGACGGCTCGCACGCGACCGCCGGCTTCACGGCGACGGGCGAGCCGCCGGCCAGGGAGTCCGCGCCGCTCGCGGTGCGCGCCGGCCGGCTCGAGGTCACGCCGGTACGGAACGGTCCGCTGAAGGCCAGCGGCCCGATGGAGGTGGTGAGCGGCACCGGCCACACCCTCAATCGCGCCGTCGAGCTCTACTTCTGCCGCTGCGGGCACTCCAAAACGAAGCCCTATTGCGACAGCAGCCACAAGGCGCTGGGATTCGTCGCGGACTGAGCCACGCGACGCGGCGTCGGCCCTGCGAGCGCGTCTTGGCGCAGCGCATCATTGCGCGCCTCGCTGCACTGCAGCGTCGCCGGCGATTCCAAAACCGCTATGCCCGTCGCACGCGCGTCATGCTAGCGTGACAACGTGGAATCGATCCGGACCCTGAAGCGCAGGGCGCCGCGACGGACGAAGCGCCGGCAAGCGAGGTCGATAGCGATGGATACCGCAATTCCGCAGGAACGCCGCGAGATCCACGTCCTGCCCGAGGCCGAGATCGAGCGGCTCGAGTTGCTCGCGCTCGCCTCCGCGGCGCTGATCGCGCACGCGGAGCGACTCGAGGAGCTCGAGCGCACCGCCGCCGAGCGGCGCGCCGCCTGAGCGGCGCGCCGGCGGCGAACGGGGCGGCGGCTGGCCGCCGACCGCCGGGTGCGGACCTACTTCTTGGCCCGGTGCCAGGTCAGCATGCGCGCGAACTGCTTGCCGTCGGGCAACGTGCCCTTGCCGCTCGAGCTCAGCGTCTTGCCGTCCTTCGACACCTCGATCGTCGTCACGCCCACCACCTTGCCGCCGCGCCGCTCGGTGCGGATCGACGTATTGCGGTCGACGCGCAGCAGCGTCGCGCTGTCGAAGTACGTGTTGCCGGCGACCTTCACGTCGACGCCGTCGGCCTTGAACGTGGTCTCGTAGTGGATCGCCGCGCCGCTCGCCGGCGTGAGGTCGACCACCGTTGTGTAGACGCCCTTCGCGACCGTGATCGCGGCGTGGCCGCTCTTGAAGGCGGGCTGGCCGTTGACGGCCGACGACGCGGCGTCGAGATCCCAGTTGCCGACCAGCGGATCCTTGGCTGCCGCGCTGGCGGCGGACGTCGCGAGACAGATGGCGGCGATGCCGAGCAGCGTGCGTCCCCAGATTCCCGTCTTCATTGAGAGCTCCTCGTTTGAGTTGTCGTTGTGGCGGTCCCCGGGCGGCCGCAGCGATGCGACCAGTCCCCGGGGATTCTCCCCGAGGCCCGGGTGGAATGCCGGCGCCCTGCCCGTCCGGGACGCGGCCGGCCGTCCTGTCCGGGCGGCCTCCTTCTTAGCATGAATCGACGATCGCCCTGCGCGGACGGTCCATGGCGCGTAGTGCGGTGCACCAAACCTCCCGTTCAGCCGCCCGTGCGGCTCAGCGGGCGCCGTTCCACCGGTAGGTTCCCTCGACCGCCAGCGTGCGGCGCTCGCCGGGTATCGCCCAGGCGATCGTCGGCGTCGGCGCGAACGGCGCGCCGAGCGTGCCGCCGGTGTACCAGTAGTGCTTGTCCGCGAGATTGCGGCCGACCACGGCCAGCTCCCAGCTGCGCGAGCGGCTCTCGAACGCGAGGCGCGCGTTCGCGGTGCCGTACGCCGGCTGGTAGTTGAAGTCGTTGATGACGTTGAACTCGACCTTGTCCTGCCAGGCGTAATCGGCGTAGAGGCGAACGTTGCCGGCCGTCGTCGGTATCAGGTAGGTCGCCGCCAGCGCCGCCTCGAGCCGCGGCGTCTGGTAGAAGTCGTTGCCCGACAGGTCCTGGACCGGGCCGCCCTCGAGCGGCGCGTACAGGAAGGTCTGGTAGCGCGCGTCGGTGTAGCCGAGCGAGGCGTGCAGCGACAGCTGCCGCGTGACGCTCCACAGCGCCTCGAGCTCCGCGCCGCTGATCCGCGCCCGGCCGGCGTTGGTCACCAGCGTCACCGGCGTGCCGTCGGGATTGAGGCGCGCGAGCAGTCGCTGCATGTCGTCGTACTGGCCGTAGAACACGTCGCCGTTCAGCGCCAGCGCGCCGCCGAACAGGTCCGCCTTGAGACCGATCTCGTAGTCGGTCAGCTGCTCCGGCCTGAACGGCTCGTCCTGCACGGTCGCGAGCGGCGCATTCCAGCCGCCCGAGCGCTGGCTGCGGCCGATGCGCGCGTATGCGTTCACGCCGTCGCTGACGCGATAGTGGGTCGACAGCTCCCATGACCAGTAGCCGTAGCTGACGCTCTTGTGGATCGGCGGGCAGGGCGGCGGCGGACCCTGTGGCGGCGGCGCCGTGAGGTCGAGGATCGTGCAGCTCTGGCCGAAGCCCGGGATGTCGACGTAGCTGTTCTCGTCGAGCTCGCGGGTGTCGCCGGTGCGGCGCAGCCCGGCTGCGACGGCCCAGTCCGGCGTCAGCCGGTACTCGGCGTGCACGAACGCCGCGAGCGAGCGGTTGACGACCGAGTTCTGCTCGTAGACCGGCAGCGGCGTGAACAACTGCGTCAGATCGAGCTGCCCGCCGGTCGCCGCCAGCACCGCCGGGTTGATGATCGCGATCGCCCTCAGGAAGTCCGGCGACCCCGGCGACTGCACCGACGGCGCGCCGCCGTTGTCGCGGAACCAGTAGAGCCCGGTGACCCAGTCGAGCCGGTCGGCGAGCGCCTTGCCCGTGAGCTGCAGCTCGGCACTCTTCTGGTTCGAGCTGTTGTAGAGCGTCGTGTCCGCGAGCGGCAGCGTCGAGGCGTCGACGTCGAGCGCGGTGCCGGTATCGAGGTGCCGGTAGCCGAGAATCAGCTTGCCGGCGAGGCCGTCGGCGAAGCGCTGGCTCACCGTCAGGTGCAGCGCGTCGGTCTTGGCGATGTCGAACGCCGCGAAGTTGGCGTCGCCCTGGTACGGGTCGGCCGGGAATGTGACGGTCGGCAGCCCGGGCACCGGGAAGGCCGCGAACAGTTGGCCGAGCTGGGAGACGAGCGTGCCGGTCGGGCCGGCGAGCGGGTGCAGCAGCGCGCCGATCTCGTTGGCCTCGAAGCGCTCGTAGGTGAAGTAGACGTCGGTCTGCTCGGCCGGGGCCCACAGCGCGCCGATCCGCGCCTGGTAGCGGCGCTGGTTCTGGAAGTTGTCCTGGCCGCTGCCGACGCTCGTGCCGAAGCCGCTGCGCTCGTTGTCCTGGTAGGCGAAGCGCAGCGCAAAGGTGTCGCCGGCCGGCAGGTTCAGGATCGCGCGGCCCATGAACGACCCGTAGTCGCCGCCCGACAGGGCGACCTCGGC
>Ga0335070_10009525_pt1 | contig 11377 bp, 9 predicted proteins | sample Lox_Sample_13_FD_206722 | JGI IMG/M metagenome (GOLD analysis project Ga0335070, IMG submission 206722) | Soil microbial communities from Loxahatchee National Wildlife Refuge, Florida, United States - Lox_Sample_1.3 | ecosystem: Environmental > Terrestrial > Soil > Wetlands | place: USA: Florida... | reverse complement strand
CTTAACGCCATCGTTCGCAACGTGGTGAATTTGTTCCAGCCGGAAGCCGCCAAGAAGAGTATTCACCTCAGCCTGGAAGTTCCGGCGCATATGCCAAGGTTGCTGCTCGATGGAGATCGCATCGAGCAGGTGGTGATCAACCTGGTCGGCAACGCGCTGAAATTCACGGCGGAGCGCGGCGGCATCCACGTCAGCGTCAGGTACAGTGGGGACGCGGGAACCGTGCAGCTTTCGGTGCAGGACACCGGCATTGGTATCGCTCCCGCCGATCAGGATGCCATCTTCGACGAGTTTGCGCAGGTCGGCAAGCACGCTGCCCACCGCGAGCGGGAGGGTTCGGGCCTGGGATTGGCGATCGCCAAGCGCATTGTGGAAGGCCATTCCGGCCATATCGCAGTGCAAAGTGTTCCTGGCGAGGGGAGCACCTTCACGTTCACGCTGCCAGCCAGGTTTTCACGTGTGTCAATTTCCGCCATTTCTGCTTGAGGAACTTGGCAACCCGCAGGCCAGAGTTGCTATTCCAATGCAAAAGGTGGGAATTCGAGTACAATACTTTCACCAATTTCCATCGCATTACGACAGAGAACAGCTGATTCACCGTGAAACGAGGCAGGTTATCCGGAGCTGTTTCTGATCTCGATCTGGCCTGGGCTGGAACAGGCTCCAGGGCTCGTACCACCGCGGGGGACTCTTCCATGGCAGTACAAAAAACGCGTCTGCTCATTGTGGACGATGATCCCAGCATGGCACGCTTCCTCACCAGCTACCTTTCGCGGCTGAACTTCGAGGTGAATTCGGCGTCGAGCGGAGAGGAAGCGATCCGCATGTTCCGCGTGTACGATCCCGGGCTGGTGCTGCTCGACATGGCCATGACCGGCATGGACGGCCTGGAAACGCTGGAACGTCTCAAACAAATCAAGCCAGAGGTTCTGGTGATCGTTGTCTCCGGCCAGAACAACCCAGAACTGATTTTCCGCGCGTCGAAGGCGGGCGCCGACGATTACATCCACAAGCCATTCGAACCCAAAGACCTGGAGGCGCGCGTCCATCGTGTTCTCGAGCGGCAGCGTGTGAGCAGCGAGGCGTCGCAGATGCGCGAACAGGTGCGGCGGCAGAACGACTTCTCGATGCTGTTCGGCACCAGTCCGAAAATGGAAGAGGTCAAGCAGACGATCGAGCAGGTCGCCGACACCAGCGCCACGGTGTTGGTTCGCGGCGAAAGCGGGACCGGCAAGGAAGTGGTGGCGCGGCTGGTGTATTCGCACTCCTTGCGGCGCGAAAAGCCGTTCGTCAAAGTGAATTGTGCGGCCATTCCGCATGAATTGCTGGAAAGCGAACTGTTCGGTTACGAACCCGGAGCGTTCACCGGGGCGAATCGTCAGAAGCTCGGCAAGTTCGATCTGGCGAACCAGGGGACGCTGTTCCTGGACGAAATCAGCGAGATGCACCCGGCGCTGCAGGCGAAGCTGTTGCACGTGTTGCAGGATGGAGAGTTCGCGCGTCTCGGCGGCAAGCGCGACATTGCGGTCGATGTGCGTGTGCTGGCAGCAACCAATAAGCCGCTGGAGCGCGCGGTGGAAGAGGGCCACTTTCGTGAAGACCTGTTTTATCGCTTAAATGTGGTCACCATACATATTCCGCCGCTGCGCGAACGGCGTGAAGAGATCCCGGTCTTTCTCGACTTTTTCCTGCAGAAATATAGCGAGTTTTACGTGAAGAATCCGCCACCATTCAGCGATTTCGCGGTAGGGCGCATGATGGATTACAACTGGCCCGGCAACATCCGCGAGCTGGAAAACCTCGTGAAGCGATATGTGATCGTCGGCAAGGAATCGCAGATCATCCGCGAGCTGTCGACCCACAAGCCGGTGATTTCGTCGCTGACGGGCTCGAGCCCGATCTGGAATCCGAAGGGATCGGACGGCGGTGCGCCGGCCCCGGTGGTGGCCATGCCGGTCGTCCCCGCACCGGTTCCGGCCTCGGAAGACGAACTGCCCTCGCTACTTGAAATCGGGCGCCGGGCCGCGATGCAGGCCGAGCGCGAAGCCATCGAACGAGTGCTGGCACAAACGCGGTGGAACCGCCGGCAGGCAGCGAAGATCCTGAAGATCAGCTACAAGGCGCTGCTGAACAAGCTGAAAATCATCGAAGAGCAGAACCAGGCTGCCCAGTCTAAGCAACAGCCAGCTTAGATTGGGAACCCGAGTACCACAGTCAAAAGCAATGGGAGCGCCAACAAAGGATGAGACTGTTGCCTCACAAAGCTGGCCAGCCCTGCAATTTCAATGGATTAGAACTTTCCACAAGCAGCAGGTATGTACTTTGGTTGGCCGAATGCTGCTCTCAATAGCAACAAAAGAGGCCTTAGACAAAGTGTTTGCAACCCTCTTCCTAAGATTTCAACTTGTCCAATCCTGTTCCGCTAGCCGGAACGGTGTCTTGCATCGCCTTCCCTGAGTTTGTCCCTCCTCCTTGCCTCTTTAGAAAGCGATCCATAGGGATCGCTTTTTTATTTGCGCGGTAATGCGTCGGGATTGGCAAGATGGTTGCGAACGGCGTTTGTTGACTTGGCAGAGAATCGGCGCTTATCATTTTCGATTGTCCCATACCGGGCTCAAGCCAGTAGGAGCCGGGTCGAACATTTGTATGGCAATGGATAAGAAAAGGCTCGAACAGTTCAAGAAGCGACTGGAAGACCGGCAGCAGGAACTGCGCCGCATGGTCTCCAGCCGGCAACAGGACGGCCGCAATCAGGGCGAAGACATCGCCCAGGACATCGCCGACAAGGCGGCTAGTTCCTACAACAAAGAGTTCCTGTTCACGCAGAGCACGAACGAACGCCAGATGCTGGGCATGGTCGATAGCGCCCTGGTGCGAATCCGCGAGGGATCGTTCGGCGAGTGTATCTCGTGCGGCAACGAAATCAACGCCAAACGGCTTGAGGCCGTGCCGTGGACGCGGTACTGCATCGAGTGCCAGGAGAAACTCGAGAAGGGCCAGTTGGAACAGGCGCTCGGATAAAGCAACGTGGGTTAACAGGAAGCCGCCTGCGGGTGGCTTTGCTGTTTTCCGGTGACTTTGAGGCAAACGCTCTAGTTTCCTGAGCTGCGGAATGGTGTTTAATGGCAAGCCAGCTATATGCACCGCCGTAGTTCCCTTTTGCTTCCCGTTGCCGCTCTTCTTCTCTCTCCGCTGTTCGCTCACGCCGCGGAGAAGATCAAGGATCTGCGTCCGACCGTTCTGCTGATTTCCATTGATGGGTTTCGCCCCGACTATCTCGGTTCCGACACGCCCAACTTGAATGCTCTTGTCGAGCGCGGCGTCCGGGCGAAGTGGCTGATCCCGTCATTTCCGACAAAGACCTTTCCCAATCACTACACCATTGTCACGGGCCTGTATCCCGCTCACACCGGGATCGTCGCCAACAACATGGTGGATCCGACCACCGGCGCGAAGTTCACGCCCACCGACCGCCAGCAAGTACAGAATCCAGCCTGGTGGGGCGGCGAACCGATCTGGGTGACCGCGGAGAAGCAGGGGATCGAGACGGCTCCGCTGGACTGGCCCGGGTCGGAGGCGGCCATCGAGGGCATCCATGCGACCTACTGGCGCGAATTCGAGCCGAAGTTAACCGCTAACGAACGGGTTGAAAAGCTGCTGCCGTATTTCGACAAACCGGCGCCAGAACGCCCGCGCTTTCTCACGCTCTATATGGACGAGGTGGACGAAGCGGGACACGCATACGGCCCCGGTTCGCCAGAAGTGAAGGAAACTGTCACCAAAGTTGATGCGGCAATCGGCACGCTGATGGCGGGTTTGCACGAACGCGGGATCGACGACGAGGTAAACATCATTGTTGTCTCCGATCATGGCATGGCGCCAATCTCGCTCAAGCGTCTGGTGGTGCTCGATGACTACATCGATTTGAAGACGGTGAGCGTGGCGGACTGGGGGCCTCCGGTGGCATTGCGAGCCCTGGACGGCAACAACGCTGCCCTGGCCGACAAGTTGAAGCGCGTACCCCATGCGCAGGTGTATCTCGCGAATGACCTTCCCGCGCGGTACCACTATGTGAACTCACCGCGCATCATGCCCGTTATCGTGCTTCCGGACGACGGCTGGACGATCACCTCGCGTGGCTACGTTGATTCTCACCCGCAGTGGACGCACGGCGGACAGCATGGGTATGACAACCAGCTGAAATCGATGCGCGCGACGTTTATCGCGGCGGGTCCGGCATTCGCCCAGCATGCGACCATGCAGCCCTTTTCGAATGTTCACATCTATGCGCTGATGGCGTACCTGCTGAACCTGCGCCCGGCAGAAACCGATGGCTCGATCAATGTGTTCAAGAGCGTGCTGGTGAAGCGCAGCGGAGCTCCGCGGCGCGTGGAACGGGCGCCGTGGCACCAGCAGGATGAGGTGGCGATTCTTACCTATTGAGTCGATTTCACGCTCGTGCGCGGAAGCGTGAAAGTGCAGTTTCTGCCGAACAAAAACAAGGGACGTACACCACGATCAAAAAGCCCGGCTCACCGCCGGGCTCTCGGTCACACCTGATTATGGACTACTGTTTACGCGTAGATTCCGCGCTGCCGGATCGTGTACGCCACGCGGTCGATCGCCAACATGTAGGCGGCGATACGATTGTGGACGTTGTGCGTGTCGGCATAACGAACCACGTCCTCGAATGAGGTCTTCATGATGTGGTCGAGTTGCGCGTTCACGTCCGCTTCTTTCCAGAAGTAGCCCTGGCGATCCTGCACCCACTCGAAATATGAGGTCGTGACACCACCGGCGTTGGCGAGAATGTCGGGTATGACGAACACGCCCTTGTCGGCGAGGATCTCGTCGGCTGCCGCCGTGGTTGGGCCGTTCGCGCCTTCGGCGAGAATCTTTGCCTTTACCTTTGCTGCGTTCTTACTGGTGATGACGTTTTCAGTTGCGGCGGGAATCAGGATGTCGCAGTCGGTGATAAGCAGCTCGGAAGACTCGGCTGCTTCGGCGCCCTTGAATCCGTGGATGCTGCCGTTGCGGTAGCGGTGCTCCCAGAGCGCATCGATGTCGATGCCGTTTTTGTTGTAGAGACCGCCATCCCACTCGGCTATGCCGACAATCTTGTAGCCCGCGTCGTGCATCAGCTTGGCAGCATTCGAACCTACGTTGCCGAATCCCTGGATAATGACACGGGTGGATTCTCGGGTCAGGTTCAGCTTCTTGAGGGCTTCATCGCAGACAACCCACACGCCTCGCCCGGTGGCTTCCCGGCGGCCGCGGCTGCCGCCCATGTTCAGCGGCTTGCCCGTAACGACAGCGGTAACCGTCTGGCGCATGTGCATGGAGTAGGTATCCATGATCCACGCCATCACCTGCTCATTGGTGTTCACGTCGGGAGCGGGCACGTCTTTCTCGGGGCCAATGAACTCGACGAGCTCAGCGGTGTAGCGCCGGGTCATGCGCTCCAGTTCCCCCATCGACATCTTCTTGGGATCGCAGATGACGCCGCCCTTGCCGCCGCCGAAGGGGATGTTCACGACCGCGCACTTCCAGGTCATCCAGGAGGCGAGAGCGCGAACTTCATCGATTGTGACATCAGGGGCGTAGCGGATGCCGCCCTTGGCCGGACCGCGGGCAATGGAGTGCTGGACGCGATAGCCGGTGAAGACTTCCATGTGGCCGTCGTCCATGGCGACCGGGATGTAAACCGTGAGTTCGCGGTTAGGAAGGCGAAGGATCTTCCACAGACCTTCATCGAGATTCAGTTTGCGCGCGGCGATATCAAAACGCGCCGCCATCGCCATATATGGATTTGTTTCCTGTTCCAGGGGAATAGTAGGGGTCGTCGTCATGAGACTCTCCGAATGGGCGCGGAACTCGGTCTTGGCGCGTTCCGCGGCCTCATATAAGTGCTATGTGCGCCAAATTTGAGATTCTAAGCTCCGGTCGAGGGGAGGGCAAGGTGCGCCAGCACGGGGGAATCAGGGTGGTGGTCACCTGCGGAGGTGACAACTGCCTGAGGCTGTTGTTGACGCCATCCGAATCGATAGGCGATCCGGCTTCGCGCTGAAACCGAAGGCTATCTTGCAAGGTTACCTTCTATTAGTTTATAACTGCATTCGTGAACAAGAGCAGCTTCGACAGCTCTATCAACGATCTTATCCATGCGGTTGGCCTGCTAGTGCGGCGTATTCGCGCCATGGGTCCACAAGACTTCTCGCTGAGCGAGACGGCCGTGCTCAAGCGCCTGGCAAGAGACGGCTTGGCCACCACAGCGGAGCTGGCGCGAGCGGAAAGCATGAAACCGCAATCGATGGGAGAAATCATCGCCAGACTGGAGGAAGACGGGTTGGTTCGACGGACGCCTCATCCGACGGACGGACGCCAGATGTACCTTCAGGCGACAGACAAGGGTGCCTCGCTACTGGAAACCTGGAAAGCGGTGAAGCGGACGTGGCTCGGGCGGAGGATTGCGGAACTTGACAAGGAAGAGCAGGCGACACTGTTCCGGGCCGCAGCAATCATCAAACGAGTGGCGGAGCAGTGAGGCCGACTCAGCCAGGGCGCGGGATGCTTCCGGGCCTCGATCACGCCTGGCGGGCACTCCAGTATCGCAACTTCCGGCTTTTCTTCGCCGGGCAGGGAATCTCGGTCATCGGCACATGGATGACCCGGCTGGCGACGAGCTGGCTGGTTTACCGGCTGACTCATTCCGCGCTCTTGCTGGGAATCGCGAGCTTTTCCGGGCAGATTGTAACGTTTCTGTTAGGACCGGTGGCGGGTGTCTGGGTGGAACGTCTCGAGCGGCGCTCGCTGCTGGTCTGGACGCAACTGGCCGGGGCCGTCCAATCTCTCGCGCTGGCGGTGCTGACCTTGGGGCATGCGATTCGGCTCTGGGAGATCATCGTGCTCTCGGCTTTCCAGGGAGTGATCAATGCTTTCGACGCCCCGGCACGGCAGGCATTCTTAATCCAGATGATTGACGACCGCAGAGACCTGAGCAATGCCATCGCGCTGAACTCATCAATGAACAATGGGGCGCGGCTGCTGGGGCCGGCAATGGCAGGCCTGGTGATCGCTGCGATCGGGGAGGGCTGGTGCTTTCTCATCGACGGCGTCAGTTACCTTGCCGTGATCGGCTCGTTGCTGGCGATGAAAATTCGTCCGCTGGAAACGCACCTTGTGAGAGCAGGCATGAGGGCGCAAATGCGAGAGGGCTGGGATTACGTTTATGGCTCGGAGCCGCTGCGGACCATTCTGCTGTTTTTCGCGGTGATCAGCTTAATGGGCTATCCCTACATGGTGTTGATGCCCGTTTTCGCCGCGCAGGTCCTGCGGGGCGGCGCTCACACCCTGGGTTGGCTGACGGCAGCATCAGGGGTGGGGGCAGTACTGTCGGGACTGTCGCTGGCGGTACGCAAAACGGTGATCGGACTGGCCGAAATGCTTCCGATCGGCGGAGGATTGCTGGGTTGTGCGCTGATACTCTTCTGCTTCTCGCACGCGCTTTGGTGGTCGCTGCTGCTGGTTTCGTTCGCCGGCTTCGGGCTGATGCAGGTAGCCGCAGTCACCAACACACTGATTCAGTCGATGGTGAGCGAAGACAAGCGAGCTCGCGTCATCAGCTATTACGCCATGGCATTTTTTGGCGCGGCTCCCCTTGGTAGCCTGTTCGCGGGCGTGCTGGCGCACAAAATCGGTGCGCCTTACACCGTAGCACTCACCGGAACTTGTTGTGTCGCCGCTGCCTTGTGGTTTCTATTCCGCCTGCCAAAGCTCATAGCCGACGGCGGAATCTATCGGGATGCGTTGCTGGCGCCCAGTAGAGAACTGACGGAACGAAAGGATTGGAGAAATGAACTGGTATGAATACCTGGCGAGCTTCTTTGCCGGCATGTTTCTTGCCAACGTTGTGCCTCACTTCGTACGCGGTGTATCGGGAGATCGATTCCCGACTCCCTTTGCGAAGCCACCCGGCAAAGGTCTGTCCTCACCGACAGTCAATGTAGCGTGGGCGCTCGCGAATCTGGTGGCAGGTTACCTATTGTTTCGAGCAGGCAAGGTGGCCAGTGAACAATACCCAGTTCTGCTTACCTTCTTCGCCGGCATAGCTGGCATCAGTCTGCTCGCGAGTAGTCGTTTCGCGAAAAGGGAACGGGAGTAGGCCAGCGCATTGGAACAAGTTGCGTCGCCTTTGCCTTTGTGGGAGCACATCCCCTACAACTGTATCTCCATGCCCTCGGCCGCCGCGCGAACCTTGGGATAGTAGTTGCTCGCTTCGGTGACAATCGAGTCGATGCACGAGTCGCTGTGGTCCGGATCGTGGTGGAAGAGCACCAGTTCGTTGGCGCCGCTCTCCATCACCACGTTGATGGCTTCACGCCAGTGACTGTGGCCCCAACCCCGCTTCTTGGCTTCGTATTCTTCCGGCAGGTACTGCGAGTCGTAGATGAGGACGTCGGCGCCTTCGGCGAGTTTGCGCACGTTCTGATCGAAAATCGGATCCCCGGGCTCATTGTCAGTCGCGTACACCACGATGCCATGCTCGGTTTCGAGACGGAATCCCAGGCAGCCCTGCGGATGATTCAGCCACATGCTCTGAATTACGCTGTTATCGAAAGAGATGCGGTCTTCTTCGATATCGTAGAAGTTGCGATGCGCCGCCATCTCGCTCATGTTGACTGGGAAGTACGGATCGGCCATCTGCTCTTCAATCGCGCGCTGCAGGCTGCGGCTCCGGCTGGAGGAGTGGAAAAAGAAATAGTTGTCGGGGCTTTCGTAGAGCGGCGTGAAAAACGGAATGCCCTGGATGTGGTCCCAGTGAAAGTGCGAAAGAAATATGTGCGCCTGAATTGGCTTGTTGTTTTCGGTGGAAGTTCGGGAAAGCGCCTTGCCAAGATTGCGAAAGCCGGTACCACAGTCGAAGATGTAAATATGGCCGTTGACACGAACTTCTACGCAGGAGGTGTTGCCTCCGTAGCGCATGTTCTCGGGCTGCGGGGTCGGGGTGGAACCGCGTACGCCCCAGAATTTAATGTGCATTCGCTTTCCTAACGGCTGTGTCGCCGGGTTCTCCACGGGCTCGTCTTTGGTCAAAATCAATGACCCCGTCATCGCTCGTGCCCGCCGGGTAAATGCTCGTAAGTGGTAGAAGTATATGACATTTCGGGCATTTTCCGTCAAATTCCTTGGGTTCATATCGGCGCCATGTGCCTGCGGTAAACGCCTCGCGGCAACGAAGACCATGACGAAAACCATGCTTCCGCTACACTGATAGTGGCATTCCATCATTTATGATCCGACCCTGTTACGCTGAGTTTCTGGCATTGGCCCGAAATGCAACGCTTGTCCCGGTTTCCAAGACGGTCAGTGCCGACTTACTGACGCCCGTTTCGGCTTTTCTTGCCTATGCCGCCGGCGAACCCTACTCTTTCCTGCTCGAGTCGGTCGAACAGGGCGAGAAGATCGGGCGTTACACATTCCTGGGGACGCGGCCCTCGATGCGGTTGATCGCCGGCGCCAAAGGCGTCACTCTGGAGCGCGGCAACAAGCGAGAGCACGTCAAAGGCGATCCGGTAAGCGCCATTCGCAATCTGTTGCAGCAGCACCGCACCGCGCACGTCCCCGACCTGCCTCCGTTCACCGCCGGAGCCGTGGGTTTTGTCAGCTACGACATGGTGCGCCGCTTCGAAAAGCTGCCCGAGATCGCCAAAGCCGACATCGACGTTCCCGAATGCGTGCTGATGTTCTTCGATCGACTGCTCGCCTTCGATCACCTGCGGCACCAAATCCAGATCATCGCGGCCGCGGATGTGACCAAAGAATCGCCACGCAAGGCCTATGACCGCGCCGTCCGCGATATCGAGAAGATTGAGAGGAAGCTGAACGCCACGGTTCGCGCGCCCAAGCAGAAGAAACACGGCAGGCTGAAGGTGAAGCGGCCCACATCGCAGAAGCAATACGAGAAAGCCGTCGAGCGCGGAAAGGAATATATCGCGGCCGGCGATATCTTCCAGGTTGTGCTGTCACAACGCGCCGAGTTCGAACCGGGCGTCGCGCCGTTCGAGATCTACCGCGCGCTGCGTCGCGTGAATCCGTCACCCTATATGTATTTCCTGCGCATGGGCGACATGCATGTGCTGGGGTCGTCTCCGGAAATGCTGGTGCGCGTGAAAGGCCGCAAACTGGAGTATCGCCCGATTGCGGGTACCCATCCACGCGGGGCTGACGAAACAGAAGACATGGCGATTGAAGGCAAGCTGCGCTCCGACGAAAAAGAGAAAGCCGAGCATGTCATGCTGGTCGATCTCGGGCGCAACGATATCGGTCGCGTTAGTGAGTACGGGTCGGTGAAGGTGCGTGACCTGATGTACGTCGAGCGCTACTCGCACGTCATGCATCTGGTGTCGTCGATCGAAGGGACGCTACGTAAGGAACTCGGACCCATCGATGCCTTTGCCTCGTGCTTTCCTGCGGGAACGCTCAGCGGCGCGCCGAAAGTGCGGGCGATGGAAATCATCGAAGAACTCGAACCCCTGCGTCGCGGCGTGTACGGAGGCGCGGTGCTCTACGCCGATTACGCCGGCAATCTCGATTCATGCATCGCCATCCGCACGCTCTTCATGAAGGGCAAAAAAGCCTACATGCAAGCCGGAGCCGGGATTGTTGCCGACTCCGTTCCGAGGCGTGAGTACGAGGAGTCGGTGAATAAGGCCGGCGCTGTGCTGAAAGCGGTGGAGATGGCGCGATCAGGGGAGTAATGACCGCCAATTCAAGCAATCACGCCAGAGCATCCAAAATTGGCGCGGTTCTTGGCATCAGCCTTCTCCTAATCGGCGTCGCGGCATATTACTTCGCATCAGGCCGAAACTGAACAAACGGACTGCAGGACTCTCCGAAGATCGACAACGGGTTTACCCACAAATTGTCTTACAACAAAGTTCAATAGGGTCTCCTGCTAACCCTGTCTTCTAGAATCTCGCGAGTCGAGTGAAATTCCCCCCATCCCGTTAACAATCAGAAAAATCAGGCAGCACAGCATCGCAAAGTCTGTCCGCGCGTCGCTCACCATGAACCAGAATCCCTGATTCGCGTGCGTGAGCTCGGGAATTTTCGTCGTCGCTATCGCCGTGCAGATGATGATCAAAAGTGGGATCGCCGCCAACCGCGTGAACAGGCCGACAAGTACCAGCGCTCCACAGACGATCTCGAACGTTCCCACAAAATGCGCCGTGAAGTAGGGATGCGGAAAGCCAATGCGCGTGAACCGCTCCACGCCCATCTTGGGATCGAGGAACTTGAGAACCCCCTGGGTAAAGAAGATCAGCCCGACGGCCAGCCGGATGAAGAAGATACTGCGATTGGAAGAGGTGGACTGCTT
>Ga0335070_10009523_pt1 | contig 11378 bp, 15 predicted proteins | sample Lox_Sample_13_FD_206722 | JGI IMG/M metagenome (GOLD analysis project Ga0335070, IMG submission 206722) | Soil microbial communities from Loxahatchee National Wildlife Refuge, Florida, United States - Lox_Sample_1.3 | ecosystem: Environmental > Terrestrial > Soil > Wetlands | place: USA... | reverse complement strand
ACTCCACCAACATCCTCGGCAACCGGGACGGCGAGGTGCTCGACGATCCGGAGTCGTTCAAGACGAAGGAGGAGTCGAAGCTGGGGGTGCTGGAGCACATCCTGCAGCCGTCGATGTACCCCGACCTGTACGGCAAGGTGTATCACAAGGTGCGGATCAACTACTATCCGCCGCGCGGGGACAACAAGGAGGGGTGGGACAACATCGACATCTTCGGGTGGCTCGGCTACCCGATGCAGATCAAGGTGGACTTCCTGTGCCGCGACTCGATCCTCGCGGCGCCGATCGTGCTGGACCTGGCGCTGTTCAGCGACCTCGCGCACCGCGCGGGGATGACGGGCATCCAGGAGTGGCTGTCGTTCTACTTCAAGAGCCCGATGGCCGCGCCGGGCCTCGCGCCCGAGCACGACCTGTTCATCCAGCAGACGAAGCTGAAGAACACGCTCCGGTACCTGATGGGGGAGGAGCAGATCACCCACCTGGGGATCGAGTACTACCAGAGCTAGGGGCGTCGTGGGACGCCGCGGCGGACGGCTCCCCGCGCGCGGGGGGCCGTTTCGTCGTCCGGAGGGGCGGATGCACGTCGCGCAGCTGACGGTCACCATCGTGGGGTTCGCGCTCATCGGCTGGGTGCTGTGGTACTTCCTCGTCCCGCCGGCGCGCGGGACGCGGGCGCGGCGCGGGGAGGGGTCGTGAGCGACGCCGCCCCCCGCGCCGCCGGGGTGCCGGCCGCGGCGGAGGACGGCGGCGGGGACGGGGCCCGCGCCGGCGCCGCGGTGAAGGTGTCCTTCCCGGTGGTGGGGATGACCTGCGCCGCGTGCGTCTCGCGGGTGCAGCGCGCCCTCGAGGGGACGGGCGGCGTCCGCGACGCGGCGGTGAACCTCGCCACCAACAAGGCGACCGTCGAGCTGGAGCGCGGGGCGGTGCACGCCGGGGAGCTGGTGGCCGCGATCCGCGGGGCGGGCTACGACGTGGGCACCGAGAGCGCGCAGGTCGCGGTCGAGGGCCTCCGCTTCGCCGCCGACGTGGGGCCCCTCGAGGCGGAGGTGGCGGCCGTCCCCGGCGTCCTCGGCGCGGCCGCCAACCGCGCCACCGACACGCTGCGCGTGACCTACGTCCCGGGCCTCGTCACCATGCCGCGCCTCGAGCGCGCCGTGGCCGAGGCAGGGTTCGTGGTCGCGGCGCCCATCGCCGAGGCGGATCCGGTGGAACGGGAGCGGGCGCTGCGGCGCCGCGAGGTGCGCCGGCTCGCCGCGCGCGCGGCGGTGGCCGGCGTGGTCGCCGTGGCGGCGATGGTGGCCTCCATGCCCCTCATGGGCGTCGGAGGGACGGGCACCGCCGACCTGTTCGTGCGGCTGGTGATGCCGCTCCACCACGCCCTCGCCCGGGCGCTCCCCTGGCTGTACGCGGTGGCGCCGCAGCCGCTCAAGATCGCGCTGTTCGTGCTCACCCTGCCGGTGGTCTTCTGGGCCGGGGCGCCGTTCTACGTGGCCGCGTGGCGCGGGTTCCTGCATCGCAGCGCCGACATGAACACGCTGATCGGCGTGGGCACCGGCGCGGCGATGCTGTACTCCACCGCCGCGACCTTCGTGCCGGGCGTGTTCGAGAACGCCGGCCTCCCCGCCGACGTCTACTACGAGGCGGTCTCCACCATCGTGGCGCTCATCCTCGTCGGGCGCCTGCTCGAGGCCCGCGCCAAGGGGCGCACCTCCGGGGCGATCGGCCGCCAGCTCGGCCTGCGCGCCCGCACGGCGCGCGTCTTCCGCGACGGCGTGGAGCTGGAGGTCCCCGCCGCCGAGGTGCAGGTGGGGGACTTCCTCAGCGTGCGGCCGGGGGAGCGCGTGCCCGTGGACGGCATCGTGCGCAGCGGCCGCTCCGCCGTGGACGAATCGATGCTCACCGGCGAGCCGGTGCCGGTCCCCAAACAGGAGGGGGACGTGGTCACCGGCGCGACCCTCAACACCACGGGCGCGTTCGTCCTCGAGGCCACCCGCGTCGGCCGTGACACGGTGCTCGCGCAGATCGTGCGGCTGGTCGAGGAGGCGCAGGGGAGCCGCGCCCCGGTGCAGCGGCTCGCCGACCGCATCGCCGGCGTGTTCGTGCCGGTGGTGATCGCCGTCGCGCTCTTCGCCTTCGTGGTGTGGTTCGACTTCGGGCCGGAGCCCGCCGCCGTGTGGGCGACCGTCTCGTTCGTCACGGTGCTCATCATCGCCTGTCCCTGCGCCCTCGGTCTCGCGACGCCCACGGCGATCATGGTCGGCACCGGCCGGGGCGCCGAGCGCGGCGTGCTCATCAAGGGCGGGCAGGCGCTCGAGGCGCTGGCCGGGGTGGACGTCGTGGTCCTGGACAAGACCGGCACGGTGACGGCGGGGCGCCCGCACGTCACCGAGGTCCTCGCCGTGCGCGGGCCCGGCTCGGCCGGCCCGGCGTCCGAGGAGGAGCGCGCGCGGATCCTCGCCGCCGCGGCGGCGGTGGAGCACCGCTCCGAGCACCCGCTGGCGGCCGCGATCGTCGCCGCCGCGGGGGAGGCCGGCGCTGAGCTCCCGGAGGCCGCCGACTTTGAGGCGCACGAGGGCCGCGGCGCCACCGCGCTGCTCGGTGCCCACCAGGTCGCCGTCGGGAGCGCCGCGTTCCTGATCGAGCTCGGCGTGGACATCGGCCCCTTCACCGACGCCTTCGAGACCCTCGCCGCGCAGGCGCGCACGCCGGTCCTCGTGGCCGTGGACGGCGAGCCCCTCGGATTGCTCGGCCTCGCCGACCCGATCAAGGAGGGCTCCGTCGGCGCGATCCGCGTGCTGCGCCGCCTCGGGCTCGAGGTGGTGCTGGTGACGGGCGACGTCCGCAAGGTGGCGATCGCCGTGGCGGGCGAGACCGGGATCGACCGCGTGGAGGCCGGGATGCTCCCCGCCGGCAAGGTCCAGGTGGTCCGCCGGCTCCAGGGGGCGGGCAAGCGCGTCGCGATGGTGGGCGACGGGATCAACGACGCCCCGGCGCTCGCGGCGGCCGACGTCGGCATCGCCATCGGCACCGGGACCGACGTGGCCGTGGAGGCGGCCGACGTCACCCTCCTCGCCGGGGACCTGCGCGGGGTCGTCACCGCCGTCGAGCTGGCCCGCGCCACCATGCGCACCATCCGCCAGAACCTCTTCTGGGCGCTGGTCTACAACGTGATCGGCATCCCCGTCGCGGCCGGGGTGCTGTACCCCGTGGCCGGCGTGCTGCTCTCCCCGGTCTTCGCCAGCGCCGCGATGGCGTTCTCCTCCGTGGCCGTCGTCACGAACAGCTTGCGCCTGCGCCGCTTCGCCCCGACCTTTGCGACCTGACCCCGGCCCGGGAGACGTCCCGATGTCGCGCGCCCGTTCCGCCGCCCCGCTGCTGGTCGCGACCCTCCTCGTCGCGGTGGCCGCCCCGGCGCGCGCGCAGGGCGCCCCCGAGTCCGCCGCCTTCGTGGTGCGGCTCGGCACCGATACCCTCTCGGTGGAGCGCTTCACCCGCACGGCGACCCGCCTCGAGGGCGAGCTCGCCACCCGCAGCCCGCGCACCGTGTACCGCCGCTACGTCGCCGACCTCGGCATCGGCGGCTCCGTCTCGCGCTTCGAGATGACCGTGCCGCGCCCCGACGCCCCCGCCGACGCCCCGCCGCTGTTGAGCATGGTGGCGAGCTTCACCGGCGACAGCATCCGGCTCGACGTGCGCCGCGGCGACACGCTGCAGACCAGCGCGCTGGCCGTCGGGACGGGCGCCGTGCCGCTCCTCCAGGGTGCGTACGCCCCCTACGAGCTCCTCACGGTGCGCGCCCGCCAGGGCCGGCGCGACACCATCGCCGTCGCCAGCTACTCGCTCGGCGACCGCGCGCCCTTCACCGTCGTGCTGCGGCGGCTGCGGCGCGACTCGATCCTGATGCTGACGCAGACCACCCCCTTCCGCATGCTGGTGGACCGCGACGGCCGCATCCTCGGCCTCCACGCCCCCGGGTCCACGCAGCAGGTCGAGCTGGAGCGCGTGCCCACGCTCGACGTCGCCACCATCGCGGCGGGGTGGGCCGCGCGCGACGCGCAGGGACTGGCGATGGGCACCCTCTCGCCGCGCGACACCGTGCGCGCGAGCGTGGCGGGCGCGGAGATCCTGGTGGACTACGGCCGGCCGCGGATGCGCGGCCGCGTGATCTTCGGGAACGTGGTGCCGTGGGGACGGGTGTGGCGCACCGGCGCGAACGCCGCGACGCAGTTCCGCACCGATCGCGACCTCGCGTTCGGCAAGCTGAAGGTGCCCGCGGGCACCTACACCCTGTGGACGCTGCCGAACCCCTCCGGCTGGCGGCTCATCATCAACCGGCAGACGCGGCAGTGGGGGACGGAATACGATCCCGCGCGCGACCTGGGCCGCGTCTCGATGACGGTCGGGACGCTCGCCGAGCCGGTCGAGGTCTTCACCATCGGCGTGGAGCCGCGCGAGGGGGGCGGCTTCCTCGTCCTCGCCTGGGATCGGACCCGGGTGCAGGCCCCCTTCACCGTCCGCTAGCGGAGCGACGATGCGCTACTTCCACCGCGCCCACGCGACGCCCGAGGTCGTCCTCGAGCGGGCCCGCGCCTACTTCACCGCCCGCGGCTTCCGCGCCGAGATGGGGCCCGGGGACCACGCGCGCTTCGTCGGCCAGCTGGGGATCGTGGACCTGGGCCTGGAGGTCGAGGGGGGACACGACACGCGCGTCGACGTCGCGACCACGGCCGTCGGCCGCTCCGACATCGACCGACGCGTGAAGCGGTTCCTCAGCGAGTTCCATCGCGTCGAGGAGCCGCACTACGCCGTCCGCGGCTCGTACTAGCCCGCGACGCTCGCCGAGTAGCCCGCCTGCGAGACGGCGGCGGTCATCGCCTCGGCCGCCGCCATCGACTCGTCGTAGTCGACCCGCGCGCGGCCCGGCTCCAGCGTCACGGCCGCCTGGTTCACGCCGGGCACCGCCCTGAGCGCCTTCTGCACGCGCATCACGCAGTGGTCGCAGTGCATCCCCTGGATATCCAGCACGAGCTTCGCCATGAGCCCCCTCGTTCGCGATCGGCCGGCGGCGGTGAGCCGCGGATCCCGAGCCGCGAGCCGCAAGCGGCGCGCGCCTCATCACCCATGACCTCTCACCCATCACCCATCACGCTGTTGAATCTAACCGCTTGACTCCGCCTCCGGCCCCGGCGACCTTGCACCCCGGTATCTCCAAGGCGGACAACGGAGTGCGTGGCCGGACGGCCCCGTGCGCGACCGGGCGCCCCCGCCTCACCGTCGCCGCCCCGGATTACGTCAGGGTCGGGGCCTCGGTATCCTCAAGGCGCCGCGCCCGGCGCGTGCGGCGCCCCTCGGGCGCCCTCCCGCAGGCTCGATGGAGCGAGGGATGGCACGAGTCGACGTCATCATGCCGCAGATGGGAGAGTCCATCGCCGAGGGTACGCTCTCGCGCTGGATGAAGAAGGTCGGCGACGCGGTCAAGCGCGACGAGCCCATCTTCGAGATCTCGACCGACAAGGTGGACGCGGAGATCCCGGCGCCCTCGGCGGGGGTCCTCGCGGAGATTAAGGTCCAGGAAGGCCAGACGGTCCCCGTGCAGACCGTCGTGGCGGTGATCGAGACCGAGGCCGGCGCGGTCGCGGCCGCGCCCGCCCCCGCAGCCGCCTCGCCCGCGAAGGCGGCGGCTCCGGCGCCGCCCGCCGCCCCAAGGCCCGCGCCGGCCCCTGCCGCTCCGCCCGCGCCCGTCCGCCCCGCCGCACAGCCGCCCGCGCCGCCTGCGCCCGCCGTGCCCCAGCCCGCGGCCGCCGAGCGCGCGCCGGCCGCCCCCGCCGCGAGGCCCGCCGGCGACGGCGGCCGGGGCGCCGAGACGGAGGAGGAGCGCCTGCGGCGGCTCTCCACGCCGCTGGTCCGCCGCATCGCGGCCGAGCAGAAGGTGGACCTCACCGTGGTCCCGGGCTCAGGCCACGCGGGCCGCGTGACCAGGCGCGACATCGAGGAGTTCCTGGTCCGCGGGCGGCCCGGCGCGCCGGCCCCCGCCGCGCCGCAGGTGGCCCCCGCGCCCGCCGCGCCACCGGCGCCGGGCTCGCCCCTGGTGCCCCTCGTCTCCGGCATCGAGGAGACGCAATGGGCCGCGACCCCGTGGCCCGGCGACCGCGTCGAGCCGATGTCGAAGATCCGGATGCTCACCGCGCAGCACATGGTGCTCTCGCGCCGCACCTCCGCCCACGTGGCGACGTTCTTCGAGGTGGACATGACGCGGGTCGCGCGGCTCCGGGAGGCCCGCAAGGCCGACTACGAGGAGCGGGGCGCCAAGCTCACCTACCTGGCCTTCATCGCCAAGGCCACGGCCGACGCGCTCCGCGCGCACCCGGTGCTCAACGCCGCGGTCCAGGGGAGCAACGTCATCTACCGCGCGCCGGTGAACCTCGGCGTGGCGGTCGCGCTCGACTGGGGCCTCATCGTGCCGGTGCTCCGCAACGCCGACGAGCTGTCGCTGCTCGGCATCGCGCGGAACCTGCGAGACCTCGCCGACCGCGCGCGCGCCAAGCGCCTCAAGCCCGACGAGGTGCAGCAGGGGACGTTCACCATCACCAACCCCGGGGTCTTCGGCTCCCTCGCCGGCATCCCCATCATCAACCAGCCGCAGGTCGCCATCCTCGACGTGGGCGCGGTCGAGAAGCGGCCGAAGGTGATCACCCTCGAGGACGGCACCGACGTCGTGGCGCCACGCCTCATGGTGACGCTCTGCCTCTCCTTCGACCACCGCGTCGTGGACGGCGCCGACGCCGACCGCTTCATGGCCGACCTCAAGCGCGCGCTCGAGGACTTCCCGGAGGCGTCCGTCTGAGCCGCCAGCTCCTCGTCGCCATCTTCGAGCCGGCGCCGGGGACCGAGACCCAGGCCGACGTCCTGCTGCGCGCCGCGCGCGCGCGCGCGGAAGCCGCCGGGTGGCACTGCTGGGCCTACCGCAACGAGCTCCACCCGGAAGAGATCACCGTGTTCATCGAGGGCCCGCGCGAGGACGCCCGGCCCGCGGCGCCGGTCTTCGGCGACGAGATCGGCGGCCTCAAGGCCCTCTCGCGCCGCTTCGAGCCGGTCCGCTCCCTCGTGGAACTCCCCCTGGAGGACGCACAGCCGTGACGCAGCGCACCATCACCGTGGACGGCGCGACCTGGACGGTCTCGGTCGCCGGCCGCTTCACCGTGTACGAGCGGGACGAGTTCCCGCTCCTCTTCGAGCGGCTCCTTCCCGACGGCACGCGGGAGCAGCGCCTCTCGCGGTTCTCGCCGCTCGGCAGCCGCAGCCGCGACGCCGCGCTGCGGGAGCTGGGCGACGCCGAGCTCGTGGCGTACTTCCGCCACAGCCAGCCGGCGTGGACCTCGCCCGAGCTGGGCTACGCCGGTGCGTGAGCCGCGCGAGGGACCGCTCCCGGTCGGTGCGCCGGCCCCTGACTTCACGCTCGAGGGGACGCGCGGCGGGCCGTACCGGCTCTCCGCGCTGCTCGCCGAGGGGCCGGTGGCCCTGTACTTCTATCCGGGCGACGACACCCCTGGCTGAAACCGCCAACTCTCCGCCGTGCGCGACGAGCAGCCGAAGTACCGGAAGAAGGCGGTGCGGACCCTGGGGGTGAATCCCGCGGGGCTCCCCAGCCACGAGAAGTACAGCGCGAAGTTCTCCTTCAACTTCCCGCTGCTGTCCGACCCCGACCGCGCGGTCGCCGCGGCGTACCGCACGCTCAAGCCGGACGGCAGGGGACTGCAGCGCACCGTGTATCTCGTCGGCACCGACGGGAAGGTGCTGTTCGCCCGGCGCGGGGCGCCCGGCGCGGACGAGATCCTCGCGGTGCTGGGGTAGGAGGCCGGGTGGGCGCGTTCGATTTCCACGACCGGGTGGTGCTCGTCACCGGCGTCAACCGCGTGGGGCAGATCGGCCACGCCGTCGCCAAGGCGTTCGGCGAGGCCGGCGCGAAGCTGGTGGTGTGCGACGTGGACACGGTGGGGGTGGCGACCCGGGCCCGCGAGTTCGAGAAGGCGGGGATCGCCGCGAAGGCCGCCGCCGGCGACCTCACCGAGCCGGACGTGGCGGACTGGTGCGTGCAGCAGGCGCTGCAGACCTACGGCCGGCTCGACGTGGTGGTGAACGCGGCGGGCGGCCTGACGGGCGTCGGGTCGATGATGGACGCGCACCTCTCGGTGTTCGACCGCGCGGTGGCCATCAACCTCAAGACCTCGTACCTGGTCTCGCAGGCCGCCGCCCGGGTCATGGTGCAGCAGGGCAGCGGGGCGATCGTGAACTTCGCGTCGGTGGCGGCCCTGCTCGCCAAGCCGTCGATGGCGGCGTATTCGGCTGCGAAGGCGGGCGTCGCGGCGCTGACCCGCGCCCTCGCGCTCGAGCTGCGCGACCGGGGGGTGCGGGTGAACGCCGTCGCGCCCGGCCTCGCGCGCACCGCGGAGAACGTCGCGGCCGTGGGTGGCGACCCGGAGGCGCGCTGGGTGGAGCTCGAGGAGATCGTGCACGCCGTGATGTTCCTCGCCTCCGATCTCGCGGCGGGCATCACGGGCCACGTGCTGCCGGTCGCGCGCGGCGAGACCTGACGCGTGGAGCTCAAGGGCCGCTGCGCGCTGGTGACCGGGGGCGGCCGGCGCCTCGGCCGCGCCATCGCGTGGGGGCTCGCGCGCCGCGGGATGCACCTCGGCATCCACTACCACACCTCCGAGGCGGGCGCCAAGGCGACCGCGCAGGACGCGGAGGTGCTGGGGGTGCGCGCCGCGCTGCTGCGCGCCGACCTCGGCGTCGCGGAGGAGGCGGAGGCGCTCCCCGCCCGCGCGCGCGAGGCCCTCGGCGGCCTCGACGTCGTGGTGAACGGGGCCGCGGTGATGGAGCGCCGGCCGTTCGAGGAGGTCACCCCCGCCGACTGGGACCGCGCGATGGACCTCAACCTCCGCGGCACCTTCTTCGTGTCGAAGGGCGCCGCGGCGGTGATGCGGGAGACCGGCGGGGCCATCGTGAACCTGGCCGACATCGCCGCGTTCGAGCGGTGGCGCGAGTACCCGGTGCACTGCGTGAGCAAGGCGGGCGTGGTGGCGCTCACCGGCTGGCTCGCCAAGGCGCTCGCCCCCCGCATCCGCGTCAACGCGGTGGCGCCCGGCGCGGTGCTGCTCCCGCAGGACTGGCCGGAGGACGCCGCCAGGCGCCTGGCCGCCTCGACGCCCCTCGGCCGGATCGGCCGGCCCGACGACGTGTTCGGCGCAGTGGTCTTCCTGCTCGAGAACGACTTCGTCACCGGCGAGACGCTCGTGGTGGACGGCGGCCGCCTGGTGCGCTGAGGGCGCGGAGCCCCGCGCCCGACAACCCGAGTCCGGGGACATCATGACGTCGTACGACGTGATCATCGTGGGAGCGGGCCCGGCCGGCCTCTGCGCCGCGCTCTACTGCGGCCGCTCCATGCTGAGGACGCTGCTCCTCGAGAAGGGCGTGCCGGGCGGCGAGCTGCTCAACACGGAGCTGATCGAGGACTACATCGGCTTCGAGTCCGTGCACGGCTTCGAGCTCGCCGAGAAGATGACCGAGCACGCGCTCAAGTTCGGCGCCGAGCTGGTGACGGATGCGGTCGGCGCGGTGGAGCGGCGTCCCGACGGGCGGTTCACCGTCACGACCGAGGGCGGCGCTCGCTACGAGGCGCCGGCCGTCATCCTCACCGCCGGCGGCACGCCCGTGAAGCTCGGCGTCCCCGGCGAGGCCGAGTACGCGGGGAAGGGCGTCTCGTACTGCGCGGTCTGCGACGGCCACTTCTTCCGCGGCGAGGTGGTGGCGGTGGTGGGAGGCGGCGACGCGGCGTGCGAGGAGGCCGACTTCCTGACCCGCTACGCGTCGAGGGTTCACCTCGTCCATCGCCGCGACGCCTTCCGGGCCTCCCCCGTCATCCAGCAGAAGGTGTTCCGCAATCCGAAGATCGAGGTCGTCTGGGACACCGTCGTGGAGCGCATCGAGGGCGAGGGCGGGGCGGTGAAGCACCTGGCCCTGAAGAACGTGAGGACCGGCTCCACGTCGCGGCTGCCGGTGGGCGGCGTGTTCGTGTTCGTCGGCTTCCGACCCAACACCGGGGTCGTGAAGGAGCACTTCGACCACGACGAGGCGGGCTACTTCGTCACCGACGCGCAGATGCGCTCGTCCATCCCGGGGCTCTGGGCCGCGGGCGACGTGCGCGCGCAGCTGACGCGCCAGGTCACCACCGCCGTCGGCGACGCGACGACCGCCGCCATCTCCGTGGCGAAGTTCGTCGCCGAGGCGAAGGGCCGCTGAGCCGTTGACCGGACCGCGTATCGTCACCCTGACCAACGGCGCGTTCGCGGAGAACTGCCACCTGCTGGCCGACCCCGCCACGGGCGACGCCGCCGTGGTGGATCCCGGCGAGGAGGTGCCCCTCTTCCTCGCGCGGCTCGCGCACGAGGGCTGGACCGCCCGCGCCATCTGGCTCACCCACGCGCACGTCGATCACGTCGCCGGCGTGGCGGCGCTGCGGGAGGCCACGGGGGCGCGGGTCTGGCTCCACCCGCTGGACCGGCCGCTCTACGACCGCGCGGCGGAGCAGGCGCGGACGTTCGGGCTGGTGGTGGAGCCCCTGCCGCCGCCCGATGCCCTCTTCGAGGAGGGGGTCCCGGTCCACGTCGGGGCGCTCGCCTTCGACGTGCTCCATACCCCCGGCCATTCGCCCGGGAGCGTCAGCCTCGCCGGCCACGGCGCCGTGTTCGTGGGGGACCTCCTGTTCGCCGGCTCCGTCGGGCGCACCGACCTGCCGGGCGGCGACTCGGAGGCGCTCCTCGACAGCATCCGCGTGAAGCTGTACGCCCTGCCGGACGCCACGGTGGTCTACGCGGGCCACGGCCCCGCGACGACCATCGGCGAGGAGAAGCGCTCCAACCCCTTCGCCCGCCTCGTGCCCGGCATCAACGCCTGCCTGCGCTGCGGCGCGGAGGTCCGGCCGAGGCCCTGGGGCTGCCGGAACCCCTGCGCCAACTGCGGGTTCATCTACCCGCTGGGCGACTGCTCCGACTGACGCCGGCGCGCCGCCCCGCCCGGAGGACGTGATGGAGAAGCCCCGCCTGCCCGCGCTCGGCCCCGACGACGTCACGCCGGAGGTCCGCGGCATCTTCGAGACGTACCTCAAGGAGCGCGGCAACATCCCCAACATGTTCCGCACCGCCGGGGCGCGGCCGCGGCACCTGACGACGATGATCGCGCACTTCCGGACGGTGATGAACGAGGGCACGGTGCCGCCGCTCCTCAAGGAGCTGCTGTCCGTCCGGGTCTCCCACCAGAACGCGTGCCGGTACTGACTGGCCTCCCACACCGCCTTGGCAAGGCGGCTGGGTGCCACGGAC
>Ga0335070_10009522_pt1 | contig 11378 bp, 8 predicted proteins | sample Lox_Sample_13_FD_206722 | JGI IMG/M metagenome (GOLD analysis project Ga0335070, IMG submission 206722) | Soil microbial communities from Loxahatchee National Wildlife Refuge, Florida, United States - Lox_Sample_1.3 | ecosystem: Environmental > Terrestrial > Soil > Wetlands | place: USA: Florida... | reverse complement strand
CCAGCCGAAGGGCTCAAAGAACCAATGAGAATCAAGGCATCGACCGAGTCTCCTCTTTCAAGGCATTCCCCCTCGAAAAACAGGGGGTAGTTCAGAGGTTCCTTAAGACAATTCCAAACGACACAAGGACAACTGCGAAGACCGTGTAGAAGAACTCACCACGCCTTGTTTCATAACTCAATCTGTCGAGGAACTCAATTTCGTGGTCCCGCATCGCTCAGAAATCCAAGGGCACTCTTACGAGCTCATCCTAGCACCGACGCTGGGTGAGCACTTCCGATTTTCTTTCGGCCACTCTCTCATCCGTTCCAGATCGGGAATATCCACTTGTCGGCGCTCGGCCGCCTCGTTTCCTTTCGCACAGAAATCTGAGGGTGGGTTCGGGACGGTCTTGCTGGGGCGGGACTCTTCTTTCGATAGGCCCGGAGGGCCACATATCAAGGCCCAGTGCTTCTGCCCGAACGCGTCGGCAACGGGCCTCCGTTGACGGCGTATGATACTGCCATGGATTTTCAGTTCACTGCTGTTTTCCGGCGAGTCCCGGAGGGTTACGTCGCATTCGTTGAGGAACTCCCGGGCGCGAACACGCAAGGCGCAACCCTTGAGGAGGCCCGGGTCAACCTGCAGGAGGCCGTCACGCTGGTTCTGGAAGCCAACCGAACGCTTGCCGAGGAATCGGTTTCGGGCCAGGAGGTGATTCGAGAAACCTTCAAGGTCGGTGCGTGAAGCGTCGGCTGCTCGTTCTTCACCTCGAGCAGCACGGCTGCGAATTGCTACGCGAGGGGTCCAACCATTCCATCTACGTGAATCGTGCTGCGGGCAAGACCTCAGCCGTGCCCCGCCACACCGAGATCAACGACTACCTGGCCCGAAAGATCTGTCGTGACTTAGGAGTTCCGGCGCCTTAGCATGGCCTCAAGAGTCGGGTGTCGCAGAGCCAGCCCTCAGCCTTTCGAAGGGTTCGTGCCCGATTTGTGGGCGTCAACCTGGGAAACGAATCCTGGTTTTCGATGACTCTCCGACGGGTACCCGAACACAGGCCCGGAGGGCCGACATATCAAAGCCCAGTGCTTCAGCACTGGGTAGGCAGCCCCGAGAATCCGAGTCCCGGAGCTGCTCTAGCGGCGAAGGGACGGAATATGAACATCGCCATGTGCCGTCTCTTTGCCCGCGATGCGGGCTCCGGGACTCGCTTCACTATGGACGCATCCCCACCGTTGAAAACGGTGGGCTCTGATGTACCGTCCCTGCCGGGACTGGTGTTCACGGGTTACGAAAGTACATGTACTTTCGTAAGTTGACGACCCTCCCCACCCATGCCACGCTTACACCGTGGGCGTACTCCGCCCGCAGATATTCTGTTCGACTTGGCCGGCTGTTTCACGAGCCGGCGTGTGTACTAGCCGCAAGTTGCTGGTCACGAATTGAATTCTTGGAGGTATCATGGCCCGCCACTCTCTCGTCAGTCGCTCCGACATTCCCCCGCCCGCGCTCAGAACTCCCTCTCACAACCCCTTACGGCACAGGACTTTAGCTATAAGTCCTTTGACAGCGCGACTTTGCACGGAATCCCTCCTATCTCTATGAAAACGAGGAATTTGCAGGTAGGGGGGAGGGGGTAATCGATGCTCAGTTTCGGCCACACTTCATCACGATCCCGAAAGGAAACTGATCGACAAACTGCCTTTCACGCACACTGCATTCGGCTGGTACGTATTTTCCGGCGGATCGAACATGGGGTAGAAATAGGCGCTGACTCCATTCGTGCAATTCGGTGTGCCGGTGGCACAGGTCGCATTCGGGTTCCCGCACTTGCTGGGATAGTTCTCCGGACCGTACGTGCCGTTCACCGGTCCCTGGCAGGTATAAACCGGTTCCGCGGTATTGCTGCAGGAGAGGGTCACCGGCAGATTGTAAGAAGCGCCGCCGGTGTTGGCGCACTGGTTTTGTTGCCATAGGGCGTCGGTGCAGGTGGAGGGGATAACACTGATGTCGTACCACACGCACGCAGCTCCGGAGCTGAAACAGCCGGGATTGCTGGCCGCCTCAAAGTTGGTCTCAACCATGGTGAGGTGTTGCGTCTGGGCGTTCATGCAGTTGGTTGGGGCTGCGTTCGTGGCGGCGCAGAATCTGGTAGAGCTGCTGGAGGTGTCCACCGCAGCGGTACAGGTTTGCCCGGCGCTAATCTTTGTGTAGGCAGCGTTGGGACCGGTGCCAGTGTTGAGACAACCACTCCCGGAGGAATTCCAGGTGATCACGCCCGGCGCTTGGTTCAGCGTGGTAAAGCTGACATAGATGGGAACGGTCTGGCTGTTCACGATATTCACGGTTACGGTGTCGGCCAACGCCATCGAGGAGACGAGCAGCATCAAAAAGACAACAGACTTTCCCTTGAAAGCACGCAGGTAACGATCCATCGGAGAACTCCTTTCGGTTTCGGCGGTAAATCATATCGTGGTTTCTTCGGCCGGGTGACAAATCCTTTGGACCGCCGTTGAGCGGGGGGCGGATGTGGCAGAGCGTGCTTCGAGGCTTCCGCGGGGTTGAGGGTTCCTTCGTGATGACGGAACAACGGAGGGAAGACGTTCTTGCTATTCGTACCGCAGGGCCTCGATGGGATCGAGGTTGGCCGCCTTCCAGGCCGGATAGATGCCGAAGATGAGGCCGATGGCTACCGAGACGGCGGTCGCTGTCAGCACCCATGACAGCGACATGCTTGCGGGCAGGGAGGGAAAGGCCAGCGGCACCATGGCGGTCAGAATGCCGCCGATGACGATGCCGATGATTCCGCCGACGCCGGTCAGGGTGATGGCCTCCAGGGTGAATTGCAGCAGCACATCGCGTTTGCGCGCGCCGATGGCTTTGCGCACGCCAATTTCCCGGGTGCGCTCCGTCACCGACACCAGCATGATGTTCATCACGCCCACACCGCCCACGATCAGGGCCACGCTCGACACGGCGAACATGAAGACAAAGATGCCGCCCGTGAGCTGGTTCCAGGTATCGCTCAGCGCGTCCTGGCCGAAAACGGCGAAGTTGTCGGGCTGGTTGGGAGCCAGGTGACGCCGCCGCCGCAGGAGCGCGCGCATCTCGTCCATGAGGAGCGGCACGTCGTTGTGCGATGTGGCCTTCACGCTGATCCAGTGCTGCTTCAGCTCGGGATGCAGCTTGTGCAGGGTGGCAATCGGGAAGTACACCAGGTTGTCTTCGGGATTCGAGCCGTTGCCGAACGCCGCCTTGCGTTTGGCGAGCACGCCAATTACCGTGAACAGTTCGCCCTCGATGTTGATTTCCTTGCCCAGCGGTTCCTCGTTCTCGAACAGCTTTTCCGCCGCATCGTAGCCCAGCACGATGACCGGAGCGCGGCGCTCGTTCTCACCTTCCGTGAACCAGCGGCCCTTGTCGAGCTTCAGGTCGAAGACGTTCATGGTGTCGGGCAGGTCGCCGTCGAGGATGGTGTTCTTGGTCTTGCGGTCCTTGTACTTTACGGAATACGAACCGGTGCCGAACTGCGGCAACTGCAGCCGAACGCCGTCGGTCACCGCCTTGGCGTGCGGAAGATCGCGCATGGCCAGTGCGTCTTCCAGCGTCAGCTCCTTGCGCGTCAGCATCTCGGTGGTGGGCCGCCCGAACTGGAATACGTCGATGTGGAAGGCGAAGACGATGTCGGAGCCCATGTCTTTCACCATGTTCTCGACGTTGCTGTTCAGCCCGCGGACCACCGACGAGATCAGGATCACCATCATGATGCCGATGACGATGCCCAGCACGGTGAGGCCGGAGCGCATCTTGTTTTTGGCGATAGTTTCCAGCGCCATGCGGAGAATTTCCTTGTAGTCGCCGCGCCGCATGCTCATAGCTCAAACCTCAGGGCCACGATGGGATCGAGCTTGGCTGCCTTGCGCGCGGGATAGACGCCGAAGAAAATTCCCACGCTGGCCGAGACCAGCAATCCGGCCGCGATGGCCCACAGCTTGATGGCCGAGGGCATGCCAATCGCCGCCGTTACGCCTTCCGCAATCGCGATGCCGCCGAGTACGCCGATCAGTCCGCCGATGAGCGCCATGGTGCTCGACTCAATCAGGAACTGCCGCATGACATCGCGCGGCCGTGCTCCCAGCGCCTTGCGAATGCCGATTTCGCGGGTTCGCTCGGTGACCGACACCAGCATGATGTTCATGATCACGATGCCGCCCACGATGAGCGAAATCGAGGCAATCACAATCATCACGATGAAGAAGGTTCCGCTCAGGTCCGCCCACAGCGAGAGAAAACTGCTGTTCGTCTCAATGACGAAGCTGTCCTTTTCGCCGAGCTGGTCGTGCCGCCGCGCCCGCAGGATTACGCGCGTCTGGTCGATGGCCTGCTCCATCGCCGAGCCGACATCGAAACCCTTGGCCCAGATCCGAATGCTGTTGTGCGAGCCATAGGCCTTGAACCACGTGGTGATGGGCATGATCACGTAGTTGTCGCGGCTCTGTCCCAGCGTCTTGCCCTCTTTCTTGCCGACGCCGATGACGGTGTACACATGACCATCGACGCGGATCTCCTTGCCGATCGGGTCGGTGCCCGCCATCAGGTTCTCGCGAATGTCCTGGCCGATGACGACGACCGGCGACGAGTTGTTGGTATCGGAGTCATTCAGGGGCCGGCCCATCACCACGTCGAGGTCATAGATCCGCTCCATGGTCGGCGTCCATCCGCGCACCCAGGTGTCCTTGCTGCTTTCCGTGCCGTACACCACCTCGCCGCTGAAGTTGCGAACGTCAGCGCCGACCACCTTGCACGCGCTGCAGTCGTCCGCCACGGCACGGTAGAGGTCCATGTCGAGGTCCTTGCGCTTGTTGCCCTCGATGAACTGATCAGCGTCGGTGATGACATTGGCCATCTTGCTGACGATGAAGACGTCAGCGCCGAGGTTGAAGATCTTCTCGGCCACGTAACCGTTGATGCCATTCACGAAGGTGACGACTGCGATGACCGCCGACACTCCGATGACCACTCCCAGCAGGGTCAGGATCGACCTGAGCTTGTTGGCCCAAAGCGAGAGCAGCGCGATTCGAATTGCTTCGGAGGTCGTCATACGAAAGTGGCCTGCAACCGCTCGACAGCTTAAAGTTTAGCAGTCTGGCGCACCGATCTGCTGCGGCGTGTCCCGCGCTCTTGTGGGTTCGCCCCACATGCGGAAGATCCTGGCCTTTCTGGCGGTCCATTCACAACTTTTCGCACCTGGCTACCTGGGGAACTGCATACCCCTGAATCCTGATACGTAAGCCGACTCCAGAATGATTCAACCTACGGTGCCCACTGCCTAGCACATGAGTAGCATAGTCATACTCCGACCTAAGCGGTACACTGAAGTGCGGCATCGGGCGATCCCCATGCCAAATCACTCGAGGTGCAGGAAGTTTTGTAAATTCCGTCGCTGCTGACTGCGCATTCCTCGTCATGGCCCTCAGACCGCCCAAAAGCAAGTTGCGCAAGAGCCAGTCCTTCCGCGAACCGGCGCTCATTGCGTTGCAGACCATGCGCGCCCACAAGTTGCGTTCGTTCCTGGTGCTGCTGGGGGTAATCCTTTCCGTCTCCACGCTCATCCTGGTCGTTGCCCTGATCAGCGGCATGAACCAGTACTTCGCGGACCGCGTCGCCAATCTGGGATCGAACGTCTTCATCATCAACAAGCTGGGCATCATCAGCGATTCGGCTGCCTACGTGAAGGCGGTGCGCCGCAACCGCGACATCTCCTGGGACGACTTTGAGGCCCTGCGCGACGGCCTGAAGTTACCAAAAAACGTGGGTGTGCAGGTGAGCCACAATGGCAAGGTGCGCTCCGACAAACAAAGCCTGGACGACGTCACCATCCGCGGCGTCACCGCCAACATGGGCGAGATCGGAGTCGAGGAGCCGGCCTCGGGGCGCTACATCAGCGAAAGCGACAACGATCACCACGCCATGGTCGGCATGATCGGCTCAGAGGTCGGCGAGAAGCTCTTCTCCGGCGCCGACCCGCTGGGAAAAACCATCGATATCGACGGCCAGGAGATCACCATCGTCGGCGTGGGCAAGCCGCTGGGCAATGTCTTCGGCCAATCGCAGGACAGCTACGTGTACCTGCCCATCGAGAGCTGGATGAAGCTCTATGGCCGCAACAAGTCATTATCCATCAATATCCAGGCGCGGGGAGCGGAGTGGGTGGCGCAGACCCGCGAAGAAGCGCGGGTGTTGATGCGTGCCCGCCGCCATCTCGGCCCCAACGACACGGACAACTTCGGCATCGTGGCCAGCGAAGGCCTGATGGACTTGTGGAAGAACCTGACCGGCACGCTGGCCTCCGGTATGGTGGCGCTCGTGTCGATTTTCCTGATCATCGGCGGCGTGGTCATCATGAACGTGATGCTGGCCTCGGTGACCGAGCGCACACGCGAGATCGGAATCCGCAAGTCGCTGGGCGCGCGCCGCGGCGACATTTTGATGCAGTTCCTGGTTGAGTCCACGGTGATGGCGATGGTGGGCGGCGCCATCGGCGTGCTGGTGGCTTGGGTCCTGGCCGTGGTGGTGCGCAACGCGACGCCGGTTCCCATGTCGGTGCCGGTTCTGGCGGTGGCGGCTTCCATCGCCATCTCGTCGGCGGTGGGAGTGTTCTTCGGCGTCTATCCCGCGCGCAAGGCCGCTCGCCTCGATCCCATCGAGGCGCTGCGGTATGAGACGTGAATTTTGCGAAACGAGCGTGATCGCTGGGTAGGGGTCCTTCGACTTCGCTCCCTGCGGGCGCTGCGTTCAGGATGACAAGGGGTTAAGCTGATTGCTAATTGCTAGTTGCTAGTTGCTAGTTGCTTTCCTATGCGCTTTCAGTTCGGCGAAAACTCGCGGATGGCCCTCGACACGGTGCGCAACAACAAAGTGCGCTCGTTCCTCACCGTGCTGGGTGTGGTCATCGGCGTGGGCGCCATGATCTTCGTCGCCTCCATCCTGGTCGGCATCAGCCGTGACGTCTCCGCCTTCCTCGACGACTACGGCGTGGACACCTTCTTCATCTACCGTTTCGACATCGGTATCCGCATCGGCCGTCTCAGCGCCGAGGAACGCGCCCGCAAGACGCTGAGCCTGGAAGACGCACAGGCCATCGCCGAGGAATGTCCCCATGTTAAGGCCGTCACCGCCGAGGTATTTCCCCGCTTCGACGGCAGCGTGGCGCGCCGCCCTCCGCCCACCGTGCGCTTCGGGTCGCACGAAGTCAGCAACATCGATTTCGCCGGCGCGACCGCGGCCCTCCAGGATGTACAGAACGTCCGGCTTGCCCAGGGTCGTTACTTCACGGATTTCGAGGACCTGCACCGCTCCGACGTGGCGGTTATCGGCGACGAGATTAATACTGCGCTCTTTCCTGCCAACGACGGCGTCGGCAAGACCATCATCGTGGATGGCATTCCCTACGAAGTCGTGGGCGTGATGGAGAAGCGCAAAGGTACCTTTCTGCGCGACGACACCGCCGACCGCGTTATCCGCGTCCCCTATCAGAGCTATCGCCGCCACTATCCCACCGACGACGACAACTTCATCAGCGCGCAGGCAGATTCCGGCTTCAACGCAGCCGCTGAAGACGAAATTCGCGGCGTGCTGCGCCGCCGCCGCGGCGTGCCGTTCAACAAGCCCGACAACTTCTCCATCTCGACGCCCGAAGCCATCGCCGAGCAGTTCCGCCAGATCATGAGCACGGTGGCGCTGATGACCGTCGTGGTCAGCTCGATTGGCTTGCTGGTGGGCGGCGTGGGGGTGATGAACATCATGCTCATGTCAGTCACCGAGCGCACCCACGAGATCGGGGTACGCAAGGCCATCGGCGCCAAGCGCAGCGACGTGATCTGGCAATTTCTCACCGAGGCGATTGTGCTCACCGGGCTGGGCGGCCTGCTGGGTGTGGTCGTCGGCGCCGCCGCTGCGGCCAGTCTGCCCTATTTCTTCCCCACCATGCCGACCAGCGTACCGATGTGGGCGGTCGTGGTGGCCGTGCTGATGGCGATGAGCGTCGGCCTCTTCTTCGGCATCTATCCCGCGGTGAAAGCCGCGCGCCTCGACCCCGTCGAGGCGCTGCGCTACGAGTAGTGGCTACTCGGTATGAAAGTGCGCCGCTGCAGCCGCGCCGCTCTGGGCACATGCGATATCGGGCTTCAGCTCGTGGGGTAATTCCATGCGCTCTGGCCCGGGATCACTTTGGCTGTTTCCAGGCAAGGGCCTTCGGTGTGTTCTAATTCTCCTTACCGCAGTTTCGCTCTTTCGCCTTCGGGAGACTCCATGCCTTCTGCGCAACTACGCCTTTCGCTGACCTCCTTGCTTCTGTGTGCGTTGGTTGTACTCTCCGGCGCCCCTGCCCACGCCCAGAAGATCAAGGTCGAATACGACAAGTCCATCGACTTTACGAAGTTCAAAACTTACGCCATTGATCCGAAGGAGAACGCTCCGCGCCCCATGCTGCGGCTGGCCATCCAGGCCGCCGTGCAGGACGACCTCGGCAAGCGCGGACTCACCAAGGTCGCGAGCGACCCTGACCTCTACGTGCAGATGTACGGCGCCATCGACAGCGACGCCGCCTTCAACTACACCGACCCCATCTATGGAAGTGGGATCCCGCCCCTCAACTACGGAATCACCCTGTGGTACGACATTCCCGGCACGGTGACCACGGTTGTGGTCCACAAGGGCCAGATGGTTGTGGATATCATTGACGCCAGACACAAGAAGCTGATCTGGCGCGGCATCGCCCAACAGAAATTGAGCAGCGACAACCGGGAAAAGCTCCTCGACCAAGTCAACACCGCGGTCGAAAAGATGTTCGCGCGGTACCCGGTCGCCAAGAAGTGGTCATAACTTGGATTGCTCAAAAGTGCAAACTTCTGCACCTCCGAATCCTGAGCCCGCCGCAAGTTATTGGAAACCGGTAACGAAGTTTGGCAATCGATGTGCTACTACTGTGCTGGAACTTCGCATCCCAGGGGGAGGTCTATGCACAAGCTTCGCAACTTCGCTTTGTTGGGTTGTTTGCTAGTCTTCGCGGCTGGCGCCAGCTTCGCTGACTCGGCGATCGGCTACCTCAATCTCGACGTCAACCTCAACACTGTGCCCGCTGTCGGGCAGGTCATTTTCACCCTCAACGGAAACGGTACCATCGCCGCCAGCCTCACCTCTTACGGCCCGGATACCATCGTCGGCTTTGGCTTCAATTCCGTTGCCGCCAATCTGCCGGAATCCGGATTTAACCCAACGGCGCCGGACAATCCCTTCGGCTGGATTGACTCCTTCGGTTATCAGCCGTCCGGCTTCCTGTGCAGCGCTTGCGGTCTGCAGGAATCCTGGATCATTGGCAACCCCGGCGACTACACCTCGGTATATCAGGTCCTCGGCGGCGGCTCCCAGTCGTCTGTCGACTTTTTCCTGCTCGACAGCGCAAGCGGCCAGTGGGGCGGAATGGCCCAGCCGTACAGCGTCATACCCGAGCCCGGCAGTCTGGCGTTGCTGGGTAGCGGTGTGCTGGGCATTGCCGGCATGATTCGCCGCAAATTGCTCCGCTGACTTCCCAGGTTTTATCTGGCCAAACGCGCTGGGCGTGAGAAACGCCCGGCGCTCTTGTTTTTGCCGGATTCGCAGCGCACGAATGCACCTACTCCAGCCCCACGGTGGCCCATAATTGCCTTGGTTTGGCAATTGTGGATCTAGCTCCTTGAGAATCCGTGTGAATCGGAGGGGGAACTTAGTCCGCTTCCACCCCTGCCGGCTGTGCGTTGCGACGCGGCCGCTTGTTTGCCTGCAGGATCTTTTTCCGCAGCCGCAGCGATTTCGGCGTGACCTCCACCAGCTCGTCATCGGCGATGAACTCGATGGCCTGCTCCAGGTTCAAATTCTTGAACGGCACCAGCCGGATGGCCTCATCCGCCGTGGACGACCGCATGTTGGTCAGCTTCTTCTCCCGCACGATGTTTACATCGAGATCGTTGTCGCGCGCATTCTCGCCCACCACCATGCCTTCATACACCTCAACGCCCGGCCCCACGAACAGCTCGCCGCGTTCCTGCAGCCCCCACAGCGCGTAGGCCGTGGTCGAGCCCGCGCGGTCGGCCACCAGCGCGCCCGTCACGCGGTGCGGAATCTCCCCCTGCCACTCGGTGTAGCCCTCAAACAGCGAGTTCATCACCACCGTGCCGCGCGTGTCGGTCAGCATCTCGCTGCGCAGCCCGATCAGCCCGCGGCTGGGCACGGTGAACTCCATGCGCACGCGCCCATAGCCGTGGTTGTGCATCTTCTGCATCTGCGCCTTGCGCACGCCCAGCTTTTCGATCACCACGCCAACAAACGTATCCGGCACGTCGATGGTCAGCCGCTCCACTGGCTCCACCAGCTTGCCGTCGATCTGCTTGGTGACGATCTCCGGCTTGCCCACCGCCAGCTCGAATCCTTCGCGCCGCATCATTTCGATGAGGATGGCCAATTGCAGTTCACCTCGCCCCATCACTTTGAACGAGTCGGTGCTCTCGGTGTCTTCCACCCGCAGCGACACGTTGGTGAGCAGCTCTTTCTCCAGCCGCTCGCGCAGATTTCTCGAAGTCACGTACTGCCCTTCGCGCCCGGCGAACGGCGAGGTGTTCACCATGAACTGGATGGCGATGGTCGGCTCGTCGATGGTGATCACCGGCAGCGGCGCCGGATCCTCGACGTTGGTGATGGTTTCGCCGATGTTGATGCCCTCCACGCCGGCAACTGCAACGATGTCACCCAATTCGGTCTCCACAATGTCAGTGCGCTTCAAACCGGCGAAAGAAAACAGTTTGGTGATTTTCGTGTTCTCCATCGACCCGTCGCGTTTGGCGATCGCGACGTCTTCGCCCGTGCGCAGCGTGCCATTGAACACGCGCGCGATGGCCAGCCGTCCGAGGTAATCGCTGTAGTCGAGGTTCGCCACCAGCACCTGCAACGGCCCGTCGGCGTCGCCTGTGGGATGCGGAATCGTCTTCACGATCGCTTCAAACAGCGGCTGCAGGTTCTCGCCTGGCACGTCGGGATCAGTCGTCGCCGTACCAGCCTTGGCGTTGGTGTAGAGCACAGGAAAGTCGATCTGGTTTTCCCCCGCGTCGAGATCGATGAACAAGTCGTAGACTTCGTTCAGCACCTCTTGCGAGCGCGCATCCGGCCGGTCGATCTTATTGATGACGAGGATCGGCGGCAGCTTGGCTTCCAGCGCCTTGCTCAACACGTAGCGCGTCTGCGGCAGCGGGCCTTCCGAGGCATCAACCAGAAGCATCACGCCGTCCACCATCTTGAGCGCGCGCTCCACCTCGCCGCCGAAATCGCTGTGGCCGGGCGTATCCACAATGTTGATTTTGATGTCG
>Ga0335070_10009521_pt1 | contig 11378 bp, 6 predicted proteins | sample Lox_Sample_13_FD_206722 | JGI IMG/M metagenome (GOLD analysis project Ga0335070, IMG submission 206722) | Soil microbial communities from Loxahatchee National Wildlife Refuge, Florida, United States - Lox_Sample_1.3 | ecosystem: Environmental > Terrestrial > Soil > Wetlands | place: USA: Florida... | reverse complement strand
GCAATTCCGTTTCGACAAAACCTTCGTACACGGAATAGCTGCCGCCCGCGGGCTGCGGATTGGTACGCTCGTAGCCGCCCAGCGAGTTCACGAGGCCTGCGGGGAAGCCGTTGATGCCCGCGCCGGTGCGGATTTCCTGCGATTGCGGGTTGCTCGTCTGGGTGAACGATTCCTTGCGGTATGTGCCGCCGAATGCGATCGACGCGGCGCCGCCTTGCAGATCGAAGAGATCGCCGGTGACGTTGAAATCGGCGATGTCCTCCTCGAGGTTGACGTTCTCGATCGCCGTGCCGTTGACATAGTTGAGCGCAGCCTTCGACGGCGCACCGAAGCCGAAGATGTCGAGCGGCACGCAACCATTGGTCGGATTGGTGAGCGTCGAGCGGCAAACAATCTGTCCGTTGGCCGGATTTACGACCGCGTCCGCCGCGCGATAAAGATTGTCGGAGATGGGATCGTCGAGCGTCTTGTACGAGTCGTAGTCCTTACCGACCTGGCCGTAGGCATGATACTGCCAGGTGCTCCAGAACTTGCCGTCGAAGCCGGCCGTCACCGTGCCACTGTTGGTGATCGCATCCATGTACGGGATGGCGATGTCCGGGCTTTCGCGGCCGACCGTAAACGAGGTGACGCTCGGATTGAGCGCCAGATAGTTCTTGATCGACTGCGGCAGATAGGCGTTGTCCGAGAAGATCGTGAACGCCGTCGAGCTCAATTCGAACGTCGGCAGGCTGCGGTAGCGGATGTGGTTCTGCGATGCCATCACCTGCAGGAAGACCGACAGGTTGTCGTTGACGTCGTAGGTCGCGTGCGCGAAGAACTGGTCGCGGCGCTGCGACGGCTGCAGCGTGAGCAGCAGGCTTTCGTCGTAGCCGCCGCCGCCTTCCATATAGGCCGCGCTGAGATTGGTGCCGTACTGGAACGGCACGGCCTGGCCCTGATTGTCGAACGTCGTGCCTTTCAGCGGACCGCTGGTGATCAGGCCGCCGAGCGCCGCCACCGAGGAATAGCCGTTATGCACGACGATCTGCGCGGTGTTGGTCGGCGACACCGGAAAATTCTTGTTGAAGTTCGGGTTCGTGATGGCGCTTTCGGCCTGGGTCGCCGTCCAGGGGCGGTCTTCGCCGTTCGGCACGCCGTCGGTCTTCTGATCGAGGAAGCTGCCGACGACATGCAGGTGATCGTCCATGAACGATTCGCCGCCGGTCACGTCGAACTTGTAATTCGCGTCGTCCCCGTAGGTCGAGATGCCGCCCTGCAGGTCCGCCTTGAGGCCGACGAAATTCGTGTCGAGCACGAAGTTCACCACACCGGCCACCGCGTCCGAGCCGTAAGCGGCTGAGGCGCCGCCGGTCACGACGTCAACGCGCTTGATCAACGCCTCGGGAATTTGCGCCGCGTCGACGGCACCGAGGGATGCGTCGGGGACCATGCGACGACCATCGACGAGAACCAGCGTACGCTGCACGCCGAGCCCGCGGAGATTGAGGTTGTCGGCGCCGTTGCTGCCAGTCGTGCCCGTGCTCTGATTGAGCACGCTCTGCGATCCGAGGAACACAGGCAATTGCAGAAGACCGTCGACGACATTGGTAGGCGCCGCGAGCTGCAGCTGCTCCATGCTCACCACCGTCACCGGTGTCGGCGCCTGCGCGCCGTTGGTGACGAGGCGGGAGCCGGACACCACGACCTGTTCGATCGGGCCATTGTCGGCGGACTGCTGCTGGGCCATGGCGGCCGGCGCAAGCGCGAACAGCGCCAGCACGGACGTGGACCAGAGGGCGCGCTTCGCAAGGCGCGCGGTTGTGCGACGTGAATTTTCCATGGTGCCCCTCTTCCTGGAAGAACTTAGTGATTTCTATATTTGAGACGCGATCCTAATATCCGCGAACCCGTTGTCAATAGGATTAAGAACCTATATGCGGGATTCCGCTTGATCCTCTCCGACTGTGACATCGATTCCACGCAATCGCTCCGCCTACGCACGAAAGCGCCGAAGACGGACGCGCAGACCTCTACGAGCGTCAGTAGGTGGTCCGGCCGCCGGAGATGTCGAATGTCGCGGCGGTGGAGAACGAGCATTCCTCGCTTGCGAGCCAGCAAACAAGCGCGGCGTTTTCACTCGCTTCGCCTAGCCGACCCATGGGAATTTTCGATTTCATGTAGTCGATCTGGCTTTGCGGCATCTGCTGCAGCATCGCGCTTTCGAAGGTCGCGGGCGTAATGCTGTTGACGAGGATACCGGTCGTCGCGAGCTCCTTGCCGAGCGAGCGCGTGAACGTCATGACGCCGGCTTTCGAGGCGGAATAGGCGGAGGCGCCGGGATTGCCTTCCTTGCCGGCCACCGACGCGATGTTAACAATGCGGCCGTAGTGATTCTCGAGCATGAAGGGCACGACTTCGCGGCAGCAGAAGAAAAGCCCGGTCAGATTCACGTCCAGCACGCGCCGCCAGCTGTCGATCGGAAACTCGACGACGGGCTTGGTCGCTCCGGTGATCCCCGCGCTGTTCACCAGGATGTCGACTCGACCGAGCGACTTGCGGCTTTGTGCCGCCGCGGCTGCGACGCTCGAGTGATCCGCAACGTCGAGGACATAAGCGCAGTCGGCGCTCACCGTCTTTTTGGCGGCCTCGAGCGCATCGGCGTTGACATCCCACAGGGCGACGCGGCCGCCTTCCGTGACGATTCGCTTCGCCGTTTCGAGCCCCAATCCGGAGGCTCCGCCAGTGATGATGGCGGTCCGTCCGGCAAAGCGATTGGCAAAGACGCTCATGCTGCCCCTCTTTTCGTTCGCGCGGATGCGAACGCGTTTGCGCTGGTCGGACTTTGCGCAGGCGCGCATGCATCGCCGTTTCGACGACATCTCACGCTCGCCAAGCCGCTGCCCGCTCCTTCGTCGCCCGCGACGGCCTTTGCCGACGCGAACCGCAGTATCATATACTGCCACTGAGGTTTATAAAATGGAATTTCTGGTGTCAACGACAAGATTTGCCGAAACTGGGATGCTGCAATATTCGCGGTCCCGGCACTAACAATCGCGTCAGCTTTTCTTCAGACCCGTACTTTGACGATGAGATAGCGGAAATTGTGCTTCGGCGCGGTCATGAGATGAGCCATGCCGGCCGGGATCTCAAAATAATCGCCGGCATGGAGCGTGATCGTCTTGCCGCCGGCGATCTTCCCGCCACGCAGCTCGCCGGGCGCCGTTTCTTTCGCGCCCGTCACCGCGCCGCCATAGGTAAGCGTCGCTTCCCCGGAGAGGATCGTCGTGAAGTCGATCCAGTGATGATGCACTTCGACGACACCGTCTGTGGTTCGGGCGACGACCTCGCTCAAATAATATTCATGATCGGAGAGCAGCGAGACGACCGGTGCGGGACCCGGCTTGTCGAGCAGTCGCGCCGAATCGGCCGCCGAAAGATACTGGAAATCGTCCGCCGGCGTTGCATTGCGCGGGGTCTGGGCGGACGCGGCGAGCGAGAGCACACAACCGACGACGGCCAGCGAAACAGCAATCTTGTGCAGCATGGACACCCCTAGGCCACCAAACGGCGGCGTTAGAACTGAAGGCATTTTTTTGCGGCAAGCTTTTCAAGAATGGAACGATCGACGCCGGCGACGGAAACGAGATCGTCGATATCGGCGAACTTCTTCTCGGCCCGGCGCGCCACGATCTGGGCGACCACCTGGTCGTTCACCTGCAGCGTCGGACCAAGCTCGTCTGGCGGCGAGGTGTTGACATTGATGACCGTGAGGTTCTTCTGGAAATAGCTCACCACACGGTTGAGCTGGTCGTCAGTGCCGGTCGCTCCGTTCGTCGACATCTCCTCGAACACCTGCTCCCAGCGACTGTCCGAGCGGGGTGTCGTCAGGAATTGTGATGCGGCGTGGCAGCGCGTGCAGACATCGGCGACCGCCTGGAAATCCAGCGGATCGTGATCGAGATCGGAGGCCTTGGCGATCGCGTCGAGATCGCCCGGCAAAGCTTCTGCGATCGTGCTCGCCGTCAGAAGACCACCCGCTGCCGCAATAAGCATCACGAGCCCGAAACGGAGTGCGGCCGCGAGCCGCGCCGGCTGCGGCCGCATCATTTTATCGGCTGGCCTGCTTGGCAGCCTTTTCGGCCGCGATTCGCGCTTCATAAGGTGCGGTCATGCCTTCCGCGAACTGGTTCACCGTTCTAAGGAGATGCGCGTTCGGATCGAAAGACATCTCAAGAACCTTCTCACTGTGAATCAGATTGCCATATTCGTCGCGGAGATGGGCGATCACCTTGTGTGTCTTCACGTCCACCACGTCGCCTGACGAGAGGAACGCGACTTTGCCGTCCAGCCCCATCGTGATCCAGTCGACCGAGTGGTCGGTCTTGAAGCTCTTGGCCTTGTCGAGCACGGGCCACTCGCCCGTATTGTCGTAAACCCAGACCATGTCGTTGATGTCGTCCGGCGACCAGATTTCGCTTTCGTCGGGCGTCATGCCAATACCGTGCTGCGGCGCGCCGTGGCCGAAGAAATGCAGGTTGGGATCGGCCCATTTCGCCTTCCACAACTCGCCGGGAACTTCGACCCGCTTCAGGATCTTGCCGGTGTTGCCGTCGGCGATTTCGAAGCCGTCTAGATTGTTGAGGTTCGCGTAGACGCGCGAGCCATCGTGATTGATGACGAAGACGCGGATGTGATCGTCGAACGTGATCGTGTGCGTCGGCTTCATCGTCGCCATGTCCGCAACCGTCATGGTGATCCCGTTCGGCGCATCGAAGACCGTCTTGCCGTCGTCGGTCATGGCCATGTTGTGATTGAACATGCTCTGCGGCGTCGGAATGATTCCCTTCACCTTGCCGGTCCAGGCATCGATTACATAGTGGAAGTCCTTCAGATCCGAACCTACTTCGAGCGTCAGCCCGTCCGGCGTCACCTGACCGCGCTCGCAGCAGGTGCCGGGCTTGTAGGTGTTGTTCCAGACCACTTTCTCGGTCGCCAGATCCATGGCGATCAGATGCCCGCGCGTCGACACATAGACCATGTTGGTCGTCGGATCGGCCATCATGCCGGCCACTTCTTCAGGGGTAATCGGCGCTGGCAGGTTCTGCAGATGGATGCGCTTGATGAAGGCGTAATTGGCCTTGGCGTCGAGCACGATGATACCTTCGCCGTTCGCCACCTCCGAAGCAGGTTCGTCGGACTCACCGCCCGGGGTCGCGATATAGACGAGGTCGCGCGCGCGACGGCTGAAGCCTTTGCCGGGGCCGTTCAGGCGTCCATCCGACTGGCCGCCGTCGCGGTAGGGATGTTCTGCGGAGTTGGCGCGGGAACCGAGCGGCATGCATTGATGCGCGCCGTCGAGCTCGCCGTAGCAGGGCTTGCCATTGGCGTCGGGCGCGCCGTTGGCGGGATCCGCCCATGACCGTGCAGTCATGAACGCCGCCAATGCGGTTGCCGAAGCCGCCGCCAAGAGCATTTTCCGGTACATCATGAAGCCCTCCCAGCCTGTTTTATGGGTATGTCTAATTATGGAGTCATATACCGTATTGTGGGACTTTTCAACAGAAAGGCTGTGGAAAGGCGGGCGAATACTGCGGGCCGGATGTTGTCTGCGGCAAGTTAAAACGCGAACGGCGGCCCCTTCCGGGACCGCCGCGCGCAAGGCGAGGGGCTAGGCCGCCTTAGTACTTGATGGTCGCGCCGACAAAGAAGGTCCGGCCGAGCGAGTCATAGACACCCGGGAAGGTGTTGTCGTTGCCAGTGATGGCAGGCAACGCATTCGTCGTGAGTGTCGGCGGAAGCCGGTTGAACACGTTGTTGACGCCCATATGAAGATCGACGCCGGTCCTGACATTCCAGTCCGCCGCGAAGTCGATCCAGTAGAAAGCGTTGATCGTCGCGTCGGCCTTGTCGAATTTGCCGTTCGAAAGGCCCGGCTGAGTGGTGTTGCTGTCAAGCGAGACGCCCGAGACGTAACGCCAGTTCACCGAGAAATCGATATCCCATGGCGTCGCCCATGTCGTGCGCAAGCGATGGCGCCATTTCGGCAGCGGCCCGGACGCGGTTCCGGCGATGCTGCAGGTCAAACCGAAGAGTCCGGCGCAATCATAGGTCGGCCCGCCGGCCACGTTGTTGATCTGATAGATATCTAGCCACGTGCCCACGAAGGCGAATTGGACATTGCCCAATCCGGCGGTCAGAGGAAGGCCGTCGAGGGCAAGATTGTAATTCGCCTCGAAGTCGACGCCCTTCGTGTGCAGGAAGCCGGTGTTGACGTTGATCGCCTGCACATAGCCGCCACCGAAAATCTGGCCGGTCGCATTGCGATGGACGAGCGGACAGTATTGCGCGACCTGCGCGGCGCTCGCACCGAGCGCGTAGCACTGCGCCAGCGCGAAGGGGGGCGGGACCGAACCAATGGCGCTGGACACGTCGATGTTGAAGTAGTCCACCGTGGCCGTGAACCCATCGAGGAAGGTCGGCGTGAACACCACGCCGATCGTGCGCGTGTCGCCCACTTCCGGCCTGAGGTTCGGATTGCCGCCGACCTGCTGGTAGCACTGGTTGGCCGGACAGACGAGCAATGGCGTACCAGCATGCGGCACGGATGCGCACTGTCCGGTGGTTTGCGTGGCGCAAGGATCCGATCCCGCAAAGAGCACGATATTGTCGGGCGCGAACGCTTCCAGCACGTTCGGCGCACGCACCGCACGCTCATAGCTCGCGCGGATGCGGAAGTCGTCGATGGGCTGCCACTCGAGGCCATACTTGTAGGCCGATACCGCGCCCGCCGAGCTGTAGGACGAATAGCGATAGCCGGTATTGAACGAGAGATCCTCCGCCCACGGCTTTTCCTGGACCAGCGGAATCTTCAACTCGCCGAATCCTTCGACCACGTTGAAGCCCGAGCGCGGGATGCCGAGACGCGCGCCGCCCTGTCCGTAAAGGTCGCCGCTCGAATAAGCGTAGTCGACCAGATCCTGGAGGTATTCCGCGCGATACTCCGAGCCGACCGAGAGGGCGGCTGGTGCTGACGCCCACGGGGACCTGAGCCCCCATTGCCCGAGATCACCGGTCAGGCTGCCGCTGACAATCTGCTCTTCGGTATAGCCTTCACGGAAACCCGAGGCGCCCACATATTTCAGCATGTCTGGCGAGATCGATCCGATACCGTCGAAGATATTGAGCGGTACGCACTTCGAATCAACCACGATCCCTTGCGCATTCGGCTCTGCCGCGTAGCACTTGCCTGTCGCCGGATCGACTTCGAGCGCGAGCTGAGTGCGCTGCACGGACAGCTCTTTCTGATAGTTCTCGGTGAACAGCGAGTATCCGTATTGCGCATAGACATCGTAGGCCCAACCGCTGCCCAGATCGCCGCGGGCGCCGATCTGCAGGCGATAGGACGTATGCTTGAGGTCGTCTACGCGGTCGCCGCCTTCGATGTTGCGCCGGCCGATCTCCAGCAGCGCTTGACCCGCAGTCTGGTTGGCACAACCTGGTATCGTCGCGCCGGTGCAGGCGTCATCAAAGCCATTGCCATAGGGACCAGTCGGGCCAAACGCCTGAAGCAGCGTCGTCGGATTGGGGAAGCCGTGCATAATGGAATAGGCCGTGGGTTTGCCCAGATAGGGCGTGCTGGTCAGGAGCGCGTTGCAGAGCGAGGCCTGTTCGTTACCCGAAAGCAGCGGGTTGTCGCAGTTGACCTGGACGTTGCCGTTGAGTGCGCCCGTGCCGATGAAGAGGCCGGACGGCGCGATCTGTGCCAGGGTCGTGTCGTCCGTGAACATGAAGCTCGAATAGACATCGAGTTCCTTGTTCACTTCGTAATGCGCGAAGAAACCGCCCTGATAGCGGGTGTCGGGGCGCTGAAGATAATTGAGCGCGCCGTAATTGAACTTTTGATTTGGTGCGCCGGTGTAGGGGACGAAATTGCCGCTGCCCGCTGCTCCGGTTCCCGTCTGATGGAAGAGATAATTCGGCGCCGATGCAGACGCGGTGTCGAGCGAGATCCAGGTGTTGTAGTTCGCCGAACCGGCGCAGACATGGTGCGCGGTGGCGAGATTGCTGCTGCTCGAACCGATCGTGCAGGCCGAAAAGTCGCGCGCACCAGCCAGGACCGCGCGGGTATTTTGATAGCCCAGATAGGCGGTGACGTTTCCCTTGCCGTTGGCGGTGTTGGTGCCGACGATGAAGGTGCCCATCGTGTTGGCGCCGTCCCAGATTCCCTCTTTCGCTTCCTGAAAGCCGGCAGCCGTCACCAGATTGCGGTAATAGGCATTGGTGTTGTCGGCCTGATTGACGCTGTACTGGCCGTCGACTTCGATGCCTTCGAAATCCTTGCGCATCACGAAGTTGACGACGCCCGCCAATGCGTCAGAGCCGTACACGGCCGAGGCGCCGCCGGTGAGGACTTCGATGTGGTCGACCAGCGAAGACGGAATCTGGTTCAAGTCCGCCACTGGGACGATAGGATCGCCCGGCATGAGGCGCGTGCCGTTGACGAGCACTAACGTGCGCACCGCACCCAGTCCGCGCAGGTTCACGGTCGCGGTCCCCGTTGCGCCGTTCGAGACGCCGGAGGTCTGGTCTGCAAATACCGAAGGGAGATTGTTGAGGAGCGTTTCGACGCCTGTCGTGCCCTCGAACTTCATTTCCTGCTGGCCGACTGCCGTGACCGGACTGGGCGCGTAAAGGCCCTGCTGAGGGATGCGAGACCCCGTGACGACCACGGTTTCGGTTGTTTGATCCTGCGCCGCAGCAGGTGGTGAAAACGAGAGCGCGGCAACCGACGCTGCTCCGAGCAGCAACGTGGAACGCAGACTGCGCGTGTCGAGATTATGCACGTGAAACCCCCTTGGTTCGGTCGTAACGGCGACTCGCACCAACGGATTTTCTGCGATCCGTCAGCAGGCCGACTTGGAGGTGACGCTAAGAAGTGCCAAACGGACCATTCCACGGGAAACCATGTGGCCCTAATGGATCGAACATAACTGTGACATAAAAGCGATACGGCGGTGTGCAGATCCGCGGAAACACCAAGTGCGAGCGCAGGCAAACGTCGGACTTGCGCCGGGCCGAAGCACGACGCGAACCATCACGTCTTCGTGTGCAGCATGAACGGCGTTAAATGCGGCCTGTTCTCTTCTAGTCGGCCAGGCGTTCGACTCGCGCGCGACTATGTTCGGCCGTGAGCTCTGCGAGGCGTTTCATCATCGGCAGAATCGCGCGCTCGGGAACAGCGCCGAATCCGAACACCAGCCCGTCATCCATCTGCTTGCGCAGATAGTATTGCGACAGCGGCCGCACCGGGATGCCTTCCAGAACTGCCGCCTCGCAGATCCCAACGGCGTCGGCGCGCCGATCGAGATGGAACACGATATGCAGGCCGCCGAGCGGCTCGGAGATTCCAAGCTGGGGCATGTGTACCTTGGCTGCCCGCTTCAGAAGATCCAGCCGTTTCGCGTAAAGCGAACGAACATTGCGTGCGTGCACCGCGAACTCATGTTCTTCGATGAAGTCTGCAAGAGCTTCCTGCACCTGCGGCACCGGTGTTCCCGCGAGCCGACGATTGGTTTCAACAAACGCGTCGAGCAGTGACTCGGGCACGACGAGATAGCCCACCCGCACCGAACTGCCGAGCGTTTCGGGAAACCCGCCGTAGTAGATGACGCGCCCATCCTTATCCTGGCCCTGAATGGACCTCAGACTGGCGCCGCTGTAACGGAGCTCGAAACACGTGTCGTTTTCGAAAACGGCGGCGCTCTGCGCGCGGGCCGCCTCGAGCACCTCCATGCGTCGCGCCTCGGCCATCGGCAAGCCGTAGGGGAAGCTCACGGAAGTCGACACGAAGAGTATGCGCGCCGGCGGTCCTTCGACGTCCTTGAAGTTCGCGCCGAACGCATCGCTGGGCGCAGACTTGATATGGACGCGGGCGGCCCGAAAGGCGCTATGAACGATATCCATCGAGGGGTCTTCGACCTGCACGCAATCACCAGGATCGAGCAGCACGCGCGCTGTAAGATCGAGTGCCGCTTCGAGTCCGGACACGGCAATCACCTGCGAAGGCGTGCAGACGACCCCGCGCGCCTGGCGAAGATAGGCGGCGACCGCGGTCTGGAAGCGATCCGAACCGCTCGCCGAGCCGAACTGGCCGGTCGGAGGCGCGCCGAGGAACTTGTCGGCGAGCCTGCGGCCCAGTTTGGTGCGCGGATATTGCACCGGATCCGACGCGTAAAGCGCAAACGGCATACCGCCGGCGATACGATCGACCCGTGTCTCGAGTGCATCACGCGCATGAAACGCCGCGCGCAGGCGAACGGCATTCCCCGTCTGCGTTTCGCCGCCGCTAATGACCTCACTATAATTGCCGCGCGCCGGCAAATCGGACGCGATGCGCGTGCCGCGCCGCGTATTCGAGACGCACAGACCTTCCGCCGCCAAGCGTGCATAGGCGAAAACTACCGTGTTCCGCGCAACGCCCAGATGCTGCGCGAGCTCGCGCGTCGTCGGGAGAAGAGTTCCGGGGGGCAATTCCTTCGCCCAGACCGCCGTTCTGATCGCCTGGCAAATCTGTTCATGAATCGGCAAGGGCGATCGGGCGTCGAGCGCGATATTGGCGATTGCGAGCGGAAATGTCGCCACGGCCCGATCCTCTGCGATATCGCTGGCCATCTCGTGTGCGTAAACAGCGTTGGAAGACATCGATGTGGCACTCCCCGATTGCCTAGTTCGAACCAATCGATCCAATAGAATTATGTCTGTTCGGAAGGATCGGTATTGCCCAACTTTTCATATCTCCATCGGCGTATTTGCATGCGTCATCCAACGTTGCATTGTTGAATAAGCGCTGCCAATTCAAAATGCCGTTAGCGATCACGTTCTCCCCCAACCAATCTTCACAGTCGATATTGCACAAGACGCATCGCGTGCCGTTTTGCCCATTTGGTCACTGGACAAATCAAACGCCGCCGTCATTTCGCGAGGGACCAATTGTCGATCAAGCAAACGTGTGCCGTAGCGACCGAATGAACATCACAATCGAGTGAAATCCCGCATGGCGGCGCTGTTAATCTTTCGACCGAACCCGCAAGCTTTTCGAACACGGCTCTCGCCGACGCTTCGAGCTGTCTGCAGCAGACCACGGCGGCATCATGGGTCGTCATGACGTTCATCCGACGATTTCGGACATCGTTCATGGCGCACCGGCGCTGCGGTTCCTGAACGGTCCCGTCGTCCGAGAGAATTGCGTGGCGTCGAGCGGGTATGGGCATGAAGCGCATTGGTTTCGTTGGTTACGACGGGGTCTCTGCACTCGACCTTTTCGGTCCTCTCGAAGTGTTCGACACCGCGAACACCCGTTCACCGGACGCACAATGTTCCTACCACCCCGTCGTACT
>Ga0335070_10009520_pt1 | contig 11379 bp, 12 predicted proteins | sample Lox_Sample_13_FD_206722 | JGI IMG/M metagenome (GOLD analysis project Ga0335070, IMG submission 206722) | Soil microbial communities from Loxahatchee National Wildlife Refuge, Florida, United States - Lox_Sample_1.3 | ecosystem: Environmental > Terrestrial > Soil > Wetlands | place: USA... | reverse complement strand
TTCAGTATATCGAGGGGGCAAGGAGCGCATTAACCGCGTCCACGACGGGGCAGCGGCTTCAATAAGAATGGCACGCTGAATAGGGAAAGTAGCAGAAGTACGTAATGATCCAGCTCATACCAAAACCGGATGATGACTCATGGTTTAGCCCTCATCCCCTGCCCCTTCTCCCGCTGGGAGAAGGGGTTTCTTTTCGGGGGCTTCCCCCGCCGCCCCATTTCTTTCAAGAACGATTTATCCGGTTTTGGTATCACTTATGCTAGATTCTGGAATCGGCGTCGCCCACGGGATCGCCCAGCTACATTCCCGTCGGAATCGCTGATATACTGATAACGTAGCCTGGTGCTCACCAGTTCTAATTGAGGATTCTATGACCGATTCACTCCGGAGTTTACTAGAAGCGGCGGCGAGCCGTGCCGCCACCTACCTGGAAGCCCTTGATGAGCGTGGCGTTAGCGTCGCGGACGAGGCCATGACTCGGCTGGCAACACTCGACGAACCGCTGCCGGATGGCCCCACGGCACCGGAAACAGTCCTGGCGCTCCTCGATGAGATCGGTTCGCCTGCCACCGTTGCCACTGCTGGCCCACGATTCTTTGGTTTCGTGATTGGCGGATCGGTTCCGGCGGCATTGGCAGCCAACTGGCTGGCCGGGGCATGGGATCAGAATGCAGGGTTATGGGCGGCGTCTCCGATTGGTGCCAAGACAGAAGAAGTTGCGCTTCGCTGGCTCCTGGATGTGCTTGGTTTGCCGACAGGCGCATGTGGTGCATTTGTTACAGGCGCAACGATGGCGAATTTTACCGCGCTGGCTGCCGCCCGGCATGCAGTCTTGCGGCGGGTCGGCTGGGATGCCGAGTCCGACGGGTTGTTCGGCGCGCCACCGATAACGGTGATTGTCGGTGAAGAAGCGCACCCAACCCTGTTTCGCAGCCTGAGCCTGCTCGGATTAGGCCATCAGCGCGTGATCAAAGTCCCGGTAGACGGTCAGGGCCGTATGCGAGCCGATGCGTTACCGAAGCTCTCCGGGCCGACCATCGTGTGTACGCAGGCAGGCAACGTCAACACGGGATCCTTTGATCCAATTCAGCAGATTTGCGAGCAGGCACACCAGATTAACGCCTGGGTACACGTCGATGGCGCCTTTGGCCTGTGGGCATCGGCCACACCAGGCCGCGCACATCTGACCGTTGGGGTTTCCAGCGCCGATTCATGGGCTACCGATGCCCATAAGTGGCTCAATGTGCCCTACGATTCGGGGCTGGCCTTTGTGCGCGATCCGGACATGCTACGGGCCGCGCTGCGCTTGACAGCGGCCTATCTGCCACAGGGCGACATGCGCGAACCATCGCAGTTCACACCGGAACTCTCGCGACGAGCGCGTGGAGTCGAAGTGTGGGCCGCCTTGCGCTCGCTTGGCCGTTCCGGAATCGCCGACCTGATTGAACGCAACTGCCGATTTGCCACGCGTTTTGCCCAAGGGCTGCGGGCGGCGGGCTATCCGATCCTGAACGACGTGGTGCTTAATCAGGTTCTGGTATCCTTCGGGAACCCGGATCGGACGCGGCAGGTGATCGCTGCGATTCAGCGCGACGGCACCTGTTGGTGCGGCCCGACGGTCTGGCAGGGACAAACAGCCATGCGAATCAGTGTATCGTCGTGGGCTACCACCGAGGCCGATGTTGAGAACAGCCTGGCAGCCATGATGCGGGTCGCTGTCCAGGGATAGAGTCGGCGAGTTACATTATCGGCTCAGGCGAATGGGTTCGACTTCACCTGAGCTTTCTGAATTCGGTCGCAGGTTATTCCGTTATTTGGCGCATGCAGTAGTACCAGTCTTCAGAGCCTGGAGTATATCGAGTCAGCCAAGAGGACGTTAAGTCCGTTTTAGAGAAAGCCATCCGACCTAACGCGACCAAATCGAATAGCCTTTAAGACGTCTGGTCCAGTCTGTGTCAGTATCCCGGCTCAACTGCGGGCGCGACCTACGTTCACGGCGTCCCGCCCAGCGCGTAAGTCTGTACCGCCGTGTAGATAGGTTTTACCTGAAAGGTGATGGTCACGAAGGCGTAATAATCCGGGTAGCTGAAGGTCGGCGTCGGCTCACGAAAATACCAGAAACACAGCGTTTTCACCGTCGGATAATGACTTTCCACCCATTTCAGGGCATCCAGGGTATAACTCACGCGCTGACCGGGCCGCACGGCGAGAGTCCAGCGTGGGTGATCGTTCCAGCCGCTTTCGGTGATGTAGACCGGCTTGTCTGCATCCCCATAGCCACGCATTACGTCGAGCAGAAGTTCGATCCGGCGAAAGTTCAGTTTTCCGGGATCGGGAGCTTCGTCGGGCGGGGAGGTGAAGCCGTACGTATGCACCGCCAGCGCGTCGAAATAGGGTGCCGCACCGGACTGATAGATACCCCGTAAGAACGTCAGGTCGTCCGTCCCGTTGGGACTGCCGGACGGTTCCAGAGTCGGAGCCAGCGCGCCTCCCATGACGATAATATCGGGGTTGGCGGCGTGGGCGGCAGTGTACACCTGCTTGAGAAAATCCACGTACTGTGCCGGGGTCACGACCGTGCCGCCCCATTCCACGCCGAGATTCGGCTCGTTCCAGGCGATAATGGCATCCACTTTGCCCCTGAAGTGGGCCGCAAAAGCGCCGACAAAGCGCGCGTAGTCAGCGTAATGATCGGGCGACAGGTAGTTCTGAGTCGTGGGCTGGGTTCGGGGATTGGGGCGAGCCCACGCCGGGACGATTCCCAGCCGGGCGATCACGCGAAGTCCCTGCACGCGCGCCAGATCGACGATGCGGTCGGGGTGGTGCCAGTCGTACACCTCTTTGGCGTGCTCGATATAGGCCCACGGCAGGAAGTCTACAATGGTGGGGGCGCCCATTTCTCGAACCATTTCCAGGCTGCGCTGGATTTTCCAGTCTTCGACCTCGTCTGTCAGGCGTGTATGCATACACAGCTCGGGGTGCTCGGTGATGACCGTTTGCTGAGGTTCAGGAATCAATCGCGGCGGGGCCGGAGTCAGGGCGTACAGACACACGACCAGAACCGCGATCCGCAGGCTGGTTGGCAGCCAGCGAAGCAGCGCTCGCCGCCAGCCTTTCGATTGCAGCCAGGATTGTACCAGTGATGAAATAGCTACCCCCTTTCGACGAGGCGAATGATGGCGGAATGTCCCTGCCCCGAAACCTGAACGGGTCACTGACCGTATTAGTGTTTGTACGATCCCCCTTATTTGGGACTTCTCCGGATACTATAGCGGCGCCATAATTAACATCGTAAAGAACGTAGGAGAGACGTTGAATCGACGTACAAGGGCAGGACGGTTAACTCCGGCCCAAACCGGAGAAGCTCATCATAGTAAAGGGATGGCGGTTGTCTACGTATTGTTATAGGAGTTGTAACACAACCTGAGATCGGAGCTATGATTTGACCTGTTATAAGGGTTGGCTTCATGCTGGAACCCGGCCTGAACGGGTGTCGTCTTTTCATTGTGCCGCGCACTTATCCAAGGAATGCTGCTGTGCGTAAATCGAGATATGGCATCTGCCCGACCTGCAAGGCGTTTGGCCGGTTCATTCTTCTAGGCGAACAGAACTGGCCCCCTGCGCTTGCACAGGAGCTCGGAGTGCCTAGCAAGATTCTCCTGTGGCGGTGCCCTCACTGCTGTACAACCGTGAGTGATCCGGACCTGCTGCCTCTCAAGCCGGCGGTGATCAGCGCCAGCCTGAGGGACCACTGGCTGCGATGACGATTCGGATTGAACTACTGACTCTTGGCCTGGTCCGTACCAACTGCTATGTGGTGGGCGACACCGATAGCGGTGATGCCGTCGTGATCGATCCGGCGGCGGAAGCGCCCGTGATCCTCGATGTGCTGCGCCGCGAAGGGTGGACCCTGCGCGAAATTCTGGCGACTCATACTCACTTCGATCATGTTCTTGCCGCGCGGGAACTCAAAGCAGCGAGCGGCGCCTTGTTCCGCATCCACCAGAACGATCTCGAACAATTAAAGCATGCCCCGGTGATCGCGGAGCGGATGACCGGGATGGTGATCGAACCGGCACCGCACCCCGACGCCTTCGTAGCCGATGGCGATACGATCGCCGTCGGTGCGATCCAGCTCCATGTGTTGTTCACACCGGGCCATTCGCCAGGGCATGTGAGTTATGTCTGCCCGGGTGCGGCGGCGGTGTTCTGTGGCGACACGCTGTTCAAAGGCACCATAGGCAGGACCGATATTCCTGGCGCGAACCCCGAAATTCTCCGTGAATCGATCCTTTGCAAGCTCATGCCGCTAAACGATGAGTATCTCGTCGCGTGCGGGCACGGGCACCGCTCGACGATCGGGGAGGAACGCGCGACCAACCCCTTTGTTCTAGAATGGACAACGTAAGTTACGGCTAGCGCTGACTCAGGCCCCGCCGTACCCTGAACACGTGAGCGCCTCCCTGTAGAAGGTGCCCGAGCCTTCCCCACTTGGCGGTCTGCGGTTCTTCCCCTACGATTCCCTGTAACGTTGCGGTACAATGTCCTATTGTTCACAAGGAGCACGGTTCGTGTTAGTTGATGCCACCCCCACAGCGCCCGCAAGCGACAGTCCTTCGCGCGCGGCCCGCCCTCCGCTGCGATCGCAGCGCACAATGTGGCGCGAGACGATCGAGGTCCTGCTGCTGGTGGTGACGGTTTACACGGGGGTAAATTTGGCGACGGCGCGCGCCATTGTCGAAGGCGACAGCATGAGGCCGAATTTCGCCAGCAACCAGCTTGTGATCGTCAATCGCGCCATTTACACCTTCCACGGTCCCGAGCGGGGTGACGTAGTTGTACTGCACGATCCCGAAGATGTCAGCGTCGATTTCATCAAACGAGTGGTCGGACTGCCGGGGGAATATGTCGAGATTGATTCCGAGGGCCGTGTCTCGATCAACGGCGTGATGCTGGATGAACCCTACATCGACGCCAATAACTGGTGCAAGATTTGTGCGGGGAAATGGTCCTTGAAGGCCAACGAATATTTCGTCCTGGGCGACAATCGCGCCAACAGCCACGACAGCCATATTTTCGGCCCGATAGACGAGAGTCTGATCGTCGGGCAGGCTTGGATACGGTACTGGCCGCTGGATCAGGCTGAGATCGTACCGCACCAGCGTTTTCCCGATCCCCCTCACGACTATACGCCGCCGCCGGTGACTCCCACGCCGGGACGGACGTCCCGTCCACCACGCTCGACGACTGTTCCCAGGGCGCCGGGTACCCCGCCGCCCATGATTGAGCTGCCTGCCTATGCTAATTAGTTCAGAATACTGTGAGGCGCCGGTCTTCCCCTTCAGTATCCGGCCTGTCACGGTCTCCGACGCGGATACCTTGCAGCAGGTTTGCTGGCCTGAGCGTTCCCTGGAAGCCGTCCAGGAGATGCTTCAGCGATCCGAGACGATGGCGCGCCGTGGTAACGGTCTAGGCATCGTCGCCCTGAACGATACAGGCATCCTCGGCTACGGCCAACTGACCCTGTGGCCGCGCATCACCGAGATCAGCGATCTGATCGTTCGCCCCGAGGTGCGGGGTCAGGGCATCGGTACTGCCTTGATCGGCTACCTGGTCGATCGCGTGCGGCTGTGGCGTCTGCCGCGTGTGGAGATCGGCGCCGCCGTATCCAATCCCCGGGCGCTGGCACTGTACCGCCGGCTCGGATTCCACGATGCTCGGACCGTCACCCTGGATCTTGGAAATGGGCCGGAACCTGTCATCTACCTGATCAAGATCCTGGAAAAAGACGCCTCGCCTCGCCATGAACGCGTGGATAGATCGGATGAAGTCTAGCACGCCAGGCGAGGAGCCAGGAAGACACGCCGTCTGCTGGCGCTTCAGCATCACCGGATATTTTCTGTCAATGGGATGCCTCACACGGCGCTATTGCCGACTCTCAGGTCAGGCGGTTCGCCTCCGCCGACTCGCCCGTTGGCCTATAGAAAGTGCTAACTGTGTTGCAGCTCCCTGAATTCCATGCACTGCGTACCCTGACTCCCGATGGGCGGCTGCTGTTCGCAACGCGTACCGTCCGCCTGTTTGCCTACGGATTTCTGGCCGTCATCCTGGCCCTGTACCTGTCGGTAGTGGGCCTGAACGATACCCAGGTCGGCCTCGTGTTGAGCCTGACCCTGATCGGCGATGCGGTCATTTCGCTGCCGATCACCATCATCGCCGATCGCTTCGGGCGGCGGCGGATGCTGATCGTTGGAGCCGGGTTGATGATCTTCGCGGGCGTGGTATTCGCCCTGACGAGCAATATCACCCTGCTCATCGTCACCGCCATCATCGGCACGATCAGCCCCAGCGGGAACGAGGTCGGGCCGTTCCTGTCGATCGAGCAGGCCGCGCTCCCGCAGACCACCACCGATAAACAGCGTACTCAGGTGTTCGCCTGGTACAGTCTGCTGGGGTCGTTCACGACCGGGATCGGATCGCTGGCAGGGGGATCGCTGGCGTCGCTGCTGCAAAGCGCTGGCCAGACTGAACTGAACAGCTACCGGGCGGTAATCGTCGGTTATGCGCTCCTTGGCGCCGTGCTGGCAGTGATGTTCACACGGCTGTCGCCCGCGGTCGAAATCGCGCCGACGGCTACAGCCCCCACCCTGCCAAGTCTGTTCGGCCTCAAGCGCTCACGCGGTGTCGTGTTCAAGCTGTCGGGCCTGTTCATGATCGATGCCTTCGCCGGGGGACTCGTCGTCCAGAGCATGGTCGCCCTGTGGTTCAATAGGCGCTTCGGTGTTGATCCGGCGGTGATCGGGGGGATCTATTTCGGCGCCAACTTCTTCGCGGGCCTGTCAGCCCTGGCAGCAGCGCGGGTTGCTGCACGTATCGGCCTGGTGAATACGATGGTCTTCACCCATGTGCCCTCGAACATCCTTCTGATCCTGGTGCCGCTCATGCCGACGCTGTCGCTGGCGATTTTCGTACTGCTGGCCCGCTTCAGCATCTCGCAGATGGATATCCCCACGCGCCAGTCCTATACCGTCGCGGTGGTCGATCCCGACGAGCGATCGGCGGCCAACGGCGTCACGAACATCGCCCGGACGACCGCTTCAGCCTTCTCGCCGGTGGTCACAGGTGCTATGCTCAATGCAGGCGGCATCTGGCTGAGTGGGCCCTTCATCCTGGCGGGCGGGCTAAAACTGGTCTATGACTTGCTGCTGTATCGGAATTTCCAGTCGATCAAGCCACCGGAAGAACGCGCCAGCTAGGTGGTTGCGCGGGGTGTTCTGGAATGGAACACCCGGCGCCGGCCAGAGCGAAGATAGGCGAGATCAGGTGGAACAGGATCGGCTTCGCCGCTCGGCGGCGCGCAAGTGATAACAGACGTTGACAAGCGCGTATACGTCTTCTAGAATCGTCATTAAGGATACTGTCAATTGCATCTGGCGCGCGCGATTCGGATGTTCACGCGCTCAAGTATCTTGGAGAATAAGTTATGTCCGGACATAGCAAGTGGTCAACGATCAAGCGCAAGAAGGGCGCACTCGACGCGAAGCGCGGGAAGATCTTCACACGTCTTGGGCGCGAAATCACCATCGCCGCGAGGGAAGGGGGGGGCAACCCGGAGTCCAATACACGCCTGCGCCTGGCCATCGATAAGGCCAAGGCTTCAAACATGCCAAAGGACAACATCGAACGCGCTATCGCCCGCGGCGCCGGCGGTGGCGATGACGGCGTCGTGATGGAAACCATCACGTATGAGGGCTATGCGCCGCATGGCGTCGCTATCCTGATCGACGTGCTGACCGACAACAAGAATCGCAGCCTGTCATCGATCCGCCAGGTATTCAATCGCGCCAACGGCAATATGGCGGAAGCCGGATCGGTTATGTGGCAGTTCGATCGCAAGGGCTATGTCGAAGTGCAGGCCGAGGGCGTTAATGCTGACGACCTGTTCATGGTCGCCGCCGATGCTGGCGCCGATGACGTTATCCCTGGCGAAGAAACGATCGAAGTCTACACGCCGCATGACCATCTGGGACACGTGGAAAACCAACTTGTCCACAGCCATTACAAGGTCTCAGACTCGTACCTGACATGGATTCCCAAAAACGAGGTCGATCTCGACACCGAAGACGCCGTCCAGGTCATGGGCCTGATCGAAAAGCTCGAGGAACTCGATGATGTGCAGGGGGTCGCTTCGACGCTGCATATTACCGACGAAGTCGCCGAAGCCTTCGCGGCGGTATAGCGTCGTCAGTGGCCGTCGTGTGATAACCTCATGGGACGGATGTATCCCCGTCCCTTCCAGGAAAAATCGAAACCATGCTCATACTGGGAATTGATCCCGGCACGGCGACCACGGGTTATGGCCTGGTGCGCCAGGACGACTCGGGCGATGGGTCGCTTGTCGCCGTGGCTTACGGCGTGATCTCGACCCAACCCGACCATCCCATGGCTTACCGGCTGAACCAGATCTATCGGCACGTCGCGGCGCTGATCACCGAGTATAAGCCCGACGAGGCAGCCATCGAGGAGATGTTCTTCGGTAAGAACGTCACCGCCGCCATCACGGTGGCCCAGGGACGCGGAGTCGCGCTGCTGGCGATGGAGCAGGCGGGTCTCAAGATTCGGGAGTACAAACCGGCTCAGGTCAAACAGACCATCGCCGGGTATGGCAACGCACCGAAACCGCAGATGCAGGAGATGGTACGGATTCTCCTGAATCTGGCCGCTATTCCCAAACCGGACGATGCCGCCGACGCTCTTGCGATCGCCATTACGGCGCTGCAGAGTTCGCGCTGGGAGCGGCTGGTCGATAGCCCCTCGTCTTGACTGCCCTGAAGGGAAATAGACTCGCATGATCGACATTGTCTCGGGTCAGGTCGCCAGCCTGGATAAGAATTCCGTCGTCGTGATGGTCGGCGGGGTAGGGTTTCGCGTCAACGTTCCCCGAACGGTGTTCGACGTCGTGACCGGGCCGGGACAGTCGGTGACGCTGTACACCAACCTGGTCGTGCGCGAAGATTCGCTGACCCTGTTTGGATTTATCTCCGAGGAAGAGCGCTCCATCTACGAAATTCTGACCTCCGTGAGTGGAGTCGGTCCCCGATTGGGGCTGGCGATCCTGAGTGCGTTATCGATCGATCAGCTTCGGGGTGCCATCGGTCGCCAGGAACCGGAAATCCTGACGCGGGTGCCGGGCATCGGCAAGAAAACCGCCGAAAAGATCATCTTTGAACTGAAGGGCAAAGTCGGTGACAAGATGATTCCCGTTCTGCTGCCGGTCTCGGATGTCGATGCTGATGTCATCGCCGCGCTGACGAGCATGGGTTACAGCGTGGTCGAGGCACAAACCGCCATCCAGTCGATCCCGCGCGAAGCGGCAAAAGATCTGGAAACGCGTTTGCTACTTGCACTCCAATATTTCGGCTGACATGCGGTTTCCGTATTCTCACGAACCGACTACAGGCGTCCTCATCCTGATCCTGATCCTGATTGTGACCGGATTCCTCATCCCGCTGCCCCGAACCGTCGCCGAGCCGCAGTACTCGGTCGTCCTCCGAATCGTGCTGTTCGGTACGGCGGCAATCTTCGGCCTGTGGGCGATGCTTCAGGTGCTGCTCCGCATCAGCAGCGTGATCATCGCCGATGATCACATCGCCGTCCAGTTCCCGCTCACCTGGCGCTGGCGGCGCATTGCCTTCCGTCACATCCAGGGCTATACGCGTACCCGTCGCGGGGCGCTGGCGATCGTCTATCTGCGCCAGAACCCTGGCGAAAAGCCGAAAAAACGGCTGCTCGTGACCCCCGTGATCGCCTCTATCGATGCGCTCCTGGCGCTGGTCGAAGGCAAGGTTCCTGTCACAACCGTTCCCGCCGAGATCGTGCTCAACCGGGTGACGGCCCGCCGGTTAATTCGGATCATGCTGTTTTTGATCGCCGTGCTCGCAACCCCACTCTATGTGGTATTCATCGAGCGTCTTCTTTACGGCTTCAGCCGCGTATTTTGAGCCGTCGGGCCTGTACAGCCCGTCCTGTTCTCGGTTGAGACAGAACGTGAGCGCTACGGTGTGGCGACCGCTGTCGCCGGGACTGTCGTCGCCGTCGCCGCGCCGAGTGTTTGCGCCGTGACCATCAGCCCCTTCAGCAGGATCTGCCTTGGAACGACGGAACCCGCCAGCATCTTGACACCGGCGATCACGGCATAGCGCCCGATGCTGACCGGATCGGTATCCAAGGACGCGCGGAAGAAATACCCGCGCCGGATAAAGTCCTTGGCCTGATCCTGGGCATCAACGCTGCTGATGATGACATCCCCCGGTTTCTTTCCGGAAGCCTCCAGTGCTTTGACGGCTCCATAGGCCCCCGCGTCGTTAATACTCATGATCACGTTAAGGTCGGGGTGCTGCCGGAGGGCATCTGTCATCGACTTTTCGCCATTCTCGGGCGTGCCACCCTGATAACGGCCCAGGATCGAAGCATCGGGAGCTTTGTCGTGCAGCGCCGTCTGCATGTGATCAGCCCGCACGACGGTCGCCGGAACACCGGGATAGTCCAGAATGATGACGTTCGCCTTGCCACCCATCTCCTTATTGATGATATCGCCGGTGAAATTGCCGACTGCCGCTCCCATGTCCTCGTTGCGAAGCGTGAACGTAGTGGAATTCGGGCCGATCGCCTTGTCGCCGCCTGAAAGTGCCAGCACTACCCCCGCCGCTTGTGCCCGTTCCAGTGCAGGAAGCAGCGAGTCGTGATCGAGCTCGCAGGCGACTATCAGCTTCGCCCCCTGAGCGACTTCCTGATCGATCAAATCGGACTGCTTTTTCTTGTCGGTATTGGCGTTATCAACCTGAACCTTGAAGCCCAGGGATTCCCCCGTCTGTTTCACGGACCCGGCGAAAGCCAGATGAAAGTCAGTCTGCGCGCAGGCGTTCATGGCGATAAAACCCGTCGCCAGGCGCGTTCCAGCCAATACTTTTTCGCTGTTACTCAGGGTGAGATCATCGGTTGTGCCTGTATCCGGGCGCAAGTTCTCGGCAATCGTGGGGATGGGGGTGGCCGTAGGCGGGACGTCAGGCGCGCAGCTCGCGACCATGACGGCGGTGACCACGGTGCCAACGATCCCCACTCCACGGCGAAAATAACTTCTCATGGGACTGATTCCTCCAGCGGATAGAAAAGACGAGTCCGGCGGGCTTTGCCAAAATGCTGGCTGAGCACGTGAAATGCCACACCATGCGACACGGCGGCTTCTACCGCCTGCGGGTCAGTCCTCGGTCAGCATGATCACGATAGCACTGACGTTATCCTGCGCGCCGCGTTCGTTCGTCAGGTTGATGAGTTTCGCCGTGGTCTGCTGGGGCGTACTGGTGTCCTGCACCACCTGCA
>Ga0335070_10009519_pt1 | contig 11379 bp, 12 predicted proteins | sample Lox_Sample_13_FD_206722 | JGI IMG/M metagenome (GOLD analysis project Ga0335070, IMG submission 206722) | Soil microbial communities from Loxahatchee National Wildlife Refuge, Florida, United States - Lox_Sample_1.3 | ecosystem: Environmental > Terrestrial > Soil > Wetlands | place: USA... | reverse complement strand
CCCCTTTACCAAATTCTCCAACGATTCCTTTGCTGAATTCATCAATTTTTTCATTGACTGTGTACGGGTTGCTATGTTGAAGATCATATGAGGGTATCCACCCATTGAATGATCTTATACCCCTTCTTATCCATCCGGTCAATCTTAACGATCGCCTTGACGCCCCGGACCGATCCTTCTCCCTTATTCCTTGCTCTTGACTCAATCGTGTAGTACGGCGTTATGGACTGGGTTACGATAAGCTTCTCAATATCTCCGATCGAAGGCAAAGAGGCATACTCAGGCACTCTCAGGCGGAGATCCTGTAGGCTTTCGAAGGCCTTCTCCTCCCTGGCCTTAACTATCTGTTGAGACACTTTATCGGGGATCCCCAGAGCGAACCTCAATACAACGGAGGAGGCACTGTTGACGTCGATCTGTTCCCCGGGTGCGTAGATAGAGAAGATGTCTTTTAGTCCCGCCTCAGACAGCTTTGCTCCCTCTTCTCCCGTTTTCGTCCCTCTCTTCCCATAAAACAACTCCGGAGTGACCCCTCTCACAAGGAGAAGTTCCTCGATGGAGTCCAAATAGCCATTCTTGCAATTATACGGTTCCTTCAGGGACTGGTAATAATCATTCTCCGCTCCGTTGATCCGACGAAGATCGTCCGGATCGATCCAGTCCAGAATCGAATCCACCACAATGTCCCGGCTCTCTTCCTCCAAACCCAAATTCCCAATGAGTTTTCGAAGCGTCATCTCAGAGACCGTATTGATATTGATTTTACCCGCTTCGCTCATAACGCGGAGTTCGCATTCTCCTTGATCAAAGTGGACGATGTAGGGCCTTCCGTCCGGCACCCACTCCTTCTTTTCCGGAGCGATTTCCTCCGTCTTCATGGTCTTCCTCAATTGTTGAAGCCGTGTGTCCTGCTTAAGAATCATCTCTGCAATGGCCTGCTGAACTCCTCCCTGGGCGATGCCATAGAGCTGAAGCTCGTCCTTAAAGTTCCTGGCGATATTGACTTCCGTTCTCATGGCAAAGGAGAATTCCAATACCACCACGGTGAGAATGGTAATAACCCACAATACCATGATGAGGGCAACTCCCCTCGGATTTCGGGAGTTCAGTTTCATTTAGTAGCCTCGGGCTGAGGTGACATCTGAATTGTCCGCCGTCCCAATCCCATCGGACCTTTTCTGACCTCTTCGAACTGATAAGCTGCAACCGGCGCGAGGACGGTAATTGGGGTAGCTTCTTCTTCGCCTCTTCCATTCCAATAGGTGACCGTCATCCTGAGGGCCCTTGGGAGCTCCTTCTCTTCCTTAGCATTCCATTCCTCAGCCCACTCTTCTTTTTGGTTTTTCTCGTCGTTGGCCTCCCTGTAATATTGAAAACGGACCTGAGAGACCCCCTCAAAAAGCGTCACGGCTGAGTCTTCCTTCAGATCATCTTCGAAGAAATTTCTATTCAGAGCCCTTTGTTCATAAAGGACCAGACGCCCCTTTTTTTCACCGTCGTCTTTGAGTTGATAGACCACATAAACAAACCCCTCGGGTCGTTTTGCCTTCATCGCCAGGGCAGAGACAAACCTTAACGAATGGGGTTTCCCTTCAAAGGCCAGATAATCCCCTTCTGCCTTTTCAGTCTTCAATTTATAAGGAACGGCCGACTTTATCTGCCGGGAGACCATCTGGGAGATCATCCGTATCTTCTGATAATCCTCCTTGATCGAGTCTCCTTTTTCCCAGGAGGAAAGGCCCAGGCGAAAGGTCCCGGAAACCATCAGGATAATAAACCCGAGAATCGTTAGGGCTACGATCACTTCGATCAGAGTGAACCCCGATGAGACCGAGACGTCGCCGCCCGCGCCTGCCATCCTCTTTTCAGATCCAAATCCGAATTTAGTGTTTTGCGTCATAAATCCCTTTACGATGATTGTCATTCCTGCCCCGATTTACATCGGGATAAACTCCAGCAGGAATCCAGAAAAAAAGAGACTGGATGCCGCATCAAGTGCGGCATGACATCAAATAATAGCGGCCACAGGCCTTGACGTTGTTTGGGCGTTGGCCCTTGTTCCCCTAGCTCTTCTTTTCACCTTCCTCCGGTTTGATCGCCTTCAAAGATTCAACACTCGTAGACTTTTCTTTAGAGCCTGATTTCCAGAAGACATCGATTTTCACCTGGAAAAGCTCGACCGGAGGCTTGTAGCCTATGCTCTTATCTATTGGGAGAAGATCGACTTTCTTCACCCCCATCTGCCAGCGGAAAATCTTATCGTCGGACTCCCCTTCTTGGGTCCCTTCCTCAACAGCCGACTTCGCCATCGTGTCTTCCATTTTTATCCGGGCATAGTTGACAGCTTTCGTGTATTCCATAGAGGCTCTTCCAAGACGAAGCCCCCCCGAAAAGAGTTCAATAATCACCGTGAGCCCAACTCCTAAAATGGCAAGGGCTACCACCACTTCGATCAATGTGAACCCCTGGTTAAATCTTGTGTTTCGTCTATCCATATGATGGATTCTTTTCTGTATCTAATCAGAGTCTATCCATAAACTAACGGTTTCCAAGAAGGTTGTCATTCCGGCGAAGCCGGAATCCAGTTCTTTCAAGACTTTCTGGATGCCGGATCAGGTCCGGCATGACAGAAAAGGAGCATTTGTAAACAGACTCTAATTAAGCCTTCTCGATCTCCACCATTCCTGTTAGGAAATGGACCTTGATCCTGTATCCCCCTCTCTCCGGGCCATTGAAGAGGACCGAGCCACCGTTAGATCCTCCATTGGGATAAAACTCAATCGCCGGGAGGTCGCAAGGGTACTGAGGAGAGGTAAAATCGAGCTCTTTCATTTGAACCCCCTTAGGGAGTCCATAGAGGGTCTTGGGAGCCTCTCCCTCCTTTTTCTCCTCCTCCTCTTTTTCAGCGGCCAACTCGGCTATTGAGACGGATTGAACCTTTACAACCCTCGATTCGGAATCAAAAAGGACCTGATAGACCAATCCCTTGTTAACCGCTTCGCTCCGATAGTAACGAAGGATTCCTGAAACCTTCTTGGCTGCTGCCTTCAGCTCGATCGTTTTCGACAGATTTGAGAAAGAGGATGCTACTAAAGAAACGGAGAGAACAAGGATCGTCAGAACGATAATAAGCTCCATCAGTGAAAAACCCTTGTTCTTCATTTCCCGATGTCCTTCCAACTGACGATATCCTGATTGTCTCCTTCACCCCCTTCTGTACCGTCGAGACCATAGGAAAGAAGATCATAATCGCCATGGTCACCCGGGCACTTATAAACATAAGGCCTTTTCCATGGGTCAACGGGAATCTCCTTGCGAAGGTAGGGACCCTGCCATCCCTCCGCTCCGGAAGGCTTTTCCATAAGGGCCTTCAGTCCTTCTTCCGTCGTCGGGTACCTGCCTACATCGAGCCGGAATGTGTCGAGGGCAGTGCCGAAAAGCTCGATCTGCGCCTTCGCGGACTTTTGCATCGCCCCGCTGACCTTTCCGAAGAGCCTCGGTCCCACCAGGGCGGCCAGCAAGCCAAGGATAGTGATCACCACAAGAATTTCAAAAAGAGTAAAACCCCGTTGTCTTCGTTTAATACCGTACATCATGCTCATTTCTCCTTCGGTAGAAATCAAATAGGAAGATCGTTCACACTAAGTATGGCCCAGAGTATCGATACAACGATGAATAAAATAATTCCTCCCATGAAGAGGATAATCAAGGGCTCCAGCAAAGAGACGAACCGTTTGACGGCCGTCCGGACACCTTCCTCGTAGGCTTCCGCCACTTTGATCAACATCTGGTCGAGGGTGCCGGTCTCCTCCCCCACGTTGATCATATGGACCGCCAGAGGAGGAAAGACACCCGTTTCCTCCATCGATTTCGAGATGCCCTTCCCTTCTCTCAGTCGATCGTGGACATGAGCGATCGATCTCGAAATCGCCAGGTTCTGTGACACCTCTTTAACGAGATTGAAGGCCGGTAGAATGGAGACGCCACTCTGCAGCAAAGTTCCGAGCGTTCTTGCAAACCGTGCTACCTCCACTTTCTTGATGAGGTCTCCTACAACGATCCATCTCAGTTTGTACCGGTCCCAGCCCCATCTCCTCTCTTCATCTTTTTTGTACGCCTTCAGCCCGAGGTAAATCAACAACACTGCGCCCGCGCCGGCCCACCAATAACCCTTAACCAACTGGCTGAACGTGAGGACAATCTGCGTGGGCAGCGGGATGGTTTGTTTGATATCGGAAAATATCCTGGCAAATCTCGGTATCACGAACGTAACCAGAACGGTGATGGAAATCCCCGTGACAATCGTCAGGATCAGCGGATAAATCATGACAGAAATCAGGTGATCCCTGATCTCTTTCGAACCTTGAAGATATTGCGCCAGCCGGGACAGAATCGTCTCCAAGAAGCCTCCCGACTCCCCCGCCTTCACCATATTGATATAGAGCTTGGGAAAAATACGAGGATGGTTTGCCAAGGCCTCGGCCAAAGAATTCCCTCCTTCCACTCTTCTCAAAACATCCTTCACGGTCTCTCTCAACGTATCATTTTCTGTGAGCGTCCCCAAGATACTAAGGCTCCTGTCGAGCGGCAAACCCGCTGAGGTGAGGGTTGAAAGTTCTTGCGTGAAGGTGAGCAGATTCTTCACCCCGACGCGCTGCCGTAAAAAAGAGGGAAGGCGGAGCCCCGTCCCCTTTTCCTGAGGGGAGACGATTCGGATGGGGATATACCCCAATTGGTGTAGACTATGGATGATCGACTCTTCATCCTTTCCATCCATCGCCCCCTCCACGGTCTGCCCGCTCAGTGTGGTTGCCTTGTATAGATATTCCACCATATCTCTAAATAGCCTCTTCCTCCTGGGTGACGCGCAAAACTTCGGGGATGGTAGTGATTCCCTGTTTAACCTTTAACCATCCGTCCTCTCTCAGCGTCCTCAGGCCATTCTTTCTGGCCGCCTCCCTGATGATATTGGAATCCTTCTTCCCCAGAATGAGCTTCTGGATATCGTCGGTAATCCTCAAAAATTCGAATATTCCCTGCCGCCCCCAATAGCCCGTGTTAGAGCATTTTTCGCAGCCCTTCACCTGGGAAATCTTGAGACCCGCAAGGTCGGCACTGCTGAGTTTCATCTCTTTCAGAACGGCAGGGGAAGGGGTATAAGGTTCCTGGCAGTAAGGACAGGCGACCCTCACCAATCGTTGCGCCAAAATGCCGATGATGGTGGAAGAGAGCAGATAGTCTTCCGTTCCCATGTCGATGAGTCGTGTGATGGCACTGGGAGCATCATTCGTATGGAGGGTCGTGAGGACCAGGTGTCCGGTCAGGGCTGAATGAATGGCGATCTCGGCCGTCTCGGCATCCCGAATCTCACCGATGAGAATGACATCCGGATCTTGCCGCACAATCGACCGCAAGGCATTCGCGAAGGTAAGTCCGATCGCAGGCTTCACCTGAATCTGATTGATCCCCCTCAGTTGGTATTCCACAGGGTCCTCAACAGTGATAATCTTCTTGTCGGGAGAGTTGATCTTTTCCAGTGCGCAGTAAAGAGTGGTCGTCTTTCCGCTCCCCGTAGGACCCGTGACGAGAATGATTCCGTGAGGCCTGTGGATGAGGTCTGTGAAACCGGCCATCGTGTCTTCTGGGAAGCCCAACGTCTCAATGTCCAGGACGATGCTGCTCTTGTCCAGAATTCGTAAGACGATGCTCTCCCCATGGATCGTCGGAATCGATGAAACCCTGAAGTCGATCTCCTTCCCTTTTACCCGAAGCATGATCCGTCCGTCCTGGGGAAGACGTCTCTCCGCGATATTCAATTTGGCCATGATTTTGACACGGGAAACGATGGCTGACTGGAGCCGTTTGGGAGGGGATTCCACGTCATGAAGCACTCCGTCAATTCGATACCGGACCCTGAACTGCTCCTCAAAAGGCTCGAAGTGGATGTCACTCGCCCGCAATTCAATCGCCCGGGTAATGATCAGGTTGACGAGCCGGATCACAGGCCCCTCGGAGGCCATATCCCGTAAGTGATCGACATTTTCTTCATCTTCTCCCCGATATTCCGGTACGGTCTCTGTATCCTCAATGATTTTCTCCATCGATGTCGCACCCGCCCCATAAGACCGCTCGATCGCCTCCAAGATTTCATTCTCCCGGCCCGCAAGTACACGAACCTCATCGTTGGTCGCCAGGCGTATGGCGTCGATCGTATAGAAGTCGAGGGGGTTGCTCATGATGACCGTCAACGCCCCATCTGTCAAACGCGAGGGGATAAATTTTGACTCTTTCATGAATTGGATGGAGAGATGGTCGAATAAAAGTGGTTCCTTCGGAAAATCATCCTGGGATGCAAAAGGGGTTCCGAAAAACTCTTCCGCCACTGAACGGAACTGTTCCGGGGTCAGAAGTCCGGCGTTGACGAGCTGCTCTTCGATAGGGAGAGCTCCAGGCAGGTCTCCTGCGGATTTATTTGGAGGCAAAGTCTTCTCCAAATCCTCTTTTTGGATCAATCCTTTTTCCACCAAATAGTATGCAATCCGGGAACTTATATTCTCCATCCCTTCTGTTTGCTACCTCAACCCTTACATTATTTTCCGCACTTTACAGGATGCTCAAAGGTTTTCTCCTTGGTACTATTTATTACCATTTTTGTCACTTATTGGCAAATGTTTTTTGAAGGCATTATACTACGATAAACTCCCCTACCCGGCGGTAAATAGAAGAGAGAACTGGACCAGCTCGAAAGCTTCTTTTCTATTGAAAATAAAGAGATCCTATGCTAAGAAGAAACATGTCCAAGACATCATTTCTGATCTTCCTGTTACTATTCTGCCTCTTGCCTGCAAGCCATTCCCTCTGCTTTGAAGGACAGAGCCAAGACTGCTCTAAATGTCATACTTTAAGCAGCGATGACGCAAGAGATCTCCTGAAAGGAGCTATCCCGGACATCAAAATCATTAGTGTAAAATTGAGCCCGACGAAAGGACTTTGGGAAGTATATTTAGAGTCACGCGGGAGAAAGGGATTGATATATGTCGATTTTGGAAAGAAGCATTTCTTTACGGGATCGCTGATATCCATTAAGGAAAGAAGAAATCTGACACAGGAAAGGTTCGAAGAGCTTAACAAAGTCGATGTAGCACAGATTCCGCTTAACGATGCCCTCGTCCTGGGTGACCAAAAGGCCAGGATCAGGGTTATTTCCTTCCATGACCCCGACTGACCGTTCTGCGCAAAACTTCATCAGGAGATGAAGAAGGTTATTGAGGAGAGGAAGGATATCGTCTTTTACATAAAGCTTTTTCCGTTAAGGATTCATCCCGAGGCCTACGAAAAATCGAAGGCCATCTTTTGTGAGAATTCCTTGGCACTTCTTGAGGAGGCTTTTGACAAGAAACCGCTGCCAAAGCCCAAATGTGAAACGCCGATTATTGATGAAAATATAAAGCTGGCTGAAAAACTGGGCATCTCCAGCCTGCCTGTTTTGATCCTCCCTGACGGCAGAGTGATCCTGGGATACAAGGACTCTAAAACCCTAATCGACCTGATTGGCAATTGACCACTGATCTCTCTTCAGAAAGAGGCTATGTGAACCTTGATTAAGGAGTGAAGTCTCATGGATGGAAATGTAAATGAGATCATCAGCGATCTCAAATCTTATCTCGGATATCTTAAGGAAATGGGCATCTCCTTCCTACTCGCTTCAGAACATAACTCTGAAAAGGCCATCCCATCAGGAATTCTGGCTTTAGCAGATGTGCGAGAAGAGTTAGGGGATTGCAAGAGATGCAAGCTTCATCGAACAAGGCGCACGATTGTATTTGGCGAGGGGAATGAAAAGGCAAGCCTGATGCTCATCGGAGAGGCTCCCGGATATGATGAAGACGTTCAGGGAAGACCCTTCGTGGGGAAGGCCGGCCAGCTTTTAACAAAAATCCTTCAATCAATCAATCTTCCGAGGGAAGAGGTTTTTATCACTAACATCGTTAAATGCCGGCCTCCGCAAAATCGAAATCCAGAGCCTGATGAGATTCGGAGCTGCAATCCCTTTCTGGTGAAGCAGGTCGCTGCGATCCAGCCAAAAACCATTTGTGCTTTAGGGTCTTTCTCCGCCCAGACTCTGCTTAAGACCGACACCAAGATCACAGCGCTCCGTGGAAGGCTTTATGATCTCGAAGGAATCAAGGTAGTTCCCACCTACCATCCCGCCTTTCTCCTGAGGAATCCTGAACGAAAGAGAGAAGTCTGGGAGGATATGAAAAAGATCGCTGAACTGATGCAAACGGGGTAGGTAACCCCCCTCATTCCCCCCCTTAGTTAAGGGGGGACAAAGAGAGGCTTGTACTAAAGGGGGAACCAGGGGTTGGTCCTACTTCATCTGGAGGGGAAAGCTCAGTTCATACCCCTTCTCATTCAACACATCGATGATTGCAGAAGCCATATCTCTCATCAAAAGCTCCCAAATGGAAAGCCTCTTTTTGGGATAGAGGACGTTCGGTTTCCCCGAGATCCCTACCATCTTGGCAGTGATCTCGATCGTATCCTGAAGATTTCCCATCTGGTCAACCAGACCCAAATTCTTAGCCTGTTCCCCCGTCAGGATTCGACCATCTGCGATCTCAACTACCTTCGCCCGATCCAGTTTCCTGCCATCCGCCACGGCCTGGATGAATTGTTGATGGACGTTGTCAAGCACTTCTTGCATGATTTTTTTCTCTTCCGGGGTCATCTCTCGGAATGGGGAGCCGATATCTTTATGCTCTCCACTTTTAAGCACCACTCCTTTGATCCCAATTTTCTTAAGGAGCTCTTCAAAATTGGAGAATTGCATGATCACACCGATCGAACCGGTGATCGTCCCGGGGTTTGCCACGATGAGATCCGAGGCACTGGCGATATAATAGCCTCCGGACGCGGCCACAGACCCCATGGAGGTCACCACTTTTTTCTTCGGCTTGATCTTTATGACCTCCCGGTAGATTTCTTGCGCCGGGCCCACGCCCCCGCCCGGAGAATCGATCCTCAGGATGATGGCCTTGACCTCTTTGTCCTCGAGATATCGTTCAAGCTCTTCAATGATTCCCGAAGATTGAGCGATCACCCCTTTCACTTCCACGATGGCGATCTTGTCTCCGAAGGCCAGTCGGCCGGTTTTCCCCCCGGAATACCGTCCAATGAGGAAAAGAATACCAAAAAAGAAAATGAGAAGTCCTACAATGACACCCAACCCAATCAAGATTCGTTTTCGTTTCATGGTTCCCTCCCGATTCGTTCGAAAATGACGTGATTCGTCTCCGTCATTCGTGACTCGTCTTTGTATTTAAGAACCTCACCTTTCACCAACACCAACACCCACCACCAGCCACCATCACCAATCACTCAATATCTTAAAAGGGCGAAATTCGAATCGTTTCAAAAGGAGCTAGTTGGAAGATCCGAATGCGTTTCATCTTGACCAGTTCGAGTATCGCCAGCAAAGTGACGACAACGACCCGCCGGGAAACCTGTTCAGGAAAGAGGCGATGGAAGGCCATGCTTCGATTTTCTTTTTCGAGCAGTGTCAGGATTTCTTGAATCTTATCCTCGACGCTGAGGTGCTCCAGGATGACTTCATGAACGGTTTCTGATTTGACCCTCTCGAGAACCTTACGGAAGGCCTCGAGGAGCTCAAAAAGATTCACCTCGATTCTTTCTTCCTCCGCTGTCGGCCCCGGCTCTGAAGCTACCAATCGGATGAAGACATCCCGGTCCAGTAAAGGCCTCTTCTCCAGTTCAACTGCTGCCTGTTTATACTTCTGATACTCCAAAAGCCTCCGGACGAGTTCCGCCCTTGGATCTTCCTCTTCCTCCCCCTCCCCTTCTAAAGACTTGGGGAGCAACATTTTCGATTTGATGTGAAGGAGCGTGGAAGCCGTCAGGAGGTATTCCCCGGCAATATCCAAATTGAGGACCTTCATCAATTGTAGATACTCTAAATACTGCTCCGTGATGAGGGCGATGGGGATATTGAAGATATCCAGTTCATTCTTCTGAATCAGATGGAGCAGCAGGTCAAGGGGACCTTCAAACCCCTCTAATCGGAAGGTATAGGCGTCTTTTCCCTCTAAGTATAACGCGTCTTCAGCCATTATTCCATCTCCTGGGCCTTCGAGATATACTCCATCTCATCCTGCCGGGTGACCACCTGTTTATCCAACCTCGCCTTGAGTAACCCTGCCAAGGCCTCTTTAATCGGAGGACCCGATTTCATTCCCATCTGAAGCAAATCTTTTCCTCTTAAGAGTGGTTTTGTATCCTTCAGTTGCGTGAAATACAGGGAAATATAACGGCGGGTTTCTACTTGGGTGGTCTTGGCCATCATAAAGAGTTTCGATTCCGTAGAAAGAGGATCAAGAACGTCATAAATATCTGACCGCTTCGGTCTTTGATCGGTTTGGATCCAAGACAGAATTTGGAGAAGAATTTGATCCGCCTGTCGTTTCCCTTCCAGTACCTTCTTTTTAAGCTTTTCATTCATGGTCAATCTTTGACAGAATGCTTCCCTCTCTTCCTCTTTCAAAGAATCGATGAGACCGTAAAGATAGATAAGCCAGCGCTCATATCGCTGCTCCAGGAAAAGGAGGTCGAACCAAGAGATGACATGATGGATCTGTTCAAAAAGGGCCTCCGCGTGCTCATCAAACTTAAGGGCGGGGTGGAGAAAATGAAAGAGATTGAAATCCCTCATCCGTTTCAGGGGGGGGAGAGGATCTTCTTCCTGAAGGATGAGGATGAGCTCGGAGAGAACCCGTCCCCCCGAGAGGCGTTCCAAAAAACCCACCTTTACCGCATTCTTCATCAGATTCTGGGTATGTTTTGCGATCTGGAATCCAAAGCGCTGCTCAAAACGGATCGCCCGAAAGACCCGTGTGGGATCCTCGACAAAAGAGAGATTGTGAAGTACCCGGATCACTTTTTCTTTGATATCCTTTACCCCTCCAAAAAAATCGATCAGCTCTCCGAACGATCTTGGGTTGAGATGAATGGCCAGGGTATTTATGGTGAAGTCCCTCCGGTAGAGGTCCGTCTTGATCGAGGCCTTTTCCACAGTGGGAAGGGCTGCCGGAGAATCGTAGAACTCCCAGCGGGCGGTAGCCACATCGACTTTCAACCCATCGGGCAGGAGGATGATCGCTGTCCCAAATTTCTTATGCGTTCGAATTCGGCAGCGGAGCTTCTTTTCAAATTCTTCAGCCAGGCGGATTCCGTCCCCCTCCACCACGATGTCCACATCGAAATTTTCTACTCTCAATAAAAGATCCCTCACAAACCCTCCGACGGCATAGACCGAGTACCCCAACTCATCCGCCACCTTGCCAAATTCTGTCAGCAGGTGGT
>Ga0335070_10009518_pt1 | contig 11381 bp, 9 predicted proteins | sample Lox_Sample_13_FD_206722 | JGI IMG/M metagenome (GOLD analysis project Ga0335070, IMG submission 206722) | Soil microbial communities from Loxahatchee National Wildlife Refuge, Florida, United States - Lox_Sample_1.3 | ecosystem: Environmental > Terrestrial > Soil > Wetlands | place: USA: Florida... | reverse complement strand
GAGATTCTTCCTGGATGCGATCCCCAGCTTCGCGGCAAGAGTCTGGATGACCGAAGCCATCACGTTGCTCCCAAGGATCACCCACAGCAAAAGGTAACCGTATTGCGCCCCGGATTGGATATTCGTTGCGAAATTGCCAGGGTCGATGTAGGCAATGCTCGCGATGAACGCCGGGCCTAGAAAGGGAAGAACGCGCCGAAAGAAGCCTCTCCTGCTTGTGCCCTCCAGCACTTCGCGCGCGGCCCTTGCGGTTCTGGCCGTCATCGAGGATGAAGGCAATCGGGGGCGCATCAGCCTCGCGCCTGCCTTTCAAGGGGGCGACGCTACAAGAGTGCCGCTCGATCAGGAGGAAGTGGCACCGGGCGAGGCTTGGAGCGCCTCCTGGACGGCGCTGCCATCGACCGTCTCACGCGTCAAGAGGGACTGGCTCAACCTTTCCAGGGCAGCCTTGTGCGTCCTCAAGAGCTCCTGCGCTCGTTCGTATTGCTCCGTGACGATGCGCCTGGTCTCCTCGTCAATCACCTTGCGGGTTTCCGGGCTGGTCTGGCTGTTGTCCTCAATGGCTCCGCCCAGATACTGGAGCTGTTGCCCCGCGTAGCGCACGGAGCCAAGCCTCTCACTCATCCCGAACTCAGTGATCATCCGTCGAGCCAGCTCAGTTGCCCGCTGAATGTCATCACTCGCCCCGGTGCTGACCGAATTGAAGGTCACCTTCTCGGCGGCCCGGCCGCCGAGCATCACGGCAATGCGGTCCTGAAGCTCGTCCATCGAGAGCAAGTATCGATCTTCGGTCGGCGCCTGCATGGTATAGCCGAGCGCACCCCGGGTTCTCGGGACGATGCTGATCTTGCTTACCGGGTCAGCATTTGGCAGGAGTGCCGCGACAAGTGCATGCCCGGACTCATGGTAGGCAACGGACTTGCGTTCCTGCTCATTCATCACGCGGGTCTTTTTCTCCAGTCCGGCGACTGCCCGTTCCATTGCAGCCTCGAAATCCTTCATCGTCACCGCGTCCCTCTTGAGGCGTGCCGCGAGCAGCGCAGCCTCGTTCATCGCGTTCGCCAGCTCCGCGCCGCTGAGGCCCGGTGACATGCGGGCTGCCTGCGCAACATCGAAATCGGGTGCGAGCTTGATTCCCTTGCAGTGAATCCTCAGGATCTGCTGCCGGCCGATCAAGTCCGGGTTACCGACGACGACTTGCCGGTCGAATCGTCCGGCACGGAGGAGAGCGGGATCGAGCACCTCGGGTCGGTTCGTTGCGGCCATGATAATCACAGGGCTGGTCATGTCGCTCTTGAACCCGTCGATCTCATCCAACAGCTGATTGAGCGTCTGCTCCCGCTCGTCATTCGTGCCCATCCTCGCGGCTCCCGACGCCCGGCTCTGCCCGATTGCATCGATCTCGTCGATGAAAACGATCGCCGGAGCGCTTTTGTGAGCCTGGGCGAACAGGTCCCGCACCCGCGCGGCGCCGACGCCCACAAACATCTCGACGAATTCCGAGCCGCTCGTCTCGAAAAAGGGCACGCCTGCCTCTCCCGCCGTCGCTTTCGCCAGGAGGGTCTTTCCCGTTCCCGGCGGACCGATCAGCAGCACGCCCTTGGGTATTCGGCCGCCCAGCTTCGCAAACTGCTCGGGAGTCTTGAGAAACTGGATGATCTCCTGCAGCTCGGCGATGGACTCGTCAGCGCCCCCGACGTCTTTGTAGGTGACCCCGACTTCCTCGGGCTTCACCTCGGTGGACCTGCTTTTTCCGATACCAAAAATGCCTCCAGCTCCGCCAGCCATGCCGCTTCCCATTCGTCTGTAGAAAAAGTAGTAGATGCCAGCCATCACGGCGAAAGGCAGGACCCAATTGAGGAGGAGGCCGCTCAACGGGCTCGGCGGCGGCTGGACGCTGTAGGTGACCCCGGCTTCGTCCAGCTCTTCGATCAGCTTCGGATCGCCGCCTCGAACCGAGACGGTGTCAAATTGCGCCGTCGGATTCTTGTCGGACGAGGAGACGGGATTCTTCATGGTCCCGGCAATGTGCGTATCGCCGAGGATGACCGAGACGATCTGGCCGGCTTTGAGTTTTACCTTGAACTCGCTGTAGGGGATGTTTTCTATCTTCATTGCCGGGTAAAGTACGAATTGCTGATACAACCACACCACGAACAGGCCAGTGATCAGATACGTGACAGCGTATCTCACCAGACGCTGTCGATTCTTCTTGCGATTGTCTTCTTCTCTCTGGTTCTTGTCCTGTAAGTCGCGTCTCGAATTCATGGTCTTTCTCCTTCGCATACCACGGCCAACCGACGACCTTGAAAAGCAAAACGAAACACCGAAGCATCACTTCCCTTGCTTGTCTGGAGATTATACAAGTAGTCGAAAGCACTGCACAAGGCCGCTGCAAAGGCGACACATATGTTATGCATCAGATTGCTGGAAAAGCGAAGCAACAGTATAATGTGTCCGTTGTGAGAAGAAGCGTCCTCTTTCTCCCTCTCTTGTTTCTCCTGTCCCACGCGACTCAGGCTCAGTCTCTGATTGGCACGTGGGAATCAAATTACCCCCTCCTCAGGATGGTGCATTTCAATATAACATTCAACTCTGACATGACCTACAAGATCGATTGTGCGCTGGGTCACACGACAGGAACCTACACCGTCAGCGAAAATACCATCCACTTCAGTCCTCTCACAAGCACCATCAGCGCTGGAAATGTCGGCAATATACAAGTCTATCCTTACGCCTTTACGGACGAGAATACCTTTACCATGAATGAAAACGGAACCAGGGTGGAACTATCGAGAGTCAGGGCACGATCAACCGAATAGCACGGTCCTCAACGCATCCACCAAGGAGCCGGAGAAGGGAGCATGAATCTCTCTTCGTTCCTGACCAGAAACACGGTCGCCGCAAAGATTCCAGCAACCACAAAACATGAGGCGATCGATCAGATCGTCAGCTACCTCTGCAGCCGAAAAGGCCTTCGAGCCCAGAAGGAGATTCTGCGCGCGGTTCTTTCGCGTGAGCGGCAGCCAGGCACTGTCCTCGGCGCAGGGATCGCCGTCCCCCATGCCCGTATTGAAAAATTGAAAGAGCCTCTTCTCTTTGTCGCAACTCTCAAATCGAGTGTCGATTTTGGGACTCAAACTCATGTCCCCGTCGATGTCATCTTTCTTTTCGTCACTCCTGCTGCCGCCAGCAGTACCCACCTTAAGATTCTTTCCATGATAAGCAGAGTCGTTGAAGAGGAACCCTACCTCAATCGTATCAGGGCGGCTCAAAGCGACGCGGAATTGTACTCAGTCCTGTGCCTTGAAGAGCTGCGGCAGGAGGGATTCTCCCCACTGTACACGAAAGAAGTCTTTCGGGAGCTTGATACTCGAGACACCGGCCTGACTGAGACTGAGGTGCGGGAGAGACTGGAGATTTACGGAAAGAATAAGCTCCAGAGTATCCGCTCCGGCTCGCTTTTCCGCAAGTTCCTCACCAACTTCACCAACCTCCTCGCCTTGCTCATGTGGGTGGGCGCCGCGTTTGCCTTTCTCTCGGAGATGCCTGAGGTTGGCTGGGCGATTATTATCGTTATCTTCATCAACGCGATTTTCAGCTTTTGGCAGGAATTCAAAGCAGAGCGAGCGATTGAAGCGCTGAAGGAGATGCTGCCCTCCTACACGACAGCCGTTCGGAATGGCACGCCAATCAGAGTGCGCTCTGAGGAGCTTGTGCCAGGCGACATCATCCAGCTCGAAGAGGGCGATAACATCGCGGCTGACGGTCGACTGTTCGAGTCAACTGAGCTGCGGATCGATAACAGCGCCTTCTCCGGGGAATCGAAACCCGTAAACAAGGTGAGCACGCGAGCGCACAACGAACGCCAGTTTCTGTGGATCGAGATTCCCACACTCGTCTTCGCCGGAACAAGTGTTGTGTCGGGCGCAGGGAGGGCGGTCGTTACGGCAACTGGAATGAATACTGAAATCGGCCAAATCGCCTATCTCACTCAATCGATAAAAGTCACGCAGAGTCCTCTCCAGAAAGAAATCGCCCGCCTGACAAAGGTGATCGCGTTACTGGCGGTGGTCATGGGGCTTGTTTTCTTTCTGGTCGGCACTGCACTTACAAAGATGACCTTCGCTGCGGCGGCAATCTTCGCAATAGGCATCATTCTTGGGAATGTGCCAGAAGGTCTTCTGCCGACAGTAACGCTGTCACTTGCAATGGCAGTCCAGAGAATGGCAAAGCGGGGTGCACTCATAAAGAAACTTTCCTCGGTGGAGACTCTCGGCAGCACAAATGTCATCTGTACTGACAAAACAGGCACCCTCACGACCAACCAGATGAGCGTACGCCACCTTTGGATCGCGGGGCGAACCTTCACGATTTCGGGGGCGGACTACCAGCCTGTGGGTGATTTTAGCGACGAGAAAGGGGACGTTGATCCAAAGTCATTCACGAAGCCTGAGCATACTCTTTTTTTCCAGACCGCCGTTCTTTGTAATACGTCGAAGCTGAATCCCCCGACCAGCGAGCAGCCATACTGGAGTATCGTGGGCGACCCTACTGAGGGGGCACTTCTTGTGCTGGCCAGAAAGGCCGGGATAGACGTCGATTCTCTTCGCACTGCATTTCCGGAGAAAAAGCGATTCCCTTTCGAGTCCATCCGAAAGCGAATGAGCTCAGTACGCTTGTTTGAGGACGGTAAGGACTGCGTTTTCGCTAAAGGTGCGCCCCGCGAGCTTCTTGAGCTGTGCACGCGCATTCTTTCTGAAGGCGAGGAACAGGCGCTAACCAGCGCCGATCGGACAGACATCTCCAGGCAAATTGATTCATTCGCCAATGACGGTCTGCGCATTCTTGGGTTTGCCTACAAGCGGGTCGACAGCTCGGCACCGGAGGTGCTGTCCGCTGAAGAAGCAGAGAAGGGGCTGGTGTTCCTGGGAATCACAGCAATGTTCGACCCGCCTCGTCCGGGGGTGGCAGAAGCGATAGAGAGCTGCAAACACGCCGGGATCCGCGTCGTCATGGTCACAGGTGACTATCAACTCACGGCTCTCTCGATCGCAAAGAAGCTTCGTGTCGTAGCGTCCGATAACCCTGTTGTCATCACCGGATCGCAGCTCTCTCAAATGTCTGACGAGGAGCTGCGGATCACACTGATCGAGAAAGAGGTGGTTTTCGCCAGGGCAAGCCCGGAACACAAGCTGCGCGTGGTCACGGCATTCAAGGACATGGGCAATATTGTCGCCGTCACGGGAGACGGGGTGAATGATGCACCAGCCTTGAAAAAGGCGGACATTGGGGTGGCGATGGGTCAGCGCGGCACGGATGTTGCGCGTGAATCTGCGGAGATGATCCTTACGGATGATAACTTCGCGAGCATTGTTCACGCAATTGAGGAGGGTCGGGCCGTCTTTTCCAACATCAAGAAGTTCATTACCTACATCTTCGCGCATCTTGTTCCTGAGGCTGTTCCCTTCATCCTGTACGTTCTGCTGAAGATTCCCGCACCAATCACGGCTCTTCAGATTCTTGCAATCGATCTTGGAACAGAAACGCTGCCGGCTTTGGCCCTCGGTGTTGAGAAGCCCGAGCCTGGTGTCATGGATCAACCCCCGCGCAACCGAAAGCAGGGAATTGTTGACAGGCTTCTTCTTTTCCGGGGCTACGTCTATCTTGGGCTTTCGAATACCGCGGCGGTATTGACTGGATACTTTGTTGTTCTTGTGCATGGAGGATGGAGATTGGGCAAGGTCCTGGAGCCGATTGAGACGGCGTTTACGAATCCCTTGCATATAAAGGCGACAACGATGATCTTCGTTGGCATTGTGGTCATGCAAGTCGCCAACATCTTCTCCTGTCGCAGTGAGCGGTTGTCTGCGTTTCGGATCGGCTTTTGGTCGAACAAGCTCATCCTTGTCGGAATCGTATTTGAGCTTCTTTTCACGGCAGTTCTGATGTACGTACCCCTCTTCCAAAGGGTCTTTACAACGACCCCGCTGGGCTTTCAAGACTGGCTTCTCCTCTTCGGCATGATGCTGGTGATTTTCTTCATGGAAGAAGCACGCAAGAAGATTGCCGCGCAATGGCGCTCGCGACGATCACTGCAGGCTGATGACCGCGCGGGAGGACCGAAGACCTGAGAGTCTTCGCGGCATAGAAATGACGAACCGTATGCGTCGCGGTTCGCACTTCCTTGTTCGATCAGCTCTCCGAAAAGCTTGGAAGTTTTGCTGTCCTTAAGGCTCCCTCAAGATCCGGCTCGATACCGCCTTGAAGACCTTTGCTTCCTGCTTGCGCGTCATAGGGCTCAGCCCCATTTCAACCCACGATTTCTTCATTCTCGACCGGGAGCGTTCGCTGATCCTGGTCAGCTCTTCCTCAAGAAGCTTGTGGATCGCTTCCTCCATCCCTTCATGAGGCAACTGTTCTCCGATCTCCACGATCTTCGGGGCAAGTTTCTCGGCCAGCCTCTCAACGTCAGATGCATAGGCGCCCTGCAAGTATCCGATCTCGAATATGATCCGCGATTTTGATACTCCGCTTGATGATTTCACAGGTTTTTTCGAAGTCGGTTTCTTTTTCACGGCACCCTCACTCAGCAAGAACCGAGGGATCACCTGTTGACGGCGATAAGGGTTCCCCCATGTTTCGGACGAATTGGGTTGCTGCCAAGACCTTCACTTCGATCTGGCTCTCGGAGAATCCGCGAGCCTTCAAGGCCGTCCGCCAGAGTTCAAGTCCGTCAACAAGGAACAATCGCTGAATCCTGCAGAATCTGGCATACTCCTTGGCATCTTTCTGAGCGGCGGGCCCGCCGTTGAGAGTGTTCCCCATACCTTGGACTCCGTGAATGAGAATTATGACGGGTTCCAAAAGCATAGCACATTGGGGGCAGGTCGTCCAATTCGTGCCAAATGGACAATCCACTCTGGAAGGAAACCTAGAGGGACATCACCTTCCGTTGTCCGGCGCTCTCGTGGCTCTGGAGATACTCGACGGCTTTCAGCCACATGTAGGATGAAGAGCGCGGGTTGGGAAAATCCACACGGTACAGGACTCCGTCGTAATAGAACTCCAGCTTTTCCCGGTTCTGCACGTTTGCGCCCTGTATCGACGCGATCCAGAATGTCATGATCTCTCCCCTGCGCCCCTGCGCTTCCAGCCGATCGGGAAAGAGCATGAGGCGGCCGCGCATGAGCTTGCGCAGCCGACGGAAGCGATAGCCGTGCAGAAGGATTGCGTCGCTCTCCTGCAGCCGGCATTCCTGACCGTCCCCTGAGTTGAGCAGGCCGCCAAGGACACCAAGCTGCCATGCATTCCAGTCAGCGGGATCGTCAAAGTGCAGGGGGCCCCTCTCATGAATCAGAAAGCCAGTGTCATCTACTCGTACGGCATAGCCGCAGCGCGTGCAGGAGAATCGGCGAACCCGGGAAACAAGGGTCGCCACGGAACTGCACTGGGGGCAGATGAATAACAGGCGCTCCAGATATTCCGCAGGACGGCGGGCCGGAAAGGAGACCCGCCGGTCCCGCTGCACGGCCATCTCATCGAAGGTGAGCTCCCGCGACAGAAGGCGAAACACCTCTTCGGCGCTGCGTCCCACGAGATCCGGCCCGGCAAGCAGGAGGCGGTACCGCAGGCTCACTCTCCCCAGCCGGGCGGTGCGCGCCCAGCGAGGACGGGCCAGATATCCCCCCCTGATGAGCACCGACACAACAGGCACCTTGAGTTTGCAGATGAGACGTGCAACGGCAAATTGAGGCGACTCGCTGCGGCCGTCGTAGCTGCGGCTGCCCTCGGGAAAGATCCCCACGGCGCCGCCGGCTCCGATCACCCGGAAAATGTGACCGATGGTCTGTGTGTCGTTCATGAGCTTCGTCTTCGGAATGGAGCCCAGCAGTCTCATTGCGAGTCCGTAGAAAACGGTCCGAAACAGGTTGTCGGAGGCGACAAACTGGATCGGGGCTGAGATGAAGGCGTTGATCCAGAACGGATCCCAGAAGTTCACGTGATTGGCAACGACAATGAAAGGAGGCTTCAGGTTCCTCACCCGGTCCACGTCCTCCGCCTCCAGGTGGTAGCGTCGTTTCAGGAAGCGGAGAAAGATCGTGCGCATCAGCGGTACGATGAGCGGATGGGGTCTGAGCAGCGGACGCTTCTTCATGACCCCGTCCCCGCAAGGTCCATGGAGAGGATGTCCGAGTACATGCTGCGGATAAACCGGGGAACCCGCGGATTGGACGTTGCCTCGGGAAGGTAGAGATACCCGCGTGACGCCATGCCGTTGAGGCTCCCATCGATGAACCGGCCGCCGACCGAGTAGTCGTACCCAAGTCCGGCCCTCCAGCTGATATCGGACGGAACGTCGCGGGACACCTGCCAGAGATGGCGCTTGTCGAGGAGTCTTGCCACGAGCGTGGAAACCCAGAGGAGCGCCAGGACAAAGCGCTTTCCTCGCACGGCAGGCGCGACCACAAGCTTCGTGATCTCAAGAGCCTGGGGATCGCGAAAGTGGGGGTGGCGGAGCCGGACCTTTTTTTCCAGCTCCATCGCCATGCCCGGAAAACTCTTCGTGATTGTATTCAGAGTGACAGTGGCGAGAATCCGCTCCCCCCGGAACATCCCGATGATTATTGAATTGTCATCCCGGGGAAGCCGCATGACAGACTCGTCCGACATCCGCGGATCCACGAAGCCGCTTTCCACGAAACCCTGGTACCGCAGCCGCACGACGCTTTCATACCGCTGCGTTCCCGGACGCACCCGCACGATGCTGAAACGGTTCCCCTGCCAGCGCTTTCGCAGTGCGCGGTTCCAGTCCTTCTCGGAGATCGATTCCCACGTGACGTCTCGCCGCATCGCTTCTCTCCCTGGGAAATTTCGCTCGGAGAGTGTGAGAATTGATCGAAGATCATGTTAATTTCCGCTGAATTAGATTAGTCTTTGCCGGCGATGGCGCACACGACTCGATTCTGCTCTGCAAAAACTAACGTCCCCGTAACAGTCGTGGTGCACGGTGAGTGCACCGCGGTTTCTTTCAGGAGATGAAGCTCATGACTGAGCGCTTCGACCTAGTCATCATCGGAACAGGTCCCGCCGGCCTCGGCGCCGCGTTTGCCTTCCTGGAATCCCGGCCCGCCGCTTCCGTTCTCCTCATCGACAAGTCCTCTCTCAGCACCGGCGGTTTAAGCAACGACTGCAAGATGAACTTCACGTTCCCCATTGGCTTCCCGCTGGAATACTGGGACGCCGCCGCCGGCGAGCGCTTCCTCACGAAGGTCTGCGCCCGTCTGAGGCCCGCTATCCTTCCAAGGAAGAACCTCGGCGTCTACGCGGGCAGGTCGGAGAAGCTTGGCGTGGCGCTGCTCGAGGTGCGCCAGAGTCATCTCGGCACCGATGGTGGAGCTCGATTGGCCCGCTCGCTGGTCGAGGACATTGCCAGGGCGGGGGCGGTGATTTCTCTCAGGGAGACGGCCCTCGATGTTCGCGCGGGGGACCGCATTCTCCTCACCGACCGGCGGGAAGTCTGCTATGGAAGCCTGGTGGTTGCCCCGGGCAGGAAAGGGTTCTCCTTTCTCCAGGGGCTCATGGACAGGTTGAAGGTTCCCTACCTGGACAACGTTGTTGACGTCGGCCTTCGGCTGGAGCTGCACGAGCGCAACTACCCCATTGTCCGCGACTACTACGATCCAAAGTTCCACTTCCCCCAGAAGGTGCGCACGTTCTGCACGAACAGCGGCAGGGCGCACGTCGTACGGGAGAAGTATGAAGCCAGGTCCGGGCGCGCCTACTTCAGCGTGAACGGCCACGCATTCTCAGAACGCGGCGAGGCACGGGGGCTTGTGAACTTTGCCCTCCTGAAGACGGTCCGTTTCACCGAGCCATTGGCGAGCGGACAGGAGTTCGCTGAAATGCTCGGCCAGCAGGCCATGCTCATGGGCGGCGGCCAGCCCCTCATGCAGCGTGTCGGGGACTTCCGCCTGGGCAAGCGCTCCAAGGCCGCGAGCTTCAACGACGACCTCTACGATTTCGCCCCCACCCTTGCCTCCTGTACGCCGGGAGACATCGCGCTCGCCGCGCCGTCCAAGGTGCTGCGCGCCCTGTGGCGCTCCATGAAGCTTCTCGATACGATCATCCCCGGCGTGCTCCACCCTTCCACGATCATGTACTACCCCGAGATCAAGCTCTACGGAAACAAGCCGCGCTTCATCGACGAGAGCTTCCAGGCGCGGCCAGGTATCTGGATGATCGGAGACGGCGCGGGCACCAGCCGCGGCATCACCGCAGCCTGGGCGAGCGGAATCCGCGCCGCTGAGGGGATCCTGTCACAGGAGAGTTGACGTGCGGCGGCCGACCTGCGGGGCTGCCTGGCTCCGACTACTCTTCAGCGGTTGTGGCATTCGTCGGTCGGGTCCGCGCGCCCCAGGTCAGCAGCCAGAGAACAACCGGCAGTTCTGCGACCTCAAGGGGTGAGGCGACCCATGAAACCAGGGGCGCTGAGCAGGAACAACACAGCGACATCGTTGAGAACATTCACGAACACGATCGGAACGGACCCGAGCGCGCCAAGAATCACCAGTTGTTTCGCAAGGGTTTCGCTGAAGGAACGTGGATGAGGCCGATTGGGGCGACCAGGGCGAGAAGCAGGGAGAGCAGACCGGCGACACGCGCCTGTTGCTTGATTGACCTCACGTCTCTCCCCCTTTCCACCCGCAACGGCCTCTCCTACCGTTCGCGTACCCCCATCGCGCCAGCCTGCGGGCAGCGGAACTTCCCGTAGCAATGCAGGCAGGCGATGTGCGGGAAGATCACGAAGAAACGAAACGCGAGCAGGGCGGCCAGCGCGAGCCAGAGAGCAAGCAGCGTTGGTGCAAAGTGAACGAAGAGCGCCGGTATGCCAGCTATGATGGGCAGGGCCAGCGACGCCAGATACAGGTTGTTTGGACAAAGAATCCCTTTGGCGCGGTTCTCGAAATCGGCTCTCCGCCCTTCCTTCGCGATCCGCCGTGAAAGCACGTTGAGCCCGGCAACGCACAGCGAGCCGTCAAGCGCGGAGTAGACGCAATTCGGGCAGACGGAGAGCGGCATGACTATGTACATTTCCACGAAAGCGAACACCGTGTAGAGCACCGCTGCCGAGAGCGCGATTGCAGGCGCGAAATCGTACCCCACGTAGATCGCCACGGCGCCCGCAAGGAAATGGACAATGGTGGTCGCATTGTAGATCACGACGCTGCCTGCCGGGTACCTTCGATACAGCTCGGCCCTGTCTTTCCGACCCTCCAGAACGTCCGTCATCACGCTCCATCTCCTTTCACCCACGCAGGACGCACACGATTTGAAACACCGCGACCTGCTGTTTTGGCCCTCTGGAAATCAATACCATG
>Ga0335070_10009517_pt1 | contig 11381 bp, 8 predicted proteins | sample Lox_Sample_13_FD_206722 | JGI IMG/M metagenome (GOLD analysis project Ga0335070, IMG submission 206722) | Soil microbial communities from Loxahatchee National Wildlife Refuge, Florida, United States - Lox_Sample_1.3 | ecosystem: Environmental > Terrestrial > Soil > Wetlands | place: USA: Florida... | reverse complement strand
ACAGTTCCGATCCGGAAAACATCCGGGCGGCAATCGACGGGAAAACGCGTCTGGTTTATACCGAATCGGTCGGGAACCCGAAAAATAATGTCGATGACTTCGAGGCCATCGCGAAAGTCGCCCATGACGCCGGAATTCCGTTCGTTGTCGACAACACGGTTACAACTCCCTACCTGTTCAGGCCGCTCGAGCACGGAGCGGACATAGTCGTCTATTCACTGACAAAGTTTATAGGCGGCCACGGGACAAGCATCGGCGGCTGCGTGGTGGATGGGGGCAAATTTCCGTGGAACAACGGCAGGTTTCCGGAATTTACCGAACCGGATCCGTCTTATCACGGAATCAGGTTCTGGGAAGCAATCGGCAACCAGTCATATATCATTAAAATGCGTGTCGAGCTGTTGCGCGACATGGGGGCGCCCCTGTCACCGTTCAACTCTTTTCTGATTCTTCAGGGGCTGGAAACACTTCATGTCAGGATGCCGCGCCACGTGGAGAACGCCGGAAAAGTGGCCGAATGGCTCGAAAAAAATCCATTTGTCACCTGGGTTAATTATCCCGGACTTGCCAGCCACAGAGACTATCAAAGGGCCCGTAAATACCTCCCGAAAGGGGCCGGGGCTATCATCGGGTTCGGCATCAGGGGAGGGGTTGAAGCAGGAAAGAAATTCATCGACAACGTCAGGCTTCTGTCGCATCTGGCCAACATCGGCGACGCAAAGTCTCTGGTAATCCATCCGGCTTCGACGACCCACCAGCAGCTTACCGAGGAAGAGCAGTACGCGACGGGTGTTACCCCGGATTTCATAAGGCTTTCCATCGGTATTGAGGATGCCGCGGACATTATCGCTGATATCGACCAGGCTCTGAAAGCTTCACAGGCGTAACAATTTGTATCGTTAAAGTTGATATGAAGTTTTACGGCGGAAAAGGCCGTTTTTGAAACATTTTGAATAAAATAAATGTGAAGTTGTGAGAAAGGTGACCGTTCGCGGGCACCTTTTTTTATGCTTCCAATTAGTTAAAGTACGTTCTGGTATTTAATGCCGGATCGTTCAGAGCGTTCACGTGTGCAATCAGCAGGGTTGATTCTCCTGCGCCGGATTCCTTTTTAAATCCCCTGTTTTCAAAAATTATTTGATCACTGACACGGCCGTTACGGCTTGAATCCAATCTGGCCTTGTGTTTCGAAAGGCTAAGGATTTAAGCCATTATATTCCTTATGTTTGATATGAAACAGTGACAATGAATTTCAAATAAAGTTTTAAAGTTATTTACTCTAGTGCCGATAAAAGGAATGAATTCTGTTATGGAAATCTCTTTAGGAAACTCATTCTGATAAGTCTCGCGGATCGGATTACATAAACGACAAAACAAGGAGGCGTTATATGTTTTTCAACAATCTTAGGATCGGCATGAAAATGGGGTTGGTCTCTGGTTTCCTTTTGTTGACGGTCATTGTCATGATTTTTTTTGGGTTGAGCAGTTCGCAAAAAGTAAACAAATCCCTGGAGCAGATTGCAAAAGGTAATTACCTGAAGACGCTTTACGCCGCCCAGTCCGCAAAAGCGCTTGATGAAGTCCAGAATAGCATAAGAATGCTGGTTATTCTAAAAGACCCAAATGCAATTATTGCCGAAAAGAAAAAATTGGAAGACGCCAGGGCAAAATACCGCGAAAATATGAGCAAACTTGAACAAATTGAAAAGAACGAAAAAGGGATAAGCCTAATCAATAATGCAAAAAGCGCTATTGCTCCTGCTGTCGTTGTTAACAATAAAATAATTGAATTGGCCCTCGCGCACGAACGGGACAAAGCAGCTGAACTATTACTGAAAGAGGGCGTCCCCCTGACCGATAAAGTCCAGAACAACTTCGAGGAACAGTTTAAATATCAGCAGGGATGTGTCGAAGAAGCCTATAAAAAATCTGTTGATTTATACACAAGAGTTAAGATCATACAACTTGTCGCCGGCGCGATTTCCATTATTCTCGGCCTGACGGCGTCAATGTTTCTCATCAGGAATTTTGTTACCAGGATCAACCGGGTGGCAAAAACCATGAACCGGGTGGCGGACGGAGATATATCCGTAAAACTGAGAATTTACGCAGATGATGAGATTGGCGATCTGGGGCGGAGCATCAACAGGATGCTCTCTTCCATAAACAATATGATTTCGTCAATTAAGGAAACCGCTATCCAGGTGGCTTCCTCCGCAAACGTTTTGTATTCGAGTGCGGAGCAGATCGCAACGGGAGCGGAGCAGGCCGCGGCTCAGTCCGGAACTGTTGCAACCGCAAGTGAAGAGATGGCCGCAACCTCCTCGGAAATTGCCCAGAACTGCAGCATGGCCGCTGAAAGTTCCCGAAAGGCGACGGAATCCGCGTCCGATGGCGTGTCAGTCGTGGCGGAGACGGTTTCCGGCATGAGCAGGATTGCCCAGAGGGTCAAGGAGACGGCAAAGACCGTGGAAAACCTTGGTTCCCGCTCTGACCAGATCGGAGATATCGTCGGAACGATCGAAGACATCGCCGACCAGACAAATCTTCTTGCCTTAAATGCCGCCATAGAGGCCGCAAGGGCCGGAGAGCAGGGAAGAGGGTTCGCCGTTGTCGCGGATGAAGTCAGGGCGCTTGCAGAAAGGACAACCAGGGCAACCAAGGAAATCGGCCAGATGATAAGGACCATCCAGTCCGAGACCAGGGGAGCGGTTTCTTCCATGGAGGATGGCGTGAACGAAGTGGAAAAGGGAACAAAAGCCGCGGCCAAATCCGGAAAGGCCCTGGAGCAGATAATGGAGCAAATAAATACTGTTACCATGCAGATAAACCAGATTGCCACAGCCGCGGAGCAGCAGACCGCCACGACATCGGAAATTACCAACAACATCCAGCAGATTTCCGAGGTTGTGCAGGCAAGCGCATCCTGCTCACAGGATTCAGCTTCGGCGGCAAGCCGCCTGTCGAAGCTTTCGGATGAACTGGGACATCTGGTGGGTCAATTTACCCTGGCGTCGTAAAAACCAGGCAAAAGACTTAGTAACCACCCCCGCCCTTGCGGGCTTCCCCCTCCTGATTCAGGAGGGGGGCCTGGCTATGCTGGATTTTCAAGCGTTCTTCCAGAAAGTTATCCAATTGCACGGCAGCAGCGCTTAAATCTTCCAGCGACAAGGTCAGGTCGGCGTTCCATTCTTTGGTCTTGTAATAAACCCTGTCATAATAGCAATTCAACAACCCGGCCATAAACGGCTCCAGTTCCCAGTTCTCGAGGCAGTCCGAAATCTCCTTGTATTTCAGTCCGCCGAGTTTCCTGGAAATCCTGGACAGAGCTGCCGCCATGTCGATCTTGTATTCGGGCCTGCCGTATTCTTCAATAAGGCGCGAAACCCTCGTTTCGATGGAGGCTTCGCACCAGATCCTGATCCCGCGGTTCATGACTTCGTACATGTTTCCCGGAAGCGATATCCTGCCGATCCGCCTGCTTTCGCCTTCTAATATAACCGGCTTGTCTTCGGGGCTCTTTTGCAGGGCATGCCAGAGAATGCTCTCAAAACGCTTCTGGCTGATTGTCTGGTCGAGTCCCAGTGCGCCGAAGGCGGAACCCCTGTGACATGCCAGCGCCTCCAGGTCAATCACGGTATAATTTTCGCCTCGCAGTGTTTCCAGAAAACTGGTTTTTCCCACTCCGGTAAGCCCGTGGAGAACTACTACCGGTCCTGGAGGAGTGAAATTCTCGAAATATGACACGACCTGGTTGCGGTATGACTTGTACCCCCCATGAAGTTGTAATGACCTGTAACCTACAAGATCAAGGATGGTCGCGACCGTTTTGCTCCTGAGACCGCCTCGCCAGCAATACACGAGGACAGGACGTCCGCAGGCTTTCAATGCAATTTCTTCTACAATCCGGGGAAATCGGGGGGCCGTAAGCTCCAGTCCTCTTCTCCGTGCCTCATGCGGTCCCGTATTCTTGTAAAGAATCCCGATTTCAATCCGTTCTTCATTGCCAAGGAGCGGAACGTTTATGGCTCCGGGAATGTGGTCCTCGTGGAACTCAAGCGGAGTACGGACATCGACAATCAGATGAGTGTCCAGAAACGATTTGTTGAAACTTGCGGTGTGCATGGTTTTTCTCCGTGTATCCGGATTATAGGACAAGGAACAAGACAATGCAAGGAGACGCGTACTTGGGTATGATGTTGCGCGGGCAGCCCGTCTTGAGTTTTGAGGCATGCTGTGTTATACATTATATGTTTCAGGCTTTGAAACTCGCATCTGGAGATGCGCGGAAGGAGCCGATAGTGTTTTATCTTCAAAGGAGGAAGAAATGTGTGAAACAGGAGCCGGTTATTCGGCAGGCTTCCGCAAGGCTCTGGAAACAGGTCGTCCAACGAATATCGCCAGGCTGTTTCCCAACTCGAAAGCCCTGATAGTGAGCGGAAAAGTGATTGACAGGGCTATGAAAACGAAGGGAAACGCAATTGCCATGGCGGCAAACGGCAGGAGTTATTTTGTCATTCGCGGCGTGCTCAAGGCCGCCCAGAAGGCAAATGCCGCCGTCATCATAGAGATCGCCAAGTCCGAGGGAGGCGCCAAGGCATACTGCGCAGTTAACTACTGGAACATGGCACGAATAGTCGACGCCCTTTGCAATGAACTCGGCATTACCGTGCCCGTAGCCATCCATGCCGACCATTACGGCATCAAAAGCGAAAAGGACATAACACAGGCTAAGGTTGAGATACCGACCATGTTCGAAGCGGGCATTACATCCATCGCAATAGATGCTTCTCATCTTCCGGACGATCAGAATCTTCTGGCGGGCATTGAACTGAACGCTTATGTGCCGAAGTGGGCCGGCCTGGAAACCGAAGTGGGTGAGATAAAAGGAAAGGCGGGGCTGTCCACCGTCGAGGAAGCGTTGTTTCAGATTAAAGGGCTGAATGCCTATGGAATATTTCCGGATTGGATTGCCCTCAACAACGGGACTACCCACGGCATCGAGGCAAGCTCCCAGGGAATCCAGGTGCAGCTGACGGCGGACATTCACAAGGCGCTTGCAAAATACAATATCTCCGGCGCCCAGCACGGCACTTCCGGCAACAGCTCCGAAAAGCTTCGCGAGATAGCGGCCAAAACGGCCACAACAAAGGCAAATGTTGCCACCGCATTGCAGATGGTGTCCTGGGGACTGGAAGTGAATGACTACGGAAACGCCATGCTGGACGATAATGGCAACTTCATCAAGGTTAAGGGTGAGGGGGTAACAGAGGAATTATGGGCCGAAATGGTTGCATACGCGGAATCCAAGGGGTACAAAAAAGGAGACTACAAAAACCTTAATCTTCCGTTTGAAAATAAGCTTCTTTCCCAGCCACTGGAAATTCGTGAACGGATGACTGAACGGGTTGAAAATTTTGCGTATTCCATGATGGTTGATGTATTAAATTCGGGAGACACCGCGTCCCTGGCATTGGAGGCAATTCTGAATGCGGGCTCGTATGACCTGGGGCCAAAGTCGAGCCGTATTGAAAATCCGGCGGACTGGACCAGAGAAATGATTGCTGAACGCGTAAAGTCCCTTTCCTGCGACAAGGGGCCGGCAGGAAATTTTGAGGATTGATCAAAAATTTTAATGTTTATCGAGTTATTTTGATGCAGTGTTGAAGGAAAGAAGGTTTCGTAATTCAAAAATGGCTACAGGGCACCTTTTTGAGAAAAGGGGGAGGGGGCGAAAGCCCCTCTCTTTTTTGCCCGATAAAATGTCTCGTCGCCTGTTCTCAGGCTGTCGACCATATTGATTTGAGAGGCCGTGGCCGATGATAGTGAATTGTCCGGTATGCGGAAAAGAAAAAGAATGGAGCGGGAATCCCTTCCGTCCCTTCTGCTCGGAAAGGTGCAAGAATATCGACCTTGCCGCCTGGGCATCGGGAGAATACCGGATTTCCGGGGAGAAAAAGCGGGACGGTGAAGGGGATGAAGAACCTGAGGATGGGTGAAATATACCTGATCCGCGAGTATTAAAGCTTTCACTCGCTTTGAATACCTCTGTATCGGTTTCACCCTCCGGGATCATAATTAGCTCGAAGAAGCCGTCATGAAACTGATCATGCGTCAATGGACCCGGCATGGCGTTTGTTGCGGCTTTCATGCTTATGTATTCAAGATACGGCAAAAAATTATCGCCAAGGAGTATAAAATGTCCGAAGTACGTCTTAGATTCGCGCCTAGTCCTACGGGATTTCTTCACATAGGCGGCGCCAGAACGGCATTGTTCAACTGGCTGCAGGCCAGGAAGGAAAAGGGTAAGTTTATTTTGCGAATAGAAGACACCGACGTCGCCCGTTCAACCCGGGAGTCGGTCGACGCGATTCTTGAAGGCATGAAGTGGCTCGGCCTGGACTGGGACGAGGGGCCGATTTACCAGTCGGACAATTTCCACGTCTACCGGGAGTTTGTCGAGAAACTGGTGGCTGAGGGAAAGGCCTACAAGTGCTACTGCAGTCCCGAGGAACTGGAAGCAAAAAGGGAAAAAGCCCTCCTGGAAAAGAGAAAACCCAAGTACGACGGGACCTGTCGTAATCTGGACGGCGATCTTCCCGGCAAGCCTTTTGTAATCCGCTTCAAGACCCCACATGAAGGCATTACCGTATTTGACGACATCATCAAAGGGAGTATATCTTTCAACAATGAGGAACTTGACGACCTGATAATCCAGAGAACCGACGGAACGCCGACATATAACTTCGTAGTGGTTGTCGATGACGCGGTAATGGGAATCACCACGGTAATCAGGGGTGACGACCATGTAAACAATACGCCCCGGCAGATACTTCTCTACGAAGCCCTGGGATATCCGGTGCCGAAATTCGCCCATGTCCCTATGATCCTCGGTTCAGACAAGACACGTCTTTCGAAACGCCACGGTGCAACCAGTGTCATCGCTTACCGGGACATGGGCTACCTTCCCGAAGCCGTGGTGAATTATCTGGTCCGCCTCGGCTGGAGCCATGGCGATCAGGAAATATTCAGTCTGGAAGAACTCATGGCAAAATTTTCGCTGGAAGATGTCGGACGTTCGGCCGGGGTTTTCAATCCCGAAAAGCTGTTGTGGCTGAATGCCCATTATATTAAAACAGGCGACCCGGAAAGGCTCGCCGTACTCCTCCTGCCGTTCCTGGCGCAACGGGGAATTGATCCGGCCGGCGGACCGGACCTCGTTTCGGTGGTTAAAACTCTGCAGGACAGGTCCAGGACAATGATCGAGATGGCGGACGGGGCCCTCTTCTATTACAGGGGAGATTTCGAGTATGACGACAAGGCCCTGGAAAAATTCCTGCATGGCAATCTTGTCAGGTTGTTCGAAGAATTAAAAGACAAGCTGATGGAAGCGGAGCATTTGGGCCATGAAACCATCGATGCGCTTTTCAAGGACATCTGCGGCAGGCACGGCGTCAAAATGAAAGATGTGGCCCTCCCGGCCCGGATTGCCGTTACCGGCGGGACAGCGTCGCCTGGGCTTTTTGACGTTATGGAAGTGTTGGGAAGCAAAGAAACCGTCAAAAGGCTCGAACGAGCCATTGAGCACGTGAAGGAGCTTGAAAAGAGTAAAAAATAAGCATCATACGGAATTAAAAAAAGGCCGCCCGTTTTTAGCTGGGCGGCCTTTTTTGCCAAATGTGTGACGTTTATTTTACCTGTTCTTCAGGATAGGCATCGATGCTGTGGATTGTAAGGTCCGGACCTGCAAACTCCTCTTCCTTGCTCAGTCGTATGCCGACGGTCTTGCCGATAACCGTATAGACCAGGAAACCGCAGGCAAGTGCGAAAACGAGAGCTGTAACGCTTCCCAGAAGCTGGGACACGAAGGAAACCCCTCCCAAACCTCCGAGCTCCTTGTAGCCGAAAATACCCGCTGCGATACCGCCCCATGTGCCGCAGACGCCGTGCAGAGGCCAGACGCCGAGCACGTCGTCAATTTTCATCTTGAACTGCTCAATCTGGAAGCCGTAGACGAAAATGAGGGAAGCTATACCTCCAGTGAAAAAGGCCGCAATCGGATGCATGAGGTCGCTTCCGGCACAGATGGCAATCAGGCCTGCCAGGGCGCCGTTATGGACAAAGCCGGGGTCGTTTTTGCCGGCGACCAGGGCGAACAATACCCCGCCGACCATGGCCATGAGGGAATTTACGGCAACAAGGCCCGATATGGCCTGCAAATGACCCGCGCTCATGACATTAAACCCGAACCATCCCACAGCCAGAATCCAGGACCCGAGACAAAGGAAAGGAATGTTGCTGACGGGAATCGGGTTTGATCTGTGGTCGACGTAGCGGTCGGACCTTGCACCGAGGATCAGCACGGCTGGAAGGGCCAGCCAGCCTCCCATGGAGTGCACGACAACCGAACCCGCGTAGTCATGGAATTCGGCGCCGCCCAGGCTTTTGAACACCCCCTGGAGAAGGGGAGCGTTCTTGCCCCATATGAACGATTCGAAGACGGGATAGACAATGGCGACGAAAATGGCTCCGGCGGCCAGCTGAGGCCAGAACTTGGCTCGCTCGGCGATACCGCCCGAGATGATGGCGGGAATGCATGCCGCAAAACAGAGCAGAAAGAAATAGTGGACCAGGTCATATCCCTGGGTTTGAGCCATCAGCTGGTCAGCGGGCTTCAGAAATGAAATCCCGTATGCAACCGGAAAGCCGACCAGGAAATATACGACCGTCGATACAGACCAGTCGGAAAGGATTTTAACAAAAGCATTAACCTGACTCTTTTTTCTTACCGTGCCAACCTCAAGGAAGGCAAATCCGGCGTGCATGGCAAATACCAGCACCGCCCCCAACATCAGGAACAAAACATCAGAGCTGTTCCTCAACCCAGTCGCCATTGACAGAGATTCCATTTCTCATACCTCCATTGGTATATGCTTTTCCCGCCATTGGGAAAATTAACCCTCTTGTTAAGCAATCTTTTTGCCAAAGCGGTAACATGGCGAAAATATGAGAAAGACGCCGAATGGAGATCTGAAATCAAAGTAAATTAAAGACCATAATGCCCAATATTTCGCCTTGCCTGCCTAAATAATAGGCTTTGATAAACGGTATACCAAATATATGTTGACCTGACCCGGGCGGCATAGTACATTTTCAGAATCATAGGTCCGCAAACCCATATAATTACTGCAATGAAAGAAAGAACCGCCCTCATATACTCTCCGGATTTCAACCGTTTCAGCTACGGGGAATATCATCCTTTCAAGGTGCAGCGATTCAGGCTAACCTTTGAGCTCATGGAGGAGTACGGCCTTGTGGGTTTGCCCGGATCGGATGTTTTCAACTGTGAGCCGGCCGACGACACCGATCTCCTGTCGTTCCATTCGAAGAATTACCTTGCCAAGCTGAAGGAATTCAGCTCTTCCGACGAACCCCGCGCTGATTTCAGGTACGGCCTTGGTGACGCTGATAATCCGGTTTTCAAAGGCTTGTATGAATGGGCATCCATGGGAGCCGGATCAACAATGAAGGCAGCTCTTCTTGTTGCCGATGAGGGATACCGGACGGTTTTCAGTCTTGCCGGCGGATGGCACCATGCTCACAGAAGCAGGGCTTCCGGCTTTTCCTATCTGAATGATTGCGTAATAGCCATCAACAGGCTCCTGGAAAGGGGGAAACGGGTCGTTTATCTCGACATCGATGCGCATCATTGCGACGGCGTTCAGGAAGCTTTTTATGATACCGACAGGGTTCTGACTATATCCATACATGAGAGCGGCATTTATTTCTTCCCGGGAACAGGGTTCGAAAAAGAGACCGGGACTGGCAGGGGCAAGGGTTTTACGGTCAACGTGCCTCTCATGGAGCATACCGATGACGCCCTTTTCATGAAGGCATTCGACGAGGTTGCTTTTCCGCTGATAGCGGCGTATGATCCCGATATAATGGTAACTCAGATCGGCGCTGATACTTTCCGAACCGATCCCCTTACGCGACTGGAAATTACAACTCACAGTTACGCATATATAATGAAAAAGCTGAAGGCATTGAAAATACCCTGGGTCGCCGTCGGCGGAGGCGGTTACGACAATCTCAATGTGGCGCGGGCATGGACCCTGGCCTGGTCGATTATGAACGATACCGAAATTTCTCCTCGCCTGCCGGATCGTTTTGTCAGGACGATACGGAATATGGGATACGGAAACAAGATGCTTCTGGATGCCATGCATTGGGCAGAAGAGGATGACCGGAACAGGGCTCTTGATGCCGTTGAGAAAAGCATAGCAATCATAAAAAAGAAAATATTCCCCTTCATAATCGGTGAATATGGCAAAGATCCAGGGTAACGAACAGTTAACGGATTCGTCGGGCGCCCCTTTGCATTCGCTTCGGGACATCAACAGCCTTGACAGGGAAGAAAAGGAGGGAATATACGGCCGGATACTGCCGCCGCGGCTTTACGACATGTTTTCGATATGCCGTTCGTCCTACCGCGGGACGGACGGGGAGCGAAAAGTTCATTTTACGTCCCCGATGGGGATGGGGTTTCTGCGCATTGAAGTGAGGCTGCACCCGGCAGACCGTGACAATGTGTTATTCCTCGAAATCGCCGATACCCCTTATCGGCAGATGGAACTTGCATTCTGCGTAATAAAGAACACGGCGTCCTACAGGTATGATGTTGATGTTGACCTGGATGGAAGATATAACTATTTTGCAACAGCAGGACGCAATATACCGGAGGAGATCAGAGCCTTTCACGCCGGGCTTTACCCCAATCAGACCCACCGCGGACTGAGGCTGTTCCCGGATTTTTTTGCCTGTTTCGAACGGTTTGTCGATTCTTTGGGGATGGATATGATATTCGGGGAGCCTTTGACTTATGATAATGCCATACGATACGAGAAATCGGGGTTTGATTACCTGACCGGCAAGCAGCTGATGATGGAGATCAATGAAGGTTTCAAGCCCGGCGGCTTTTTATATGAAAGGCTTGACGGGTCGACTCCCTTCAGGTTGAGGGGGATGGAGAAGACTGTGCGCGGCAGGAGCTGGGCCATTCATGACGGGATTCTGGACACCCCCTGGGACAATATTCTTATTTACAAAATAGTAGGCGGAAATGCCGGCATAAACACGTTTCCCGGCAGGGAAACCGAAAACGACATTGGATACAGGTGAATGCAAATATGTTTGGGTTCAGCTCCGGAGATTGGATATTTATTATTCTCATTTTTGTTACTATTATAATTTGCGTCAGTATAAGTGATATATTCAAAAAAAAGAAATAATGTTATTATTTATGATTTCGGGAATACTCCCCGCTTATGCAGGCGGTGGGGCGGAATCTCCATTGCCCTTCGTTCGGATGGAAGAGCCGG
>Ga0335070_10009516_pt1 | contig 11382 bp, 9 predicted proteins | sample Lox_Sample_13_FD_206722 | JGI IMG/M metagenome (GOLD analysis project Ga0335070, IMG submission 206722) | Soil microbial communities from Loxahatchee National Wildlife Refuge, Florida, United States - Lox_Sample_1.3 | ecosystem: Environmental > Terrestrial > Soil > Wetlands | place: USA: Florida... | reverse complement strand
ATGGGGACGGGCGAGCGCGGCACCGTGCGGCTCAGCGTCGGGCCGCTGAACGAGGATGCGCACATCGACCGCGCGCTCCAGGCGGTGGCGGAGATCGCCGCGGACGCCGTGAAGCGCGCCGCGCCGCAGCGCTGAGGGGCCCGCCGACACGACGGCCCGCCGCGCCGGACGCCGCGCGGCGGGCCGTCGTCGCATCCGGGCGCCTCAGGTCGCGGCGGCGGGGAGCACCAGCGCGTCCGCCACCACCTCGGCCAGCGTCCTCACCTCGACGCCGAGCTTGTAGTGGCGGTTCAGCTCCAGCAGCTGGTCGATGCAGTTGTGGCACGGCGAGGCCACGACCTTCGCGCCCGTGGCGCGGATCTGCTCCGCCTTGATGCGCCCCGCCGCCACCCGGTCCGCCGCGAACTCCGACGCCGCCAGGAGGCCGCCGCCCCCGCCGCAGCAGTAGTTCTCGGTGCGGTTCGGCGTCATCTCGACGAAGGCGGCGGCGGCGCGGCGCAGCACCGTCCGCTGCTCCTCGATGACGCCCCCCTGGCGGACCAGGTTGCACGGGTCGTGGAGCGTGACCGGACGCGGGTTGCGCGCGGGGTCGAGGACGATGCGGCCCGCCGCGAGGTACTCCGCCAGCTTCTCGACGAAGCTCGTGACGCGCACCCGCGGCGCCCGCCCCATCCACTCGGGCACCTCCCAGCGCAGCGACCGGTATCCGTGCCCGCACTCCGCCACCACCAGCTCCTCCACGCCCAGCGCCTCGGCGCGCTCGATCACCCGGCGGCCGATGGCGAGCGCCGACGCGGTGTCGTCCGCGAAGAACCCGTAGTTGGTGATGTCGAAATCGGTGCTGCTGAGGGTCCACGACTCCCGCGCGGCGTGGAAGATCGCGCCTGCCGCGCTGATGGAGAGGGGGAAGAACTTGATCTCGCGCGGGTTCAGCGCGTACAGCACCCGCGTGCCCGGCTCGTCCAGCGGTAGGCGCACCGTCGGGTCGCCGAGCGTCTGGCGGAGGTCCTCCTCCAGCCACTGCACCGTCTCGACCACGTCCTCCAGCGTGAGGCGCATCGAGTTCCCCGTCTCGAGGGCGGCGTCGCGGTTGTCGGCGATGCCCTTCGGCACCAGCCCGGCCGCCACCAGCATCGTGCGCGCGAAGCGGATCACCGCCGAGGGGTCGAGGCCGACGCTGCAGGTGAGGGCGCAGCGCCCGCACACCGTGCAGCGGCCGAACGCCGCGGTGACGAGCGCGGCGAGCGTGTCGTCGGTGAGGTCGTCGGCGCCGGCCAGGCGCGGCGCCACGCGCCCGAGCAGCGTGTGGTGGCGGCGGAACAGCCGCGCCAGGCGCTCGATCTTCGCCACCGGCGTGGAGGCGGGGTCGCCGTCGGCGAGGTGGACGTGGCAGCTCTCCGCGCACAGGCCGCACCGCACGCAGGCGTTGAGGAACGCCGCCGTGCGCTCGTCCACCTTCCCCGTGAGGACGGCGAGCGCGCGCTCCACCGCGCCCGGCGCGACCGCCGGCGCGCGCGGCGCCGACGCGGCAGGACCCCGCGCGGACGCCGCGGCCTGCTCCGCGGGCGGAGCGGCGCGCTCAGCCACCGGCGTCCCCCGCGGGCCGCGGCGCCGGACGCACTCCGCGCCGCCCGAAGTACGCCCCCCAGAAGCGCCGGCTCGTCACCAGGAAGAGCATGTGGCGCAGCTTGCCGAGGGGCGCGTAGAGGAGCAGCACCGCCCCCACGAGCTGGAACGCGGGCAGCGCCGGTCGCCACAGCGACGCGGCGAGCCCCGCGGCCAGCGTGACGTCCACCAGCAGGTTGGCGAGGAGATCGTCCGGCGTGCTCACCGCGCGGAGCGTCGCCACCCGCCGGCGCTTGACGAGGAGGCCCACGCCGCACGCGAGCCCCGCCGCCAGCAGCGCGGCGAGGGCCGGCTCCGGGCCGGCCGACGGCCCGAACGGCATGAGGGTGAGCGCGAGCCGGCCCAGGGCGGCGAACACCGCCAGGTGGAGGACGATCCCGGCCAGGTAGCTCGGCAGGTGGCGCCGCGCGCTCTCCTTCGCCCAGGGCAGGAACGCCGTGGTGAAGGCGTATCGCACCCCGGCGGCCGCGCTCGCGCGGGCGGGCGCGCGCGCCGGCGCGGTACGCACGCCGGCCCGCGTCCGCTCGGCCGCGAGCGCCACGGCCGCGACCACGAAGGCCACGAGCAGGACGAGCGAGGACGGGCTCATCGGCGGCGAGGGCGCCTCAGACGCACCCTTCCGGCTTCGGGAGGCCGGCGATCTTGCACGCCCCCTTCGCCGGGCCGGAGGTGAAGAGCTGGTAGATGGTGCGGAGGTTGAGCCCGGTGGCCTGCGTCACCTTCCGGACCAGGGGCGCGGTGCCGTGCTGCTCCCAGTACTCGCGGATGTACTTCACCACCGCCCAGTGTTCCGGCGTCATCGCATCGATGCCCTCGGTGGCGGCGAACAGCAGGGCCACCTCCTCGTTCCAGACCTCCGGCTGCTGGAGGAACCCCTCCGCGTCCACGACGAAGGTCCTGCCGCCGAGCTCGATCTCCGCCATCCCGTCCCCGCGCGCTCAGGTGTGTGGTGGGACGCCCGGGCGGCGCCCATCGACCCGCACCGCAACCCCCGTGCCGCGGCCCCTCCCCGGCCCGCGCCCCGCCAGGGTGGTGGGGTTGCCAAGGAGGGCTATCTTTGGGGCCAGCCACGGCTTCGCCCGGAGCGGCCCCTGGGCCCCGCTCCGCCGGATTCGACCCCTGCGGGAGACCGACCGATGCTCAAGAAGAACGTGCTGAAGGCGCTCAACGACCAGATCAACGCCGAGCTGTACTCGGCCTACATGTACCTGGGGATGAGCGCGTGGTGCGAGGACCGGAACCTCCCCGGCTTCGCCGCGTGGATGCGCAAGCAGTTCGAGGAGGAGCAGAAGCACGCGCTCAAGATCTTCGACTACGTGCTTGAGCAGAACGAGGCGGTGACGCTCGCGGCCATCGACCGACCGCCGGCGGCCTACAAGTCGCTGCAGGAGGTGTGGGAGAAGACCCACGCCCACGAGCAGCACGTCACGTCCCTCATCCACAAGGTGTACGCCCTGGCCGAGAAGGAGCACGACTACGCGACCAAGGGGCTGATGCAGTGGTACGTGGGCGAGCAGGTGGAGGAGGAGCAGCAGGCCAGCGCCATCCTGGAGCAGGTGAAGATGGTGGGCACGAACAGTTCGGCGGTGTTCTTCCTCGACCGGCACGTGGTGAAGAGCCGGGAGTAGCGGAGCGGCCGACAGCCGACGGCCGATGGCCGCTACCGACGGAGCCCCGTGGCGAGTGCCGCGGGGCTCCGTGCATCCGGGGCCGGCGGGGCCCCGGGCGCGGGCCGCGTGACACCTGGCAACCCTTCCAGCCGTACGGGCATCCAAGACCCTGAAGGGCCGGCGCGGCCCGCACCCACCGGAGACCCGTCCATGGAAGGACACGCGACGTACCGAGAGGCACGCCCGGCCCTGCCCCTGCTCGCCGCGGCGCTGGCGCTCGTCGCTCTCGCGCCGCACGCCCGCGCGCAGGACGGCCACAGCATCCGGCCCCGCGTCGGGCACTCCACCCCCTCGCCGGAGGCGTTCGCGGCGCAGCGCAGCACCGCCATCGCCCTCGACGGCCGCCTGGACGAGGCCGCCTGGGCCCAGGGCACCACCATCACGGGCTTCACCCAGGCACAGCCGCACGAAGGGGAGCCTGCGACGCAGCGCACCGAGCTGCACATCCTCTACGACGCGGACGCGCTCTACATCGGCGCCCGGATGTACGACACCCAGGGTGCCGCCGGCGTCCGCACCCGGCTCGCCCGGCGCGACAATCTGCCGGACGCCGACTACCTGCAGGTCATCTTCGATACCTTCCACGACCACCTGGGCCGCGTCTCCTTCGAGGTGAACCCCTCGGGCGTCAAGGGCGACTCCTACGGGCCGAACGGCGCCAACCTCGACGACTCGTGGGACGCCGTGTGGGACGTGGTGACCCGCGTCGATTCGCTCGGCTGGACGGCGGAGTTCCGCATCCCGTTCTCCCAGCTGCGCTACCCGCGGGACTCGGTGCAGACGTGGGGCCTCCAGGTGTGGCGGATGGAGAGCCGCACCAACGAGCTGTCGCAGTGGTCGTTCTGGCACCAGAACGAGGTGGGCGGTCCGCCGCGGTTCGGGCACCTGGAGGGGCTGCGCATCGCGCATCCGCCGGGCGGCGCGGAGTTCATGCCCTACGTGGTCGGGCGCACGACGCGCCAGCCGGTGGCCGACGCCGCCGACCCGTTCAACCGCGCGACCTCGTACGACGCCCGGGTGGGCGCCGACTTCAAGTACCTGATGGCGTCCAACCTCACGCTCTCGGGCACCGTCAATCCCGACTTCGGGCAGGTCGAGGTGGACCCCGCCGTCGTGAACCTCAGCGCCTTCGAGACCTTCTTCCCCGAGCGGCGCCCGTTCTTCGTGGAAGGGGGCGGCCTGTTCTCCTTCGGCGGGATGAACTGCTTCTTCTGCTCGAACGTCTCCACGCCGGACCTCTTCTACTCCCGGCGCATCGGCCGGCAGCCGCAGGAAGGCGGGAACGCTTACGGCGACCGGCCCGACGGGACGCCGGTGCGCTACGCCGACGTGCCGGAGAACACCCGGATCCTCGGGGCCGCCAAGGTCACCGGGAGCGTCGCGCCGAAGTGGACGCTGGCCACGCTCGATGCGGTCACCGCGCGCGCGACCGCGCGCGGCCAGGACTCCCTCGGCCGGCGCTTCGGCGTGCCGGTGGAGCCGCTCACCAACTACTTCGTGGGACGGCTCTCGCGGGATCTGGGGAGCGGCGGGTTCGTGCGCGGCCTCGTCACCTCGACGGTGCGGGACCTCGGCGACTCGACGCTCCGCACCCAGCTCGCGTCGCACGCGGAGGCCGCCGGGCTGGAGTCGAGCCTGTGGTGGGGGCGGCACACCTACCACTGGATGGGCTGGCTCGATGCGAGCCAGGTCACCGGCGACACGGCGGTGATCGGCCGGCTCCAGCGCTCGAGCGCCCGGTACTTCCAGCGCCCCGACCGGGACAACGGGTCGAACGGCCTGTTCTCGAACCGCTACGACTCCACCCTCACGGCGCTCCGCGGCTACGCGTTCTACTCCCGGTTCGCGAAGGACGGCGGGAACTGGCTCTGGGAGCTGTCGACCATGGGCATGAGCCCGGGCTTCGAGTCGAACGATGTCGGGTTCACCTCGCAGGTGGACCGCCTGTGGATGAGCGGCAACCTGGCGCGCCAGTTCACCAGGCCCAACCGCGTGGCGCGGAACATGGTGTTCATCGCCGGCGGGCAGCAGGCGTACAACTACAGCGGCGACCTGGTGGACCGCCAGGCGCAGCTGTACGCCGGCCTGACGCTGCTGAACTACTGGAGCGTGAACGGCTTCTACATCCGGCAGATGCGGCGGATGGACGACCAGAAGACCCGCGGGGGCCCGGTGGTGGCGCGCGCGCCGCGCGACAACTGGTTCCTCGACGTGAGCACCGACGGCCGCAAGCGGATCGTCCTGGAAGCCAACCCCTTCTACGGCTGCGGCGACGGCCAGTGCTGGTGGGGGGGGTCCTTCAGCGCGACCCTGAAGCCCGCGGCGAACGTGTCGGTAAGCGTCGGGCCCTCGTACACCCGGGACAACACCACCGACCAGTACGTGACCACGGCGGCCGATCCGCTCGCCACCGCGATGTACGGGAACCGCTACGTGTTCGCGCTCCTGCAGCAGCACACCCTCTCGATGGACACGCGGATCGCGGTGACGTTCACGCCGACGCTCACCCTGGAGACGTACATCCAGCCGCTGATCGCCAGCGGCGCGTACTCGCGCTTCCTCGAGTACGACCGGCCCCGCACCCTCGAGCGCAGCGTTTACGGCGTCGACCGCGGCACCCTCACCCGCACCGGCGGCACCGTCACCGTGGACCCCGACGGCGCCGGCCCGGCCGCCGCGTTCTCCTTCCCGGACCCCGACTTCAACATCCGGTCCCTGCGGGGGAACGCGGTCCTGCGGTGGGAGTTCCGGCCCGGCTCGACGCTGTACCTGGTCTGGACCCAGTCGCGGAGCGACTTCGCCGCCGTCGGCGACTTCAGCCTCGGCCGCGACCTGCGCGGCCTGACCGGCACGCGGCCGGAGAACGTGTTCCTCGTGAAGATGAGCTACTGGATGGGACGGTAGACGGGCCGACTGCTCGCGGCCGATGTCCGAGGTCCGATGCGGGCCCCGTCGCGCGCCTTCCGCGGCGGGGCCCTTGCCTCCTGTGACGGGGCTCACAGAGGAACATCCGGCGTGCGGCGGCGTCTAACCAGGCAGGTGCCCGAAGGAGGGACCCGTGAGGACGACGCTCCGCAATCTCCTGGTGGCCGCCGCCGTCGCCGGCCTCTCGGCGTGCGTGCCCCTCGCCCCGCCCGGCGGGCTGTTCGTCGCCGCGCGGTTCGGCCCTCCCGCGCCCCGTGTCGAGGTGATCGGCGTGGCGCCGGGTCCGGGATACGTGTGGATCCGCGGCTTCTACCGCTGGGGCGGCGGGGCCTACTACTGGGTCCCGGGACGCTGGGCGTACCCGCCGTACCCGCGCGCGGTGTGGGTGCCCGGACGCTGGGCGCGCGCCCGCGACGGCTGGTAGCAGACGGAGGGTCGCTGGGCGGCCCACGGGCGCGGCCGCGGCCACCGGGAGCGCGACTAGCCCCGAGCCCGGCGTCGGACCGGTCACGCGCACGCCCCGCCGCGGAAGCCGCGACGGGGCGTCGTCGTGCCGGGAGGCGAGCGCGGTCCGGCCGGGCGGCCGCGCGGTGGGCGGGCGCTAGGGCGTGTTGGACTTCGCCACGAAGTCGTCGCGGCGGTTGGCGGCCCAAGCGGTCTCGTTGTGGCCGGGGTCGAGGGGACGCTCCTCGCCGTAGGAGACCACGCTGATGCGGTCGGCGGCGATGCCGTAGTTCGCCAGGTACGTCTTGGCCGCGGCCGCGCGGCGCATGCCGAGGGCGAGGTTGTACTCGTCGGAGCCGCGCTCGTCGCAGTTGCCGGCGACCTCGATCCTGAGGTGCGGGTAGCGCTGCAGCAGGCTCACCTTCCGGTCGAGCTCGGCGCGGTCCTGGGCGGTGAGGTCGGACTTGTCGAAGGCGAAGTGGACGCGCGTCACGAGGACGCTGTCGTCGGCGGGCGGGAGCAGCGCGCCGGCGGCGCCCACGTCCATGCCGCCGCCGCGCTCGACCTCGGCGCGGACCGAGTCCTCGTGCGCCCGGACGGCCGCCAGGCGGGCGAGGGAGTCGGCGCGGGCGGCCGCGGCGAGGGAATCGCGGCGGGCCGCGGCCGCGAGGGAGTCGCGGCGGGCCTGGGCCGCGAGGTCGGGAGCGGGCTGCGGGGCGAGCGCCGCGGGATGCTGCGGGCGGCTGCACGCCGCGAGCAGCGCGGCGGCGGCGGCGAGCGACAGGGACCGCCAGCGGTGAGGCATCATCCGGTTCCTCCTGCTCAGTCCTCGAAGAGGAGCGTGGGTCTGAGGCTGCGGATACCCAGCTCCTCCGTGAAACGTTCCAGCCCCCGCACCAGCGCCGCCCGCTCGGTCGGGCGCAGCCGCCGCAGCGCCTCGACGAACCGCGCCTGCGCCGAGGGCGGCGCACGGCGCAGCGCCGCGCGCCCCGCCGCCGTGATCGCCAGCTCGATCCCGCGGCGGTCGCCCGCCGCGCGGCGGCGGCGCACCAGCCGGCGCGCCACCAGCCGGCTCGCGACCACCGACACCGAGCTCTTGTGCGTGTGCGTCCGGCCCGCCAGGTCGTTCAGCGACGGCGCCGGCGCCGCGGCCAGCTCCTCGAGGACGTAGTGCTGCGCCCCGCTGATGCCGAGGTCGCGCTCCGCGCCCTGTGCGGCACCGCGCGCCGCGCGCACGATCCGCCGCAGCGCGTCCAGCGTCGCGGTGACCTCGGCCTCCACGGCGGGGTCCGCGCCCCGCCGCCCCGTCCCCTTCCCCGTGGCCCCGCGGCCGCGTGCCTTCGCCATACCCCGCCTCCTCCACAAGGTTTCGTTGGGAGAGCAACCAAATCCTTCCGGCCGGCCCACGGCCGCTACGGGCCCGCGTCCGCTTCCCGCTCCGAGCGCACCAGCCGGCCGGTGCGCAGCTCCTGCACCACCCGGTGAGCGCCGTACACCCGGTCGAGCGCCGCCACGACGGCGCGCACGTCCACCATCACGTTGCGGCCCCGCTCCGGGAGGTAGATGAAATCCCGGCCCAGGGCGTCGATGTTGCGGTCGAAGTTGAGGCCCACCAGCTCGAGGTCCTTCGTCACGGCCGGCGAGCCCGAGTTGCCGCCGTAGGTGTCGGCGGTGGAGCAGAAATCGAGCGGCGTGCCGAGGTCGAGCCCGGCGGGCGGCGTGCGCCAGCGGGGCGGCAGCGCCCACTCGCTGCCGGGACCGAACGAGTACCAGCGGTCGTACAGGCCGGCGAAGGTGGTGTACGGCGGCGCCTGCGTGCCGTTGTAGGGGTACCCCTGCACCACCCCGTCGGTGATCCGCAGCGAGAAGGTGGCGTCGGGGGGCACCCGGGTGCCGTAGACCTCGAAGCGCGCCCGGCCGAGCTGCGCCACCAGCTCGGTCTCGGCGGCATCGAGCCGGTCGCGCTCCCGGACGAAGGCCGCCGCCCGCGGCGCGAAGGAACGGCCCAGAGCCACCCCCGGATCGTCGGGCGGGAGCGCCCCCGCCGCGAGCGCCCGGGCGGTGCGGGCCGAATCGCCGAGCACCGAGCCCTCGAACAGCGCCTCGGCGGCCTCGTCGGCGCCGCGGCCCCCCAGCGCGAGCCGGGTGACCTCGTCGCCGGGGCCGAGGGCCCGATCGAACTCGCCGAGCTGGAGGGCCAGGAGCCGGCGCTCGAGGTCCGGCGGCTGGTCGGCCAGCGCCGCCAGCCGCGCCCGGAACAGCCCGGCGGAATCGGCCGGGCCGGTGAGGACGCGCCCCGCGTAGTAGGCCCGCCGCAGCAGCACCGAGCCGGCGCTGCTCGCGACATTGGCGAACGCCACGTAGCCGGGCGCGAGACGCCGCTTCTCCCCCTGCAGCGCCGCGATCCGGTCGAACAGGCGGCCGTACCGCTCCCGCAGGTCGCGGCGCGCCGCCAGGCTGTCGCGCAGCTGGCGCTCGGCGTCGCGCTTCTTCGCCATCACCACCGGGTCGCCCAGCGCGTCGAGCCCGCCGGCGCTGGCCTTGAGCGAGTTCGAGACGCCGAACATGCGGTTCCGCATCCCGAGGCGCTCCCCCTCCTCGCGGTGCGCGTCGTACCAGCCGCGCATCGCCTCCAGGCGGGTGCGCAGGAACGCGACGGCGGCGGGCTGCGCCACGTCGCGCAGAAACTCCAGCTGGCTCACCGTCAGCATCCGGCTGGTGGGCCCGGGATTGCCGATCACGAACACGGGATCGCCGGGGCGCACCCCCGCGCCGACGTGGAACCAGTCGTCGGTGTGGAGCGGCCGGCCGTCGGCGCCGTAGATGCGCAGCAGCGCGAAGTCGAGGTCGTAGCGCGGGTAGGTGAAGTTGTCGGCGTCGCCGCCGAAGAAGCCGAGCGCGAGCTCCGGGGCCGCGACCAGACGCACGTCGGTGTAGCGGCGGAACACGTACGCGGAGTAGCGGCCGCCGTTGTAGAGCGGGACGATCTGCACGAACACGGAGTCGCCTGCGGCGTGGTGGCGCGCCAGTACCCGGTCGGCCGCCGCTGCGAACGCGGCGCGGCGGGCCTCCGCCCGCTCCGCGTCGGTCCGGGCGCGGTCGAGGGCGGCGAGCACGGAGTCGGACACGTCCTCGATGGCGACCAGCTGGTCGGCGTAGAACCGGGGGACGCGGCGCTCCTCCTCCAGGGTCGGGGCGTAGAAGCCGTCGTCGAGCAGGTCCTCGCCGGGCCGGCTCACCGCCGCGACCCCACCCCGGGCGCAGTGGTGGTTGGTGGCGATGAGGCCGTTGGGCGAGACGAACGCGGCCGAGCAGCCGGGGATCCGGAGCGCGGCGAGGCGCGCGCGGGCGAACCAGGCGGAGTCGGCGGCGAAGCCGTACGTCTCGCTGAAGTACTGCGCGGGGGCGTACTCGAAGGTCCACATCCGGCCGGCGTCGAAGCGGCCGGCGCGTACGGTGTCGAGCGCGGCGTTCTGGGCGGCGGCGCCCCCGGCGAGGGCGGCGAGGAGGGCCAGGGCGGCGGCGGGCCGGAGGAGGGCGGGAGGTCGCTGGCGCATGCGGGACCCCGTAACAGGGAGTGGAAGCCGTTCGGACCCCGACAACCTAGCGCAAGGAGCGGGCCGCCGGGTCCCCCGGGGGGCGGGCCGTCCCGCCCCCCATCTGGCGGCCACGGTGCCCGCGCGCCACACTAGAGGCGCCCCCGTCCCGCTGCGCCGGCTCGCCTCGACCGCCGAGGACCCGATGCCGAAGCCCCGCGCCGCTCCAGTCCGCTCCGCCGCCGCGGACCTCGTCGCCCACGCGCCCTACGGCATGTTCCGCGTCGCGGCCGACGGCACCATCCTCGAAGCCAACCCCGCGCTCGCCCGCCTGCTCGGCCACGATGGCCCCGAGGCGCTGCTCGGCCGCCACCTCGGCCGCGACGTCCTCGCCGACCCCGCGGACCTGCCCCGCCTCCTCGAGGCCTTCGAGCGCTCGCCGGGGGAGCCGGTGCAGACCACCTGGCGGCGCCGCGACGTCTCGCTGGTGATCGTGCGCGTCCGCGGCCGGCCGGTGACGCTCCCCGGGGGCGCACGGGCCTGCGACTGCTGGACGGAGGACCTGGAGCAGTACGGCTACGCCGAGGCGCGGTTCCTCGCTCTGATCGAGCACAACGTCGACATCATCGCGCTGTTCGCCCCGGACGGGCGGGTGCTGTGGAGCAGCCCCGGCGGAGCGCGGGCGCTCGGCTACGAGCCCTCGGAGACGGTCGGCTGGGGCCTCGAGCGCTTCGTCCATCCGGACGACCGGGCCGCCGCGATGCGGCTGTTCGCGCAGCTCGCCGCCGAGCCGGGCCGCTCCGTGCGTGCGGCGTTCCGCGCACTGCACAAGGACGGCTCGGCGCGACACATCGAGGCGGTGGGCGTGAACCGCCTCCAGCACCCGGCGATCCGCGCCATCGTCGTGACCTTCTGGGACGTCACCGAGCGGGTGCGCGCGGAGGAGGCGCTGCGACACAGCGAGGCGTACTTCCGCGCGGTCCTCGAGCAAGCGGCGGACGCGATCTTCATCCTCGACGCGGACGGCGCCGTGGTGACCGCCAACCGGCGCGCGTCGGAGATGTTCGGCTACCTCCCCGAGGAGATCCTCGCCGTGGGAGTGAGCCAGACCTACGTGCCCGAGGAGCGCGACCTCGTGGCGCCGCGCCTGGAGCGGCTGCGGCGCGGCGAGACGCTCCAGT
>Ga0335070_10009515_pt1 | contig 11382 bp, 6 predicted proteins | sample Lox_Sample_13_FD_206722 | JGI IMG/M metagenome (GOLD analysis project Ga0335070, IMG submission 206722) | Soil microbial communities from Loxahatchee National Wildlife Refuge, Florida, United States - Lox_Sample_1.3 | ecosystem: Environmental > Terrestrial > Soil > Wetlands | place: USA: Florida... | reverse complement strand
GCCAGTAGCGCCTGCACCACCTCAGCGTGGTCGCCCCACACCGCCCACATCAGCGCCGTTTCGCCATTATTGTTCTTTGCATTCACCTCTGCCCTAGCTGTTAGCAACACGTTCACCATCCCAGCGTAGCCCCGCGCCGACGCATAACCCAGCGCCGTGCGCCCATCGTTGGCCTTGGCGTTCACATCCGCTCTGGCTGCTAGCAGCGCCTGCACTACCTCGGCGTGGTCCATATCCGACGCCCACATCAGCGCCGTCTCACCATTATCGGTCTTGGCGTTCACCTCTGCCCCGGCTGCCAGCAGCACGTTCACCACCCCGGCGCGACCCTTATCGGACGCCACCATCAGCGCCGTAACGCTATCGGGGGCCTTGGCGTTCACATCCGCTCTAGCCGCGAGCAACGCCTTTACCACCTCGGCGTGGCCCCTCTTCGACGCCACGATCAGCGCTGTGACGCCATTGTTGTTCTTGGCGTTCACATCTGCCCCGGCTGCCAGCAGCGCCTGCACCACCTCGGCGTGGTCGCCCCATACCGCATACATCAGTGCCGTTTCCCCATCGTCGGTCCTGGCATTCACATCCGCCTTGGCTGCAATGAGGGACTTGACTTGCGCGAGGTCACCTGCTTCAGCTGCATGGATCAGACCCGAAGTAGGCTTTTCCGTTGCAGGACCGGGCACGTAAGTTGGTGTTGTACATCCGATTGCAAATGTCAGGATCGAGGCTAAAACTGCGGCAATTCTCACTGAAACTTGCAGATTGTGCTGCATGCACATAACTCCTTTCATCTTGAGACTGATTGAGGAATAACTTGTCATGCCTGAAATGTATAATTTTGCTCCCTACCATATAGGACTTAAGGTGCTATCCCATTTCTACTCTCGCGGAGTGATATAGATTTTCGTCCTGAGAACTTGAGGAAGAAAGAGCGTTCTTGCCGATGATGATTTTCAGACCTTTTGTAGTGGGTTTTTCTTGGGATGAGGAACGTCTTGGATAGCGTTTGGATAGCGTATTTTTGCCTTCGACAAAATGACAAAGCCCCAAGACACTGGGGCTTTCTGAATTGAAATTGGTGGAGGCGGCGGGAATCGAACCCGCGTCCGAGAACCTTTCGGGAGAGCATCTACATACATAGCCTACGTTTTGAATTCGCCCTTCCAAACTCCCGCAGGCAGGATTTCCGAAAGGCTATCCCGTGAAAATTCGCCCCTCTTCTACGGGATTCGGAGAGGGACTATCCTGTTTTTCTGACATCCTGATCCTGCCCTACAGGCAAGGACAGGGAGGACGCTAGCTGCGCTTAGGCAGCCAGGGCATAATCGTAGTTGTTTGCGATTATGTTTAACCCCATTTGTTTTACGAGCCAATGGGACCTCGGTATGCAGCCCTGGCGTCAACGATCCCCGTCGAACCCTTTTCGCCCCCTTTCCATCTCCCGTTCCATCGTTTTTTTCTTGAGCGTCTCACGCTTATCAAAGAGCTTTTTCCCCTTGGCAAGAGCGAGATCGACCTTAACCTTTCCGTCGACAAAGTAGAGCTTGACCGGTATCAGGGTATATCCCCTCTGCTCTACTTTGCCGATAAGGCGTTTGATCTCTCTTTTGTGAAGGAGGAGTTTCCTCGTCCTCAACGGGTCGTGGTTGAGTCTGTTCGCTTGGGGATAGGGGCTGATATGAGCGTCGACCAGGAAGACCTCGCTCCTTTTGATATCACCGTAACTATCCCCGAGGCTCACCTTTCCCTCTCGCAGGGACTTAACCTCAGACCCCAACAGGGAGACTCCGGCCTGGTAAGTCTCCTCTATGAAGTAGTTATGAAATGCTTTTCGATTCTGGCAAATCACTTTTTCGCCCATCTATGAGCACCACGTATCAAACCCGCAACCAAATCCGAAGCACGAAATACGAAACAAATTCGAATGACCAAAATTTAAATGACCTAAAGGAATCGAAAAAAATCTGCGTGAAGAATCTTAATAGAATTTCAAAAAACCTCGCGTCAATACCTCAGGGCATAACGATACGCATCTATTGGCTATCTATCATTATTTTACCGGAAAAATAGATTTAAATCAAAGAAATCATTTACAGAAGTCAGTCGATACGGCGGCTTTTACGCCATGCCCTATGCGCTCTGCCTCTCTCAGACGCGGACGGGGAGTTCGATGAGGAAGGTCGTGCCTTTGGGTTTGTTGTCTCGTACGCGGATGTATCCGTTGTGATCGGAGATGATGGCGTTGACAATGGTCAACCCTAATCCCATCCCGCTTTTCTTCGTTGAAAAATAAGGTTCGAAAAGTCTCTCTTTATCCTCTTCCGGGATTCCACGACCATCGTCGCTCACCTCAAGGCGAACCGTCTGCAGCCTGGGATCATAACTCGTCTGGATTCTGATCTTGCCCCCATCTTCGATGGCGGCGAGACTATTCTTGACCAGGTTGATCATCACGCGCTTCATCTGATCCCGGTCGACGTTGAGGACGGGAAGCTCGTTGGGAACAAAATCAAACTGGACCTGTTGCTGAATTCCCTGAAAGAGAACGAGCGCTTCCTGGATGATCTCATTGAGATGGTTGGGTGTAGGATGGGATGCGGGCATTCGAGCAAAGTTCGAAAACTCATTGACCATTCCCTTCAATTCTTCAACCTGCTTGACAATCATGCGAGTGCACTCATCAAAAACAGTCCCGTCCGGCTGAAGTTTCTCCAGGTACCGCTTCCTCAGCCGTTGCGCAGAAAGTTGAATCGGGGTTAACGGGTTCTTGATTTCATGAGCAATCCGACGGGCGACCTCCCTCCAGGCCGCCATCCTCTGTGCCTTGATCAACTGGGTGAGGTCATCGAAGACCGCCACAACCCCGAGAGATTTTCCTTCCTCATCCCTCAGCGTCGTCAGATTGATCAACAGGGACAGGGATTTCCCCTCCAGGTTCACAATCACCTGTCTCTCAATAGAATCTTTCCGGGAGGATTTGAGCTCCTCCATCAGTCGCTCAAGCTGAGCCACGTATTCTTTGGGAAGTACCTCCGAAAACTTTCTCTCCAGCACCCCTTCGCCTCTGATCTCTAACATCTGTTCTGCGGAGGTGTTGGTCGTTGTCACGTTTTCCTTCTCGTCGATGGAAATGACTCCCGCGGCCACGTTCTTCAGGACGATTTCCATGTACTTCTTCCGTTGCTCCAGCTCAGAACGGCTCACCTGGAGATCTCCCGTCATTTGATTGAAGGATTGAACAAGCATGCCGATCTCATCTGCCGCTTTCATCTGAATCCGGAAATTGAGGTCCCCGGAGGCAATCCGATCGGTTGCCTCTGCCAAATCTTTGATGGGAATGGTAATATCCTTGGCTAAATGAAAGCCAAACCAGGTGGCCGAGAAGACGATGAGAAGAGTCACCATCAGCAGGGCCATCATGTAGCTAAACTTGATCGGCTTTTTTAAAATCTTCAATTGTTTATATTCCAGAAACGCCTGTGAGATCTCATGCATCTTGACCGTCAGGCTCTTCGGGATAAAATGGGAAGCCACGACAACCCCCACCACCTCCCTGGCCTCTGCGGGGCTGAAAATGGGGGCGATGCCCGTGATCAACTCTCCCTCTCCCACCGACAAGGTTCTGGAAACCTCTTTCCCTGAAAACCCCGCTTCTAACAGATCCTTCGGAAATTGAAGAGAAACGGGCTTGAGCGTAGGATCCACCACCCCGATCGTATTCCCTTCTCCCTTCAGGAATATCCCGAGGGTGCTGAGATGGTGCTCCTGTCGTCTGGCTTCTAATTGCTCCCTCAACAGGCTCATTTCTCGTGACCCCCCGGTGATGCCCTGTTTGGAGAGGGGCTTACTGATCTGTTGAGCGGCGGAAACGGTGCTGTTGGCAAAATCCCGGTAATACGTCTGGGCCACCTCCAAAGATCCTTGAAGAGACTGCTCTACCTGGGCGCTGAACCAGTGTTCCACGCTGTTGGTGATGAAACCCGCGGCGACCAAAAAGAGGAGAATGGTCGGGATGAGAGAAAGGCTGACAAAAGCCACCACCAATTTGGTCCGGAGCTTGGCTCCCAGAACTTTCCGTTTTCGTTCGAAGATCAGTTTGACCAGGTTCCGAATGACTAGAAAAATCAGGAGGAGAATCAGGATGATGTTGATATTGATCAGGCTGAAGATGATGATATTGTTGGCGACGGGGATTTTCCCTCCGATCTGAGGGAATTTCATCTCGAGAGTTGTAAAGATAAGGATGAGGACCGAGATGATCCCAATGATGATCAGCTCATTGCGTCGCCTTTTCGCGTCAGGGGAAAGTTCTTTCTTCATCCATCAACCTTAATTTAATCCTCCTCCCCCTTCGCAAAGGGGGAAGGGGGAGCTCAAGGCGGGAGGGGCTGAATTACCCACTCGGTTTCAAAATTCCATAGGGAGACAAAAAAGAAGAGATACTCTAAATGAAGAGGGAGTCTGACCGGGTCCAATCCAGCTTTGATTCGAAAGTAAGCGGGAACTCCGGGTTCCATCGCCGAGGAAGACCGAACGTTAAACTCTTTGACTCTCGACATCAGCTTCTTGGCCTCCTCCAAACTCGACGCGGCCAGGGCGGAGTGGTCTTCTCCCAATCTTATCTGATAGACTTTTTGTATCGGATGGTACTGGACGGTGTGGCGAAGCTCGAGGGCCGCCAATTTTCGATCTTTCCACCAGCTCCTTTTCTGATGAAGATTGATGTAAAAGGTAAACGTCGTCGGTATCCCTGACTGGATGGCCTCCTCCATTTTTTCCGTAAAACAGTTCTCTACATCGAAACTCACCTTCCACGCTCCATCGGATTGTCTCACTTGGATATCGTGAAGGGTGGCCTTTTGACAGAAGGCCGGGAGGGGAAAAATCAAGACGAGAAGAAAAAGAATCCCTCCGATCACCCAACGGCTTTGACTTTTCAGTCTCATGGGTTCTTACCTGATCCGAATCGTGAAACGTCAGGTGGAAAAAGGCTGTTGAACCTCAAAACAAAGAAGAGGAGGAGTCGCCAGGGACCATAAGCCGAGTTCTGTCATCCCGACCCCGCTCTTCAGCGGGAGCCGGGGGATGGCCATTTATCTAGGATCCTGATTGCTCAGGACCTCAAGCGACCTCACCCGCCCCGTTTTTCCCCCGCCAGGGGCGGAGGGAAATTCGAATGGGCTCTTCTTTCCCTTGCGGGAACGGGGCCTATTTGGTCTTGCTCCGGGTGGGGTTTACCTAGCTGCCCCGATCGCTCGGGGCACTGGTGAGCTCTTACCTCGCCTTTTCACCCTTACCCTGTGGAATAGCCACGACCGCCGTTCCACAGGACGGTATGTTTTCTGTGGCACTTTCCTTATCCCGGAACCCTGCGTTTCAGGGTTCCGAGACAGTCCGGGTTACGGACCACCCTGCCCTGCGGAGCTCGGACTTTCCTCTCCTCCCGATCGCCCTCTTTGCGGGATCTCAGAAGGAGCGACCATCTGTTCCCTTTCGACCCCTCCTTTCATCTGCAATCCGCCCCTGAATCTTTCGGCAGACCATCTCCTGCCCCTCCGAGACTCCCCATGGAAGCCTTACCCATTTGAAATGGCCAACCGATCTCGTGCCTCCAAGGATTTCATTTCGCATTTCGGTCTCCCTCCCAGTAGAGAATACGGTTGCAGTGGGGACACCGAACAAGGGCATTGTTTTTCTGAACCTCGATGAACAATTGAGGAGGGACGTTCACAAAACATCCCTGGCACGTCTCACGTTTCACCCCGACCACACCCACCCCTTGTCTTTTTTCCTTCAGGGTATTGTAGAGCTTGACCAGCTTGGTCTCAATCTGTTTCGAAAGAGCCTCTCTTCGCTCCATCTGTTTTTCCCAGACCTTGTCGTCATGTCCCATTTGTTGCTGAAGCTTTTTTCGCTCGGCCTCAATTTTTTCCAGAGTGGCTCCTACATCCTTTTCCCTTTTGGAGAGATCTTTCTTGAGTTCATCAATCTCGTCCATGACCCGGAGGATCTCTTCCTCCATCCGGCTGTTTGCTCCTTTGATGGCATCAATTTCACCGAGGAGGGCCTGATACTCTTTATTGGTCTTCACCTCAAACATCTTGGCTTCCGCCCGCTTGATTTTTTCTTGCTCCAAATTGAGCTGCCCCTCTTTTTGCCTCCGCGTCTTCTCTAAGGATTCGATCTTCTCCTTCTCCTTTTCAATCCTCTCCGTCTCGACCTTCTGTTTCTCATCCAACTTCTTCATCTCCGTGGGGTACCGATCTTTTTCTTCCTGAATGCTCTTCAGTCCAAGATCAATTTTTTGAAGCTCCCATAGCAACTCTAATTGCGCCCTCAAACCTTGCCTCCTATCCGCCAGATTTCGCAGGATGAGATCTCAATGGGTCTGTCCCCAAATAAAAAGAGTGCATCCCCTGGATGCACTCTTTTTATTCCCCTCAGACTTACGGAGCGTCCTTTCTTGTATCCCAAAGGAGTGCATAAGAGATCCTCCACGTTCCTGGTGGGCCCACCTGGGTTCGAACCAGGGACCTACCGGTTATGAGCCGGTGGCTCTTCCAGCTGAGCTATGGGCCCATTCTCATTATAATATGTTATCCCCTAGGGCCTGTGGGTGTCAACCCCATCCCGATTTCGGATTGCGCCTGCCTGCCGGTAAGCGGGAATGCGGATTTCGGAATTAAATCCAGCACTTCGCAATCTCCAACCCGTATCTGACATTATGTTTCAAGAAAACTTTTCAACTTCGTGGCCCGGCTGGGATGTCGTAATTTCCTCAATGCCTTTGCCTCGATCTGCCGGATCCTTTCCCGGGTCACGTCAAAATCCTGTCCCACTTCTTCCAGGGTGTGGTCATATTTCTCCCCAATACCGAACCGCATCCTCAAAACCTTCTCTTCTCTCGGGGTGAGGCTGGCCAGAACCTTTCGGGTTTGCTCTGACAGATTTGCGCTGATCACCGCCTCCTGAGGGGAAATGACGGCTTTGTCCTCGATAAAGTCCCCCAAGTGACTGTCTTCCTCTTCACCGATCGGTGTTTCGAGGGAAATCGGCTCTTTGGCGATCTTCAACACCTTTCTGACCTTATCCAAAGCCATATCCATCTTCTCGGCGATCTCCTCAGGGGTGGGCTCTCTTCCGATCTCCTGAACAAGGCCCCTGGAGGTCCGGATCAGCTTATTGATCGTCTCGATCATGTGGACGGGGATCCGAATGGTCCGCGCCTGATCCGCAATGGCCCGTGTGATCGCTTGCCGGATCCACCAGGTCGCATAGGTACTGAACTTGTAACCCCGCTGGTATTCAAATTTATCGACTGCCTTCATCAACCCGATATTCCCTTCCTGAATCAGGTCTAAGAATTGGAGCCCGCGATTCGTATATTTCTTGGCAATGGAAACGACCAGCCTTAAGTTCGCCTTTACCAATTCACTCTTAGCTTCCTTGGCCCTCGTCTCCCCCTCCACGATCGATTTCACCGCTGCGGCCAGCCGGTCACCCGTCAAGCCACATTCCGTTTCCACCTTGTGGACCTTCGTCTGAACGCCCATGACCGCTCGGCACATCTCTTGGAGGTCGCGTTGATTCAATTTTCGAGTCCGAAGGAGTTTCTTCTCGCTTACACGCTTTCCCTTCAACTTCCTGAGGGCGGTCCGCGCCTCCGGAAAGGAGAGGCCCCACTTTTCTTCGATCTTCTTGATCTCGTTCTCTCCCTTCTCGACCCGGTTGAGCATCTGCTTCATCTTCTGAACGATCTTATTGATTTGGGTATCCCTGAGATTCATTCGGTTGAAGAATTCCAGGATCTCTTCCCGTCGCTTTCTAATCTCCTCCTGTCTCCTCTTCGTCCCCCTTTGTTTTCCGCGGACCTCCTTGGGTTTCTTCTTCCCTTGCTTCCGGACCTTCGTCCTCGGCAATGCCTTTCCTTTCAGCAGTTCCCGGAGGTCTTCGTCTTTCCGCCTGATCTTCTCGACGAGGTCCAAGATCTGCTTTTTTTGAATCTGCTCTTCCTCAAAGCTCGTCTCCTCCTCGTCGATCTCGTTGGTGATATCCCGAATCTCCACCTTCCCGGTTTTGATCATGCTCCCCAGATTGATGACCTCTTTGACCGCCATGGGGCAGTTCAAGACGACGCTCAGCACCTCTCGTTTGCCGCTTTCAATCCTTTTGGCGATCTCCACCTCCCCCTCTCGGGTCAGGAGGGAAACCGACCCCATTTCGCGGAGATACATCCGGACGGGATCCGTGGCCCTGCCAAAGGTTTCCACATCTAACTCATCACCCTCCTCCTCCTTCTCTACGGCCTTTTCTTCCTCCACTTTCAACCCTTGGAGATCATCGACCACATCAATGTCCATTTCGTCGAACATCATCAGGACATCGTCAATCTGGTCCGAGGAGACAATGTCGTTTGGAGGGACGTCATTCGACTCATCGAAGGTCAAAAATCCTTTTTCCCCCTCCATGTTAATCAGTTGTTCAACTTCCTTGATCTTTCCACCCTTCGCCATGGACCTCTCCCTCTACCGTTTGCGAACGTCTCTCTGAAGGCCTCTTTCCCTCTTCGCCAGTTCCTGCCGTTCCTTCAGAAGAGGGACGAGCCTTTTCCCTTCTTGCTGTTTCTCTGCCGCTTTAATTTTCTTGAGCAACTCGCCCTTCTCCCTTTTTATTCCTCTTCCACGAATCTTTTGGATACAGTCCTGCAAGACCTTTCCCCGATCTCCTTCCTCCAGCCCGTCTTCCTGAAATGCAAACTCAGACAACCTCCCCTTGAGATCCTCGTCAAAGCCTGCTAAGGCCTGGGGCAGGTTAAACCTTCCTGTTCTCTGATAAAGATCTTCCAGCGCCTCGGCGATCCTCCGCAGGACCGGGCTTTCGAACTCCTTCAGGACATCTTCTTTTGTAATGGCGGGGATGACTTCTGGATGTTGAGCCATCAGACGGACCACCCATTCTTCGGATCTCGGAAAACTCCTCTCCCCGGACGGCCTTCCCGCATCCTCCCCCGCTTTGGAAGGCTCCTTGGGAGAGGATCGAAGAATCTCGTAGAGAAAAGATTCCTTGACATCCAGCCTCTCCGCTAAAGCCTTCGTATAGAAATCCCTTCGAACCTTGTCTGGAATTTTTCCGAGGAGGGCCACGCCTTCCTTCGCTATTTTAACCCTGCCGTCGACGGATTTCACGTCATGGGCCTTCATCAGCCGTTCAAAAAAGAAATCGATCAGGGGAAGACCCTGTGCCACCCTTTTCTCGAAGTCTGTCAGATTCCCTTTTCTTAGAAATCCATCCGGGTCTTCTCCTTCGGGAAGGACGACGGTCGTTCCATCGACCTCTTCCTGCAAAAAGAGAGGAAGGGAGCGAAGGGTCGCCTGGACCCCCGCCGGGTCTGCATCAAAGACGGTCGTTAAGTTCTTTGTATATCGTTTGAGGGTTCGAATATGTTGCGGAGTCAACGCTGTCCCGAGAGTGGCCACGCTATGCTTGAGTCCGTACTGGTGGAGGGTTAAAAGATCGAAATAGCCCTCGGCAATGATCACACGATCCCGCTCTGCGACATAGCGCTTGGCCACCGGGAGGCCGTAGAGAATCTCCCCTTTATGATAGATACTCGACTCTGGAGAATTAAGATACTTGGGTTGTCCTTCCCGAATCACCCTTCCTCCGAACCCGACGATCCGCTGATGAAGGTCAAAAATAGGGAAGACGACCCTTCCTCGAAAAGCATCATACCAACCCGAAGCCTCAAGTCTCCGGCCTTCCCGCACAGCCGAGGCCCCGACTTTGTTCCTCGGAAAGATCAAACCCAGTTTCGATGCCAGTTCGAGGGAGACCTTCTTCTCCTGGAGATGCTGGACCAGGCCATTCCAGCGGTCGACGGAATATCCCAGCCGGTGTTCAGCGACGATGTCGCGGTTGATTCCCCTTTGAGCGATGTACTTTCTACCCTCCTCACCTTCTCGGCGCTGGGTGAGAAGATCATGAAAATAGTCTGAGGCGATCTCGTTGACCTGGAAAAAGGCCTCCTGTTGGGCCATCTCCTTCGTTTGGGCGGGAGAAGGTTCACGGGAAGGAAGGTTTACTCCGTACCGCTTGGCCAGCTCTTCCACGGCCTGGGGAAAAGAAAAATGCCCTGCCTTCATCAAAAAGGTGAAGGCATCGCCTCCTTCCCCGCAACCGAAGCAGTGGAAAATCTGTTTTTCCTCGTTGACCATGAAGGAAGGGGTTTTCTCGGCATGAAAGGGACAGAGCCCTTTATAGTTCTTTCCCGTCTTTTTCAGGGTCACATAATCCGAGACAACCTCCAGAATGCTGGACCGGTCTCGAATTTCCGAAACCTTTTCTTCGGATAAGAACCCCATGGTTAAACGGTCCGCCCCGTAAAAAAGCCCCGCCCTTTCCGGCGGGGATGATATCATGAATCGTTTCAGTTTCTTCTGATGAAGGAAGCGGTCGAAACCCTCCCTTTTCTGCGGAGGGTCATATCAACTCGACGATGGTCACGCCACGCCCCCCCTTTGTTGTTTCCCCCGAAGATAAACTTTTTACAGCTCGATGTCCACTCAAGTATCGACCGATGGCATCCCGCAACCTGCCGGAACCTACGCCATGAATAATCTGGACCCTTTCCAGCCCATGAAGGAGGGCCTGGTCGATAAACTTATCCACCTTGGGGAGGGCATCTTCAACCGTCAAGCCTATGACATTGAGTTGGGAGGAAGGCTCCTCAACAGCCCCCTTTAAGAGGAGTGGACCTTTCGGAATCCCTCGTCCTTTTTCATCGTCCTCATCCGGTGCCTGAGCGATCTCAGAGAGGGGGGCCTTTACTTTAGCCTTGTCCGTCAACACCTCGACTCGGCTGTGCAACTCTTTTACATCCGTCAGAATCCCGGTGCTTCGGAGGCTCCCAATTCTAACACGTTCCCCCACCTTCAAGCCAGCCGGTTTTGCAGAACGTCCTTTTTTTCCGGCGGAGGGAAGAAATCGATCTCGGATCTCCTGAATTTCTTTGCGCTGAAGCGAGGCAGGAATCTTCTCTTCTTTTCGGCGGACCGCCCATTCCTTCAACGCCTCTTCCACCTTCTGGACGGCCTTTCTCATCTTCTCCTCAGCCTTGGCGTAGATTTCCAGCCTTCTGTCCCTGATCGTCTCCAGTATTTTCTTCAATCTCTCACGTTCCAGCCGGGCCTCTTCCTTCATCCTGGAGGCCTGGAGCTTCTCTTTCTCGGTCTCCCGCTTCACCCTCTCCAAGCCGTCCAAGGCATGCGCAACCTCCTCGCCGCTTCCGTCCCGATGAAGACGAGCTGCTTCCAGGACCTTCTCTGAAATGCCCAGTTTCTCGGCAATCAGAAAGGCATTGCTCAACCCGGACGATCCATAGGC
>Ga0335070_10009514_pt1 | contig 11383 bp, 10 predicted proteins | sample Lox_Sample_13_FD_206722 | JGI IMG/M metagenome (GOLD analysis project Ga0335070, IMG submission 206722) | Soil microbial communities from Loxahatchee National Wildlife Refuge, Florida, United States - Lox_Sample_1.3 | ecosystem: Environmental > Terrestrial > Soil > Wetlands | place: USA... | reverse complement strand
CTCAAAGGTAAGACGATCGCCCCGGGAAGGATCCTTAAGGTCGTCCCCGCGACCGACTCGATATGGAACCAATGCCTCAAGGAGGGGCTCGTAACGATCTTCAAGGACGCCGGCGCCCTCATCGGCTCCGCTGGCTGCGCAGGGTGCGCGGCTGGTCAAATAGGACAGACGGGCAAAGGGGAAATCACGGTTTCAACAGGGAACCGGAACTTCGCGGGGAAACAAGGGAAAGGCGAGATGTACCTCGCGTCACCAGCGACGGTCGCTGCATCCCTCATCGCTGGGTACATCACCACCGTGGATGCGATCCCGAAAAAACCAGCACCCGTGCCCATCGTAAAACCAATCGCTCGATCAACACCCGCTACAGTCCATGCGACACCACCATTGACGGTTGAAGGCCGAGCATGGGTGATCCAGAAGGACAACATCGACACCGATATGATCTACCATAACCGGTACCTCACCGTCACCAACCCTGCGGAGATGGCGCAGTACACTTTCGGAAACCTCAAAGGGTATGAGCGGTTCGCGCACGAGGCGAAACACGGCGATATCGTGGTGGTCGGCAAGAACTTCGGGTGTGGCAGCAGCAGACAGCAGGCGGTCGACTGTTTCAAGGCGCTGGGCATCAGCGTCATCATCGCTGAGTCGTTCGGCGCGATTTACGAGCGCAACGCGATCAACAGCGCGATGCCGATCCTGGTCATGGATGACGTCACGAAGAAGGTACGTTCGAACGACGTGCTGGTCGTTGACCTTACGACAGGTTTGATTAAGGATATGACACAGGGAAAAACATTTCAAGCGAAACCGTTTTCACCAGTGCAGAAAGACATCTATCTCCGAGGAGGACTCCTTGGAGGGTGAGACAGATGGGGAAGACGTTCGCTGAGAAGATCCTTGCGAAATACGGGCATGAGAAGACGGTGGTGCCTGGACAAATCGTGACTGTGAAACCTGATCATCTACTCATGCATGATAACACGGCGCCAATTATCTCAAAGATCACTGCCGAGCTAAAAGAATGCGGCGTCGCGAAGCGAGACCTTCCTATCATTGTGCTCGATCATGTGATTCCCGCGGCCGCCGAGAAAAACGCTACTCAGCACAAGCAGATTCGGGAGTTTGTAAAGGCATACAAAATCAAGCACTTCTACGATGTCGGCTATGGCGTGTGCCATCAGATCGTCGTGGAGCAGGGGCTTGCATTACCAGGCATGGTGCTGCTGGGGAGCGACTCCCACACGTGCTCCTACGGAGCCGTCGGCGCATTCTCCACCGGCATCGACCGGACCGAGGCGGCTGCACTCCTGCTCACCGGCGAGACCTGGCTCAAAGTCCCGCAAAGCATCAAGATGACGCTCTCCGGGTCGCTTCAAAAAGGCGTCACCGCGAAGGACGTGATCCTGTACATCATCGGGGACGTGTCTGCTTCCGGTGCTGACTACTGCTCCGTTGAGTTCCACGGTGATCTAAAGCAGTTCTCGGTGGACGACCGGTTCACGGTCGCGAACATGGGCGTGGAGATGGGCGCGAAAAACGCGTTCTTCCCGGTCGATGCGGTCACGATCAGGTACCTTTCCTCCATCGGTATCCCAAAAGCCCGATACACACCGATGTATCCTGATGAGGATGCTGCCTACGATCGTGAGCTCGTGTACAAACTCCGTGAGATACCACCGGTCGTTGCAGCGCCGCACGGCGTCGACAATGTCAAACCGGTCACCGAGGTCGCTGGCATCGAGGTCCAACAGTGCCTCCTGGGGACGTGCACCAACGGGCGATTATCTGATTTCCAGATTGCGGCAAAGATCCTCAAGGGTAAGCACATCGATCCAAGGGTTCGGCTCCTTGTGCTCCCCGCATCGCGGCAGGTGTACCTTGACGCGGTGAAGGAAGGAGTCATGGAGACGCTGGTGAAAGCTGGGGGGACTGTCCTTCCGCCGGGGTGCGGCCCATGCCTCGGGGCGCATCAAGGAGTGCTCGCCCCGGGAGAACGCTGCATCAGCACCTCCAACCGGAACTTCAAGGGACGCATGGGATGCGCCGATGCGGAAATCTACCTCGCGAGCCCTGCGACGGTGGCGGCATCCGCGATTCACGGGAGGATCACCGATCCCCGCAAGGAGATGAGACGATGAAGGTCTGGCGCTACGGCGATAACATCAACACGGACATGCTCTTCCCCGGGAAGTACACCTACACGTGCAGCACGGCGGAAGAGATCAAGCCGCATCTATTGGAAGACCTGGATGCATCGTTCGCGAAAAACGTGAAAGAAGGAGACCTGATCTTTGCCGGTAAGAACTTCGGGTGCGGGAGCTCCCGGGAGCAGCCGGTCATCGGGCTGAAGGCGGTCGGCATCGCCGCGGTGGTCGCGGGAAGCTTTGCACGGATCTTCTACCGGTCCGCGATCAACCAGGGGCTGCTTCTCATCGAGTGCCCTGAGGCGGTGAACGCCTATCATGAGGGGGACACGGTATCCCTTGACGTGACGGGTGGGACGATCAGGGTCGGTTCGAAGACATTTTCTTTTCCGAAATTACCAGCAGAGATTCTTGCGATCCGTGATGCAGGCGGCTTGCTTGCGTACACAAGGGAGAACCTGAAAAAACGCAAGAGACGCTGACCATTTTTTTCAGAAAAAAAAGAGGAACGGGGTAAACCGTGGGGAGTCCACGGTTACTCATCGTCGTAGATCTCGAGGGTTTCGAAGAACTCGGGAGTGAAGTAGTAGCCGTACGGGGTCTTCTCGATGAGGCCTTTCTTCACGCACCGCTCGAAAAGGTCGTCATGCACGGTTGTTGCTTCTTCATACATGGTCTTGTCGTGTGTTTTCGGTTTTTTCGTGTTGTGTTTCCTCGGTGTTGTCACCTCTCACCAACTCCTGCCATTGATATTCAATAGCATGATACTTGTTACCAGTTATTCTATTTAAACGTACCCCGTAAATTTGACAAAGCGAAAAAATCACCAGGATATGCACAGGAATGTTAGGGGTTATCAGTCACGAGCATCTCATTGACCGGCACCCCGTCGCTCCAGAGGCCCATGAACCGCTGCTGTGTGGTGTTCCCCAGGCAATACTCCCTGTTGATGCCGTAGAACGCGTACTCGGTGAGCGCGTCGAACAACTTCCAGGTAGAGAAGTAATCCATGGCGTCGGTCCACGAGCTATTCGGGATGCAGGTGGGCGCGCCATGGTCAGCGAGCAGTCTTGGGGATCCATGGAAATCAGACCGCTGGGTCACAAAATTCTTCTGGGAGAGTGGAACCTGTGTGGAGGTCTTGAAGATCAACTTCGCTGACGCACTGCCCGCGACCGTGTCGTTCTCACCGATAACCACGAGCATCATCGTCGACGAAGGGATTCCGCTAAAGTTGCTGAGCATGGTCAACGGTCGTAAGAACGGTTGCACCGGCATAATCGCTCGTGGGACCGGCAGACCCGAGGCGTTCGCGAGCGCCGCCATCTCCGCGGTGATACCGCCGCCGAGGGAATGACCGACGATCGCGAACTTGTCAAGCTCGGGACGCACATGGCTACCGTTCTGCAAAAGAGTGATCGCCTGCTTCACCGCGTCGATCGCGTACTGCGTAGCGTACCGTAGACCAACGACAAGACCGGCCTGATACCGGGGATACACCACGATGTTGCCCTGCCGCACCAGATGGTCCACCCACGCCTCGTAGTAGATCGGTAGAAACGCGGCCCACCCATGGTTAAACACGATGAGCGGGGCTGACTGGGGAGTCGGGTCCGTTGGTTCAAAGATCCAGAACTCATGCGCCCCCTTCCCATACTGGGTCTTGCGGACTGCCCCAAACGAATAGTTGGAGCCCCCAGGGCCTGTGACCGGCTGACGAGGCTGAGAAGGCATCCGGTACTCAGAGAGGAACCAGTTCAACGTCGCGTTGTCATAGACCGTTTGCCAATGATGCAGTCCAGAGGCGGTCTGCAGCAGCGTGCTATTGATCCCAGCACGCAGAAGCTCCGCTGAGAAGTGAACGCCTGCTGCTGGCGGCACCCGCTGATCAAGATCACCCACAACCACAAGGGTCGGAGGGAACCCCGGCTCAAAGCTCTGCGGACCGGTCACATTGTACACCGGGTACTTGAATAGGCCATGTAAGGTGACCGCGTCAGCGTTTGCCCCGGAGCAGACTCCGAGCGCCTTCACTCTGGAGGTGAACCAATGGCCGATGCGGCTCGCCATGGTCCCGCCGCTCCCGAACCCGAGACAACACAGCCGTGACATGTTCACCGCAACCGGCGGCGTTGTCTCAAGCCAGCTGAGGATATCCTGGATGAAAAGCAGGTCCACCGAGTCATTGAGCGTTTTCTCCGTGTAACCCCAATCTCGTAATGAACGCGTGGTCTTGTTCGTTCGTGCATCCGGTGCGACGATGAAAAAACCATCTCGGAGAGCCTTTGTAGTAAAATCAGCCTGCGAAGGGGAGCTGTTCGATGTGGGGAACCAGGTCTGCGCCTGCTGGAACCGACCATGAAGCAAGAGGAGAACGAGGTACCCGCCTGTTGGTGCTGGGGTCGCGGGTGCCTCCCACAAGAAGAACCTATCGCCGATCCATACCTGTGCTGGTCCCGCTTGGAGGTTTTGATGAGGCAGGACAACGTACACGGACGTTGCAAACGGCATCAAGAACAACATGCCGCACATCAGAACACGAGCCGATGACATCATACTTAAATCACTCCAATTCACTCCTTAATTCTATGGAGAGTGGAGGCCAAATATAAAGGTTCCGCTCGGTGAGGCGATAATCCCTTCTGGTAAAAGGTTTTGATGGGGTGCAGGATAGAGGTGGAGAGGAGATGGGGAAAATAGGGCTTGCACCCCGATCGACAAACCTCGTATTAATATTATATTATTAGAATATAAATTTTTTCATAAGAGGAAAGATCGGAAAAAACATCAATACAAGGCACGATTATATATAAAAGGACAGGAAGGGTAGAGGGGGATAAAATATGAAGAAGTAAACAGAAAAAAACAATGAGTGTCCCTTCCTGTTCCTCATTCGTCCAGCGGACCGTTATCGTCCTCAGGCTTCATTAACATTGTTGGTAACTACATATGCAGCTGCCACGGCACACGAACAACACGGTGACACACGTCATGACTTCTCTTAGAAGGTTGCGTCCTTCTGGCCCTTCAGCTCTGTAGCCTCCCGCCAGATCGTGAGCAATCCGATGACAACCCCATCGCGGTTGAACCGCGGCACCCGGGTCACGACGACCCACTGGAAAGCACCGCATGGGTCCGTGACTTGCTCGAGGGTATCAATCATGGACGTCCCGGTCGATAGAACCTTCGTATCGTTCTCCAGGGATTTCTGCGCCTGTTCGCGGGGGAGATACTCAAACTCGGTCCTCTCCACCATCGCATCAGGGACGGTACCTAACCGAGCCGCCATTTGTTTATTGACAAGGATAAATCGATGCTCGATGTCCTTAAACGCCACCGCGACAGGAAGCGCATCCAGCAGCGATCGTAGGAGCTCCTGGTGTCTCTCCGACTCCGCCTCAAGGTCCTTCCACTCAGTCATATCCCGGGAGATGCCGAGAACCCCGACGATTTCTCCCTCAACATTATACCGCGGAAGCTTGGTCACCAGCGCCCAACGCTCCAGCCCCTCCTCCGTGACGACGCATTCAAGCCGATTTGCCACCGCAAGCCCAGAGCGCAGCACCAGGGAATCCTCCTGCGCCCGTTTCTGTGCCTGTTCACACGGCACGTCCTGTCCGTCGACCTTGCCGATCAGGTCAACGGCTGGGAGATTCCATTGCACGGCCTGCGCCTTGTTGATCAAGAGGAACCGGTTCTGCTCATCCTTGAAGTACACCGGATCAGGGATGTTCTCCAGCAGGGTGGTAAGCAGCTCGTGTTCCAGAACCCGTTTTTTCTCCGCCTCGTTACGCGCAGTGATATCACGGATGATGAGCACGAAATTATCAACCTCGTTCTGTTTCTTCACAAGGAAAAACGAGCTGATCTCAGCGTCCAGCACCCGTCCTTGTTTGTTCTTGATCTCGGTAACATAACTCGTCGCGTTCTTCTCCGAGAGCAACTGCTCGAACTGCTGGATGACCGCCGGAAGGGATTTCGCGGTAAGCACATCCATGCTGAACAGGTTTTTGGAAAGGAGATCCGATTTCGTACGGTCGAGCATCTCGCACATGCGCGTGTTCACGTCAAGGATGTCCCCATGGGCGTCCAGCACGATGATCCCGTCGGTCGTGTACTCGAAGAGACCATGGTACTTCTTCTCGCTCTCCCTGAGGCGTTTCTCCTGGTTCTTCCGCTCGGTGATGTCCCACAGCAGCACAAACATCACGAGTTTCCCGTCCATGCGGAAGATCGAGATGCTCACCTCCACAGGAATCCTGGTGCCGTCCTTGCCTACACTTTCGCTTTCAAACGTCATGCACCCGTGCGCCGCGAGCTCGTCCTTGCACGACGCCCAGTCTGTCTCCTCCGAAAGGATGTCCTGTAAAGAAAGCCTCAGCAGCATGCTGCCCTCATACCCGAGGAATTCGTATGATCGCTGGTTCGCCTCAAGGACCTGTCCTTCGAAGGTAGTGAGAAACGCTGCCGCGTTGATCCGCTCGAACAAGGTCTTGTATCGATCTTCAGAGGAGGACGACCTCGGCGTCTCCTCTAGCAGCGTCCCTTTATACTCAGGCATACCCCATCACGTAGCGTGCAATCCCACCACGACTCTCGTTCACCATAGAAACACGTCGAGGATATTAAACGTTATGATGTTATCGTACGGCGATGCGTGTACTGTGCTGCTGTTGGGTGACCTCAAACGTGACCGGAAAGAATTGTTTCAGAAGCCACATGTGGGTGTTGGTATGGTTGCTGAGTTCCCGCACCAGGCAAGCAGAGCCTCTCGGTGCGACCACGAGATACGGGAGCATCTGGTCGATCGCGTACCGGTCAACGGTCGCACCACTGAGGATCTCCTGGGCGAGTTGTGCTGCCGCATCCTCACCGATCTGCTCAGCGGATACTCCTTTCTCTCCAAGGACATTCGCACCGAGGACTGTCTCTTCGGTTTCAGACCACACGACGATCCCTGTACCTGAGGATGCCGAGGGAGACTGTTCGACTTTTACGAACGCTTGAAGGTTGTGCTTGAGCGCGGTCTTCACCGCCGCATGCTTCATCCGGATGCTGATGTGTTCAGGGAGGTTCGCGATGTTGATGATACCGTGCATTTCGGTAAAAGACTGAGGGTCGACCACCTGGAACGGATGCAGCTTCTCGAACGGATGAATCGTCATCGTGGCGTCACCGCCACCGGCAGGATAATAACCACGCGCGTGCAGCTGCGTCTCTACGCGTACCCCTAATTTATGAATCAAGGGAAGGAACACATGGGTGAAATAATCCCAGGATGGAGCCCATCGCACATCGGTTCCACCTCTCAATCGAATTGTGATCGGGGCGGTCGTCCGAAGCGCGCTAAGAAGACAGGTCTGGAACACCAGCGTGATGCTTCCCGCGGTCCCCACATCGAACGTGTATGAGCCAGGGATGATAGCGCCAGGGGTAAACTTCAGTGTGGAGGATCCGACTGTTAGACCCTCGACCTTCGCCTCACACATGGAATGCACGCAGGAGACCGCGGTGAAATGCTGTGGGCGAAGCCCCGGAATTGGTCGATTCGCACGGATACCGGTGATGGCGATTGGCGTGCTTGTGAGCACTGACAGCGCGACCGCGGTACGGACGGTCTGTCCGCCGCCTTCACCGTAGGACCCGTCGATCGATAGCATAGCATCACCTTTTGACGACGATTTCAAGAAGAAGTTCGAGTGCTGCCTCACAAGCCTGTTCCTTAATTGAAAGACGATCTCCAGAAAAAAGAAAACGTTTCACGATGACGCTCGTGCCAGTCGCTATACCGATGTACACCAGCCCGACCGGTTTGTTCGTGGTTGCGCCCGTTGGACCTGCGATGCCGGTTGCGGAAACTCCGATGTCGACTCCCGCTCGTGTTCTGATGCCTTCCGCCATCGCCTGCGCAACCTGCTCGCTCACCGCGCCGTACTTCTTCAAATAAGTTTCTGGGACACCCAATAACTGCGTCTTTGACGTGTTACTGTAGGAGATCACCCCTCGATCGAAGTATTCGGAGGACCCAGAGATATTTGTAAGCTCGTGGGCGAGAAGCCCGCCTGTGCACGACTCAGCGGTCGCAATCGTCAGGTGTTGTCGTTTCAATCCGTCAGAGACTTTATTAAGAACTTCCATATCTACCAACGAGGCGTCACGGAAGAAGTACATCTTTTCTCGTGATATAAGGTTTCACAAAAAAGTATAACAATTATATAGCAAAAATTTCATCTAGGACCCATTACACAGAGAACTACTATACAGCCCCGTAGTGTAGTGGTCAATCATGCTGGCCTTTGGAGCCAGCGACGGAGGTTCGAATCCTCTCGGGGCTACTTGCTGTCTCATGCTCCTGTAGTGTAGCGGCCAATCATTTCGCCCTTTCGAGGCGACGACTCGGGTTCAAATCCCGACAGGAGCATTTTAACATATCAACAGGAGAAAAAAGGTTTTTTTCAAATCCCCGTTTGAGCACTATCCCCAAAGTTCAAATCCCCCTTGTTTCTTTTTTATTGAAACAAAGATTTAAATATCAAAGGATTGTTTTTATTTCTCGAGGGTAGGAAACAGATGAAAAAGTGTTTGGCTGTCGTAATCATTCTCCTGTTCGTCGGGACAGCAATTGTTCCATCAAGTGGACAAATCGAAAAGATTTCCCTAGCAACGCCTGTTGGTAATACTCTCTATGTCGGCGGGAGTGGACCAGGGAATTATACGACCATACAGGATGCGGTCAATGATTCTTCTGATGGTGACACGGTCTATATCTATAACGACTCGTCCCCGTATCATGAAGCTGTGAGAATCACCCACTCTATTAGAATCGTTGGCGAAGATAAACCTACGACAATCATCGACGGTGAACGCATCTTTTGGGACATAATTAGTGTCGATGCAGAACATGTCGCAGTAAGCAACCTAACGATACAAGGCGGTAACGGCTCAGGCATCAGTATCCATTCGAATCACACCCTGATTTCCCAGAGTATCATTCGCGATTGCAGGACTTTCGATGTCCAAATTGAGGCGTATGACGATGCCCCGATCACAGACACCGTGCTTGAGGACAACGTAATCCAACAGTCCTGGAGCGGGGTCTTCTGCTTTCGGACAATGGAAACGATCCTGGAAGGGAATTTCATCGATGACAATACATTCGGGATCAACCAGTATCAATCGTTCTCCAATACAATACTCTCGAATGTGATGAGTCGCAATACCTACGGTATCCAAGATGAGTTCGGCGGGCGAAACCGGTTTGAACAAAACACCTTCGAAAACAATACCCTGGGAATACAAATCATGGCCTGCGGGAGAACACAAGTCATTCACAATATCTTCATCCATAACGACCGCGATGCCTATTGCATAAATGAAGGAGTCTATGAGTTACAAGCGAAGCTTTCAGCATGGAATCATAATGATACCTTCGTATTCACCCAGTATCGTCTCTTAGAACGTATCATATGGCGGGAGAACTATTGGGAGAAACCACGTCTGTTCCCGTACTGCATCAGCGGAGAGCTATGGCTGTGGACCTATTGGGAGCCTCACCCGATCCCCTGGGTAGCCTTCGACTGGCATCCTGCACAAAAAACATTTCAATATGGAACGTAAAGCTCAACGGAAGCGTGATGAGAATTGATCGTGACATTTACAGTTTCAGCATTTCGTCTATAGGGAGCCGTTATTTGATAAGAATGACCTAAATTTAGAAAAAAGAAATAACAAAATCCAAAGACACCTGAAATTCCTACTCGTACTGTTTCATTTGAACCTAAGTCTTTACATTTTAGAAAAACAAACGGAACCGGAAGTAGTACAGGATACATGTCCTGATAGTAGCAAGTCCAGATTTCAAGAATAGATATCCCTGTGGGGACCGGGCCATTAATAATTGGTGGATTATCTTTCTTATCATTTTCTGAGGTGCTGATTCCTATTGCATTATTGGAAAGTAAAAGAATGACTACAACAGTTCCAACAAACAATAAATATTTTTTTGTTTTTTTCATCATCTTCTTCCTTCCCATCATTAAAATGAATCCTCTTCAGTTTAAAAATTTTTTGTGACTATAATATTAATGATTTTTTCTTATTTATTACCTCATTATATCTTATGACTTTTTGTTAATTCTTTCCGTTACCATTGATCATGTGTTCACGTCTCTTCCCCTGCACTATTAAAAAATCTATGAGCCTTATTCCTGTAAGTATCTACGCGAACCCCGCAATAAATTGCGGGGCATTTATGTGCATAGAAGCTCCCTAGACGGATAATCGACGAGGGATGTTTTTATTAAGGACATGGTATTTACTCGTCAAGGAAACCTGCTTCGATGATTATTTTCCTGGGGTCAGCCCCGAGATGCTCAAGTGATTCTTTTATAGACCTGACAAAAGCCTTCGGCCCGCAGATGTAGAAGTGCCTGGAAAAATCCGAAATCCTCTTCTCGAGAAAGGCTCCGTCGAATTCCCCGTACTCATATCCTACTTTTTTCTCCTCGGTCAGCGTGAGGACAAGATCGTTGCCGAACATTTCCCGGAGTTCGTGCTCGACGATGACGTCGCTCGAGGTCTTGTTCGAAAAGAAGAGCGTGTTTCCGGCAAGGTCGCCGTCCAGCTGCAGCTGCCTGAAGATAGCGAGAAACGGGGTGATGCCAGCCCCGCCGGCAAGAAAGACGCCCTTCCCGTGGTAGTTGATAGTTCCAAAGGGTTTCCTGATGATCAAGCACGTCCCTGGTTCGAGCTCATGCAACTTCTTCGTGACACCCTCACGCTTCGTGTACCCCTTGATGGTGAACTCAAGGACCTTATCCCGATTCAATGATGTGAACGTGAACGGATTCGTCTTATCCTTCCATCCCGGCAGATTGATGGTACAATCCGTGGCCTGCCCAGGGATGAACCTGAAGCGAGGCGGCTTTTCGACCACGAATCGTCGCACATTATGGGTGACGAACTCTTTCATCAAGATTTGAACGGTATATTCTATGGTCTCAACTCCTTATTAGGGATTACACCGAAGGGAATCTGGAGCGCCCACGCATTTCTTATTTCCACTCGTGGATCGTCACATTGAACTCCATCCACATAGGATCCAAGGCTTCAAACTCGGCGACCGCGATCAGGTCGTTCATCCAACCAAGTCTCTCTGACATTGTCATGAATCCCCAGAGGCTTACCGCAGATGGTTTTCCGCCCATTGTCATCTTCATGAGGCCGAATCCTTT
>Ga0335070_10009513_pt1 | contig 11383 bp, 9 predicted proteins | sample Lox_Sample_13_FD_206722 | JGI IMG/M metagenome (GOLD analysis project Ga0335070, IMG submission 206722) | Soil microbial communities from Loxahatchee National Wildlife Refuge, Florida, United States - Lox_Sample_1.3 | ecosystem: Environmental > Terrestrial > Soil > Wetlands | place: USA: Florida... | reverse complement strand
CAGAAGAACCTGCTGGTGGTGCTCAACGACAACGAGATGTCGATCGCGCCCAACGTCGGCGCGCTCTCGTCGTTCCTCTCGCGCAAGATGTCGGCGCCGCTGGTGCGCCGGCTCAAGAGCATCGCCAAGGAGGTGCTGGCGACGCTTCCCGGCGACATGCTGCGCTGGGCGCACCGGGCCGAGGAGTCGTTCAAGGCCTTCATCACGCCGAGCCTGCTCTTCGAGGCGTTCGGCTTCCGCTACCTCGGCCCGATCCAGGGCAATCGGATCGACGACGTGCTCGAGACCTTCTCGAACGCGCGTCGCATGCTCGAGGGCGGCGAGGGCCCCATCCTGATCCACGCGCTCACCGCCAAGGGCTACGGCTATGCGCCGGCCGAGGCGGACCCGTTCAAGTACCACGGGGTCACGCCCTTCGAGGTGTCGTCGGGCGAGATGCGCAAGAGCGCGGGCGGCCCGCCCTCCTACACCCGCGTCTTCGCCGACACGCTGATCCGGCTCGCCGACGAGGACGATCGCATCGTGGGCATCACCGCGGCGATGCCGGACGGCACCGGGCTCGACCGCTTCCAGGGAGCCCACCCCGGCCGCTTCTACGACGTCGGCATCGCCGAGCAGCACGCCGTCACCTTCGCCGCCGGCCTCGCCTGCGAGGGGATGAAGCCGGTGGCAGCGATCTACTCGACCTTCCTGCAGCGCGCCTTCGACCAGGTCGTGCACGACGTCTGCGTCCAGAACCTCGACGTCACCTTCGCGCTCGACCGCGCGGGGGTGGTCGGTGCGGACGGCGCGACGCATCAGGGCTTCTACGACGTCGCGTACCTGCGCGCGCTGCCGAACATGCTGCTGATGGCGCCCAAGGACGAGAACGAGCTCCGCCACATGCTACGCACCGCGATCGAGCACCCGGGGCCCGCGGCGATCCGCTACCCGCGCGGCAACGGCTTCGGCGTGCCGCTCGATCCCGAGATCAAGACGATCCCGATCGGCGAGTCCGAGCTCCTGCGCGACGGCGACGACCTGCTCGTCGTGGCGCTCGGGACGCTCGCGCACCCGGCGCTCGAGGCGGCCGCCGAGCTCGCCTCGGAGGGCATCTCGGCCGCGGTGCTGAACGCGCGCTTCGTGAAGCCGCTCGACGTGCGGCGGGTCGCTGCGCTCGCGGCGCGCTGCGGCGCCGTGCTCACCGTCGAGGAGGCGGCGGGCAGCGGCGGCTTCGGCGGCGCCGTGCTCGAGGCGCTCGCGGAGGCGGGCCTCGCCATCCCGACCCGCTGCCTCGCGATCCCGGACCGCGTGGTGGAGCACGCCGATCCGGCGGCGATCCGCGCCGAGCTCGGCCTCGACGCCGCCGGCGTGGCGCGCGCGGCCCGCGAGCTGCTCCGCCGCGTTTGAAGGGTGTGCGTCTCGACGAGCGCGTCGTCGCCGACGGGCTCGCGGCGTCGCGGGCCCAGGCGCAGGCGCTGATCCTCGCCGGCGAGGTCCTGGTCGACGAGATCTGTGTCGACAAGCCGGGGACGCGCGTGCGGGCCGAGGCGCACCTGCGGCTGCGCGGTCCGGCGCGGCGCTTCGCCTCGCGCGGCGGAGAGAAGCTGGCCGGTGCGCTCGACGACCTCGGCATCGACCCGGGCGGCCTCGCGTGTCTCGACGTCGGCGCGTCCACGGGCGGCTTCACCGACTGTCTGCTGCAGCGCGGCGCGCGCTCGGTCGTCGCGGTCGACGTCGGCTACGGACAGCTCGACGCTCGGCTCCGCGGCGACCCGCGCGTCCTGGTGCGAGAGCGCACCAACGCGCGCTGGCTCGCGGCCGACGCCGTGCCGGGACCGATCGACCTCGTCACCGTCGACGTGTCGTTCATCTCGGTGCGGCTGATCCTGCCGCGGCTGGCCGAGGTGGCGGCGGGCGCGGACTGGCTGATCCTGGTGAAGCCGCAGTTCGAGGTCGGGCGTGGTCAAGTGGGGAAGGGCGGGGTGGTGCGCGACGACGCAGCGCGCGCGGGAGCCGTCGCGGCGGTGCGCGAGGCGGCCGAGGCGCTCGGCTGGCGGGCCCGTGGGGAGGCCGAGAGCCGGCTCGCGGGTCCGAAGGGCAATCGCGAGGTCTTCCTCTGGCTCCGCAGGCCTTCGAGTTGACTCGCGAGAGGATGGCTTTATCCTTGCGCCACTTGGAGTTACAGCCGCAGGTCCGGACTGCCGCTGGATGCGGCGACGAGCGCGCCCCGAGAGCAGGAGAGAGTTCCACCCGATGGCAATCGTAGAGATCACCCAGGCCGCCACCGAGCGCGTGCGCGCGCTCCTCGACCGCGACGGGAAGCTCGACACCCACGCCCTCCGCCTCAAGGTGGTCGGGGGCGGCTGCTCGGGCCTCCAGTACCAGCTCGGCTTCGACGACCGCGTGGGCGAGAGCGACAACGAGATCCGGTCGGGCGAGGTCCGCCTCGTCGTCGACGACAAGAGCGCCGCGTACCTCGCGGGCACCGTCCTCGACTACGTCGACACGCTGCAGGAGTCCGGCTTCAAGATCAGCAACCCCAACGCCAAGACCACCTGCGGCTGCGGCCAGTCCTTCGGCGCCTGATCGCGGAGGGCCGATGGCCCCCCGAGCCCCCATCTACCTCGACCACCACGCCACCACGCCGACCGACCCGCGCGTGGTCGAGGCGATGCTGCCCTACTTCTCGCGCGAATTCGGGAACGCTGCGAGCCACACCCACGCCTTCGGATGGCGCGCGGAGGCCGCGGTCGAGCTCGCGCGCGAGAGCCTGGCGCGCGGCATCGGCGCGCGCGATCCGCGCGAGATCGTCTTCACGAGCGGCGCCACCGAGAGCAACAACCTCGCGCTGCGCGGTGCCGCCGAGGCGGAGCGCGGCGGGCGCAACCACCTCGTCACCGTCGCCACCGAGCACTCCTCGGTGCTCGACCCGTGCCGCGCGCTCGCGCGCCGCGGCTTCGAGCTGACGGAGCTTCCGGTCGACGGCGCCGGACGCGTCGATCCCGACGCCGTCGCGCGTGCGATCGGCGAGCGGACGCTCGCCGTCTCGGTGATGTGGGCCAACAACGAGATCGGCGTGATCCAGCCGATCGAGGCGATCGCCCGCGTCTGCCGCGAGCGCGGCGTGCTCTTCCACTGTGACGCCGCGCAGGCCGTCGCGAAGATCCCGGTGGATGCCGCCGCGAGCGTCGTCGATCTGCTCTCGTTCACGGCGCACAAGCTCTACGGACCCAAGGGCGTCGGCGCGCTCTACGTGCGCGCCGGCCGGCCGCGCGTGCGCCTCGAGCCGCTCCTTCACGGCGGCGGCCACGAGGGCGGCCTGCGCTCGGGGACGCTCCCGGTGCCGCTGATCGTGGGCTTCGCCCGCGCGCTCGAGCTCGCGCTCGCCGAGCGCGAGGAGGAGGCCCTGCGCCTCGCGGGCCTGCGCGATCACCTGCTCGATCGGCTGCGTGCGGCGCTGCCTGACGTCTTCGTGAACGGCGATCGCGAGCAGCGCCTCCCGGGCAACCTGAACGTCGGCTTCGAGGGGATCTCGGCGGATGCGCTGATGGCCGGCCTTCCGGATCTGGCGCTCTCGGCGGGCTCGGCCTGCAGCTCGGCGCGGCCCGAGCCGAGCCATGTGCTCAAGGCGCTCGGGCTATCCGACGATGCGGTCAAGGCATCGATTCGCATCGGGCTGGGGCGGAACAACACGCTCTCGGAGGTCGACGCCGCGGCGGACCGGATCATCGCCGAGGTGAAGGCGCTGCGAGCGAGCCGCACCGTGCAGCCTGCGGGGTCCGGAGGCCGCAGCCCGCGAATCGACCCGAGCGCGGCCCGCCGCTAACCTCGTTTCGGATCGGAGATGGAGACGGACGGCGTCGTGGACGAGCAGCGCGCGACCAACATCACCTGGCACTCGCAGAACGTGACGCGCGAGGATCGCGAGCGGCTGCTCGGCCAGAAGGGCGTCACGGTGTGGCTGACGGGCCTCTCGGGGTCGGGGAAATCCACCCTCGCCGTGGCGGCCGAGCAGGCGTTGGTCACGGCGGGTCGCCTCGCCTACGTCCTCGACGGCGACAACATCCGCCACGGCCTGAACAAGAACCTCGGCTTCTCGCCCGCCGACCGGACCGAGAACATCCGCCGGATCGGCGAGGTGGCGAAGCTCTTCAACGACGCGGGTCTGATCGTCTTCACCTCGTTCATCTCGCCCTACCGCGCGGACCGCGACCTCGTGCGGAAGATCCACGATCCGGGCCGCTTCCTCGAGGTCCACGTGGCCGCCTCGCTCGAGACCTGCGAGGGCCGAGACGTCAAGGGGCTCTACCAGAAGGCGCGCCGGGGCGAGATTCCCGAGTTCACCGGGATCTCCGCGCCCTACGAGCCGCCGGAGCGGCCCGAGCTCGTCCTCGACACCAACCGCCAGTCGGTGAAGGAGAGCGTCGATCGGCTGCTCGGCCATCTCGAGAAGAAGGGCTACCTCGCGCCGTGACGTCGATCCGCTCCTCCAGGTCCCGACAGCTCGTCGCCGCCCTCCTGCTCGGCGCCGCCGTGCCGCTCGCCGTCGCCTGCGCCAGCTTGCGCGGGCCGCGCGCCGAGCCGGCCGAGGAGTCGGCGGAGCGGCCGGGCGCACCGCCCGAGTACGACTACCTCGTCGGCCGCCAGCTCGAGCTCGACGGGCGCCTCGACGACGCGCTCGCCGCCTACCAGCGGGCGCTCGCCAAGGACCCCGACTCGGCGCTCCTGAACCGTACCGTCGCCGAGCTCCTCGCGCGCCAGGGACGAGCCGACGAGGCGCTGGAGCTCGCGGAGCGCGCGCACCAGCTCGAGCCGGACAACCCGGACCTGCGGCTCTTCCTCGGGACGCTGTACCGGCTGCGCAAGGACATCCCCTCCGCGGAAAAGGTGCTGCGCGGCCCGGACGGGAAGCCCCTCGACTCGGACTCGGCGCTGCTGCTCTACGGGCTCTACTCGGATGCCGACCAGCTCGACCGCGCGCTCGAGATCGCGAAGTGGATGGTGCGCTCGGACCCGACGAACCTGCGCTCCTACTTCGCGCTGTCGCGCGCCTACGAGCGCCTCGAGCGCCCCAAGGACGCCGAGCGCGCGCTGCGGACGGCGCTGGCGCAGAATCCCGAGAGCCTCGCGGTCTACTCCGCGCTCGCGCGCGAGCGGCGGACGCGCGGGGACCGCGAGGGCGAGATCGCCATCTACCGCGAGGTGCTCGCGTTCCAGCCGCACCACCACCCGACGCTGGCGGCGCTGGCCGACGCGCAGATCGGGCTCGAGCGCTGGGACGACGCCCGCAAGACGCTCGAGGAGATCGAGCGCTTCTACCCCGACGACCTGCGCGCCGTCGTGCGGCTCGGCTACCTCGATCTCGAGCAGAAGCACTACGACGCCGCGGCCGAGCGCTTCGAGCGCGCGCTCGCCGCGAATCCCGAGCAGTACGAGGTGGCGTACCTGCTCGGGCTGGTGAAGCGCCGCGCCGGCGATCTCGACGGCGCGATGGAGATGTTCAAGCGCGTGCCGCCCGAGCACGAGCGCTACCTCGACGCGCGGCTCCAGATCGCCGGGATCTACGAGCGGCGGCGCGACTACGCCCAGGCGCTCGACGAGGCCAATGCGCTGCGCGCGCGCGCGCCGTCGCGGCAGCTCGACCTCTACGTCGCCAGCCTGCGCGCCAAGTCCGGCGACTTCGACGGCGCGGTGGCGTTCCTGCGCCAGCTCCTCGAGCAGTCCCCGGGCGACGAGGAGCTGCTCTACAACCTCGGCGTGCTGCACGGCGAGGCCGGGCACCCGCCCGAGGCGATGGCCTACATGCAGCAGGTCCTCGAGAAGAACCCGAACCATCCGGGCGCGCTCAACTACGTCGGCTACTCGCTGGCCGAGAGCGGAGCCGAGCTCGACCGCGCCGAGAAGATGATCAACAAGGCGCTCGAGCAGAAGCCGGACGACGGCTACATCACCGACAGCCTCGGCTGGGTCTACTACATGCGCGCGCGTCCGCTGGTGCAGGCCGGGCGCGTCGACGCCGGGCGCGCCATGGCGGAGCGCGCCATCCGGGAGCTGGAGAAGGCGGCCGAGCTGACGGGCGGCGACCCGGTGATCTCCGAGCACCTCGGCGACGCCTATCTGCTGCTTGACGACCGCCAGCGCGCGCTCTCGTTCTACGAGGAGGCGGTGAACCTCGAGCCGCGCGAGGGCGAGCAGCCCAAGCTCATGGAGAAGCTCGAGCGCCTGCGTCAGGAACTCGCGCCCCGGTGAGCAGGGCGCGTCGCGCGCTCCCCCTCCGCCTCGGCTGCCTCGTCACGCTCTGGGCGCTGGCCTGTGCCTCGGCGCCGCGCGAGCTTCCGCTCCCGGCGAGCGACCCGCGCGCCGCCGCACTGCTCGGCGGCCTCGCTCGCGACGCCGACGCGCGGCGGGCGCTGCGCGGCGTGGCGCAGCTCGCGCTCGACGGGCCGGCGGGCTCGGGCCGCGCGCGGCAGGTGCTGGTGCTGGAGCGCCCGGCCCGGCTGCGCGTCGAGGTGCTCGGCGTTCTCGACCAGACGCTGCTCGTGTTGACCACCGACGGCGAGCGCTACCGGCTGCTTCGCGTGCCCGAGCGCGCCCTCGACAGCGGTCCCGTGTATCCCGACCTGCTGCGCGACGTGGCGGGTCTCGCCGTGACGCCGCAGCAGGCCGTGGAGCTGCTGCTCGGCGTCCCGCTGCCGCCCGCCGGCGCCCGCATCGACGCCGCCTCGCAGCTCCCTGCCGGCGGCGTGCGGGTCGAGGTCGCCGGAGGTGATGCGCCGGGGCGCCAGCTCTTCGAGTTCGACGCCGACGGGCGCCTGCGCCGCTGGGCGCAGCTCGGACCCGACGGTGCGGTGCTGCGCGAGGCCCGCTTCGACGACTACCGCCCGCTCGCCGGCTCGCCCTTCGCGCACGAGATCGCCCTCGTCGACCGCGTGAGCGGCGCGCAGGTGCGGCTCTCCTTCGCCGCGGTGGAGCTGAACCCGGCGCTGCCGGCGGGCGTCTTCGATCTCCCGGTCGGAGGGTCGGGATGAGGCGCCTCGCGGCCCTGCTCCTGGTGGCGGTCGCCGCGGCGGCATGTGGCAACGACCCGTATCCCCACGCCGACGCCGCAGCGCGGATCCTGTACGTGCCGTTCCAGGAGCCGCCGAAGACGCTCGATCCGCAGGTCGCCTACTCGGTCTACGACCACGAGATCCTTTCCAACGTCTACGAGACTCCGCTCGAGTACCACTACCTGAAGCGGCCCTACGAGTTGATCCCGGGTCTCGCCCTCGCAGTTCCGGAGCCGCGCCCGCTGGGCGACGGCCGCGTCGTCTATCGCTTCGATCTCCGCCCGGGCGTTCGCTTCGCGGACGATCCGTCGTTCGCGCTCGACGGCGATGGCCCGACGGGGCGCGAGCTCATGGCCTCGGATCTCGCCTTCTCGCTGATGCGGATCGCGGATCCCAAGGTCGGGAGCCCCGTGATCGAGACCTTCGCGAAGATCGTCGGGCTGCGCGCCTTCGGCGAGCGGCTGGCGAAGCTCCGCGAGAGCGAGGCCGGCTTCGCGGCGCTCCGCATCGACGAGCAGTATGCGCGAGCCGGCCCGGTCGACGGGATCCGCATCCTCGACCCTCACGCGCTCGAGATCGTGCTCGCCGCGCCCTATCCGCAGATCCTCTACTGGTTCGCGATGCCCTTCACCTCGCCGGTGCCGTGGGAGGCGGCGGCCTGGTACGACGGGCGCGAGGGGCGCGACGCCTTCGGTGAGGTCGCCGTCGGCACCGGGCCGTTCCGGCTGGCGCGCTACGACAAGCGCAGCCGCATCGTGCTCGAGCGCAATCCGGAGTGGTACGGAGCGCGGCATCCCGAGTGGAAGGCGCCGGCGGCGACCTATCCGAGAGAGGGCGCGCCCGGGGACGCCGAGCGCGGGTTGCTCGAGGCCGCCGGCCGCCCGCTCCCGTTCCTCGACCGCGTCGAGCTGCGCCTGGAGAAGGAGCCGATCCCCGCCTTCACCAAGTTCCTGCAGGGCTACTACGACCGCTCGCGCATCCCCAAGGAGAGCTTCGACCAGACCGTGCGCGAGGGCGGCCTCTCGCCCTCGATGGAGTCTCTCGGCATGCGCCTCGAGCGCAGCGTGGAGCCGGCCGTCTACTACCTCGGCTTCAACATGATCGACCCGGTGGTAGGCCGGCCCGCGGCCGAGCGCGGCCGCAAGCTGCGCCAGGCGATGAGCCTCGCCATCGACACCGACGAGTTCCTGCGCGTGTTCCTGAACGGGCGCGGCATCCCGGCGCAGTCACCGATCCCGCCCGGGATCTTCGGCTACGAGGACGCCTACCGGAATCCGTACCGCGCGCCGGACCTCGAGCGCGCGCGCCACCTGCTCGCCGAGGCGGGCTATCCCGGCGGCATCGATCCGGCGACCGGCGCTCCGCTGCGCCTCACCTTCGACACGGGCGACACCTCGGTGCAGGGCCGCCTCCGCTACCAGTTCTTCATCGACGCCTGGCAGCGCCTCGGGCTCGACGTCGAGCTCGCGGCCACCACCTACAACCAGTTCCAGTCGAAGGTGCGCAACGGGGCCTACCAGATCTTCTTCTGGGGCTGGGTGGCCGACTACCCCGATCCCGAGAACTTCCTGTTCCTGCTGGCCACCGAGATGAGCCAGACGCACAGCGGTGGGCCCAACACCGCGAACTTCGCCGATCCGGAGTACGACGCGCTGTTCCGTTCGATGAAGGACCGCGAGAACGGCGCGGAGCGCCTCGAATCGATCCGCGCCATGCGTGCGATCCTCGAGCGCGAGCGCCCGTGGATCGAGCTGTTCCACCCCGAGGACTACGCGCTGGTGCACGGCTGGATGCACGGCATGAAGCCGAGCGGGCTCGCCGTACCGGTGTGGAAGTACCAGGACGTCGATCCCGCCCTGCGCGCGGCCGAGCGGAGCGCGTGGAACCGGCCCGTGCGCTGGCCTGCCTACGCGCTCGCGGGAGCGCTCGTCGCCTTCCTGCTGCCTGGCCTCCAGAGCTGGCGGCGGGAGCGGCAGTAGTGGGCCGCTGGCTGCTGCGCCGGACCGCCTGGGGCGCGGCCACCGTGCTCGGCGTGCTGCTCTTCCTCTTCCTGCTCTTTTTCGTCTACGCCAAGCCGCAGGACGTGGCGCGCCGCGCGCTCGGCGAGAAGGCCTCGCCCGAGGTCATCGCGCAGTGGCTGGCGAACCACGGCTACGACAAGCCCGCGTTCTGGAATCCGTCGCGCCCGCTCGACACGATGCTCGCCGAGCACTACCGGCGCATGCTGTCCTTCGACTTCGGCCGGAGCGACGCCGACGACGTGCCGATCGCGAAGCGCCTGCGGCGCGGTGTCGGCCCCAGCCTCTCGCTCACGGTGCCGCTCTTCCTGCTCGGGCTCCCGCTGGCGCTCGCGCTGGCGCTCGGCGCCGCCTTCTTCCGCGACACCTACATCGACCGGGTCGGCGTGGTCGCCTGCGTGCTGGCGATGAGCGTCTCGATGCTGATCTACATCCTGGCCGGCCAGTACCTGATCGGGAGGCTGCTGCGCTGGTTTCCGATCTCGGGCTTCGACCCCGACCCGGCGGTGATCGCGCGCTTCGTCGCGCTGCCCGTTCTCGTGGGGCTGCTCGGGAGCATCGGGTCCGAGGTGCGCTTCTACCGCGCCGTCTTCGTCGAGGAGACCGGACGCGACTACGTGCGCACGGCGCGCGCCAAGGGTGCCGGCGACGGGCGCGTGATGGCGCGCCACGTGCTCCCGAACGCAGCGATCCCGATCCTCACCAACGCGGTGATGGAGATCCCGTTCCTGTTCACCGGCGCCATCCTGCTCGAGTCCTTCTTCGGCATCCCCGGCCTCGGCTCGATCACGGTCGACGCCATCAATGCGAACGACTTCGCGACGCTGCGCGTGATGGTGTACCTGGGCGCGCTCCTCTTCGTGGCCGGCCAGATCGCGACGGACGTCGCCTACACGATCGCGGACCCCCGCGTGCGGCTCGAGTAGCGGCGTGGAGGCGCACGCGGTGGAGAACGCGGTGGTCGCGGCGTTGGTCGCAGGTGTGGCGGCCCTCGGCTTCGCGGCGCGCCGCAGCCGGCTCTGGCGCGAGGGCCTACGCGAGGTTGCCCGCCGCCGGCCGCTGGCGCTCGCGGTGATCGCCTTCTTCTTCGCGACGGCGCTGCTCGCGTCGATCTCGTGGCGGGACGCCGCGTCCGACGCGCCGGGCCTCGCCGCGCCGCGCAGCGCGCTCGATCGCCTGTTCCCCGCCGACTTCCGCGAGCGCAGCTACTCGGCACCGCTCGCGGGCGTCGAGTTCTACGGCGCGGCGCCGCTGCGGCATCCGGGAGGCCACCTGCTCGGCACCGACATCCTCGGCCGCGACGTGCTGCGGCTCGCGCTCCGGGGCGCACGCGTCGCGCTCCTGATCGGCGGGCTCACCAGCGCGATCGCCATCCCGCTCGCGCTCCTGTTCGGCGTCTCGGCCGGCTACTTCGGCGGGCGGGTCGACACGGCCGTGTTCTTCGTCATCTCGACGCTCGCGTCGATGCCATCGATCCTGCTGCTCATCGCGCTCGTGACCGCGATCGGGCGCGGCACCCTGCAGGTGTGCTTCGCGCTGGCGGTGACGAGCTGGGTGCACTTCGCGCGGCTGGCCCGCGGCGAGACGCTCAAGATCCGCGAGCTCGACTACGTCCAGGCGGCGCGGGCGCTCGGCGTCTCGGAGCTGCGCATCATCCTGCGCCACGTCGTGCCGAACCTCGGGCATCTCGTCGTCATCACCTTCGTCCTCACCTTCTCGCAGCTCGTGCTCTCGGAGGCGCTCCTGTCCTGGCTCGGCCTCGGCATCGACGGGAGCTGGGGACAGATGATCGACCAGGCGCGCGACGAGCTGTCGCGCGACCCGATCATCGCCTGGAACCTGGCAGCCGCCTCGACCGCGCTCTTCGCGCTCATCCTCGCCGTGAACCGGGTCGGAGACGCGGTGCGGGACGTGCTCGACCCGCGCACGCTGCGGGAGCGCCTTTGAGCTCCGCGCCGGGCGGCGAGCCGCTGCTTGCCGTCGAGGATCTGGTCACGACGTTCCCCGCGCCGGGCGGGCGCATCGCGGTGGTCGACCGCGTCGACCTCCAGGTGGGCCGCGGCGAGGTGCTGGCGCTGGTCGGCGAGTCCGGCTGCGGGAAGTCGATGACGGCGCTCTCGCTGCTGCGCCTCGTGCCGCGGCCGGGCCGCGTCGAGCGCGGCCGCATCCGGCTCGGTGGCCGCGCGCTCGAGGGGCTTCCGGCGACGCAGTGGCGGCGCATCCGGGGCGCCGAGATGGCGATGATCTTCCAGGAGCCGATGACCAGCCTGAATCCGGTGCAGACGGCCGGCGCGCAGGTGGTCGAGGCCCTGCGCCTGCACCAGTCGGTGTCGC
>Ga0335070_10009512_pt1 | contig 11385 bp, 7 predicted proteins | sample Lox_Sample_13_FD_206722 | JGI IMG/M metagenome (GOLD analysis project Ga0335070, IMG submission 206722) | Soil microbial communities from Loxahatchee National Wildlife Refuge, Florida, United States - Lox_Sample_1.3 | ecosystem: Environmental > Terrestrial > Soil > Wetlands | place: USA: Florida... | reverse complement strand
TTTCACCAGTGCCACACGCTCCTTCTCTACGGGACGCATGAACCACTTTTCGAGAGTCCGGTTCAGCACGTAGTAATTGAACAGGACCATGACCAGAACGGGCATGAAGCTCAGCGCGAGAGCGCCGAGCACCAGCTTGGTCTTGATGCGGGAGCCTTCGCGGTTGCTGCGCCGCTCGATGTACAGCTTCACGCCAATCCGCACCAGCATGAAGCCGAGCGTCACCATCAACAGAAAGATCAGCGTGGAAATGGCCCAAAAGATAAACGTCTGTCCGGGATCACTGGGTGCATAGCCGCCGAAGTCGAAGGAGCCCTGCCAGATGACCAGCGTCGCTGAGAGGATCAGCAGAAGCAGCCCCGAGCCGTAGAGAAAGCGTCTTTTCATGGCGTAGCGGCCTGTTCCCGATTATACAGGGGCTGGTGGACCGAGAGGACGGGGCTGGGGCCGGCGGAAGGCCGAACGATCATTAGAGAGGTGATCCGTTATGTTATTATGTATACATAATTATGGTGAGAACAACGGTAGTCTTACCGCCGCGCTTGAAGGAGGCCGCGCTGCAACAGGCGCGAGCCGCCGGCATTTCCTTCGGGGAATTCCTGCGCCGCGCGGTCCAGAGGGCTATTACAGAATCCGCACCGGGTCGCCGGGGCCGACGAGACTCGTTTCTGGATGACAAAGCAGTCTTTAAAGGTAAGGTTCCGGAAGATCTCTCCCGGCGCCACGACGCGTATCTGTACGGAGAACCTTGATGATCTTCGTGGATACAGGGGCATTCTTGGCTAAGTATTTAGGGAATGACGCCTACCACCAGCGCGCGATGGCCATCTGGAAGAGGGTCCGTGGCGAGCCGCTAATCACCAGCAACCACGTTGTGGATGAGACTCTGACTTTACTCGCCAGGCGGGCCGGAAACCGCTTCGCTGCCGATCGGGCGGACAACCTCTACTCTTCTGAGGTGATCGAAATGCTCTACAGCACAAGGGAGGACGAATCCGAAGCGGTCCGATTGCTGCGCAAGTACGCCGACCAGCAGGTCAGCTTCACGGACTGCGTTTCTTTCGTACTTATGAGAAGTCGGAAAATTTCCACGGCCTTCACGTTCGACCACCATTTCCAGCAGGCCGGTTTTCGCACCGTTGGAGCCGCCGACTAGACCCGCTTCACTCCGCCCAGGTCATCCAGGCCATTTCATACGGCAGGACTGCGTCTTCGTGGTAGGGAACCACGCGCACAGAAAAGCCGCAGGAGCCGCTCTCGCGGCACTCAAGCACACCCTCGTAAACGTGGTCCGCGCCGGAACCGCTTCGCAGCTCCATGTCGGTGGCTGTGCCGGAAAGAATTCCACCTTCAGGATTCACGCGTCCGCTGTAAAGCTGCACGCGAACATCCGAAGGCAGGACTTCGCCCAAGAAGACGCGCGCGGTAACTTTCAATTTAGCGCCCACCGCGACTTCTGCGGGCCGCTCAGCCTCCACCTGAACAATCTTCACCTGCGAGCCATGCGCGTGCAGCCGTTTGCGCCAAGCCACCAGCGGGCGGATGCGGGCTGCCGAATCAGCGACCAGACGCACATAGCGCCGGCTCGCGGGAAGGTAAAACCGCTCGGTATATTCCGTGACCATGCGGTTTGTGCTGAATGCCGGCGAAAGCGTTTTCATGGAATTTTTCATCTTCGCGACCCAGCCATGAGGGATTCCCGCCAAGTCCCGCTCATAAAACAGAGGCACGACGTCACTCTCCAGCAAGTGATAGAGAGCTTCCGATTCGACCTGATCCTGATAATCCTCGTTGGCGTAGTCCTCGCCGCTGCCGATGGCCCAGCCGGTTTGACGGTCGTAGCCCTCTGCCCACCACCCGTCCAAAACGGAAAGATTCAGCCCGCCGTTGGCCAGCACTTTCATGCCACTGGTACCGCTGGCCTCGTTCGGGCGGCGCGGCGTGTTGAGCCAGACATCCACGCCTTGTACCAGGTAGCGCGCTACCGAGATGTCGTAATCCTCCAGGAAGACCACGCTCCGCCGCAACTCCGGCTTGCGGGCGAAATGAATGATCTTCCGGATGAGCTCCTTGCCGTCGTTGTCGTGCGGGTGTGCTTTGCCGGCAAACAGAACCTGCACGGGCCGTTTGGCATCCGTCAGGATTCGCTGCAGCCGGACGGCGTCGCGCAGCAGCAGGGCCGCCCGCTTGTAGGTGGCAAACCGCCTGGCAAACCCGATGGTCAGATTATCCGGGCTGAGCACCTCCTCGGCGATCTTGACGTCCGCATTTGAACTGCCGCGCTGCTCAAGCTGCCGCGCCAGCAGCGTGCGGGCGTAGTGGATCAAGCGTTCCCTGCGGATTTCGTGCACGCGCCACAACTCCTGATCTGGAATGCGATCAATCCGATGCCAGGCCGCGCTATCAGCAGGCTCCTCGGCCCAGCGGGGTCCTAAGTAGCGCGACAGAAGAGCGCTCATTTCCATCGACACCCATGACCGCATGTGGACACCGTTGGTCACGTGGCCGATGGGAACCTCGTGTAACGGGTAACCGGACCACATCTCATGCGTCATTTTGCGGGTCACTACGCCGTGCAGCCGGCTGACGCTGTTAGCATAGGAGCTGTGGCGAGACGCGAGTTGCGCCATGTTGAACGGGCCATCGTGGTCGGAAGGACCTTGCCTGCCGTAGGCCAGCAGCCGATCGAAATTGAGGCCGAGCCGCCCCGAATAATCCCGGAAATACTTTTCCATTAGCCACGGATCGAACCGGTCGAATCCCGCGGGGACCGGAGTGTGCGTAGTAAAAACATTGCCAGCGGCCGCTGCCTGCCTCGCCTCGTGGTACGACAGTCCCATCGGTTCCATGAGCATCCGGGCCCGCTCCAGCCCCATGAATGCCGAGTGCCCTTCATTCATGTGACAAACAGTCGGCCGGATGCCAACGGCCTGCAAGGCTCTCATCCCGCCGATTCCCAGGACGATTTCCTGCTGAATTCGCAGTTCCCGGTCGCCACCGTAAAGTGCACCGGTGATTTTTCGGTCCTCTTGCGTGTTCTGGGTCACGTTGGTATCCAGAAGGTAAAGCGGGATTCGGCCCACCCGCACTTTCCAAATCGCGGCACAAACCCGCCTTCCCGGAAAATCGATGTCGACGGTCAGCGCTTTCCCTTGCGCGTCCGCCGCGGACTCAATGGGAAGGGTATGGAAATCGTTAATCGGATACTGCTCCTGTTGCCAACCGTCGGCGTTCAAATATTGATGGAAATAGCCGCCCTGATACAACAAACCCACTCCGACGAGCGGCAGACCGAGGTCGCTGGCCGACTTCAGATGATCTCCGGCCAGGAGTCCCAGCCCGCCTGCATAGTTGGGGATACACTCGGTGAGCCCGAACTCCGCGGAGAAATAGGCGATCACAAGGTCGGTAGCTTCCGGATGCGCCCGCAGGAACCACCCCGTGCCCGCCAGGTATTCCACCAGGTTCGCCCAAACCCGGTCCATCTGCGCGAGGAAGGTTTCATCGGATTCCAGTTCGGTCAGCCGTTTCTGGTCGATCTGGCCGAGCATCAGCCGGGGATTGTGGCCGGTCTCTTCCCAGAGGTCGCCGTCGAGGCGGCGGAATAATTCGATCGTCGGATGGTCCCAGGACCATCGCAGGTTCAGAGAAAGTTCGTTCAGGCATTGCAGGCGCGGCGGCAGGCAAGGCGAGACATGATAGCTATACACTCGGGGCATCGAGGGTATTAGATCACTTTTGAGTCTGGAGGAGAATGGCACGCAGGGTTACGCAAGCGGCAGCGGCGATCGCGGCTAAGGTGCGGCCGTCATTTTTCGGCGGCTGGCACAAAGTCCGGCGCGAATCGGCGGATCTCTTCCATCAGTTCTGCCACACGAATGGGTTTGCCGATATACCCGTCCATTCCGGCTTCCAAGAAGCGTTCCCGGTCGCCCGTCATCGCGTGAGCGGTCATGGCGATGACAGGCGTGTGAGTCCCGTGTGCCTGGTCCTTGATGCGGATGGATCGCGTGGCTTCGAGGCCGTCCATTTCGGGCATCTGCACATCCATCAACACCAGGTCAAACCCGTTTGGACCGCTGTTGTTCAAGGCTTCAATCGCTTCCCTGCCGTTGCCTGCAATAACCACGGTGTGACCCAGTTTGCGCAGGATTCCGTCCGCCACTTTCTGGTTGACGATGTTGTCCTCGGCCAGCAGGATGCGCAGTCTCGGCCCGGTCGCAGTCCGGACAGGCCCCGGGCTGGCTGGCTTGCCCGCCGGAACTTGCGGATTCAGCGCCGTGAGGATCGCATCGAACAGGTCCGATTGTTCGACTGGCTTGACCACGTGAGCCGCCGACCCTAGCGCGGCGCAGCGGGCCAGGTCGCGGGCATGCTGGTCCGACGCCAGCAGCATTATGGTGGCTCCGCCGGTGGGCAGGCGGTCCCGGACCTGTCGCGCGAGCCAGAACTCATTCTCCTCCGCCATTCGTCCATCCAACAGAACCAGCCGGAAGGGCCGGCCGGCCGCTACGGCTTGCTCCATCGCCACGAGAGCGGATGACGCTCCACTCGCCACGGCCGGGGCCATGTGCCAGTTCGTCAGCATCTGCTCAAGAACACGGCACGTCGTAGCATTGTCGTCGACCACCAATACGCGAAGATCCTCGGGTAACTCTGGGTCCATTTGCAGGGTCTGAAGCGTCCGTCCCGGCTGAAAAACGGCGGTGAAGTGAAATGTACTGCCGGCGCCCGATTGGCTCTCTATCCAGATATTCCCCTCCATGAGTTGCACCAGACGCGTGGAGATGGTCAGTCCCAGCCCGGTGCCGCCGAATTGGCGCGTGGTCGAGTGGTCGGCCTGGGTGAACGCTTCGAAGATCTTTTTCTGCTTCTCGATTGGAATACCCGGGCCGGTATCCCGCACGCTGAAGTGCAAACGGACATCCTCATTGCTCCGCCACTCCAGCGCCACGCTCACCAGCACTTCGCCAGACGGGGTGAACTTCACCGCATTGCCGACCAGGTTGACGACGATCTGCTTGAGGCGGCTGGGATCGCCGACGAGGTGATCGGGCACGTCTGCGGGCACGTGGCAATTCAGTTCCAGGCCTTTCTTGTGCGCGGGGATGGCAAGAATCCGAAGCGCCTCGCCCAGTGTCGCGCGTAACTTGAATTCAAAGTGCTCGAGGTCCAGCTTTCCGGCTTCGATTTTGGAGAAATCCAGGATGTCATTGATCACCTGGAGGAGCCCTTGCGCCGAGCTTTTTACGACGCTGAGATACTCTCTTTGTTCCGGTCCGAGGGTGGTATCGAGCGCCAGTTCGGTCATGCCCAGGATGCCGTTCATCGGCGTGCGAATCTCATGGCTCATGTTGGCCAGGAATGCGCTCTTGGCGCGGCTCGCGGTCTCCGCGGCTTCTTTGGCTTTTTGAAACCCCGCCTCGCTAAGCTGCAGGCGGCGCTGCGTGACTAGCAGTCGCCCGCTGAAGCATACAAAAGAAACCAGGCCAATCGCCGTGGCCAGCACGGGGTGTGTGGCTGCATTCCGCGCCGACATCAACAGGATGAGCAGAGGATACAGCAGCGGAAATAGCTGCTGGACCACAATATTGTGGGCGCGCGCCGCGCCGCCGGCGGCTGCGTTGGATGATTCGGCTTTGTTCCAGGTCGCCGCAATCAATAAAGGAATTGCGAGCAGGAGGCTCCAGACGATGTCGTACCACCGGCCCGCGCGCAGACTTCGTCCTGGGTAATTGGAGTATGCGTCCGCCAGGCTGGCCAGCAGAAGGAACAACAGCATCCGTCCGAACAGCGCGCGCACAACACGCGACTTGGTTAGGACAGCTCGCAAGAAGAACGCTCCAGTCAGCACGACGTCATAGACCATGGAACGCTTCCATGCCGCGTAAGCCGGATCGGTTCCGGGATGCGGTTGAGAAAAGTAAAGGTACACGGAGCCCCAAAACAGGATCGCTTGAATGAAATCGAGGATGTGCAGCCGGTCAAAACGATTCGGTTCATGATCCGGGTCCAGGAACAGAACCATTCCGAAAGGCACCGTCGAGGCGACAAAAAGCAGGTCATTGAAGCCGCTCAGCGCTTCGTCGGGATGAAACTCATTGTAGGTTCCCAAGCTCTGGCCGACACACCACACCACAAAGGTAAAGGTCATGAGCCGCCAGAAATACCGGCCCAGACTGCCGGAGCGTCGAGAGGCCTCGAGGCAAGCCGGGACGCACAGGACTCCGAGCGCCAGTTGCAGGAGATTGGATAGGAGGGGCCCGGCCGCCCCAGTTCCCAGGCTGGCCAGCACCGCGGCATGTGCCACCAGCAAAGCGGACCCCGTCCAGAGCCAGGGCTTCGCCGAATACGGCCTCAGAGCCGCGTCGCCACGAACGTGTTCCAATCCTGAACCGGCCGCCATTTCCTCGGCCCACGGTGTCGGCCACTCGTTCCGCAGTGGCGCACACGCCCGCGCCGAATTCCTCCGGACATCTATCGGCAGGAATTATCCAGAGCAGCAGATCCGTCCCATAGATTGTTTAGAATCTGCCGATTGGGGGGCGAGCCTCGGTGATATACTGGCGCGACAATTCACGGAGGTGGTCCCATGGCGTCCATCTCGGTAGCTTGTTATAGGCCGCGGCCCGGCTGCGAGGAGACTCTGTTTTCGCACTTCGAGCCGGTTTGAGACGAGGTCCGTGCCGCGCGGCTACGCTATGTCGTCGCGGGTGAAGTCCCACTGCGTCATCCGCCGCTCCTTAGCGGAAAGGTTAATGAGGTGAGCGCAGGCCGCGGCGTGATGGCCGGCGGCGGCGTCTTCCCAATACGGTTTGCGAGTGCGCACCGACTCGAAGAAGTGGCCGAAGTGCGCGATGGTGGAATCCGGACCGTCGTCCTTGAAGGTCTCCGGCTCGGGCCGTTTGAAATTCTTGGCGGGCTCCACCTCGGTGGCAATCACTTTCGGATCGCGATAGTACGCGTCTTCAAGAGCTTTCGGCCAGCTCTCCACGATCCACCGGTTGTCGCTGACGACCGCCTCCGGATAGAAGCTGACGCCGCCGTAGCCCAGAACCAGCGTGCCTTCGGTGCCCAGGATCTGGAAACCCGCTTCCTGGCTGAACTCGTTATTGAAAGTGGAACTCAGCGAAACGGCAAAACCCTCGGGATATTCAAGAATGCCGTTGAGCGTGTCCGGGACGTCGCGCGATTCCTTCCAGCGGTACAACTCGCCCATGGCCATGGCACGCGCGGGCATTTTCGCGTCCATGAGGTAGTGGATGGTGGTGCAGAGGTGCACGAACAGGTCGGTGGCGATGCCGCCCGAGTAATCCGAATAGCAGCGCCAGCGGAAGAAGCGCTCGAGGTTGAAGGAACGCTTGGGCGCCGGGCCCAGAAACATCTCCCAGTTCACGGTTTTGGGCGAAGCATCCGGCGGAATGGGATAGAGCCACGCGCCCTCCGCGGTATTGCGGTTGTACGACGCGCGGATCAACGTAATCTTGCCGAGCCTGCCTGATTTGATCCATTCTTTGGCGGTCTGCTGGGTCTTGGAACTCATGCCCTGGCTGCCCACCTGCACGACGCGCCCGGTCTGCCGCGCCACCTCGATAATCTCGACTCCTTCAGCCGAGCGGTAGGTCATCGGCTTTTCCGAGTACACGTCCTTGCCTGCCCGCAGCGCCTCGAGGATGATCTGCTTGTGCCAGTGGTCGGGAGTCGCGACGACCACGGCGTCAATGGACTTGTCCGCCAGCAGGTCGTGGTGCGTGGCGTACGCCTTGGCGCGGCCATTGGTGCGATCAATGGCGCGCTCGACGCGGCCCGCGTAAGCGTCGACGACGCCCACAATTTCCGTATTGGGATTGGCCATCACGGCCTGCATCAACTCATGCGCACGCGCTCCGGCGCCGATGTGGCCCACGGTGATGCGCTCGGTAGGAGCGGCTTTGACGAATTGGCCGGCGGCAAACGCAGCGCCGGCTTCGAGAAAACTGCGGCGGTTGAGATTCATGGCTGGGTTCATTATACGATCGGGCGCTGGTTCCGATGGCCCGCGGGTCGACCGGAATGCTGTACCAGATTCCCAGATCGCCGTCCTTGGGAGCGTTCGAGCGGGTGGTTCTACGGCTTCCCGGCACAATCCATGTGGATCCGATGCGTCCACGCTACGGCGTCACACTGCAGTCAGCCGGCCTCCTCATGCCGGCTTGGTATGATCAATCCGATGCTCTCCAATCGATCAATGCCTCGCAGCATTGTGATTCCGGAACTGGCGTACCCGGACATCGGCGACGCTATTGATTGGTTGTGCAAAGCGTTCGGATTTACCCTCCGCATTCGAATCGCGGATCACCGCGCTCAACTGAATGTCGGCGACGGGGGCTCGGTTATCCTGATTGAACAGAGTAAGAATGTCTCATTGCGAACTGCAGTCATGGTGAGAGTCGAGGACGTCAACGCTCACTACGACCGTGCCAGGCGAAGCGGCGGAAGGACTCTTCGGGAACCCAGGGACTATCCTTACGGCGAACGACAGTACAACGTTGAGGACTTCGCCGGGCACCATTGGTGTTTCTCGCAATCCATTGCGGACGTCGATCCAAGAGAATGGGGCGGAACGCCCGGCGAACTGTAGCGTAGGGGTCGTCAGGCCGCCTTCCGGCCAGAAACCGGCAGTCGGCTGATGGAAAGAGACCCGGACTAATTCTCAACATTCCCCGTCTCCCTCCTGCACTCCCGAAACAACCTTCTCCCGCATCCGCCGCAAACGGCCCACCGCGTGAAATTCGTTCAGCCACCAGATGGCGGCGAAAAACAGAGTGTACACGGCGGGGTAAATGGCGTCGACCCAGGTGAGGGTGCCTTTTTCAGCCCGCGCTTTGAGCGTGCCCACGCTCAGGGTCAGCAACCCGACGTACATCGGCGCCAGGTACCAGAACTTCACGTTTCGCAACAGCCGGATCTGGTGATCGTATTTCCGCACTAGGGCGTGCTGGTAGCCGGCGAGGGTCTGGTCTGGATTCGGGTCGGGCGGCTCAGTGCCATGCCGCCACATGTAGTAAATGATCCAAAGCGAGCTGGCCACTAGAATGATACTGCCCGCTCGGTCGACTCCGTTATTCTGGCCCCAGGCGATGTAAGTGAAGGCCACTGCGACGACGGCGGCGGCGATGGTTTCCCGAATGTTGCGCCGCCTGATGATGCGATCGAACTTCTCCGTCTTCTTCAAAATGATTTTGCGCATTTCTTCTCCTTTCACGGCCGGATCTACCGGCTGAGTCTTCCAAAGTTGTTCCAGCTCATCCGGTTGGTTCATTGTTCTCGGCCTCCTTGCACCCGCTCGCTCAGTTTCTGCCGGATTCGCGTAAGGCGCGTCGCAACCGCCCCCGCCGAAACCCCGGTGACCTGTTCGATTTCCGCCGCGCTCAGGCCTTCCAGATGCAGCGTCACAATCTGGCGGTCGACGGCGGGTAACTCACGGATACCGTCCATGAGCGCGCGTTGCCTCTCGCCGAGCAGCAGCGCATCCTCCGCGTTCCGCTCGCCCGATGGCTGCTCGACGGAAGTCTCGAGACCCGGCTCGCGCGCACTCCGCGCCCGCACCTGGGATGAGCTGCGAATCGCGATATTGTGGGCGATTCGGTAAATCCAGGTGCGCTCCGACGAGTCGCCGCGAAAGCCCGGCAGCGATTTCCAGATGCCCGCGGCGATCTCCTGCAACAGGTCCTCACGGTCGGCGTGGTTCATCACGTATGCCGAAACCAGCCTGCGGAGCGCCGGCTGATAGGCCTCAAACAGTTCGCAGAATTTGCTGTTGTAGCTTTCGATTTGCGTTTCTGCTACGGCCGGTTCTGCGACCATCGTTCTCGGCTTCCAAACAGGTAGTCGCATCAGGCGGGCGTTTCTTACATGGGCGACGGCATGCGTCGCCCCTACAACGTGGCGTCCTCGAGCGCGGCGGCGACTCGCAAAATCAGGGCTTCGTCGAAGGGGCGGCCAATCATCTGTAATCCGACCGGCAAGCCCTGGCTATCCCGGCCGCAAGGAATTGAAAGCGCCGGCAATCCCAGGACGTTAATTCCGCGCACCAGGCGGGTCGCGGCCAGCCGCACGTCCTCCACAAACTCGCCCAGGCGCACGGTCTTATCGCCGATGCGCGGCGCAGCCATGGGGGTGGTGGGTGTGAACAGGCAATCGACTTGCGCCCACAATCCCGCGAACTCGCGCTGCATCATCCGCCGCAGCCGCTGCGCGTTGACATAATCCGTCGCCGGAAGCAGGCGCCCCTGATCAAACAACGCCAGAACGTCGGACCCGAACTGATCGCGGTTGCCGATATACTTCTCCATCAGCGCCGAGGCTTCCGCCAGCAGAATCACGCGGCCTATGGCGTTCAACGCTTCGATATCCGGCACGCGCACCGGGAGAATGCAGGCTCCGAGCGATTCCGCGGTTGCGGCCATGCGACGCACCGCGATATTCACATCCGGATCGAGCCGCTCGAAGTAGAAATTCTGGGGCAGGCCGATGCGCAGCCCGCGAATCGAGCAGCGGGGTTCCGGCAGATAGTCGGGCACAGGCTCCGGCGACGACGTGTCGTCCCGCGGATCGAAACCGGCAATCGCCTGAAGGGTGACGGCGGCATCGCGCACCGAGCGCGTGAGCGGTCCCATGTGGTCGAGCGAGAAATCCAGCGGCATCACGCCGTAGCGGCTCACGCGCCCGCTGGTGGGCTTCAGTCCCACCGTTCCGCAGAAGGACGCCGGGATGCGGATGGAGCCGCCGGTGTCGCTGCCCATGGCCATGAAAACCATTTCCGACGCCACCGCGGCGCCCGAGCCTCCGCTCGAGCCGCCCGGGATATGCTCCGGGTTGCAGGGATTGTGGATGGCGCCGAAGTGCGGATTGTTGGACGTGATCCCGTAGGCCAGCTCATGCATGCCAGCCTTGCCCACGAGGACCGCTCCGGCCGCCGCGAGCCTTTCCACCACGGCGGCATCGCGTTGAGGGATGTGGTGAAGAAAGATGACCGAGCCGCAGGTGGTGCGCACGCCGCACGTCTCGAAAACATCTTTGACGGCGATGGGAATGCCGTGCAGCGGCCCGCGGTCCACGCCGCGCGACAGCTCTTTATCGGCGGCCTTTGCCTGCTCGCGTGCAGCGTCCTCGATCACGGTCAGCATCGCGTTGAGCGTGGGATTGAGCTCGGCGATGCGTTGGAGTGAGAATTCCGTCAGCTCGGCCGAAGACACCGCGCGCCTGCGCAACGCCCGCGCCGCTTCGAGCAGGGTCACTGGTCATTCTCCGGAAGCACCCGGAAGGTGATGGCGGGCTCCACATCGTCGGGAATATTTTTCGTCAGCGGCCGGAAAGCCGATTCCAGCGCATCGAGCGAAGGGA
>Ga0335070_10009511_pt1 | contig 11385 bp, 16 predicted proteins | sample Lox_Sample_13_FD_206722 | JGI IMG/M metagenome (GOLD analysis project Ga0335070, IMG submission 206722) | Soil microbial communities from Loxahatchee National Wildlife Refuge, Florida, United States - Lox_Sample_1.3 | ecosystem: Environmental > Terrestrial > Soil > Wetlands | place: USA... | reverse complement strand
GCGTAGTCCTCCTCGTCGAGCAGCCGGCGCGCCTTCTGCACCGGCCCCGACAGCGCGGGCTCCTCGTGCAGCGCCGGCCCGACGTACGTCATGAGGTCGTGACCGGCGAGCCGGTTCATCCCCGGGATGCGGACCATGCCGCCGAGCGGGATCGCGCCGATGCCGTACTCGATCCCCTTCCGCTTCACCTTCACGACCGCCGGCGGGAACCCGATGTAGAAGCTCCGCGGCTTCACGCCGAGCGCGCGCGCCATCGCGAAGTGGCCGAGCTCGTGCACGAACACGAGGAAGACGAGCCCGACGACGACGACGAGCCACGTCATGCGACCGGCACTCCTTCCTCCGCGAGGCGGCGCGCCTCGCCGTCGGCGGCGACGAGGTCGTCGACGTCGCGCGCCGCGTCGGCGCCGATCCGCTCGAGCGCGTCGGCGACGAGCTCCGGGATGCCGAGGAACGGCAGCCGCCCGTCGAGGAACGCGGCGACCGCGACCTCGTTCGCGGCGTTGAAGACGCACGGGTGGACGCCGCCGCGAAGGCCGGCGTCGCGCGCAAGGGCCAGCATCGGGAACGTATCGACGTCCGGCGCCTCGAACTGGAGCGTCAGCGCGGTCAGATCGAGCGGCGGCAGCTCGGTCGCGGCGCGCTCGGGATAGGTCAGCGCGTACGAGATCGGGACGCGCATGTCCGGGTAGCCGAGGTGCGCGAGCGACGCGCCGTCGCGGAAGCGGACGAGCGAGTGCACGATCGACGTCGGCTGCAGCACGACCTCGATCCGGTCGTACGGGATCCCGAACAGGAAGTGCGCCTCCAGCACCTCGAGCCCCTTGTTCGCGAGCGTCGCGGAGTCCACCGTGATCTTGGGGCCCATGCGCCAGGTCGGATGTGCGAGCGCCTCCTCCGGCGTCACGTCCGCGAGCTCGTCGCGCGTCCGGCCGCGGAACGGGCCGCCGGATCCGGTCACGACGAGGCTGTCGACCTGGTCGGCGCCGCGGCCCTCGAGGCACTGGAAGAGCGCGGAGTGCTCGCTGTCGACCGGGAGGATCCGGCCGCCGCCGCGCGCGAGCGCCGCGAGCGCGAGCTCGCCGCCCGCGACGAGGCTCTCCTTGTTCGCGAGCGCGAGGTCGATCCCGCGCTCGAGCGTCCAGAGCGTCGCGTGGATCCCCGCGAAGCCGACGACCGCGTTCAGGACGACGTCCGGCTCCGCGCGCTCGAGCAGCTCCGTCAGGTCGCCGCCGACCTGCGTGAGCGGCGCGTCGACGCCGTCGAGGGGCGTCGACCCGGACGCCGCGGCGCACAGCTCGAGGCCGGGATGGGCCTCCACGATCTCGATCGCCTGGCGGCCGATCGAGCCGGTCGCGCCGAGCAGGGCGACTCGCTTCACGCGCAAAGTGTACGGACGGTTTCCGCCGTCAGCCGTATCCGAAGGCAAGAACGAGGTAATAAGCGGCGACCCCGGCGAAGAGCAGTGAATCGACCCGGTCGAGGACGCCCCCGTGCCCGCCGAGCAGCCGTCCGGTGTCCTTCACCTCGAGATCGCGCTTCAGCGCCGACTCGAAGAGGTCGCCGATCGCGGCCGCCAGCACGACGACGATCCCGAGCACGACCGCCTCCCAGATCGTGAGGTAGGTGTCCCGCGTGTCGTAGAGCGCGATGAACGAGACGAAGATCCCCGCGGCCGAGCCGACGACGAATCCCTCCCAGGTCTTCCCCGGCGAGAGCGTCGGCGCGAGCTTGTGGCGCCCGAGCAGCCGGCCGCCGAAGTACGCGAACGTGTCGGCGGCCCACACGGTCAGCAGCACGGTGAAGAGGATCAGCCTCGGCTCGGTCGCCGACAGGCGGAGCAGCAGCAGGAACCCGAGCCCGAAGCCGATCCACGCGGCGCCGAAGACCGTCGAGCCGATCGACACGGTCGCCGGCGGCCGCGTCTCCGAGATCGCGTTCAGCACGAACGCGAGGACGAACGTCGAGAGGAAGCCGCCGAGCATCCAGACGACGCCGCCCGTCCGCGCGCCGACGAGCGCGAGCACGACCCCGACGTACAGCGCCGGCGCGAGCGGGCGGAGCGGCCGGGCCGTGGTCACGAACTCGTGCACGGCGATCACGCCCGCGACCGCGACGAGCCCGAACAGCCACCAGCCCCCGAGCCACACGAGGCCGAGCACGACCGGGAGGCCGACGATGCCGACCAGGATGCGCGAGGCGAAACTGCTCATCTCCCGCCGAATCTGCGGCGCCGGCCGGCGTAATCCTCCAACGCGCGGCGAAACTCGTCGGGGCCGAAGTCCGGCCAGAGCGTGTCCGTGAAGATGAACTCGGCGTACGCCGACTGCCAGAGGAGGAAGTTCGAGACGCGCAGCTCGCCCGAGGTGCGGATCACGACGTCCGGGTCCGGCATCTCCGGCGCGTACAGGTAGCGCGCGACGAGCTCCTCGTCGACGTCGTCCGGGTCCACCCCGTCCTCGACCAGCCGGCGCGCCGCCTCGACGAGCTCGGCGCGGCCGCCGTAGTCGAACGCGATCCAGAGGCTGAGCGTCGAGCGGTCGGCCGTCGCCTGCTCGAGGTCGGCCATCCGCGCCTGCAGCCACGCGGGCGCGCGGTCGCGGCGGCCGACGAAGCGCGTGCGGACGCCCTGCGCGGCGAGGTCGGCGAGCTCGCGGTCGATCGTCTCGCCGAAGATCTCCATCAGCGCGGACACCTCCTCGGCCGAGCGCGTCCAGTTCTCCGTCGAGAACGCGTAGACGGCGAGCGACTCGACGCCGGTGTCGATCGCCGTCTCGACGATCGGGCGGAGCGCGCGCGAGCCGGCGCGGTGCCCGTCGGCGACGCCGACGCCGTGGGCGGCGGCCCAGCGGCCGTTCCCGTCCATGATGATCGCGACCGCGTGCGCGACCTCCGGCAGGCCGTGCTCGGCGGCGGGATCGGCGTCGGTGCGCGACACCGAGGTCAGACTTCCATCACCTCGGCCTCCTTGTGCTTCAGGAGCTCGTCGATCTGCTTCGTGTGGTCGTCGGTGAGCTTCTGGACGCGCTCCTCCGCACGGTGCTCGTCGTCGGCGCCGACGCTGCCGGAGTCGACGAGCTCCTTCAGGTGCTTCACGGCGTCGCGGCGGATGTCGCGCACCGCCACCCGGTGCTCCTCCGCGAGCGCGCGGACGACCTTCACGAGGTCCTTGCGCCGCTCCTCGGTGAGCTGCGGGATCGGGAGCCGGATCGTCTTGCCGTCGTTCGACGGCGTCAGCCCGAGGTCGGACTCCTGGATCGCCTTCTCGACCGAGCGGATCGAGCTCGGGTCGAACGGCGTGATCGTCAGCATCCGCGGCTCCGGCACGTTGATCGTCGCGAGCTGCTTCAGCGGCGTCGCGGTCCCGTAGTAGTCGACCTCGATGCGGTCGAGCAGCGACGCGGACGCGCGCCCGGTGCGCACGGTGTTGAACTCGGTGCGCGCGTGCTCCACCGACTTGTCCATCCGCGCCTGTGCGTCGTTCAGCAGCTCGTCGACGGTTGCCATGCCTAGGTCTCCTTTTGGGGTGTCGCGATGATCGTCCCGATCTCCTCGCCTGCGACGACCCGGGCGATGTTGCCGTCGGCGAGCTCGAAGACGTGAATCGTGAGGCGGTTGTCCATGCAGAGCGAGAGCGCGGTCGTGTCCATCACGCGGAGCCCCCGCTCGATCGCCTCGAGGTGCGTGAGCCGCGGGAGGAACGACGCGTTCGGGTCGGTGCGCGGGTCGCCGTCGTAGACGCCCGCGACGCCGTTCTTCGCCATGAGGATCGCGTCGGCGCCGATCTCGAGCGCGCGCAGCGCGGCGGCGGTGTCGGTGGTGAAGAACGGGTTGCCGGTGCCCGCCGCGAAGATGACGACGCGCTTCTTCTCGAGATGCCGGATCGCGCGGCGGCGGATGTACGGCTCCGCGACCTCGGAGACCGCGAGCGCCGACTGCACGCGCGTGTCGGCGCCGCGCCGCTCGAGCGCGTCCTGCAGCGCGAGCGCGTTGAGGAGCGTCGCGAGCATCCCCGCGTAGTCCGCGGTCGCGCGGTCCATCCCCTCGGCCGCGGCCGCCATGCCGCGGTAGAAGTTCCCGGCGCCGACGACGACCGCGACCTCGACGCCGTCCGCGCGCACCGCGGCGATCTCCTCGGCGAGGCTGCGCACGACCGCGACGTCGATCCCGTAGTCGCGGTCGCCCATGAGCGCCTCTCCCGAGAGCTTCAGCAGGATGCGCCGGAAGCCGGAGCTACCCGGCTCCGCCGCCACGAGGGTCTCCTCGGGTCGAACCGACATCGCGGGGGTTAGCTTGTCAGCTGGAACCGCTCGAACTCCAGCACTTCGGCGCCTGCCTCCTGGAGCGCGGCACCGACCGTCTTGCCGGTGTCGTGGATCCAGTCCTGGTCGACGAGGACGTTCGCGCCGAAGAACCGCTTGTTCAGCATGCCGTCGACGATCTTCCCCCGGGCCTGCTCCGGTTTCGACTGCACCTCGTCGGAGTTCTCGTAGATCTCGCGCTCCGCCGCGACGGCGTCCGCCGGCACGTCCTCGCGGGAGATCCACTGCGGGCTCGAGGCCGCGATGTGCATCGCGACCTTGCGGCCGAGGTCCTCGTCGCCGCCGCGCAGCTGCACGAGCACGCCGAGCTTGTTCGCCGGCGGATGTGCGTAAGCCGAGACGAGCGCGCCGTCGACCGCCTCGAACCGCGCGGCGCCGGCGACGACGATGTTCTCGCCGAGCTTGGCCGAGAGCTCGACGCGCCGGTCCTCGAGGGACGACTCCGCGCCGACGCCGCCCGCGTCGACCGCGTCGAGCACGTCCTTCGCGTACGCGAGGAACTCGTCGTTGTTCGAGACGGGCTCGGTCTCGCAGCCGACCGCGACCATCGTGCCCTTCTTGCCGTCGTCGGCGAGCCGGTAGCCGACCTTGCCCTCGGTCGTCTCGCGGCCCGCGCGCTTCGCGGCCTGCGCCATCCCGCGCTCGCGGAGGAGGACGATCGCCGACTCCATGTCGCCGTTCGTCTCCTGCAGCGCGCGCTTGCAGTCCATCATCCCGGCGCCGGTGCGCTCGCGGAGCTCCTTGACGAGTGCTGCGGAGATCTCCGCCATCAGCTCTGCACCTCCTCCGCCGCGGCCTCCGGCTCGGCGGCGGGCGTCTCGGTCGTCGTCTCGGCGGGCGGCGCTTCGGCGGCGGCGGCCGCCGCCTCCTTCGCGGCCTTCGCCTCGGCCTTCGCCTTCGCCTCCTCGTCCTTCTGGCGCTGCTGCTGCGCCGCGAACTCGCGCGCCGAGACCTTCTGCTGGCCGTCGGCGATCGCGTCGGCGATCGCGCGGGCGATGAGCGAGCACGAGCGGATCGCGTCGTCGTTGCCCGGGATCACGTAGTCGGCCTCGTCGGGGTCGCAGTTCGTGTCGACGAGCGCGACGACCGGCAGTCCGAGCCGCCGCGCCTCGCGCACCGCGAGCTGCTCCTTGCGGAGGTCGACGATGAAGACGGCGTCCGGCTGGCGGCGCATGTCGGCGACGCCGCCGAGGTTCTGCTCGAGCTTCTCGAGCTCGCCGCTCATCGCGATGCGCTCCTTCGCCGGCAGGAGGTCGAGCTGACCCTCGTCGCGCAGGCGGCGCATCTCGTGCAGCCGCTCGATCCGGTCGGACATCGTCCGCCAGTTCGTGAGCAGCCCGCCGAGCCAGCGGTGGTTGACGTACGGCATGCCGACGCGCTTCGCCTCGCTCTCGACGGCGTCCTGCGCCTGCTTCTTCGTGCCGACGAACAGCACGGTGCCGTTCCGCTCGGCGAGGTTGCGGACGAACTGCGCGGCCTCGTCGAGGCGCTCGCTCGTCTGTGTGAGATCGATGATGTAGATGCCGCCGCGCTCCGTGAAGATGAAGCGGCGCATCTTGGGATTCCAGCGTCGCGTCTGGTGGCCGAAGTGGACTCCGGCCTCCAGCAGCTCGCGCATGGAGACGACTGCCATGAGGCTCCTTCCGGGTTCTTGTTGGATTCGCTGCTCCGGCGGGGCTCGGGGCGCACCGGCCTCACAGGCCGGCACCCGCGCCACGGCTGATCCGCCGGGTCGGAGGGGAAAAGACCTCGAAAGTCTAGCGAGAGGCGGCCCGAAACCGCTCCGTCGCCTCGGCCGCCTCGGCGCGGAGGTCGACGACCGGCGCCGGGTACGCCGCCGTCCCCCACTCCGGCAGCCAGCGCCCGCAGTACGAGCCGTCCGCGTCGAAGCGCTCCCGCTGCCGCTCGGGGTTGAGGATCCGGAACCACGGCTGCGCGTCGATCCCGGTGCCGGCGACCCACTGCCAGTTCCCCTCGTTCTGCGCGGGGTCGTAGTCGACGAGCCGGTCGGCGAACCAGCCCTCGCCGAGGCGCCAGTCGAGGTGGAGCTGCTTGACGAGGAAGCTCGCGGTGACCATGCGGGCGCGGTTGTGCATCCAGCCCGTCGCGGCGAGCTCGCGCATCCCGGCGTCGACGAGCGGGAAGCCCGTCGTCCCGTCGCGCCAGCGCTCGAAGCGCTCGCCGGGCGGGTCCCAGCGCGGCTCGAGCCGCGGCGCGTCCAGGCCGGAGCTCTTCACGTGCTCGAACCACTCGTGCCAGCAGAGCTCGTCGAGCCACTTCTCGCGGCCGCGGGACGGCGGCGCGTCGAGCGCGGCCGCCGCGCAGTCCGCGATCGTCAGCTCGCCCGACGCGATGAGCGGCGAGAGGCGCGACGTGGCGTCGCGGCCCGGGAAGTCCCGGTCGTCGGCGTAGCGGGCGAGCTTCGCCTCGACGAACTCCGCGAGCGCCGGATGCGTCGCGGCGCCGGGGTCGCCCGGCGGCGACCATGCCCGGCGGAACGCCGCGAACGTCCTCACGCGCGCGCCGCGGCGAGCGCCGCCTCGAGGTCCGGCGGCAGCGGCGAGGCGACGTCGACACGTGCGCCGGTGAAGGGATGGTCGAACGCGAGGCGCGCGGCGTGGAGGAACTGCCGCTCGAGCCCGAGCTCGCCGGGCCGGCCGTAGGTCGGGTCGCCCGCGACCGGGAGGTCGATCGCGGCGAGGTGGACGCGGATCTGGTGCGTCCGGCCCGTCTCGAGCGTCACGCGGAGGAGCGTGTGGCGCGGCAGCAGCTCGAGCACCTCGAAGTGCGTCACCGCGTCGCGCGGCGTGTCGGTGTCGAGCGAGTGACGGTGCGAGTCGGTCCGGTCGCGGCCGATCGGCGCCTCGATCGTCCCGGCGCGCGAGCGCGGGCGGCCGACGACGAGCGCGAGGTACTCGCGCGTCACCTCCCGGCGGCGCACCAGGTCCTGCAGCCGCCGGTGCGCCTCCGCGGACCGTGCGACGACGAGGAGCCCCGACGTTTCGCGGTCGAGCCGGTGGACGATCCCCGGCCGGTCCGCGTCGTCCCCGCCCTCGACGTCGTACGCGAGCAGCCCGTGGACGAGCGTGCCGGTCGCGTGGCCCCGCGCCGGGTGGACGACGAGGCCCGCCGGCTTGTCGACGACGAGGAGGTGCTCGTCCTCGTACGGGATCCGGAGGTCGATCTCCTCCGCGACGAGCCCGCTCGGTCGCGGCGCCGGCGGCTCGAAGTCGAGCTCCTCCCCGCCGTCGAGCCGGTGGCTCTTCGGCCGCGCGAGGCCGTCGACGAGGACGCCGCCGTCCTCGACGAGCCGCTCCGCCTCCGCGCGCGACCCGAACTCCGGCAGCTGCGCGAGGAAGCGGTCGAGCCGCGTCCCGCGCGCCTCGTCAGGGACGCGCAGCCGCGTCACGCACGTCGCGCGGGCGGCGCGGCAGCCGCTCGGCCGCGACGAGCGCGGCGAGCAGCAGCCCGACCCCGATCACGATGAAGCTGTCGGCGAGGTTGAACGCGGGCCACCAGCGCAGGTCGACGAAGTCGGTGACGTAGCCGAGACGAACGCGGTCGAGCAGGTTCGAGAGGCTGCCGCCGATCACGAGCCCGAGCGCGACCGGCAGGACCGGATGCCGTGCGCCGGAGCGCGCGAAGTAGACGAGCATCCAGATCACCGCCGCCCCGGTGAGCACGATCACGACGGCGGTCGCGCTCGCGAAGAGGCCGAACGCGATCCCGGAGTTCCGGACGTGGTGGATCCAGAGCGGGCCGAGCACGTGCGTTCCCTCGTCGAGCGCGAGCGTGCTCGTGACGATGTGCTTCGTGAGCTGGTCGGCCGCGATCGCCGCGAGCGCGATCGAGATCAGCGCCGCCCACTGCCACGGCCCGGCCGCGAGCGAGCGCTTCGCGACCGACACGGGCGCGAGGGCGTCCGTCGACGAGCCGACGCGGACGTCGAGCCTCCGGGCCGGCTCGGTCACGGCAGCTCGGTCTTCCGCCTGCAGTCGATGCAGAGCGACGCCCACGGATACGCCTCGAGCCGCGCCTGCGGGATCTCGCCGCCGCAGCTCGTGCAGGTGCCGTACGTCCCGGCGTCGATCCGGCCGAGCGCCGCGTCGATCTCCTCGAGGACGTGCGCGGAGTTCTCCTCGAGCGTGTAGTCGATCTCGCGGTCGAGCGTCGCGGTCGCGGTCTCGGCGACGTGGTTGTCGCTCACGCTCGAGATCTCCTCGACCTCGTCGTCGATCGAGCCGGGATGGTCCTTGTGGAGGCTCGCGATCGCGCTCGTGACGCGCTCGCGCTCCTCGAGCAGCGCAGTGCGGAACCGGTCCGTGTCGATGCTCATGCGGATGCCTCCTCGAGCCGCCGGTCGACCTCGTCCGGCTCGAGCCCCGTCAGCTCGACGACCTTGTCGCGCGAGCCGTGGCCGGCGACGAGCGTCACGTCGCCGCGCGCGACGCCGAGCGTCCGCGCGAGGAGACGGACGACCGCGTCGTTCGCGCGCCCGTCCTCCGGCGGCGCCGCGACGCGAACCTTCCACGCCTCGCCGTGACGTCCGACGATCCCGTCGCTCGGCGCTCCCGGGATGACCCGCAGCCGCAGCCGTGTTGTGGACGCGGCGACCATGCCCGAAGTGTACGGGCTAGGCCGCCTCGGCCCCCGGCCACGTCTTGTCGATGTCGGCTGCCGCGGCGGGCTGCTCCGCCCGCTCCTCCGGGACGTCGACCGCGGCGAGCGCAGCCTGGAGCCGCTCGCGCATCAGCCGCGACTCCCGCGCGAGCCGCTCGTTCTCGGCCAGCGCGGCGCGCTGCACGGCGCGGGCCTCCGCGTGCGCCTCGGTGAGGATCAGGTCCGCCTCCTTGCGCGCCTGCTCCTTCAGCTCGGCGGACGCGCGCTCGGCCGAGATGAGCGTCGTGCGCAGGAGGCTCTCGAGCTCCTTGTAGCGGACGAGGTCGGCCTCGAGGGTCTCGACCTTGTCGGCGAGGTCGGCGCGCTCGCGCCAGACGTCCTCGAAGCTCGCCGCGATCTCGTCGAGGAGCCGGTCGGTCGCGCCGGCGTTGTAGCCGAAGAGCGATCGCCCGGGTGTCATGTGCCTGATCTCGACGGGTGTGAGTGCCATCTGGTGCTCCCCTCTACTCGAACTGCTGCAGGATTCGGATCACGACTTGGCTGAGCAGCCACAGCACGATCACGGCGACGATCGGCGAGAGGTCGAGCGGCCCCATCGAAGGGAGCACCCGCCGGAAGAGCCGCAGATATGGCTCGGAGACGTCGTAGAGGAACTGCTGGATCCGGTTCAGCCAGGGCGAGTACGGCAGCCGCAGCCAGCTCATCAGGACGTACACGAGGATGAGCAGCGTGTAGACGAGCGCGAAGACGTTCACGAACGCCTCGAGCTTCGTGACCGCGCTGAAGAGCAGGCTGACTGTGGCCGTGACGCCCATCAGGCACACGGTTCGCGCTCGGGGCGCGGAACCCTATGCCTGGTTGAAGAAGCCGCCGCGCTCGAGCATGCGGGCGCGCTCCTCCGCGGACACCTCGACATTTCGCGGCGTGAGGAGGAACACCTTGTCGGCGACGCGCTGCATCGCGCCGTCGAGCGCGTACGTGAGGCCGCTCGTGAAGTCGATCAGCCGCTTCGAGAGCTCCTGGTCGCAGCCCTGGAGGTTCAGGATCACGGGGACGCCCTCCTTGAACTTGTCGGCGACCTGCTGCGCGTCGTTGAAGCTGCGCGGGAGGACGAGGTGGACGCGGCTCGTCCCGCCGACCGGGTCCGCGGCGCGGAGGCGGCGCGGCTCGGGCGCCGGGCGGAGGACGCTCGTGCGCTGCGCCGGCGCGGCGGTCGGCTCGGGGTCGGTCCAGTCGTCGAACTCCTCGCGGCTCGACCGGCGCGGCGCGAGCCGGCGGACGTTCGGCCGGTCGGCGTAGGCCCGCTGGAGCTCCTCGTCGGTGAGGTAGCCGTCCTCGTCCCAGTCCTCCTCCTCGGCGATGCCGAAGTAGACGAGGGTCTTGCTCCATACGTCGCCGAAGCCCATGGGTTGGGTGATCGTAGCGCCCTCGGACGACGGGTTTGCCCGCCTCAGCCGCCCCAGAGGACGGAGCCGACGCGGACGTACGTCGCGCCCTCCTCGGCGGCGATGCGGTAGTCCTGGCTCGTCCCCATCGACAGCTCACGGAGGCCGTGCTCGGCCGCGAGCTCGCGGAGGCGGCGGAAGAACGGGCGCGACTCCTCCGGGTCGGCGGTCGCGGGCGGCATCGTCATCAGGCCCCGGACATCGGCGTAGAGCTCGAGGAAGCGCGGCAGGTCGGCGGGCTCGACGCCCGACTTCGTCGGCTCGCCGGAGAGGTTCACCTCGACGAGCGCGGGGATCGCGAGCTTCCGCGCCGCGGACTCCGAGTCGAGCGAGTGGCAGAGCTCGCACGTCGCGTTGAGGATCGGCGCCTTGCGGCTCTGGAGGTGGCCGATGAAGTGCCAGCGGAACGCGTCGCCGTAGCGCGCGTGCTTCGCCTCGAGGTCCTGCGCGCGGTTCTCGCCGACGACCTCGACGCCCGCGTCGACGAGCGCCTGCATGTCGTCGATCGAGACGTACTTCGTCGCGGCGACGACGGTGACGCCCGGCCCGACGTCTTCTCTGATGCGTTCGTACCGTTCGCGGATCTCGTCAGGCGACGTACGCGATCACTCCCTGCCGCCCCGTCCGCCCGTGGTCGCGCCGGTGGGAGAAGAACCGGTCCGGCTCGCACGACGTGCAGAGGTCGAACCGCTCGACGTGCTCGACGCCCGCGGCGCGGAGCGCGCGCTCCGCGGCCGTCCAGAGGTCGAGCTTCCCGTACCGGTCGACGACGTCGTCGCCGAACGCCTCGCGGAACGGCGCCGCGACCTCCTCCCCGACCTCGTAGCAGCACGGCCCGATCGCCGGGCCGATCGCTGCCGACAGTCCGCCGCCGCCGAGCGTGCGCACACCGGCGGCGACGATCCCGGCGAGGAGCCCGCGCCAGCCCGCGTGGAGGATCGAGACCGCGGGACGGCGCGCGTCCGAGCGGACGATCGCGATCGGCAGGCAGTCCGCCG
>Ga0335070_10009509_pt1 | contig 11386 bp, 9 predicted proteins | sample Lox_Sample_13_FD_206722 | JGI IMG/M metagenome (GOLD analysis project Ga0335070, IMG submission 206722) | Soil microbial communities from Loxahatchee National Wildlife Refuge, Florida, United States - Lox_Sample_1.3 | ecosystem: Environmental > Terrestrial > Soil > Wetlands | place: USA: Florida... | reverse complement strand
CATCCCTCCACCTGAAAGGTGAAAAGCACACCTGCCCATTCTTTTGTACCATAACCTTAATCCTTATTGCCCCACGATCCACCCCAGGATAACTGCTCAGCTTTGTTAGCCGGTTTGGCATGAATGTTGCAACTGATCCTTACAGGTATTCCATCGGTCAAGCCGGCCTAACCGGTCCGTTCGCAGCGAGGTGTTTAGTTGGCCTCCAAATCCGTACCCCCCGTAAAAGAACTTTTCCAGATCTTCCAAACGCTGGCAGGCCAGCACGAAAAGCTGAGCCTGACCCGGTCGTTCCACGGGCTGAACCTCAAACAGGGCGCCGCCGTGACCAAGGTGGAAGACGGCAAAATCTTTCTGAAGATCAGCAATTACCCGCTCCTGGCAGGGCAGGATGGCCCGATCTACATCCAGCACCGGCGCATCGCCCACCTGGTGCGCGGCTCGTTCCATCTGGACAATTTAAGCACCGGCATGGGAGTCCTCTCGGAAGTGAACTGGATCGGGCGGAGATGGAAGAAGCGCGTCCACGACCGGGTCCAGCCTGAGCGCTCCGTCTACGTGGATATCGAATACCATGGCAAGGGCTTGCGCGGCTGCCTGGACGACATTTCAACCACAGGCATGGCGGTCTACTTGAACCGGAGCTTTGCCCCCCTGCTCGATCTGGACGGCTGCCGGAACGTCCTGTTGAACTTCGGCCTCTCGCCAGACTGTAAATTCAAGACCCTGATTGGTGCGATCGTGTACCTTGAGCCTGTCGGGTCGAATTTGGTGCGCCTCGGGATCAAATTCATCCCCTATTACGAGGAGCTGAGCTGTTTAAAGGCTTACATTTCCGCCCGCAAGACAGAGATTCTGGCCGAGCTCGGCCAATCCTACCGCGATAGCGAATCGCGCAGCCAGGTCACCAACCTGTATTTCTAATTAATCCATCCGGTTGTTGAAGATTGAGCGGTTACTTTGCTCACTCTTCAACCATATCTATTTCTTTATTACCGGCACAAAAATTGAATGCGGCCGCACCACCTGGGCCCAGATGTCCAGGTAATTGGTATTATCCCGGGCATGCTGCCAGACCACCAGGGCACTTTCTCTGCCGTAAGCTACGGCCGGGTAAAGCCGGTCGCGGGTATCGCTGGGCCGCACCACCTCGAAGGCCGGCTCAACGATCTTATCCAGGTGCACAACCTCGGCCCAGATGCCCACGCGTGGGTAGAAGTTTGCGCCATACATGTCCTGCCAGGCCAGGAAAAACTCGGTCCCGGCGGGGTTGCAGGACAGGCGCGGGTACTGCTGCGGCAGGGTCGTGCCCGCAAACCCGTATATTTGATCGAGAACTCCCCCCCCGGACATCATACGCCCAAAGATATTATCATTGGTGGTCTGGTTCACCTGCTGCTGCCAGGCGATAAAGTACTGGCCGGTATGGTAACAGGCTGCCACGGTGGGGTGCTGCTCGTTGGAGGTCGAGGTGGTAACGGCAAACTCGCCCGGGAATTGCAGCACGCCGTCGATATTAAGGCGGGCGGCGTATATATCCAGGTCCATCGCATCCCGGCCGACGTCTTCATCCCACACGACCACAAATTGATTGGTGTAAAGGTTATATGTCACATCCGGGAAGTCACGCGCCTCCGGGCCGCTGGAAATAGGCACAAACTTCGCGTTACCTGTGTCATTGTAGATTAACCCGCCGGCGATTTCGAAAGGATATTTGGGATCGCCAATAACCCCGATAACCCTCCAGGTGACCAGGAAACGGTTAAAGGTGGAGCCGTAGGCCACCCTGGGCTTGTCGGTATTGGCCCGGCTGGTCTCAATCCCAAAGTCTGGATAGGCCTGGCTTGGACCATTCCATGGAATGAAGCGGCCATAAATGTCATTATCCAGGCCGTCACCGGCGGAGTCATAAGACCAGACTACCAGAAAGCGGTCATTGACGGAATCGTAGGCCACCCCCGGCTGCAGGCTGTTGTGCTCGCTGTCGTAAACAACAAACTCAGAGTAGACCTGGCTGGCGGCAGTGACCAGGCGGCCGTAAATGGTGTGGTGGTCAATTGTATTGATGGTCTCCCACACCACCAGGTACAGGTCATGTGGAGGTGCATAGGCTACCGCCGGGGACCACTTCCAGTTGTTTTCTGTGGCCAGCATCAGGTAAGGCCCGCTGCGAATGGCTGGATGCAATGGCTGGGCCGCGGCCGGGAAGGCCGCGTTAAGGAAACCGGCCAGCAGGAGCAGCCCTGCCAGCCCCAATTTGAACGGATTCAAGGAATGTCGCCTCATAGTCACCCCTCCTCTTTACCCCTCCTGAAATGATCGAGGCCTGTGCTATGAATGTACCTGCGGCCATGATTGTGTGGGCAGTTGTGGAAAGCGGGTACTTTACATGGATAAAATCATTATACTGCTATCCATTACTTTACCACGGGCAAACAGGGCTCCAGGCCAGAACATGGTTTCTTTTGTAAACTCCTTTTTATAGCAGCATAAAGGCCATCTTCAAAGACGTCCCCCCTCGTAGTAACGAATTTATTCGTTACTACGCGGAAGGTTTTTCCCTATACCTTGTTCAAAGACGTCCCCCTTGTAATAACGAATTTACTCGTTAATCTCATCCCTAATAAGTCTCCTGGAGGAGTCCGACTCAAGTCACCGGGGGAGACGGCCGGATAGGCTGCACTGGTACTGCCAGGGTCATCGTCCGGGTCCCCGGCGTCCAGGGTTGAGACAGTGGCTGGCCCAGGGCATCCATATTTGAGACTGCACCCGGGTCATCTGAAATAGCGGCAGCGTGGGCCTTGGGCGTCAGGGCCAGGACGTGGGGACGGTTGCGCAGGGTGGGCGTGCGATCAAGGATATAGGCTTTTGGTAATCCACGGTTTAGAAAGCCTACGCTCTCCCGCCAGGGCCGCAGCCTGGGCAGTTTGGTCGGCATCCGGTGTGGTGGACGAGATCGTCGGAGTTGCTTGCTGGGCTGTCTCTTGGCCGGGCAGAAGACGGCGGAATTCGTATATGCCCAGACCTGCTGCAGCCAAGAAGAAAATAATCAGGAGCCAGAGGAACAAATGCTTTTTTGAGATCACGATCTCAAAAAAGCATTTATTCCCATGGCTTGTGGTCATCATCTTATTGGCTGCGATTGGCTTTAGCATATACACGTTCCGGTGGTTTCTACCCGGCCAGGGGACAGTTCAGCAAGTAACTCCGACTACCTCATCCACCACGCCGGATGCTGCTTATTCCGGTCATGCCGTCCACCCTTTCGGCCCATGCTGACCACGATTCCGGTCTTCCCCTAAAAAGTGGACGGCATCTACCGGATTCGGTGGCCGGCATCCACCGGATTCACTGGCCGATATGCTCCGGATTCACTGGTCGGCATGGACCGGATTACGCACAATTCTTACGATAGCCCATGATTTAGGGATTGATACGACCGCCGAAGGTATCGAAACGGACGAACAACTAAATATCTTAAAAGCTTCAAATTGTGACATTGGACAGGGGTACTTGATTGCCAGGTCGATGAATCCAGCTGAAGCTAATAAGATACTGACACGCTCTCCGGAAAACATCAATTCTAATCCGTGATCAAAAGGCGCCCACCCTTTAGTGTGAAGGAACAAGCACGACTCAAATTCTCAGTGATAATTTCATGGGTCTTCAGCATATTGGCATCCCGGTCACTGATATTAACCTGTCGCGCAGCTTCTATGAACAGTTGGGATTTCAAGCTGGCATGACCGCCGCTCATTCTGAAAATGGAGAGCCAGTGTATGATGAGGCGTGGCCCGTTGCTGGTGGCGCTTTACAGGCCACCTGCGCGGGCTCCGGATGAAATCCGTGCCCGCAGCGAAAGGCAAGTGGATCACGCGGCTTTTCGGTCAGCGATATCCATTCAGCCTTAAGAGAATTAAAAGGGGAAGGCTTCGAAACAATCGAATCTGAGCCGGTTTTTCCCAATTTCTGGGAGCGGGGCTGCTAGTATTTTGCAATCCACGGGCCAAATGACGAAAAGCTCGAATTTAACTCGCCCACTTTTTGCTTCCAGAAGGCGATCAATCCGGATAAATTCATTAACACCCGCGGCCGGTAAAAAAGACGCCGGGTTAAATTTAGTTCATTTCGAGTCGCAAAGCTGGCCGAAATAAGCCAACCCGGAACGCCAGCTTAACTATACCTGCACTCCGGCTGCGTGGTGCCCCGGCGCGTGAATACGATTTGCCAGAGCTGCTGGGCGCGGGCGCGGAAGGCGCCGGCGCTGTTCAACAGGTAGTAGCGCCACATGCGGTAGAAACGGTCGCCGTATTTAGCGCGCAGGGCGGGCCAGGCCTTCTCGAAGTTGGCGTACCACGCCAGCAGGGTTGGGACGTAATGCGGGGCGAAATTGTGCCAGTCTTCCATCACGAATTTTTCCTCCATGGCTTTGCCGAGTTGGGCAATCGAGGGCAGCATGCCGTTTGGGAAGATATATGTGGTGGTCCAGGCATCGCCAAACGTCATGCTCTGGTTGTTGCCGATGCAGTGGATCAGGGCGATACCGTTCTCGTCCAGGCAGCGGTCAACCACCTGCATGTAGGTGCCGTAATTCTTATACCCAACGTGCTCCACCATGCCGATCGAGATGACGGCGTCGAACTTGCCTTCCACCTCTCGATAATCCTGGAAGCGCAGCTCCACCGGCAGCCCTTTGCAAACCTCCTGGGCAAAGGACAACTGCTCCCTCGAAATGGTCACCCCGGTAACGTGAGCCCCGTACTTCTCGGCAGCGTAGGCGGCAAAGGAGCCCCAGCCGCAGCCGAATTCGAGCACGCGCATGCCCGCCTTGAGGCCGATCTTCCTGCACACCAGCTCCAGCTTTGCATCCTGGGCATCGTCCAGGTTGGTTGCATCCTTCCAGTAGCCGCAGGTGTAGTTGAGGCGTTTGTCGAGCATGGCGCAGTACAGGTCGTTCCCGAGATCGTAGGTGTACTCGCCGACCTTGAGCGCCCTGGATCGGGTCTGGAGGTTGAACAGCCTGGACCGCAGCACCTGCAGGGCGATCTTCCAATTGCCCCTGACTTTCGAATCGATATTGGTCTTCAGGACGCGGTAGACCAGCTCGTCCATCGCCTCGCAGTCCCACCAGCCGTCCATATAGGATTCCCCCAGCCCCATCGAAGTCTCGTTCAAAACTCTACTGTAGAAATTTGGATTGTGGATCTGGATATCCCATGGATTTTTGCCGTTAATTTCGATTTCGGCCGGCTCGAGCAGGGCTCGCACGATACTTTCGGAATTCTGGGGCGCCATTTTTCTATCCTTGTTGGAAAGCACAATTTATGGTGAGGCTAATGATCCCATATTATACGCCGCGGTCCGCTTTTTTCCAGGTCTCAGGCGGGCCAGGCGAGACTGTTCAACTAAAACGGTTTAAGCACCATCACCGTTGTAATTGCCGCCGCCACCGCCAGCTCGCAGGTGCGGCTCCGGCGCACAGCCGAATCATCGAAGGCGGATGCCAGCTCGGGCGTGATGCGACCCTGGGCCAGCGCCTCCTGGAAGGCAGTCTCGAAGACCCTGCCTTCGTGCACCAATTTCAATAATAATGGCAGGCTCATGGAACCCTCCTGGACAATATTTACAATAGATATCTTTATTATCCTATATAAACGAGGGTTTATCAAGTCAAACGTAAATATTCCATCCGCCGCACTTCGGGTTAATGAATTAATTTTGTTCTAAAAAAATATCTGGAAAATAGATTTCTTGATAAGAAAATGCCCGGCCTGGCCCGGACTTTTCATTTTTTACCAGCAACCTGGAAGACATCCTCCAGGCAACTACCCAGCACTTCAAAGTAGGTAATCGCCTCGATCAATTTAGGGTCGACCGGCGCCGGCTCCCATTTACGCCCGCACTTTGGGCAAAATAGTAAAAGCGGCTTGCCGGGCGCCTGAATTTCCAGCGCGATCACCCCACAGCATTTCTCTGCCAGAAGTTCAGCTTTATGAGACTTGCGAAACAGGTTCATGGCCCAGCAGCTCCTTGCCTCTCACTTTCCGTGTTGCAATTTTTGGGCCAATATTAAATAAAAATCTTCTTTCATGGTCATACCCGGTAAAGCAGGATCCCGCTCACTACCCCAACTATTATAACAGCCAGCGCCACGCCAACCAATAGCAGGTCGGGTCGCGATTGCCGCCGCAGCGACACAACCAGGATGTATCCCAGCCACAGGATCTGCCCAAAGAAGAGCACGTCCAGCAGGAAGAACAGCGGGTTCGGCAGGTCCTCGGGGCCCAGGATGCCCCAACCGCTGGTGGGCGAGCTGCCGCCCGGGTCGTCCACCAGGTAGGGCATCGGCAAGCCCGCCTTTTGCTGCCCGGCGAGGCAGGTTCCGGCCGGGCAGGGCTGGCCGCTGGACGGATCGCACAGGCCCCGGCAGTCAGGCGGATTAACGTATCGCGATGAAAGGATGGTTGCTGTAACCGCAAACACTACCAGGATGGCGTATATCAGAATAGGGGATATTGCTTTCATCCAATAATTCCTATTAACAGTTTATAGGGAAAATCGAAAGAGGAAAGCAATTTCCACATAATAATCCAGCCTGCCAGCAAAATGAATCTATACACCTAGCTTTTCATTGTAAAGGCGTTCCAGCGCAAATCCCGGCAGCGCAAAACTCAGCGCTATCAATGTCAGCATCCCGACTGGTTCCAATAACTGGAAAAATGGACGGCCTGCCAGGCTGCCCTGCAGCGTGCTGACCAACAGCTTTCCCAGGGTTGGCAGGAAAGGATCACTGACCCCTAAAAATGAAAGGGTCGATTCAAAAAAGATGTAACTTGGAACCAGGATCACAAGCTGCGGTATTAAAACGCTGCGTACTCTGGGTACCAGGTACTGGAAGATGATCCGCCAGCTCGAAGCGCCATAGGCCGAAGCTGCTTCGACATAGGGCAGCTGCTTGATTTGCAGAAATATGGCCCGGTAATTCTTGATCGAATTGCCAAAAATGCTCAAACCAACCGTTACGCCCAGGATGACCCAAAAACTTTTAGAATACAGGAAAAAGACCAGGATGCAAGTTGGAAGAATCGGTAGAACCATGTTTATTTCCGAAATTCTTTGGATCAACCCGTCAATCCATCCGCCAAACCAGGCTCCTGCCGCCGCCAGAGTCACACTGCTGATCGTTGTAACGATCGCAGCCAGGATTCCGAATGAGAGGGCTGCTACGGTGCCCCAAAGCAGCGCCAAAGATAAGTCTCTCCTTTGCCCGTCCGTGCCTGCAAGGCCGTAAACCTTTCCTTGCACAATCAGCTCAGCGTCCAGGTCGCTGCCTTGCTCAAACGTGAAGCCATCCAGGCGCAATTCGTAGCGGCCCTTGAAGGCTTCTCCTGGAGAGTCGTTTGGTTTCGCAAACAACATCTGTGCCGGAGTGGCTGTATTCAGTTTACTTACGATCTCCTTGTCATTTGAAAAAAAGATCATTCCATCTTTGCTAACCGCTGTATTTTTTAGGCGGATCGCCTTTCCATCTGGCATTGTCCAGGTCAGAATCACAAATGGCTGTTTGGTGGTGTAACGCGGAGTAAATAAAACCAAGACGTCCTGTGGGAGCGAATTATAGGCATAATCAAATTGAAAATTGATCGTGATGGCCGAATTCCCATTTGAGCCAGGCGTGACCAGCTTTGTGGCAGTCCCGTCCTGGCTGCTGAGCCGGATATTTTCGGGCAGTTTTTGCTGGCGAAAGAAGTTGATCCAGGCTGGCGGCGCATCAATTGGATTGCGGATCCAGGCCTTGTCATCGCCGCGCCAAAGGCGGATGGCCTTACCATAAGGAATAGCAATCACCGTCCCGACCGAGATGATTAAAAGAACCGCAATTATTACAACTCCAACGATCGCAGATGGGAAGCGTGCCAGGTCTCGAGAGAATTCTGCCATCGCTCGACCGATACCGGCCAATTTGTGCCGGACAGTCTGGACATGCTCTGCGAATGTGGACCTTTCGATCTGGATTTCTGTCGCATGAGCGGGGGATTTAAAGGCTTGCCGGGACTGCCGTGAGGGTTTTTCTTTTCCAGGGAACTGAAAATCAAGACCGAATTTGGCTTTAGACCTGAGTGGCTTTTCGCTTTGTGTTTCATTTTCAATTTTCAGGCGTGGATCGACTAGTACATAGGCGATATCCAGAATAAAGACGGTGATGGCTAAAAAATAAGCAAAAGTCGATACCAGGGCCACGATAACCCCAATATCATTATTTCCCAGGGCTTGAACGAAGAAAGATCCGATTCCGCCAACGTTGAAAAAATATTCAACCGCAATACATTCCTGCCAGATCGTAATAACGATCAGTGCGAAACTGGTGATGATGCTTGGCAAGGCCGGTCTGAGCAAATAGCGCCTTTCCAGCACATGCGGCGGCAAGCCCTTGGCTTTGGCCAGCTCAATGTAGCTTTCGTTCGAAAAAGTATAAAAATAAGAGCGCCATGCATAAATACTGTGAAAGAACTTGCTCAAAAAAATTGCCATGAATGGCAATAACAGCCCTCTCATCAGGATCGGAATGAAATCCAGGTTGAATTCAGTCCTCCATGCGGTCACACCCAGGCTGAAGGAATAGTTCCCCAGGATTCTGTAGAAAATGATGATCAGAATCAGTCCAAACATCCAGCTTGGGGCGGCAGAGATTGGCGCAAGCGATATCATTACCCGGTCTATCCAGCTGCCAGTTCTGCGAGCCAACAGGAGAGCAATCAAAACACTTCCCAGGAAAAGACCGAGGTTTGACAATCCGAGAAGCAAGAGCGTACGCGGCAGGTAACTAAAAATCTCGGTTCGAATATCGTCCGAGGTGACAACACCAGTGACTGCCCCGTCCATATATGTGCTCGAGAGCACATATTCAAATCTGGATTTACCCCAATCGAGCGTGATTCCGCGTACCAGCCAGCCTGCCACTCGAACAGGATAGGGCTGGTCAAGGCCAAACGAAGCCTGCATTTGCATGCGGGTCTGGTCGATAAACTGCTGGCGTTCATCTGGCGGCGTCCCCTTTAACCAACCAGCCATCAGCATCCCATTGATATTCTCTTCGATCAGTCCCTTTTGAATGGAGTCCAGGTATCCGCCCAGGTTGGCAATATATATGATCAGGAATACGCTGGCGACAATGGTCGAAAAAAGGGTGATGCTTCGCAGCAGGGTATATTTTGCAACACGGCCCAATGTCCTGGAGCCGGCCCGCCTAGCCCCTACTGCCGGCTCCCCCAGCCAGAATTGGAACCATCTGGCCCGGCCCCGGGATTTGGGCAGTACATGCAAGGGCCGGGTAATCTCGCTTTGCGGCGCAGGCTGCAGAAGCACCTGAGCGGTTTGCGTTCCCGCCTTACTGGCGTTTTCCAGATTCAGATTGTTTTGCGCCCAGACCAGGCCCTTTTTGGCGGAAACGCTGCCTGGATTAATCTCAAGGGCTTTATGGAGATAATTGATACTAGCTTGTGGAGCTGACAGCGCCGCTAAAATTAACCAAGGGGTTTCGTCCGTGGGATCCAGGCGAGCTGCCAGAAAAGCCAACTGGCGGGCAGCCAAACGATCTTCGCGCTGCAAAGCCTGTTTGGCTTGAACAATTGCCTGATGAGCTTCCGGGTTCCTTGACAACCTTTATTCATATTATAATCTGAAAAGGAAGCAATATATTTAAGCTTGAGATTAGTTATTAGGATTGTGTATTTTATTATCTATAAATGCGGGTGCCCCCGCATTTTGCAGATAATAAGATGCACAACCGGTTATTCATCTTTTGGCTTTGCATAACAAGGATCAACAAGATAATCCACCAAATTTCTATCGCTGTAATGCCTTCAATAACTGATTATCGAGATTAATTAAAGCGCATGTCACAGGAAATTGGAAATCTAACATTTCGAACGGGCGAGGAATTCGAAATCCGCTTGACTGCCACAGCCAGCACGGGATTCATCTGGCGCCTCGGCCCCATCCCCGAGCAGGTCGAAACCCTGGGCAGTTCCTTCGTGCAGGCCGGACAGGACCCGCCCGCCCCCGGCAGGCCTTCGACCCAGGTCTTTCGCTTCCGGGCTGTCCACCCAGGCCAGGCAGAGCTGACCTTTGAATTGAAGCGCTCCTGGGAGAGGACCCCCGCCCAGACCCACGTGGTGAATGTGACAGTGACCGGATAGGGGAGGAAGTTTTTGAGAGGTATTTCGCGACCTTCTGAACACGGCACCGAAAATTTCTCACTAACTTTTCTCCCCCTGCGATCTGTTTTTTGTGAACCAATCCCTCCTTCGGATATAATTGACGGATTGCAAAGTATTGGAGAAATGAATGTCAGAGATCGATAAGGATGAAGAATTTAACTCCAGCGAGGTGGCTCATTTGCCGCCCCAGGCACCGCGCGGCGCCAGCTCGCTGGACGAGCTGCCTGAGGCCACCCTGGCCGACCTGCCCGAAAAGCTGCGCGATGGAGCCGCTGCGGCCGGCTGGACGGAGCTCCTGCAAGTCCAGGCAAAGGCTATCCCGTACCTGTTTTCACAGCGCGACATGATGATCCAGAGCCGCACCGGCAGCGGCAAGACCGGGGCCTACCTGCTCCCGATCCTGGAAATGGTCAATCCGCTCGAGCCCACCACCCAGGCCATGGTGCTGGTTCCGACCCGTGAGCTGGCCCTCCAGGTGGCGACCGAGGCCGAGCTGCTGGGGCGCACTACTGGCGTGCGAAGCATTGCGGTATACGGCGGGGTCGGGTACCACGACCAATTGGCGGCCTTCCACTCCGGAGCTCACCTGGTGATCGGCACCCCAGGCCGCATCCTCGACCACCTGCAGCGGCGCTCGCTGTCGCTGGAAAAACTGAAAATCCTGGTCTTCGACGAGGCCGACCGCATGCTCTCGATGGGTTTTTACCCCGACATGCGCCGGGTCAAAAGCTACCTGCCCGCCCACCACATCAGCTCGTATATGTTTTCGGCCACATTTCCACCCCAGGTGCTTACCCTGGCGCACGAGTTCCTGAGCAAACCCGGTTTCTTAAACCTGAGCAGCGACCATATCCACGTGACGGAAGTCGAGCATGTGTTTTACGTTGTGCCCGGCATGGATAAGGATCGCAGCCTGGTGCGCATTATCGAGGTCGAGAATCCACCCTCTGCCTTGATCTTCTGCAATACCAAGGTGCGCGTCAACTTCGTGACCACCGTCCTGCAGCGCTTCGGTTACGACGCCGACGAGCTGACCTCCGATCTGCCGCAGGCAGCCCGCGAGCGCGTGCTCGAACGGGTGCGGCGCGAGACGCTGCGCTTCCTGGTCGCCACCGACGTAGCGGCTCGCGGCATCGACCTGCCTGAACTTTCACACGTCATCCAGT
>Ga0335070_10009507_pt1 | contig 11388 bp, 10 predicted proteins | sample Lox_Sample_13_FD_206722 | JGI IMG/M metagenome (GOLD analysis project Ga0335070, IMG submission 206722) | Soil microbial communities from Loxahatchee National Wildlife Refuge, Florida, United States - Lox_Sample_1.3 | ecosystem: Environmental > Terrestrial > Soil > Wetlands | place: USA... | reverse complement strand
ACCAAAGCAGAGCTGGAAAACCATTTGGCTTGGTGCCACAACTGCTACGTCGTCTGCGACACCACCAAGAAGACCATCGAAATCTACCGCGACTCCCAGCTATACGAACTTCCTGAAGATCTACGAAGCCGGCTCCGCTCCGCCATCATGGCCAAGTGCCAAGCCCGCAAGAAAGCCGGCCCACAAGAGGTTTGACACAGCAAGGCTTCCCTTCCTAACTACCTTCCGTCTATGGACTTCCGATGGTGACACCGCTTTTGAGAACCTTTTCCCACAGAACGGAATCTAAGTAACGTAAGGAAGAACCCAGGTCCCCCAACTTCGACACGCGGTTTTTGACCCAGGTGGAGACCGAATAACTTATGTTTTCAATACTGTTTGACACCCTTTTCGGGTGCTGGCATTCGCGCTACAGCTTCCCCATCACCCTTCGCCCAGGCACGCGCCGCCGGGGCGCTGCGTCCGTTACAGGCACGTACGTTGTGTGTCTCGACTGCGGCCGAGAGTTGCCGTACGACTGGAATGCAATGAAGGTAGTCTCCTCGTCCGACGTAAGGCGAGGACATGTGCCTTCCCTGGCTACCAAGGAAGCCTCCTAAGATCCTAAGATCCTCGTTGTTCCGGAATACCAAAAGAGCCGCGCCTGAGTCGCGGCTCTTTTAACTTCCTGCGCAGGTCTTGATCAGCTTATTTGTCGTCTGGCCTTCGCTTCAGGGTAGGACGATCATCGTCGCTTGTCTTGTCGTCACCGCTGGTTTTGCTGGCTGTGGTCGTGCGCCGCAGGCTAGGCTTGCCTTCGTCCTTCTTGTCCAGGATCTTGCGACGGTTTTCCAAGGCCGCAAGGCGCGCCTTCACATCATCGAAGTCCGACGTCGACACCACGTACTGTGGTCGTGCAGGAAGAATCTTGGAAATTTCTTCCTGCGACTTCTCAATGCGATCAGGGGTCTGCGGATGGGTGGAAAACGCCTTGGCCAAAGTGCCGGGCTTCTTCTTTTCCAGGGCCTGCATCTTTTCAAAGAAAGAAACAAATGCCTGCGGGTCATAGCCGGTCTTGTACATGTACTGCAAGCCGAGGTAGTCAGCTTCTGCTTCAAAACCACGCGAGAACTTCAGAAAGGTCATGGGAAGCGCCAGCCCAGCGGCCTCATAACCGGCATAGCCAATCGCGCCACCTACGAAAATTAACGGGATTGAGGCCATCTGCATGATGTTCCCGCGAGTGTTTTCGCGGGCCGCGTGGCAGGCGGCCACGTGGGCAATCTCGTGCGCCATCACGCCCGCCAGCTCGGCTTCCTCGTCCGCTGCCAAGATCAATCCGGAATTGACGAAGAAGAACCCGCCCGGCAACGCCATGGCGTTGATGTCGTCGGAATCAATCACCTTAATGGTGAACGGTACCTGGGCGTCAGAGTTGCGAACCAGGTTCTGCCCGATCCGGTTCACGTATTCGGTGACCACCGGATCAGTAACCATCTTCGACTGGGACTCCACCTGCTGGGCATACTGGCGGCCCATTGCCACCTGCTTCTCGACGCTGTACCAGTTTCCCAACCCTCGCCCACATCCGACATTGCGGTTGCCGACCGCGTCCACATCCTGCTTGCCGCCCTCGTGCTTGACCTTGTCGGGATCGGCTGCCTCCACAATGGGCTTTCCAGCCGTGTCTTTGTTATTGCTTTGGGCGGAAGCTTCCGCAGCGTTTTTGTCGGTTTGAGGGGTGCTGCTCTGATCCTGCGAAAAGCTGCGAGGCGCAGCATACGTCACCAGGAACAACGCGGCGGAAAGAATTAACAGCCGAGACTTCATAACGACCTCCCTGCGGGCCCCACGCGAGACATTGGTTGTAATTATACGCTGTGAGGGCAGACGCTTTTGCCCTAAGAGTTGGACGCAGGGCGTCGCGCGAAGGTTACCTGCATTGCCTAATCCATGAACTTGGCGATAAACGGAGGGTCGGGGCTTGGAAGAACCGCCGACCGCCGACGCTATCTTTATCGCCAATGTATAGCTCGAAACTGTTAACCCCTTTACTACTCTTTTGATCCGAAAAGTTTTCTAACCCGCATCGTCCACAGGCAATCAATTCACTTGGGGCCCCTGGAAGTTAATCTGGACCGGGAGGATGGCGATGGCAATGAAGAGCCAACCCAATGTTGTGATTGTAGGAGGCGGGTTTGGAGGCTTGAATGCCGCGCGAGCGCTTTCCCACCAACGGGTTCGGGTTACGCTGATTGACCGCAAGAACCACCATACCTTCCAGCCGCTGCTGTACCAAGTCGCCACCGCGGGCTTGTCCCCGGGAGAGATTGCCGCGCCTATCCGCTGGATTCTGCGCGGCCGGCGTAATGTCGAAGTCTTACTGGGCGAGGTGCAAGGCTTTGATCTGAATCGCCGGATGGTCCAACTGGCCGATCAAGAGATCCGCTACGACTATCTGGTTGTAGCGTCCGGCGCAGGTCACTCCTACTTCGGACACGATCAGTGGGAGTCTCTCGCTCCCGGTTTGAAGACCATCGAAGATGCCATCGAAATGCGCCGCCGGGTTCTGCTCGCTTTTGAACTGGCGGAACGCCGCGCGGCAAACGGCGAAGGACAAATTCCTCTCAACTTTGTTGTGATCGGGGGCGGGCCTACGGGTGTCGAGCTGGCGGGGACGTTGGCCGAGATTGCGCGGCGGGTGATGGCCAACGAATTCGTTTCCATAGACCCTAAGCGCACGCGCATTCTGCTGTTGGAAGGCGGCCCGCGCGTTTTGCCTGCTTTTCCTGAGGAATTGTCACGGAGCGCCCAGGATCAGCTCAAGCGCCTGGGCGTTGAGGTCCATACCAACGCTTTGGTCACGCAAATCGAGCCTGGCCTCATTCAGGTGGGCGACCAGCGGCTGCCGGCCACAGTCGTCCTGTGGGCAGCCGGCGTAGCCGCTTCACCCTTGGGCAAGAAACTCGACGTTCCGGTGGACCGTGCCGGACGAGTGCTGGTCAATCCTGACCTCAGCGTACCCGGGCATGCGGAAGTCTTCGTGATCGGCGATCTGGCGGCTTTACAGGACGAGAACGGCAAATGGCTGCCGGGAGTGGCTCCCGTCGCCATACAGGAAGGTTCGACGGCTGCTCACAACATTGGTCAGGATCTGAAAGGCAAGCTCCGCCGAAACTTCCACTACTTCAATAAAGGAAATCTTGCCACCATCGGGCGGGCCGCGGCCGTCGCCGATTTCGGCAAGTTACGGCTTTCCGGGTACATCGCCTGGCTGGCCTGGTTGTTTGTGCACATCTTCTTCCTGATCGGGTTTCGCAATCGCCTGATCGTGCTCATCCAGTGGGCCTGGTCCTATTTGACCTACGAGCGCGGAGCGCGCCTGATCACCGGAGACAGCGAATTGCCGGGTTGGCAGGAGCTGCAGAAGGAACAACCCGGAAGCGCCGACGGAAAAGTCGCCGCCGACTAGCGCGCCCGTCTCTTTACATGAAACGCTGCTCCACCTTGCGTCACTACTCAACAGGCTGGTTGGGAGAATTCCAAGGTACGATCTCCCCGATTTCGCCCAGTTCTGGAAGGTGGGTCATGCTTGAAAAACTGATGGAAGCGATATTCGGCTGTTGGCACAACAACTACAGCTTTCCCATGACGATCCGTTCGCGGCAGCCGTCGGCCGTCGGCTGGCGCTCAGGAACTTATGTGGTCTGTCTCGATTGCGGCAAAGAATTGCCTTACGACTGGGGCACCATGAGGGTAGCCAGCCGCATGAGCCAACTGTCGCCGCGTCCCAGCTGAGCAGGTCTCTCTTCTGCCGAGAGCTTCTGTCTTCCTCACCACATCAAATCTGAGAGACAATAGAGTCAGGCAGGTCCGCCGCGACCGGCACTGAGGTGATGCCGCGCCGGTCCTGTCACAGCAGCTAGCCCGCGCGGAAGGCGCCCCCGCTGCCACGGCCATGAAAATGAGCTCTGTGTCTCGTCTCTGCTGCGTACTTTCAGCCACACTGCTGCTGTCCGTCTTCCCCGGCGTGTCATACGCCGACGTGTTGAAGATCGTGGTGAACGACACGATCCAGTCGGTCACCGCCGAGTACATCGGCCGCGCTATCGAGCAGGCCAAGCGCAATAACGACAAGGCTGTGCTCATTGAGCTGAACACTCCTGGCGGCTTGGTGGATTCGACGCGCGAAATCATCGAGAAGATCCTGGCCTCGCCCGTTCCCATCATCATTTACGTCACGCCCAGTGGCAGCCGAGCCGCCTCCGCCGGGTTCTTCATCCTCGAGAGCGCCGATATCGCTGCCATGGCTCCGGGCACGAACACGGGCGCGGCTCATCCCGTCACTATTGGCGGCGGCAAGCTGGATGACGTGATGAAAGAGAAGATGGAAAACGACGCTGCCGCTCTGATGCGCTCGGTCGCTTCCAAACGCGGCCGTAATGTTGAAGTGGCGGAGAGCGCCGTGCGGCAGTCGAAATCATTCACCGATCAGGAAGCCCTTTCACAAAAGCTGACAGACTACGTGGCCTCGAGCGAAGAAGACTTATTCAAGCAAATGCAGGGAAAGCCCGTCAGGTTGTTCAACGGCCAGACTGTGAACCTTGATCTCGTGGGCACGCACATCCGCATGTACGACATGACCCTGAAACAGCGCATTTTGGCGTACATCATGGATCCCAATGTTGCGTTCATCCTGCTGGCTATCGGCGCGCTCGCCCTCTATGCCGAGTTCAACCACCCCGGCGCTGTGGTTCCGGGAACCGTCGGTGTGATCTTCATCCTGCTGGCGGTGTTTGCTCTGAACTTGCTTCCGGTGCGGTTTGCGGCGCTGGTGCTGATCCTGGCGTCGTTTGCGCTATTCGCGTTGGAAGCGAAATTTGCGACGCACGGCGTTCTCGCGATCGGTGGAGTCGTCACCATGGTGCTGGGCGCGCTGCTTTTGGTGGACGCTCCCATTCCCGAAATGCGGGTCCGTCTGGTGACGGCACTTGCCGTCAGCATCCCGGTTGGGATCATCACAGTCTTCCTGATGGGCATTGCTCTGAAAGCTCGCCGCAATAAGATCACCACCGGAGCGCAGGGGTTGGTGGGTGAGATCGGTCTGGCGCAAACGCCGCTCTCACCCGCGGGAAAAGTCTTTGTGCACGGAGAGTTGTGGGACGCGGTTTCTTCCGCCACTGTGCCTTCCGGGCAGCCGGTTGTGGTCCGCAGCGTGGACGGCCTGCAGTTGCAGGTCGAGCCGGTGCCGTCCATGCAACGGAGTCGCGCCGCTACGGCCATGTAATCAGGCGGGCGGACAGCAACCTCCGCCCGCATGTGCAGGAACGAGGCAAGTAAACAGTTTGTTTGCGACACAGGCCGCACCTTGCCAGACAACCCCTGCGTCTGTCGAAGTCACCGCTTGCATGCAGCAAGTGCGATACAATCCGCGAAAGTAGCGTTCCCCTAAAGGTGGAGGCGCCAGATGGAACTCCCGTTGGGCTTTACAACAATCATCGTCATCATTGTGGTTTTGTACCTGCTCAGCTCGATCAAGATCCTGGCTGAGTATGAGCGAGGCGTTATCTTCCGGTTGGGCCGCTTGCTGGAGCGCGCTAAGGGTCCAGGGATCATATTGGTCTTCGCTCCGGTCGACCGGATGGTGCGCATTTCGCTACGCCAGGAAGCGTTGGAAGTCCCGCCACAGGACATCATCACTCGCGACAACGTCACGCTGAAAGTGAACGCTGTCATCTTCCTGCGCGTGATCGAGCCGCGCAAAGCGGTAGTGGAAGTTTCTAACTACGTGTATCAGACCTCGCAGTTTGCTCAGACCACGCTGCGGTCCGTGCTCGGAGAACAGGAACTCGATGAGTTGCTGTCGCACCGCGACAAAATCAACATCCGCCTGCAAAGCATTCTCGACACCCATACCGCGCCGTGGGGCGTGAAAGTGGTGAATGTTGAGGTGAAGCAGGTGGATCTGCCGGAATCCATGCTGCGGGCCATGGCCAAGCAGGCCGAAGCGGAACGTGAAAAGCGGTCCAAGATCATCCACGCCGAAGGCGAGTTCTCCGCTGCTCAGCGCCTGGTGGATGCGGCCAAATTACTGGCCACCGAGTCGGTCAGCGTACAGCTGCGCTACTTGCAGACTCTGACGGAAATTGGGGTCGAAAAGAATACGACCGTCGTGTTCCCGGTGCCGGTCGACTTTTTCTCCGGCATTCAGAAGATGCTTAGCAGGAGCGATGAAACGCCGCCTCCCAAGGGCTGAGCGGCGCATGCCTTATGGCAACTGAAGACACTGAAATCACGTTGGGCGCAGGCAAGATGCTGGGCTTGTTTTTTGGACTAGTGATCTTGTGCGCGCTCTTTTTCTCTCTGGGCTTCTCGGTTGGCCGGAACTCGGCAAAACCAACCCCGTTGGAAACATTCACAGTACCGGCAACGAGCAACAGTGGAGTGCGGCCCACAGCGGCAAAGCCCTCCAACGCGACGCCCTCGGACCTCACCTTCTACAAAGCTGTCGAACAGAAGGATCCCAACGCTCAACTGACCACGCCGGAAGCTGTTGATAATCCTAAGGACGTAAACACTTTGCCTGCTTCGCCTGTGAAGCCGGACACCGATGCGAGCCCTGCTCAAACCCCCGCCCCGGCTTCTGCCACGCCGGTGGCTGCGTCTACCCCGAATGGCTATTACGTGCAGGTCGCCGCCGTTACTAAGCGGGAAGATGCCGACGCCCTGGTGGACGCGCTCAAGAAGAAGCAATATCCGGCGTTTTCTTCCAGCAGTTCCGCCGATAAGTTCATCCACGTCCAGGTCGGACCCTTTACCGATATCAAGGACGCTGAAATGACGCGTGGTAAGTTAGTGGCGGATGGGTACAACCCGATCGTGAAGAAGTAGCCACGCGGTCGCGAAACTAGCGTCCGCTGTATCGCTGTTCTTTCCAGGGATCGCCATACATGTGGTAGCCGTTCTGTTCCCAGAATCCCGCTTCATCGTGATCGAGAAACTCCAGCCCACGAACCCATTTCACTGATTTCCAGGCATACAAATGAGGGACAATCAGCCGAAGTGGGTACCCATGGTCCAGCGTGAGGGGCAGGCCATCGTGGTGGGTGGCCAACAGGACTTCGTCGCGATCCAAGTCCGCCAGCGGAACATTCGCCGTGAATCCCTGCTCAGCGTGCACCAGCACGTAAGCCGCTTCCGGCTTGGGTTTCGCACGGTGCAGCAACTCACGGAAGGCGACGCCCTCCCAGAGATTGTTGAAGCGGCTCCAGCGCGTCACACAATGGAAATCGGAGGTGCGCTGTACCTTGGGCAGACGATTGAATTCGTCCCAGCTGAGTTGGAGCGGCGATTCCACCAGCCCGTAAACTCGGAAGGTCCACGTGGCAGGATCGAAGTGTGGAACGGACCCGTAATGCAGGACCGGCCACTTTAGGGTCAGCGACTGGCCCGGCGGAAGCCGGCCCTCGCGCTTCATAAGCTGTTCCAGTTGTTTGCGGTCCTGTCCTTCGAAAAGCATGGGCCTCGCCCCAGGAGTGCACCATTATATTGACAATGGTAGATTTTCGCCTTATTGATATTTCCGCCATGCGCGAGAAAGAACAGAGATTGAGCCGCATGCTGCAGGCGGTGGCTGACCCCTCCCGGCGGCGGATCTTGCAGGCATTGAAGGAACGAGGCGGTTGCTCGCTCGACAAAGATATCGGTCTGTGCGCGTCCGATGTGGAACGGCGACTACAGCTGTCGCAGCCGACAATCTCTCATCACATGTCAATTTTGACCAAGGCGGGATTGGTGGAAGCGCAGAAGATCGGCCAGTGGCGATGGTATAGGCGCAACGAAGGCGCGCTCCGGGAATTCGCAGGGATGTTGAAGGAAAGCCTCTAGCTGGCGGCGACAGCCTGGACCTTTTGCAGCAAGCGCCGGGTCTGTGAAATCAGGTCGGAAACCTCAAACGGCTTCACCAGATAAGGCACGCCATTGTCGTGCAGGAACTCGCGGACTTCCGGCTCGGCAATGCTGGAGAAAGTGAACAGCAGGTGCTTTTCGAGGCCGGCACGGTTCTGCAACAGCCATCCATGGATGTCCTTGGCCGTCCAGCCGCCCGCCATCCTGCCTCCCATGATCAACGCGTCGAACGATTCCTGCTGCAGCTGCGTCTTCACTTGTTCGCCATCCATGAGGGCGAGCACCTGAGCGCCGGCTCCGGCCAGCACATCGCGTTCGAACTCGAGCACCGCGGCTTCGTCTTCCACCAACAGAATACGGCCCTGGAGCGCCAACTCGCGCCGCGATGCCGATGGCGCACTCTCCGTGGTGACCGTCGTCTCTGCCGCCGGCAGTGTCACCTCGACGATCGCTCCGCCTTCCTCGCGATTGCGCGCCGTGATTTCGCCTCCGTGCTCCTGAATGATTCCGTAGCAGATACTCAACCCCAGCCCGGTACCTTTGCCCACGCTCTTGGTGGTGTAGAAGGGATCGAAGATACGGCCTGGCTCCTTGATGCCTTTGCCGCTGTCGTGGAACTCCACGTGGACTCGTCCATCTTTCGCATAAACACGAAGCTTGATCGTGCCCCCCCGCCCCGTTTCCAGAATGGCGTCCACCGCATTGTTGATGATGTTGAGGAAGACCTGTTCTAACTGGTGGGGATCCGCTGTCACCATGGGCATCGATTGGTCTATTTCACGCACCAGGCGAATGTCGTTGACCTTAAGGTCGTAGTCGCGCAAGGTAACGGTCTCTTCGAGCACCTTGCGGATATCGGCTTCCTGCTTCTGCGGCTTGCGCTGCCGGGCAAAGGAGAGCAGGCTTTGCACCACGCGATGAGTGCGTTGGGCTTGCTTGAAGAGCTTGGTGACAAAATCCATTGCCCGCTCACTCAAGCCTTCGCTTTCCAGCAGTTGGGCGTATCCCAGGATCGCCGTCAGCGGATTATTCAATTCGTGAGCTACTCCCGCGATGAGCTGGCCGATGGCCGACATCTTTTCGCTCTGCAGCAGTTGTTCCTGAGTGCGGCGAAGGTCTTCATAAGCGCGGCAGGTTTCCTCATATAGCCGAACCTTTTCGATAGTAGTGGCCAGCTGGCGTCCGATGGCCACGAGCAGATTTTCATCGTTGCTGGTGTACTCCCGAGCTTCGCGGCTGCTGATGCCCATGATGCCACTCGGCTTGTCCTTGCTCCACAGAAGCACCCAGATCCAGGAGGCCATGCCGTCAGCGCGAATGAATTCCGCAAACAACGGCGGCAGGTGCGGCAGGTACTCCGGTGTGATCACCTCGGTGCGCGAACGGGTCACCAGGTCGCCAAACCCTTCGAACTTCACCTCCGAAAAACGCGCACGCTCCGCACTGCGTTGTCCCCATCCAGCACGGCGGCGGAATGTCTTTTCGTCGGCGTCGCAAAGGTAGATAGAACCGGTCTCGGCACCCAGCAGCGAGATAACCTGACGCAGGGTGAGGTTCAGAATCTCATCCAAATCGAAGGACTGGGTCGCAATCACAGCCATCGCATTCAGGGCATTCAATTCACGATTTCGGCGCCGGATTTCATCTTCTGCCTGCTTCTTCTCCGTAATATCGAGCAGAAAGCCCTGATAGCGTTCCATCTTCCCGTCCGCATCCCGCGTGGCAAAGCTGCTCTCTACCGCAGTGAGCAGCGTGCCGTCCTTGCGGCGGAGGTTCACTTCAAAATTGCGCACGTAGTGATTGGCTTCCATCTCGCGACGCAAGGCATCGCGCTGGTCGGCGGAGGCATAGACCTCGTCGTCGATGTTGTGGGACATGGCCTCGTCGCGATTGCCGTAGCCCAGCATGCGCACAAAGGCGTCGTTGCAGTCGAGTAGTTTGCCATCCGGACTGGCTACAAAAACTCCTTCCTGCACTTGTTCGAACAACAAGCGGAACTTCTCCTCGGCTTCGCGGCGCTCAGTAACGTCGCGCACCACGTGGATGGTGCCCTTCTGCTTGCTCCCCTGCTCGCTGTAGGATGAGGTGGAGACAATGGCGAAATCGCCAAAACATGGATCATTGCCTTCGTGGAAGCCTTCATCTTCACCGACGCAATAGGGGCAATTCGTCCATTCGCTCTTGTGCGGCAGCACTTCGGAGCAGGCTCGTCCCAGGACCTCGGCTGGGGCCTTGTTCAGCCGCTGCAGCAGCGCCCGATTGGCTTTCATGACGTAGAACTCGGCGTCATGCACCAAGACGCAGTCGTGAATGGAGTCGAAAGTGTTGCTCCATTGACGGTGGGAGCGCAGGATCTGTTCCACCAGCCGCAGGTTCTCTACTGCCAGACCCAGTTGATGGGCTGTGTTGCCCAGGAACTCGAGCTCATCGGGCGTATAAGAAAATCGCCTGCGGCTGCCTAAGCCGAGTGTGCCAATCGCCGATTTCTTCCCTAGAACAGGAATCTCCACCACATGGTGGAATCCTTCTCGCTTCAGAAAGGGGCGGTTGGCATCATCGGCGGCGGAAGTCTTCAGCACCTGAGGCTTTCCCTCGGTGAGAATCTGTTGTATGCGATCGTCGATGCGAATAGAGGCCCGGTCCCGCAAGAAGTCTGCCGAGAGCCCAATCTGCTGGGTGATTACCAGGTTGCCCTCGTCCAGCAACCGGAACCAGGCTGCTCTCGCGCCCATAAGGGCTTTCAGCTCTTCCAGCGCGGTGGCCATCATTGGGCCATGCTGTTGGGCCCGGGAAATGCTGTTTGTCAGGGCGTTCACCGCGGCCAGGCGCCGCGTGTGCATCCGGGAATCGTCAAACACCACAAACAGCATGCTGATTCCCAGCAACACGTCTGTCGCCGCAGTGACGTTAGGAGGAAAGTAGAGGGCCAGTGGAGCCCAATCCAAGTGTACGAGGAGCAAGCTGACGCTAAGCATCCACGCCCCCAACTCGGTTCGTCCCCAGCGGAAGCGAACCAGTTGCAGGGCTGCGCCGAAGGTCAAGAGCCGATAAGCCACTTCGAGCACAATGCGAAGTTCCGGGGAATCCGGCCACAGCAGAGCCCGCGCAACCGCGTATCCGATCACCGAGGCAGATACAAAAAGCAGAGGTGTCAATAACTTGCGGGCATGAGTGTAGATTAGAACGGCAGCCGCGAACAGGCAGATGGCAAGGGTGAACTCAGCGTGCGCGACCGCCACCAGGTATCCCGGAGCGGAGTCCGGAGGGAGCTCATGCAGGGTCCAGCGAGAAATGAAGTACGCCAGCCATCCCACAATCCAAACCAGCAGGTAACGTTGCCGGAAGGTGCGGAATACCAGCAGACTGGCCGCCAGCATGATCAAGACAGCCGATTCCTGTGCCGTCCGTTTGGGGACAGCCAGGTCGCCAAAGGCGTACCAGGTGCACAGGACAGAGAGGGTCATCTGGATCTGGAGCGTCAGTCACTTAAATAACATGTCC
>Ga0335070_10009506_pt1 | contig 11391 bp, 11 predicted proteins | sample Lox_Sample_13_FD_206722 | JGI IMG/M metagenome (GOLD analysis project Ga0335070, IMG submission 206722) | Soil microbial communities from Loxahatchee National Wildlife Refuge, Florida, United States - Lox_Sample_1.3 | ecosystem: Environmental > Terrestrial > Soil > Wetlands | place: USA... | reverse complement strand
CTGCCACGCGTTCAACGCCGACTTCGACGGGGACCAGATGGCCGTCCACGTTCCTCTCACCCCGGAGGCGCAGACGGAGTGCTGGACGCTGCTGCTCTCTTCCAAGAACCTTCTCAACCCGGCAAGCGGGTATCCCATCGCCGTGCCCACGCAGGACATGGTGCTCGGGATCAACTACCTCACGCGAGAGCGGCCGGGCGCCAGGGGAGACGGGAAGTACTTCTCCACGGCGGATGAGTGCATCCTCTCCGTGGACGCCAAGGGCGTGGATTACCAGGCGCCGGTCAAGGTCAAGATGGAAGGCAAGTGGGTGGATACCACCCCGGGCCGCATCATCCTCAACGACAACATCCCCAAGGACCTCGGCTTCCTCAACTACGCCATGGGTGAGAAGGAGCTTCTGAACCTCATCGCCCGCTGCTACCAGGAAAAAGGTCCGGCGGTCACGGTGCGGATGCTGGACGCGGTGAAGGACCTCGGGTTCCACTACGCAACCCGGTTCGGCGCCACCATCGGCATGGACGACATCGTGATCCCCAACGCCAAGAAGGCGCTCATCAAGGAAGCCAACTCCAAGGTGGACGAGATCCAGCGCCAGTACCTCCAGGGGCACATCACCAACGAAGAGCGGTATAACCGCGTCATCGAGGTGTGGAGCAGCACGAACGAGCTCATCACGAACGAGCTCATGGACGAGCTGCGCAAGGACCACGAGGGGTTCAACCCGGTGTACATGATGGCCTACTCGGGCGCGCGCGGAAGCCGCAGCCAGATCCGGCAGCTCGCCGGCATGCGCGGCCTCATGGCCAAGCCGTCGGGGGACATCATCGAGCTTCCCATCCGGTCGAACTTCAAGGAGGGCCTCTCGGTCATCGAGTTCTTCATCTCCACCAACGGGGCCCGCAAGGGTCTGGCGGACACCGCCCTCAAGACGGCGGATGCCGGCTATCTCACGCGGCGCCTCGTGGACATCGCACAGGACGTGGTCATCGCGGAAGAGGACTGCGGCACCATCAACGGCATCGACCGCCGGGCCATCAAGGACGGGGAAGACATCGTGGAGGCGCTGCGGGACCGCATTTCGGGCCGCACCTCCCTGGAAAAGGTGAAGCACCCCATCACGGGAGAGCTCATCGTGGACACGAACCAGGAGATCACGGATGAGATCGCGGCGGCCATCGAGGACGCCGGCATCGAGTTCGTGAAGATCCGCTCCGTGCTCACCTGCGACTCCAAGTACGGGGTGTGCGCGCGCTGCTACGGCAGGAACCTCGCCACGTACAAGCCGGTGGAGATCGGCGAGGCGGTGGGGATCATTGCCGCGCAGTCCATCGGGCAGCCGGGCACGCAGCTCACGATGCGGACGTTCCACATCGGCGGAGCGGCCACCAAGATCTCTGAAGAGAACCGGATCTACCTGAAGTACCCCGTGTACATCGAGAAGATCCAGGGAAGCACGGTGGCCATCGAGAACGGCAACATGCTGTTCACGCGCAAGGGCGTCATCACCGTGCACCGGATCCTGGCAAGCCACGAGATCCAGAAGGGTGACCGGATCCTCGTGAAGGACGGCCAGAGGCTCCTCAAGCATGGACCCGAGCCCATCATCCAGAGGAAGGGAGAGACGATCTCCTCGTCGGAGATCTGCTACGTGAAGCTCATGCCGGACAAGCTCCTCCTGATTGCCCAGCCCCAGTCCATCGAGATCAGGAACGGCGCGGAGCTGCTGTCTCGCGAGAAGGACGTGGTCCCTGCTGAAGAGACCATCGCTTTCTTCGACCCGTTCAGCGAGCCCATCATCGCGGAGGCAACGGGGAACGTGAACTTCCACGACATCGTCCTGGGCACGACGCTCAAGGAAGAGGTCAACGAAGACACCGGCAAGATCGAGAAGAAGATCACGGAGTACTCCCTGGAGAGCCTCCAGCCCCGCATCACGATCCTGGACGAGAAGGGCAACGAGCTGGCGGGCTACTTCCTGCCGGGCAACGCGTACCTCAACGTGGATGACGGGGAGAAGGTGAAGGCCGGGCGCATCATCGCGAAGCTGCTGCGGGAGAGCGTCAAGACGAGCGACATCACCGGCGGTCTGCCGAGGGTCGGCGAGCTGTTCGAGGCCCGCAGGCCCAAGAACCCCTCGGTTCTCGCCAAGGTGAGCGGGAAGGTCTCCTTCAAAGGGATCGTCAAGGGCAAGCGGGTCATTGTGGTCACCGATCCGTTCGACCGTGAGTTCAAGCACCTCGTACCCATGGGCAAGCATCTCCTGGTCCGCGAGGCGGACGAGGTGAACGCGGGGGACATGCTGTGTGACGGCGCCAAGGACCCGCACGACATCCTCCAGATCCTCGGGGAGACCCAGCTGCACAGCTACCTCCTCAACGAGATCCAGGAGGTCTACCGGCTCCAGGGCGTGCGCATCAACGACAAGCACATCGGGGTCATCATCCGCCAGATGATGAAGAAGGTGGAGATCGTGGACGTGGGGGACACCCCGTTCATCTTCGGGCAGCAGGTGGACCGCTACAAGTTCCACGAGGAGAACCGCAAGACGCTCCGCGAAGGAGGCCAGCCCGCGGTGGCGCGGCCCATCCTCCTGGGCATTACCCGCGTGTCGCTGAACATCGACTCGTGGCTGTCGGCGGCCTCCTTCCAGGAGACCACGCGCGTGCTTACCAATGCCTCCATCTCGGGGAGCGTTGACCACCTGCGCGGCCTGAAGGAGAACGTCATCATCGGGCACCTGATCCCCGCGGGAACGGGCATGAAGAAGTACCGCGAGATCAAGCTCTATGACGAGAACATGGAAGACCTCGACATCTCGATCAACAGGATCATCGAGGAGAAGCGCAAGGAGCGTGAGCTGAAGGCGCTGCTGGAGGCGGAGAAGGCGCAGCTGCCATCGGCGGAGAGCGTCCTGGCGCCGGATTGATGGGGGAGGGGGGCGCGGATTTTCCGGCGCCCCCCTTTACATGACCGGCGGCGTTCCGTATACTGGGGGGGATTTTGGGAGGGGCCCCGTTGACGTGCCCGAGCGCGGTATCCCGCGCGGGGGGCGTTCCGCGGGACGCCGGACGAAACATCCGGCGTAGAGGGATGGACTCTCGAAAAAACGATCCCGAACACCACGGAAAAAGAGTACGTGGGGTTGACTTTTTTTTTGTGCGTGGATATCGTTGTAACCCGCGTGACTTTCCCCTGTCGCGAAGCTGAGGGGAAAGAACGCCAAGAAGGTTGTTGAAAGGGAAGGTAGCAGGAACCTTTTATGCCGACGATCAACCAGCTGGTGAGACTGGGGCGCAAGGCAGTCAAGAAGAAGACAAAGGCCCCCGCGCTCATGAACTGCCCCCAGAAGAGGGGCGTGTGCACGCGCGTCATGACGGTCACTCCCAAGAAGCCCAACTCGGCCCTTCGAAAGGTGGCCCGCGTTCGTCTCACCAACGGGATTGACGTGACGGCGTACATCCCGGGCATCGGCCATAACCTGCAGGAGCATTCGGTCGTGCTCATCCGCGGGGGAAGGGTCAAGGACCTCCCCGGCGTTCGCTACCATATCATCCGCGGCGCCAAGGACACTCTCGGCGTTGAAGACCGCAAGAAGGCGCGCTCCAAGTACGGTACCAAGAAGCCGAAGGCGTAGGGGAAGAGGAAAGAGATGCCGAGAGGCCAGTTGATTCGGAAGAAGAGGGTCATCCTCGATCCCAAGTACAAGAATGCGGTGATCGGGAAGTTCGTCGCCCGCATGATGGAACAGGGCAAGAAGAGCGTTTCCTACGGCAGCATCTATGATGCGCTGGACATCATCAAGGAGAAAGTGCAGGGGAAGGAGCCCATCGAGGTCTTCCAGAAGGCGCTTGAGAACGTGAAGCCGGTCGTGGAAGTGAAGTCCCGGCGGGTCGGAGGCGCCACGCTCCAGGTCCCCGTGGAGATTCGGGAGGAGCGCAGGGACGCCCTCGCAATGAGATGGATCATCGGGTTCTCCCGCGGCCGCCATGGGCGGTCCATGGCGGAGAAGCTTGCCGCAGAGCTGGTTGACGCTTTCAACAATACGGGTTCCGCGATAAAGAAAAAGGAAGACACCCATAAGATGGCGGAGGCGAACAAGGCTTTTGCCCACTACCGCTGGTAGGGGCGGCACCTCGGCGGGCTTATGGACACGCGGTTGCCCCTGTCGTCGATCCGCAATATCGGGATCATGGCCCATATTGATGCGGGGAAGACGACCACGACAGAGCGCATCCTGTACTATACGGGCAGGACGCACAAACTTGGCGAAGTGCATGACGGCGAAGCCAAGATGGACTGGATGGACCTGGAGAAGGAGCGCGGCATCACCATCACGGCGGCCGCGACCTTCTGTGAATGGCGGGACGTGCAGATCAACATCATCGACACGCCCGGCCACGTCGACTTTACCGTCGAGGTGGAACGTTCTTTGAGAGTATTGGACGGAGCGATCGGGGTTTTCTCCGCCGTGGAAGGCGTGGAGCCCCAGAGCGAGACCGTCTGGAAGCAGGCCAACCGCTACAACGTGCCGCGCGTTGCGTTCATCAACAAGATGGACCGCGTGGGGGCTCGTTTCGACGAGGTCGTGCAGGAGATGCACTCCAAGCTCGGGGCCAACGCGGTGCCCATCCAGCTTCCCATCGGGTTGGAGGCGGACTTCGTCGGCATTGTCGACCTCGTCCGCATGAAGGCCCTGGTCTGGGATGAGGATGTGCTGGGCGCGAAGTTCCGGGAGGTGGACATCCCTGCCGCGCTGACGCAGAAGGCTGGAGCGGCGCGCACGATCCTGCTGGAGAAGATTGCCGAGACTGATGACGACATCATGACGGCGTACCTGGACGGGGGGCACATCGCGGAGAGCAACCTCAAGGCGGCTCTTCGCAAGGCCACGGTCCAGGGGAAGATCTTCCCGGTGGTGTGCGGAACGGCGTTCAAGAACAAGGGCATCCAGCCCCTCCTGGACGCGGTGGTGGACTACCTTCCCTCGCCGGCGGACATGCCGCCGACCACGGGAACCGTGCCGAACACTGGTGACTACATCCAGCGCCTGCCGAAGGACACGGAGCCGTTCGCGGCTCTGGCCTTCAAGATCATGACCGATCCGTTCGTCGGCAAGCTGACCTTCTTCCGCGTGTATTCGGGAAAGCTCATGTCGGGGTCGTACATCTACAACGCGACCGCCGACAAGAGAGAGCGGGTCACGCGGATACTGAGGATGCACGCCAACGAGCGGGAGGAGATCAAGGAGGTCGCCTCGGGGGACATCGCCGCCGCGGTCGGGCTGAAGAAAACCACGACGGGTGACACGCTCTGTGATGAAGAGAATCAGGTGATTCTCGAATCCATGGTGTTTCCCGACCCGGTCGTTCACGTCGCCATCGAGCCGAAGACCAGGGATGATGAGGAGAAGCTCTCCTCCGCCCTGCACAAGCTCTCCGAGGAAGACCCCACCTTCAAGGTGCGGTACGACAAGGAGACCGGCCAGACCATCATCATGGGGATGGGCGAGCTGCATCTCGAGGTGCTTGTGGAGCGGATGTTCCGCGAGTTCAACGTGGCCGCCAACGTGGGAGCACCGGAGGTTGCCTACCGGGAAACCATCAAGGAGGCGGCCGAAGCGGAGGGCAAGTTCGTCAAGCAGACCGGCGGCCACGGCGCCTACGGGCACGTGGTGATGAGCTTCGAGCCCCTGCCCCCGGGCACGGGCTTCGCCTTCGAGAACAAGGTCATCGGCGGCCGGGTGCCGCGGGAGTACGTTCCTGCCGTTGAAAAAGGCATCCGGGAGGCCATGGAGAACGGGGTCCTGGCGGGATATCCCATGGTGGACTTCCGCGCCAGCCTGCTGGACGGGTCCTACCATGACGTGGACTCCAGCGAAATGGCCTTCAAGGTCGCGGCATCGATGGCATATAAGTCGGGCTGTGCAAAAGCCAAACCGACTATCCTTGAACCGATCATGGCCGTGGAGTGCGCCACTCCAGAGGAGCATCTCGGGGATGTCATCTCCGATTTCAGCGCGCGCATGGGCCACGTCGAGGGGATTGAAGATCGGCCTGGGAGTAAGGTGGTGAAAGCACTCGTACCCCTGCGTTCCATGTTCGGGTACGTTACGTCGCTTCGCTCGATGACGAAAGGTCGAGCGTCCCACACCATGCAATTCTCCCATTACCAGGAAACCCCCCGGTCGATTCAGGAAGAGCTTGTCGAAAAGGTTCGCGGGCGGAAGAGGTAGCCGCCCCGCGATTGACTGGAGCGGAGGAGAAGGAATCCCCTTCCCGCGGCGGGGCCGCGGGGTGCCGGGGAACTTGAGGGCGCGGAGAGGAAACTGCAAGGAGGAGTGCAATGGCGAAGGAGAAATTCGTACGGTCGAAGCCCCACATCAACGTCGGCACCATCGGTCACATCGACCATGGAAAGACCACGCTGACGGCGGCAATCACCATGTACTGCGCGAAGAAGTACGGTGACAAGCTGATGAAGTATGAGGACATCGACAACGCTCCCGAGGAGAAGGCCCGGGGCATCACCATCAATACCCGGCACGTGGAATACCAGTCGGACAAGCGCCACTACGCGCACATCGACTGCCCGGGACACGCGGACTACATCAAGAACATGATCACCGGCGCCGCCCAGATGGACGGGGCCGTGCTCGTCGTTTCAGCGCCGGACTCCGTCATGCCGCAGACCCGCGAGCACATCCTGCTGGCCCGCCAGGTCGGCGTGCCCGCCATCGTCGTGTTCCTCAACAAGGTCGACATGGTGGATGACCCCGAGCTGCTCGAGCTCGTCGAGGTGGAAATCCGCGACGTCTTGAAGTTCTACAACTTCCCCGGTGACAAGATCCCCATCGTGAAGGGCTCGGCGCTCAAGGCCATGGAGCACCCCGAAGTTGCGGAGAACGTCAAATGCATCGAGGAGCTTCTCACCACGATGGATGACTACTTCCCGCTTCCTCCGCGGCCGGTAGACAAGCCGTTCCTCATGCCGATTGAGGACGTGTTCTCCATCTCCGGGCGCGGCACGGTCGTCACGGGCAGGGTTGCGACGGGCACCATCCACGTCGGAGACGAAGTGGAGATCGTCGGGATCAAGGACACGCGGAAGACCACGGTCACCGGTGTGGAGATGTTCAACAAGCTGCTCGACGAGGGGCAGGCCGGAGACAACATCGGGACGCTGCTGCGCGGCATTGAGAAGGACGACGTGGAGCGCGGGCAGGTCCTTTCGAAGATCGGGGCCATCACCCCGCACAAGAAGTTCAAATGCACCGTCGTGGCGCTCACCAAGGAAGAAGGCGGCAGGCACTCTCCGTTCTTCACCGGGTACCGCCCGCAGTTCTATTTCAGAACGACGGACGTCACCGCCTCCGTGACGCTGCCGGAAGGCAAGCAGATGGTCATGCCCGGTGACCACGTCACCGACATGAACGTCGAGCTGATCTACCCGATCGCCATGGACAAGGGGCTCCAGTTCGCCATCCGTGAGGGCGGCAAGACGGTCGGCGCCGGTCAGGTGACGGATATCGTCGAGTAAGGACCCCTGGACCTCGCGCGCGGCGCACCGTGCCGCGCGTGACCGGGGAACTCAAGGTCACGGAGTACCGTGAAATGTCACGGAGTACCGTGACAGGGGAGAGATACATGGCCAGGGAAAGGATTCGGGTGCGCCTGCGGGGCTTCGACATCGAGCTCATCGACCAGAGCGCGAAGTCCATCGTGCAGACCGTCCTCAAGGCGGGGTCGCGGGTCTCGGGACCCATCCCCCTTCCAATGAGGATCAACAAGTTCACGGTCCTGCGCTCGCCCCACGTGCACAAGAAGTCGCGCGAGCAGTTCGAGATGCGCACCCACAAGAGGCTCATTGACATCCTGGAGCCGACCCCCGCGGTCATGGACGCCCTCATGCGGCTGGAGCTTCCCGCCGGCGTGGACGTCGAGATCAAGCAGTAGGGCGCGGAACGGCGCCCCCGGAGAGGCCAGCGGTATGCTCGGATTGATTGGAAAAAAGGTCGGAATGACCCAGCTGTGGAGCGATGACGGGGTACGCGTCCCGGTCAGCGTCGTTCTCGTGGAACCAAACGTCGTCGTGAACGAGCGCACGGAGGAAAAGCACGGCTACAGCGCCAAGGTTCTCGGATCCGGCGCGCTGAAGAAGACGCGCACGACCAGGCCGTACGCGGGTCAGTTCCCGCAGGGCGTGGACCCGCGCCGTTTCCTTCGGGAGTTCAAGGGTTTCGAGAAGGAGTGCAAAGTCGGGGACTCCCTCGGCGTGGAGATCTTCGAAGGGGTGCGGTTCGTGGACGTGCAGGGCGCCACCAAGGGCAAGGGCTTCCAGGGCGTCATGCGCCGCCACGGATTCCAGGGAGGACCGGGCGCCCACGGCTCGAAGTTCCACCGGGAAATGGGATCGGTCGGAACGGGCGCGTTCCGCAAGATCATCAAGGGCTCCCGGATGCCCGGCCGCATGGGCAACGCGAAGCTCACCACCCAGAACCTGAGGCTGTTCCGCGTGGACAAGGAGAAAGGCCTGCTGCTCATCAGGGGCGCGATCCCCGGCCGGCGCGGCGCGATGGTGATCGTGCGCACGGCGAAGAAGAAGTAGGACGGGAGCGTCATGAAGACACAGGTCTATGGATTGGACGGGAAGGCCGTCCGGGAGATCGAGCTCGCCGACTCGGTGTGGAACCGCGACGTCAGCGAGGGCTCGATCTACCATGCCATCCGCAATGAGCTGGCCAACCGCCGGGTGGGCACGGCCAAGATCAAGGACCGCGGAGAGGTGCAGGGAAGCGGCAAGAAGCCCTGGAAGCAGAAGGGCACCGGCCGCGCCCGCGCGGGTCACAAGCGCTCCCCGGTGTGGGTGGGCGGAGGCAAGATCTTCGGGCCGCGCCCGCGGGACTACAGCTACACCATCCCCCGCAAGGTGAAGAGGCTGGCGATGATCTCCATCCTCTCCCTCAAGACCAGGGAAGAGCGGCTCAAGGTGGTCACGGACTTCACCGTGGAAAGCGGCAAGACGAAGGACCTCGTGACCGCGCTGAAAAACCTCGCGGCCAAGGAGCGCACGGTCGTCGTTCTCAAGGATGATGACGCCATGATCAGGCGCGCGGGGCGAAACGTTCCCTGGCTCAGCTTCCTGAGCTTCAACAGGCTGGCGGCAAAGGACCTCTTTTACTGCCAGAAGCTGCTCGTCCTGGAGACCGCCGCTACGAAGCTGAACGACTTCTATGGCGCGGACGAGAAGAACGGCTCGAGCAGGAACGACGGCGGGGACGGGAAGAAGCCGAAGAAGGGAGCCACGGCATGACTCTCGACAGGATCATCCTGGAGCCGGTAGTGACGGAGAAGACGAACCTCATGCGGGAGAACCACAAGTACGTCTTCAAGGTCGACAGCCGGGCGAACAAGTACCAGATCATGGACGCGGTGCGCAGGCAGTACAACGTGCACCCGCTGAAGTGCAACGTCCTGCGGACCTCCACAAAGCCCAAGAGGGTCCGCTACCGGCTCGGCTACACCGCCTCGTGGAAGAAGGCCATCATCACCATCGCCCCCGAGGAAAAGATCGGGATCTTCGAAGGCGTATAAAGGAGCGACCGTCATGCCTATCAAGAAATACCGTCCGCTCACTCCCGGGCAGCGATTCAAGACGAGCCTCACCTTCGAGGAGATCACCAAGAAGTCTCCGGAGAAGGCCCTGACCTCGGGGAAGCCCAAGAACGCGGGCCGCGGGGCCGGGGGAAGGATCAGCGTCCGCCGCAAGGGCGGAGGGCACAAGCGCCGCTACCGCATCGTGGATTTCCGCCGCGACAAGATCGGGATTCCCGGCAAGGTTGCCGCCATCGAGTATGACCCCAATCGCAGCTCGTTCCTCGCCCTGATCGTCTACAGGGACGGGGAGAAACGCTACATCCTGGCGCCGGAAGGCCTGACGGTCGGAAAGTCCGTCCTGAGCGGCCCGGATGCGGCCTTCGACGTGGGCAACGCCATGCCCCTGGGCAAGATCCCCCTCGGGATCCAGATCCACAACATCGAGCTGAACCTCGGCCGCGGAGGCCAGATGGTGCGCTCCGCGGGCACGAGCGCCACCGTGGTGGCCAAGGAAGGCGTCTACGTGACGGTGCGCCTGCCCTCCGGAGAGATGCGCATGGTCAACGAGAAGTGCTACGCCACCATCGGAGAGCTGGGCAACAAGGACCACATGAACGTCACGCTCGGCAAGGCCGGGCGCAGCCGCTGGCTGGGCAAGAGGCCCAAGGTGCGCGGCACCGCCATGAACCCCGTCGACCATCCGCACGGCGGCGGCGAGGGAAAGACCAAGGGCGGCCGGCACCCGGTGAGCCCGTGGGGCCAGCCCACGAAGGGCTACAAGACGCGCAAGAAGCGCAACACCACGAGCCGCTTCATCGTGAAGAGAAGGAAATAGGGGGAACCGGGCGTGTCACGATCCATCAAGAAAGGACCCTTCATCGCGAAAAGCCTGTACAAGCAGGTCGTCGACATGAACAAGAGCGGCGAGAAGCGCATGGTGAAGACCTTCTCCAGAACTTCCACGATCATCCCCGAGATGGTCGGATACACGGTGTCCGTGTACAACGGAAAGACCTGGGTGCCCGTGTACGTCACGGAAAACCTGGTCGGCCACAAGCTCGGCGAGTTCGCCCCCACCCGCATCTTCCGTGGGCACTCGGGATCGGACAGGAAGGTGGTGAAGCAATGAGTGACGCAGGCAGCGCCCCGGCCGGCGCGCAGCCGGAGAAGAAGCCGGGCAGGACGCGCGCTCCGCGGGCGCCGCGCACGGGGTTCCGCGCGAGCGTTCCCTTCCAGCGCCTGTCGGCGACCAAGATCCGCCGCATTGCCGACAACGTCCGGCGCAAGCCGTACGTGGAGGCCATCGCGCTCCTCGAAGTGCTTCCCCACAAGGGTGCGCGATTATTGAGGAAGCTCATCCAGTCCGCGGCGGCAAATGCGCTGGCGCAGAACAAGAACCTGGACGAGCAGATGCTCTACGTGAAGGAGCTCCTGATCGACGTGGGGCCGACGATGAAGAGGATGTGGGCCCGCGGCCGCGGCCGCGCGGACAGGCTCCTGAAGAGGTCGTGCCACATTTCCGTGGTTGTCGACGAGATCGGCGCGAAAGAGGTGGTTCATGGGTCAGAAGGTTAACCCCATCGGGCTGCGGCTGGGGATCAACAAGACCTGGCAGTCGCGGTGGTTCGTGGATCCCAAGCTGTACGCGGCGACGCTCCATGAAGACCTGCGCCTGCGCAGGACCATCCTCAACGCGGAGGAGACCAAGGGAGCCGACATCGCTGAGGTGGAGATCATCCGCCACCCCCAGAGGGTCACGGTGATCATTCACACCGGCCGCCCGGGCGTGCTCATC
>Ga0335070_10009505_pt1 | contig 11392 bp, 15 predicted proteins | sample Lox_Sample_13_FD_206722 | JGI IMG/M metagenome (GOLD analysis project Ga0335070, IMG submission 206722) | Soil microbial communities from Loxahatchee National Wildlife Refuge, Florida, United States - Lox_Sample_1.3 | ecosystem: Environmental > Terrestrial > Soil > Wetlands | place: USA... | reverse complement strand
CTGATGCAGACGGCCAACGATCCGGTGTTTGTCGCTCCCGGGACGAGCTCCATCGCCTCTAACGCCAATCGCGCCTTCGGGCCTGCCTATCCTGGTGGTGGCACGTATAGCGCAGTGTCCGCGGCGTTCCCCGCCTCAGTGCCGCTCACGAGCGATTCCATTCGAGCTGGTGGCGTGATCACGATCCCTTACTTCAACTTCAGCGGCTATACGACTGGGGTGGCGACGATATGAGCGATCTGTTCGATGAATGGTCTGATTTGAATGAAGTTATCTGCGACTATCGTTCGCGATTCGATTTGCTTCGGAAAGAACTGCCGAAGTGCAAAACGCGTGCGGAAGCCGAACATCTGCTGGCGGAACAAGAGTTCCTTACTCGCTATCCGAAGCTGCCAGAATGGTTGCCATGAGCGAACTCATGATGCACACCGAAGTCGGCGTCCACAACCAGAACATGCCGCAGAGCATGGCTCGCATCATCGAAGGCGGCTCGTGGAAGAAGCAGCGCATGGTCGTGGTGATCCCGGCCGATAAGGTCATTCCGTCCAAGGTGGCGCTGTCCTATTGGAACCTGATGTTCCCGCCCAATCAGCCGGTGTACAAGATCCTCGCGCAGGGGATGGAAGTCGGGCACGCTTATTCGTCAGCGCTCGAGATGATCATGAGCCATCCCGATCTATCGACGTTCGAGTACCTACTCACGATCGAGGCTGACAACATGCCGCCGCCGGATGGCGTCCTGAAACTACTGCGGCGCATGGAAACGCATCCCGAGTTGTCATGCATCAGCGGGCTCTACTGGATCAAAGGCGAAGGCGGCATTCCGCAGATCTGGGGCGATCCGCTCGATACCGTGCCTAACGCGCGGCCGCAAGTACCGAAGCCTGGCGAGCTGGTGGAGTGTTGCGGTACCGGGATGGGCTTCGCCTTGTGGCGCCTGCAGATGTTCCGCGATCCGAAGCTGCGCCGGCCGTTCTTCAAGACCGTTGCGAGCCCGCAGGAGGGCGTCGGCACGCAGGATCTTTACTTCTGGAGCGACGCGCGAAAGCACGGTTATCGCTGCGCTGTCGATTGCGATGTGCTCGTCGGCCACCACGATCAGACTTCGGGGATCACATGGTAGTGCTCATCACGGGTGGGGCAGGCTTCATCGGTCACCATCTCGTCGAGCACATTCTGCGCAATACCGACTGGGAGATCGTGACGCTCGATCGGCTCGACTGCTCTGGCAATCTCGGCCGGCTGCCTGAGATCAGGGACTGGGACAAGCACCGCTCGCGCGTTCGTTTCGTCTGGCATGACCTCAAGGCGCCAATCAGCCATCAGATCGCGCATCAGATCGGGCCGGTGAATATCATCCTGCACCTGGCGGCGGGAACGCACGTCGATCGCTCGATCGAGGATCCTACGCTCTTCGTGATGGATAACGTACTCGGGACAGTCAACTTGCTTGAGTACGCGCGGCGCCTGCCGCTGCAGCGCTTTCTCTACTTCAGCACCGACGAGGTATTCGGGCCGGCGCCTGAAGCGACCGCGTACAAGGAATGGGCTCGCTACAATTCGGGCAATCCCTATGCTGCCACGAAGGCAGGCGCGGAGGAGCTGTGCGTGGCCTACGCGAACACCTACCGCGTGCCCGTGCTCATCACTCATTGCATGAACGTCTTCGGAGAACGCCAGCATCCCGAGAAGTGGATTCCCAAACTCATCCGTGCCGTGCGAGATGGAACGACGGTCAAGATCCATGCCGATCCCACCAAGACCAAGCCCGGAAGCAGATTTTATATACACGCTCGAAACGTTGCCGCCGCGGTCCTCTTCGTTCTCGAGCACGGCGAGCCAGGGGACAAGTACAACGTCGTCGGAGAGAGAGAAGTCAATAACCTGGAGCTGGCAGAACTCGTGGCCCAGCACGTCGGAAAGCATCTCAGCTACGAGCTCGTCGATTTCCACTCCTCACGCCCCGGCCACGATCTGCGCTATGCGCTGGATGGTTCGAAGCTTGCGGCGATGGGTTGGAGGCTTCCGGTGGCTTTCGAGAAGTCACTGGAGCGAGTAGTGACGTGGACGCTCGAGCATCCCAAGTGGCTGCTATCGTAGGGAGGACAAGTGAAGATTGATCTCGGCTGCGGGCCCAACAAGCAAGAGGGATTCATCGGCGCGGACGTGCGCGAGTTCAAGGGCGTGGATGTTGTTTGCGATCTCGGCAAGGGCGAGTGGCCGTGGAAGGACGACACCGTTGATGAGGCCCATGCCAGCCACTTTGTCGAGCACCTCACACCGAAGGAGCGGATCCACTTCTGCAACGAGCTCTGGCGCGTGCTCAAGAAGGGTGGCAAGTGCCAGATCATCACGCCGCACTGGAACGCAGCTCGGGCTTACGGCGATCTCACGCATCAGTGGCCTCCAGTAAGCGAGTTCTGGTACGGCTATCTCAACGCAGCCTGGCGCGCGCAGAACGCGCCGCACAACGACGAGTACAAGTGCGATTTCGACTTCAGCTATGGCTGGGGCGTGCGGCCGGACCTCACACTGCGGAATCAGGACTTCCAGCAGTTCGCGTTAGCGAACTACAAAGAGGCAGCGCAAGACCTGATCGCCACGATTACCAAACGCTGATGAGATCCTGCGGCACATGCACGGCCTGCTGCACGCGTATCGGCGTGAAAACGCTCGATAAGCCTGCCGGCGTGCCCTGCAAGCACCTCACCGAGCATGGTTGCGGGATCTATGAAACGCGACCGCAAGAGTGCCGGCAGTATTTCTGCCTCTGGGCAGATCCGAAGGCTGAACAACTGAACCTGCCGGAGTGGGGCCGGCCCGACCAAACGGGCCTCATCCTCAACGCTGCGAATCACGACTTGAATGCGCCAGACGCTTCGATCAACGTGTACCAGATCCCGGGCAGTAGCGACTATTGGGGCCAGAAGCTCCTGAAACAGAAAAGGCTGCGTGCATTCCCCATGCGACTCGTGAAGTGAGAATCGTCATCCCCAACGATTTCACGCCGCGTCCGTATCAGGTTCCATTCATGCGGTACATGGACACGCACGGCCCTGGAGCTCGGGCGGTATGCGTGCACCACCGGCGCGCCGGCAAGGACCTCATGGGCGCGCATCAGCTCTGCAAGATGGCGCATATGCGGACGGGCGTTTACTGGCACGTCTTCCCAACATTCGAGCAAGGGCGCAAAGCGATCTGGGAAGGCTTCAGAGCCGACGGCAAGCGCACGATCGACAACATCTTTCCGAAGCAGATCGTAAAGCGCCGCAACGAACAGCAGATGATGATCGAGCTTCAGTGCGGCTCGATCTACCGAATCATCGGTTCGGACAAGATCGAGGTCGTTGGCGCAGGCCCAGTCGGCGTGCTCCTATCCGAGTACTCGATCGCGAAGCCGAAGGCATGGGACCTCATTGCCCCGATGCTGCGTGAGAACAATGGCTGGGCAGCATTTGTGTTCACGCCGCGGGGCAACAACCATGGACGGAAGCTGTATGACATGGCGCGCGAGAACTCCTCTTGGTTCTGCGAGTTGAAGACGCTCTATGACACGAAAGCCTATGACCCAGACCGGACGATCTCCGAAGAGCGCGCTGCAGGCCGCCCCGAAGCGCTCATCCGCCAGGAGTATCTATGCGACTGGACGGCCGCCAACGTCGGTGCCGTCTTCGGGGACCTGGTCGAGGCTCTTGAGAAACAGGGCCGAGTGGTCGACTTCAAGCACGAGAAGGACGGCGTATTCACGAGCTGGGACCTCGGCCTCCGCGACGCTACCTCGATCTGGTTCTGGCGACTGAACGCGCAGGGCATGCCAGACGTGATCGACTTCTACGAGGCGAACGGCAAGCCGCTCAGCCACTTCCTCGACGTCGTCGACGGCCGCGGGTACTCCTACTTCATGCACTGGCTGCCTCATGATGCCCGAGCCGGAACGCTCCAGACGGGGGTCTCGACGGTCGAGCAATTCTCAGCCCGGTGGGGGAACGAGAAGATCGCCATCACGCCAGAACTTTCCATCGCCGATGGCATCCAGGCGGCGCGCTGGCTCCTCCAGCAGCCGATGCGAATCCACACGCGCTGCGAGGACGGAATCGAGTCTTTACGGCAGTATCATTACCTCTGGGACGATGACAAAAAGGTCTTTGGGCTCAAGCCTGAGCACGACTGGAGTTCGAACGCGGCGGACGCCTTTCGCTACCTCGCCTTGGCCGTCAAGTACTCAGAAATCATGTCTCGCCCCAAGGAGGTAGCAAAACCCCGTTATACTAGGCAGTTGGACGGCTCGTTCACGCTCGACGAGCTGTTCGAGGACCGAGAGCGCGCGCTACGGAGGTGACGCTTGGCCGAAGGATCCAGCGGCGTCATCGAAAGCAAGAAAGACTTTCAACGGACTCCGCAGGATACCCAGCGGCGGTGGACGATCGAACTCTCTACGGCAGAAGACGGCAAGAAGAAGTGGCACGATCAGGCAGTAAAGGCAGTCAAACAATATCTCGACGATCGCGTCGACGGAGATGAGCCCCGCAGCAAGCTGAACCTGTTTCACGCGAACACAAATATCGTCTTGGCGATCCTATTCGGCCAGATGCCCAAGGTCGATGTCTCGCGTCGATACGCTGACGCCAATGACGAGGCCGCTCGAGTGTCTGCGGAGATGCTCGAGCGGTTCCTCAACTCAGACCTTGAGGACGACTCCGACGATTTCGAGAGCGAAGCGCGGGACGCCCTATTCGACTGGAAGACGGCGGGACTTGGGCAGGTGCGGCTGCGCTACGAGGCCGAGTTCGAGGACGTTGACGAGGTACCGGCGAAACTGAGCCCTGATGGCCAGGAGCTCGCGCCGGCGGTCGCGGCGCATCAGCAGAAGTCGAGCGAGAAGATCGAGACACAATACGTCTACTGGGACGACTTCCTCTGGTCTCCCTGCCGGCGATGGTCGAAGGAGATCCGCTGGGTCGCCTTCCGAAACGAGATGACGCGGGACAAGGCGATCGAGCGCTTCGGGCAGGAGATCGGCAAGCGGCTTCCGCTCGAGGAGCGAGGCGGCAAGAAGTCGGGCGATGTGGATACGCTCAAGGAAGCGTGGTCGCGTATCATCGTCTGGGAGATTTGGAGCAAGGAGGACAAGAGCGTTTACTGGTACTGCAAGGGCTTCGATCGCATTCTCGACGTGCAGAAGGATCCGCTTGGCCTGTCGGGCTTCTTCCCTTGCCCGAAGCCGCTGCTTGCCAATGTCTCGACGATGAAGCTCATCCCGAAGCCGGATTTCGAGCTCGATAGAAACCTCTACGACGAAATCAACGATCTTACCGATCGCATCCGGCGCCTCGAGCGGCAGGCGAAGCTGTGCGGCGCCTACGACAAGTCCTTCCCCGAACTCTCGCGCATCATCGAGGAGACGAACGAAGGCCAGATGATCGCGGTGTCCAAGTGGGCTGGCCTTGCGGAAAAGGGCGGGCTCAAGGGCGTGATGGACTTCGTGCCGATCGACGACGTCATTAAGGGGATCGAAGTGCTCGGCCGCCAGCGCACGGAGAAAATCCAGTTGCTCGATCAGATCATCGGGCTATCTGCGGCCATTCGCGGCCAGGCGGATCCGAACTCGACGGCGACGGCGAACAGAATCGAGGCGGGTTTCGCATCCACGCGGCTCGAGACGGACAAGGACGAGCTCGCGCGCTTCGTATCCGACCTGCAGAAGATCCGCGCCGAGATGGTCTCGCTCCACTTCGATCCGCAGACGATCATCGACCGCTCGAACGCGATGCGCATGGAGATCGATCCGGCAACGAACCAGCCGAACATGCAACTAATCCAAGCCGGGCTTCAGCTCATCAAGAGCGAGTTCTCGAGTTATCGCATCTCGGTCAAGGCCGACACGATCGCGCTGCGAGATTACGCGAGCATGAAGCAAGAACGGGTCGAGGCGATCGGTGCGCTGACGCAGATATTCCAAGCTGGAGTGCCGCTCGTGCAAGAGGCGGGGCCGAAGGTCATCCCGTTCCTCCTCGAGGTGGGCAAGTGGCTGCTAGCGAGTACCAAGGGCTCGCAGCAAATCGAGGGCGTGTTTGATCGTTTCGTGGCCGAGGCCGAAGCCGCGGCGCAGCAGCCGCCTCCGCCTCCCGCGCCCGATCCTCGAATACAAGCCGCTCAGGTCAAGGCTCAGGCGGAGGTCGCGAAGGCCAAGACGGGTATCATGCAGACGCAGGTAGATGCGCAGGCGCATGTTCAGAAGACAGCGCTCGATCTGCGCGCGGCTCAGGCCCAGCATCAGATGGACATGCAGAAGATGGCGGCACAAGCTCAAAGCGATATCGCAAAGCAGGCATTGCAGAACGTCGGGGCGCCAGCCCCAGTGATTCCGATCGGGCGGTGACATGAACCAGATGGATCGTGAGCAGAAGCAGGCGCCTCCGAAGCCCAAGGCCCGCAAGTTCGCGGCACCGGCCATGGCGATGGCGCTTCGGAAGAAGAAGACCGACGAGGACATGATCGAGGAGGCCGAGACGAAAGGCGGCTACTCCAAGCGCGGTGGAGGGATCGGCAGTGGCTAAGCTCACGACGAAGGCGCGCGAAAAGATCCCGGGCAAAGAGTTCGCCGGGCCGGATCGCTCCTATCCCATCGAGGACGAGAGCCACGCGAGAAATGCTCTAGCGCGCGCATCGCAGAACGCGTCGCCCGAGCTGGAGGCGAAGATCCGCGCGAAGGTGCATCGGAAGTATCCGTCGATCGAGATGGCGAAGGCCATCAGAGGCAAGTGATGCCATACATGAGTCGAGCGCAGCAGGGACTCTTTCACTCGCCTAATAGTCCTGTATCGAAAGAGGAAGTTGCGAAATGGGACAAGGAATCCAAGGGCGAGAAGAATCTGCCTGAGTACGTAAAAGCCAAGAAGAAAGATCCGCCTGGCAACGGCAAGAAGTTCGGAGCCTCGGCGCTGGCGCATGCCTTCCGCCAGCAGCCCAAGGAATCGGCCAGCGGCGAAGGAGTCGCGGAGTAGCTATGCGGGGAACGGCTGCAGACGAGCCAGTCGTCAGCAAGGCTCGAACGAAAGAATTCGAGGAAGGATACGAGCGCCTCTTCGGTGACCATCCTCCGATTCGCGGCAAATGGGTCTATGACGAGAGTACCCAGACGCTCGTGCCGGTGGAGAACTACGTTTCGCCGCCGCGCGCCCTCGATGCGCCGGTCATGGTCGGCAGATTCTACGAAAATACCCAGGCTACCGATGGGACGGACATCGGCTCTAGGGCCCGGCACAAGGCCTACATGCACGATAACGGCCTGACCACGGTAGATGACTACAAGCAGACGTGGCAGAAGGCCGCAGAGCACCGTGCGGAAGCCCAGCAGGGGCATCTGCCCGACCCGAAGCGGCGAGAAGTACTCGAGCGGCGATTTTGGGAGATCAACGAGGGGAGGAAGGCTCGGTAATGGCAGGGCTTAGAGAAGCGTTGGAGGCAGGTTACGACGAGATCGATACGGGGACGCCAGCTGAGGCGCCAGTTACCCAGACGGAGACAACGCCTGCACCCGAAAGTGGGCCGACTGAAACAACCGCCCCAGAACGCGCTAGGGACGATTCTGGCCGCTTCGTAGAGCAGAAGGCTGCCCCAGCCCAGAAAACGCCCGCCAAGGCCGCCACGGGGCAGCTGGGGGCCTCCACGGCGACTCCTGCGCCTGTCCAGGGCGTGACTACAGCCACTGCGGCCGCGCCAGCAGGCCCCACCGCCCGAGCTCCGCAGTCGTGGAAGCCGACCGAACGCGAGGCATGGGCTCAGGTCCCCGCCGCAGCTCAGGCGGCCATCCTGCGGCGCGAGCGAGAGGTAGCCATCGCCCTCCAGCAGGCCGCGGAGCACGGAAAGACCTCGCAGGGCTTCCTCGAGGCGATTCGGCCCTATGAGGCCGTGGTTCGCCAGAGCGGCATGGAGCCGGTCAAATACGTCGAGAACCTAGTCCAAACGGCCTACAACCTCTCCGTCGCCCATCCGGCCCAGAAGGCCGAGATCATGGCGGATTTACTCACCCAATTCAGGGTGGTTCCGGCCGATCTCGATGCCGCGTGGGCCCGCCGGCTAGGTGGCCAAGGCATTCTGCCCCAGCAACAGCAGCCGAATCCGGCTCAGTTTCGGGATCCACGGCTCGACCAGCTGCTCGAGCAAGCCGAAACCCAGCGGCGCACTGAGGCTGAGGAGCAAACCGCCGAACTTTCGCAGTCTCACGAGTTTTTCGATGACGTTCGTGGCACCATGGCGGACATCATCGACCTGTGGGCAAAGCAAGGGAAACGCTCGGTATCGGAAGACGAGATCGAAAGGGCGTATAATATCGCGTGTTCCATGAACCCGGATGTAAAGGCCATCATGGATCAGCGGCAGGCAGCACAAGCAGTTGGGACCGTCACAGCGGCCACCCAAAAGGCGCGAGTTGCAGCAAGCAGCGTAAAGACTCAACCGTCGGCGGTGCCAGCATCGACTCCGACGGGCAGAAGGGCGGCCTTGGAGGCTGCCTATGACGAACTAGCATCACGGTGAGAGCCAGAGAGCCCACTCACTGACAGAGCCCCGGCGGCGGGGCGTGGCGAACGAGCATTGGGCTCGTCCACGCGCGAGGTCCGCGATCTAGTCAGTGGGAGGGCCCCATGGCCTTCGCAAACTCCAACGTAAGCGACCTCATCGCCACGGGCATCGAGTCGCGTACGGGCGAGATTGCCGACAACGTGCTCGGCAATAACGCCGCCCTTGCCATGCTTCGAAAGAAGGGCAAGGTCAAGACGGTCTCTGGCGGTACTAGCATCCTGCAGGAACTCAGCTTCAACGTGAACGCGAACGGCGGATGGTACTCGGGTGCTGATCTCCTGCCCGTTCAGGCGCAGGACGTCATCAGCGCGGCTTCTTTCCAGTTCAAGCAGTATGCGGTGCCGGTCATCGTGACTGGCCTCGAGATGCTGCAGAACGCTGGCAAGGAGCGTGTGATCGACCTCGTGGAATCCCGGCTCGAGGTAGCTGAATCCACGATGATGAACGACATCAACACGGGCATCTATAGCGACGGCACGGGCTCGAACGGCAAGCAGCTCACCGGCCTTCTGGCAACCTGTCCGCTCACTGCCAAGGCATCGCAGTCGGACACATACGGCGGGATCAGCCGCTCGACGTGGTCCTTCTGGCGTTCCAGCACGACCACGGGCACCACGATCAACACGGCTCAGACCTGCCAGACCGTGATGAATACGCAGTGGGCGACTCAGGTTCGCGGCGCCGACCGGCCTGACCTCATTCTCATGGACCAGCTCTATTGGGCTGACTATCTGTACTCTCTGCAGGCCATCCAGCGCTTCACCGAGCCGGGCACGGCCGATTTGGGCTTCCCGACGATCAAGTTCCTCACCGCGGACGTCATCCTCGACCCGACCTCCGGCCTCGGCGTGAACGCGACGGGCGTCACGACCAAGACTGCGCTCTTCCTGAATACCAAGTATCTCCACTTTCGGCCTCACAAGGATCGCTACTTCGTGCCGCTTGCACCGAACAAGCGTTACGCGCTGAACCAAGACGTTGAGTCTCAGATCCTCGCGTTCGCCGGCAACCTGACCTGCTCTGGCGCTCAGTTCCAGGGCCGCAACATCGCCACCACGACTTAAGGAGACTGACTTCATGGCCTCCAACTACGCATTCATCGAGCCGGGAGGGGGTTTCCCGAGCATCTCGAACAGCGGAACGTTTAACACGAGTGGCAGCGGCAATCAGGCGCCACTGGCCTTCGGCCTCATTGCTGGTGCTCGTGATCCCACGTATGGCTACGCCGAATTCATGTTCGTAGCTGGTCCCGCGGCGGGCACGGTAGGGGCAGGAGATGCCGTTCTTCTGCTACCGAACACCGTGCAACAGCTCGTCTCCGGCAGTACCGCTTCCCAGGGAGCGGTGGGCATCGCGGTAACGAGCCTGACGGCTGCTAGCGTCTGGGGATGGGCTCAGGTGCAAGGTGTCTGCGATTACGCCCACCTCGACACTGCTGGGACTGGAGCGGTCGGGGCAGCCTGCTTTGTCGGCACCACGGCGGGGCAGCTCCAGACGACTGCAGGCGCGACCGGCTACATCATCAATGGCATCAAGGTCAGTAACTATACGACCACGGCGGCGTCCAAGAGTGCGATCCTCAACCTGTATTGGCCGTGCTACGACGGACGTAACCAGTAGCTAGCCGAAAGGAGACTTATGGCTAGCGCCTACGTATTCATCGAACCGGCAGCCGGCGTCTACGGTGTTAGTAGCACCGGCACCTTCAGCACCGGCGGCGTGCCGGCTGCGAATCCTCCGTTCATGTTCGGCAATGTTCAGGGCGCGACCGATCCCACCTACGGATACGCTGAGTTCATGTTCGTATGTGGGCCAGCCGCTGGCACGTGTCAGTCTGGCGACGCTGTACTGCTCCTCAATAACACGGTTCAGCAACTCGGGACGGCTAGTACCGCGTCCTATGGTCCGGTCGCTTACCTACCCGCTCCCATGACTGCATCCAATGTCTACGGTTGGGCACAGATCATGGGGGTGGCGGATTACTGCAGGATGACGAACACGGTCGTTGCCGTGGGTCTTCCGATGGTCGTCGGCAAGACGATTGGGATTCTGCAGAGCGCAGTGGGCACGACTGGCTACAGGATCGACGGCCTCAAGTGCAGCCAGTATTCAGCGACCACCAATAGCAATAGCGGCATCATGAATCTGTACTATCCGCAGTACGAAGGCAGGCCACAGTAGAACCCGGGCGCCCCGTCATCGGGGCGGGGCGCCTTCTTTACCGGGAGGATTGATGTCAGAGGAAGCAGACGAGGAGATGACTCGGCTCGCAGGACTGGCCGAGGTGCAACAGGCCGAAAATCTGGCCGTGCGGTTCTTCATCGAGCCGCAAGAGGACGAGACTGCGACGAAGAACCAGGGACGCCCGATCTATCGCGACGTCGAGATGGTCGAGATCCGTATTCCTGGCGATCCCGATCTCCGTCGATCCCCGGTGATGCAAGCGGACAAGGACCGATTCCCGAAACAGTACCTCGCATTCAAGCGGAATCAGTCGCAAGAGGCCGTAAGCGGCACGCCGCTCGCGCAGTGGGCCCTTCTCTCCAGAGCCCAGGTGGAGGAGGCCAAGTACCTCGGGGCGCATACAGTCGAGCAGCTCGCCAGCGCTTCGGATGCCTCGATTCAACGGTTTGGTTCCGGCTGGATTTCCATCCGGCAGAAAGCACGCGACTGGCTGCAATCGGCCAAGGACTCCTCGATGCTCTCCAAGCTTCGAAGCGAGCTCGAGGAGCGGGACGCTAAGATCAAGACGATGGAGGAGATGCTCAGGAAGCAGGGCGAGGCGATCGCTTCTCTTGGCGCGAACGGC
>Ga0335070_10009504_pt1 | contig 11393 bp, 10 predicted proteins | sample Lox_Sample_13_FD_206722 | JGI IMG/M metagenome (GOLD analysis project Ga0335070, IMG submission 206722) | Soil microbial communities from Loxahatchee National Wildlife Refuge, Florida, United States - Lox_Sample_1.3 | ecosystem: Environmental > Terrestrial > Soil > Wetlands | place: USA... | reverse complement strand
TGCTATAATATCCCGCTGCCGGTCCGGCCGGCTATCACGAAAACAGTATCTTCTCGCGCAGAGGCGTAAAGATCGTAAATGAATTCAAATGCTTACAGATTTGGCGGCTTTCACGATCCGTGGACATTGCCCTTTCAGACAACAGATTTGGGTTTTCTTTGCGTTCTTGGCGTCATTCGCGAGTGACCGCTTACGCGGGGAGGATCAATGACGGAAGCTGAAGAACTTTACGAAAAAGGGGTCGAAGCCGCTGACAGGGGAAACTTGCTTGCCGCCCTGGCGCTGTTTGAAAAAGCCGTCCAACTGGAGGACAAGCCTGTCTACCAGTCGTGCCTGGCGGTGTGCATCGCCAAGGAGAGGGGCCAGTACAACAAGGCCGTGCAGCTCTGCCGGGACGCGATAGGGGAAGAGCCGGGAAATCCGGTTCACTTTCTCAACCTCGGCAGGATCAGCCTGTTCCAGGGGCGCAAGGAAGAGGCAATTTCGCTGTTCAGGGAAGGTCTCGAACACGGTTTCGATAAAAGGATAGTTGATGAACTCGAAAAGCTCGGCACCCGGAAAAAGCCGGTAATCCCCTTTTTGCACAGGGACAATCCGGTTAACATGTACCTGGGCATTGTCCTGAAAAAGTTGAGACTCAGGTAACCGGCGCCGGGAGAAAAGGGAAATTGAATGAATGTTCAAGAACTTATAGACGCATTCCTTAAGTCAAAGGCGTTCGGCGTTGTCGGGGCCTCGTCCAATCGCGGCAAATACGGCAACAAGGTGCTCCGCTGTTATCTGTCCCACAGCCTGCGAGCGATTCCGGTCAACCCGAAGGAGATTTCCATCGAGGGTATTCCCTGCGTGTCGAGCGTTTCCGACCTGCCCGAAGAGGTAAAAAGCATATCGGTCATCACGCCCCCCCACGTGACTGAGCAGGTCGTGGAAATGGCGGCGGCGAAAGGCATAGAGTACATTTGGATGCAGCCGGGCGCGGAAAGCCCGAGGGCCGTCGAGCTGTGCAGGGAAAACAACATCGGGGTAATCGCCGACGGGAGCTGCCTGCTCGTGGTTCTGGGCTTCTCCGACCATTGACGGCGGCAGAACGGGAAGCCCATGGGAAAAGGCAAGCCGGCGAAAAGGTATTCACAGGCGGCGAGGGTGCATGACATCATCCGCCTCATCGAGGCGCGCTACGGCGTAACCGTCGACGAACTCGCCGAAGAGACGGGCGTCGGCCGGCGCACCATCTACCGCGACCTGGGCGCGATCGGAGAAGCGGGTTATCCGCTCGTTTCCGAGTTGCGGAACGGGATGAAGGTGTACCGTTTCCTGACCCGTTTCAAGGACGTTCCGCCAATCAGCTTCACCCTCCAGGAACTGATGACCCTCTCTTTTCTCAGGTCGCAGCTCGATTTTCTCAAAGGGACGCCATTCCAGGAGGACATGGAATCAGTTTACAGAAAGATAAATTCCGTCCTCCCTCCACGATATGCAGCCCACATGGAACGCATTGCCGGCGTGTCAACGCCGCTCCTGCAGGGCCGACGGGATTACGGGAAGTCCTCCGCCATCCTGAAAACCATACGGGAGGCCCTGCTGTACCAGTATTCCCTGTCGCTCGAATATATGACGGGCGGAAACGGCAGAAAAGAGAAGTACCCGGTTGACCCTTACACCCTGGTGTCCTACAAAGGCGGATTATACCTGCTCGGCTTCGCCCATAACCGCCGGGCGCTGCGGACATTCGCGGTGGAAAGGATATCCGGGGCGGAGATATCCAGGGAACGCTTCGAAATTCCCGAGGATTTCAACCCCGCCGAATTTTTCAGCTCGGCTTTCGGCATAGTCGGGGAGAAGGCGATGCCGGTCAGGATGAGGTTCTCGCCCCGAGTGGCCCATGCCGTAAAGGACAGGGTATGGCACCCCAGCCAGAATGTGGAGAAAAATGACGACGGCAGCGTTGTCATTGCTTTCGAGGCGGGCGGGCTGATGGAAATCGTTTCATGGGTCCTGTCGTACGGGGAAAACGTGGAAGTTCTCGGTCCGCCTGAATTAAGGGTGGAAGTGGAAAGAACCATAAAGAGCATGTCCGGGCTATATGAGACCGGCTGAAATGCTCTCCGCATTGACAAAAAGCCCCCGATGCATTATAAAATTAGCCTTTCGCTCGGCGTCCGGGGTTTGAACCTGCCTTCATCAACACCACATGGCGGCTTTCTCGCAAAGCTAATGGCACCGTTTTTGACAGTGTGGGTTGCAATGATACACTTTTAGAGAAATTCCGCGTGCCTGGATGCGTCCGGAGAGGCTTTTTCCGAGGATTTGCGGATGTTTTTTCCCGGCTGAAAGGCGATTTCGAAATTGTTCGCTGATGCGAAAGCGATAGTGTTCGACCTCGACGGCACCCTTTATGTCAATGAGGCACTCGCAGAGGAGATCAGGGCCAGCGCGGCCGGATATGTAGCATCTTTGAAAGCGATTGACATTTCAGCTGCCAAACGCCTGCTGGAGGACGCCCGGAAGAGGCTGTCGGACGGGAGCAGCCTGAAATCCACCATTTCAGCTGCCTGCATTGAAGTGGGTGGGGATATCCGTCTCCTGCACGATCATTTTTCAATTGAAATAAGGCCCGAGATGTTTCTCGACCGGGACGAGGAACTGGCGACGGTCCTCGGCAGGCTTTCCGGCATCGCGGAGCTTTTCATTTACACAAACAACAACCGCTTCCTTTGCGGAAGGATATTGGAGTGTATCGGTGTCTCCGGGTTTTTCCGCCGGGTCTTCACGATCGAGGACAGCTGGCGCCCCAAACCCGACATGATCGCGTTGCGGCAGGTCTTCACCGGTATCGGGAGGCCTCCGGGGGAGTGTGTTTTTATCGGCGACAGGTATGACGTCGACCTGCGATTGCCGGCATCGCTCGGAAGCCCGGTATGTCTGGTAAAATCCGTGCGGGAGCTCAAGTATCTGCTTCAGAAGATCGCGGATCATAAAGAAAGAGCCTGAATCCGTGACGCCTTCACGCCTTCGACTGCGCGGAACGCCTCGGTTTTTTGCATTCCAGCGGGATGAGGCCGCCCGACGAAGTTCACCCGTTGTAAATGGCATGTTGCGACGTCGGCGGCGTTGAACCACGGCATCCCGCTTGCTCGGCGTTCACGCGTCACGGATTCAGGAAGAGTATAACCGGAACAAGCGATTTGCCTCCGGGACACTCTGATTATTTATAATTTACTGCGAGTCGCTGCTTCTGCTTGAAGAAAGGGCTGCTAATATGGGAATCCGCATAGAAAAAGATACACTCGGGACGGTGGAGGTGCCCGACCAGGCCTATTACGGGGCGCAGACCGCAAGGGCGATCATAAATTTCCCCATATCCGGCCTGAAACCGCACCCGGCCCTGGTCTGGGCGACCCTGGTGATTAAAAAATGCGCCGCCATGGCAAATATGTCGACCGGCAGGCTGGACGGGAAAATCGGCGAAACGATTGTAACCGCGGCCGACGAGGCGCTGCAGGGCAGATATGACGCCCATTTCGTGGTGGACCCATTTCAGGCGGGTGCCGGCACTTCACATAACATGAATGTCAACGAGGTTCTGGCCAACCGCGCGGAAGAGCTCCTGGGAGGAAAACGCGGCGAATATGCCATGGTCCATCCCAACGACCACGTGAATATGGCCCAGTCCACCAACGACGTCTTTCCCACCGCCATGCGGCTGGCCTCCCTCCGCATGATCTCTTATCTCCGCCCGGCTCTGGAAAGGCTCTCCGGGGCGCTACGCGGTAAAGGGGCGGAACTGGACGGGGTCCTGAAATCGGGCCGCACCCATCTGCAGGATGCGGTTCCTATCAGGCTGGGACAGGAGTTTGAGGCATATGCGGTTTCCATCGACAAAAACATCCTTACTCTTGGAAAATGCCTGGACTGCCTTTGCGAACTCGGCATTGGCGGCACCGCGGTGGGGACGGGACTCAACGCGGAGCCTGCCTACATCATCACTGTAGTCGAAAAGATCGCAGAAATAAGCGGCTTCCCGGTATTTTCTTCACCGAACCTCATCGAAGCGATGCATAGCATGGACCCTTTCGTGCGTCTCAGCTCCGCGCTCAAGGGACTTGCCGTCAATCTGACCCGGATTGCAAACGATCTGAGGCTTCTTTCGTCGGGTCCCATGACAGGGTTTAATGAAATAAACCTGCCGCCGGTCCAGCCGGGTTCGTCGATCATGCCCGGCAAGGTCAACCCGGTCGTCGCCGAAATGGTCAACATGGTTTCCTTCCAGGTGATCGGCGCGGATACCGCGGTGACAATGGCGGCCCAGGCAGGGCAACTTGAACTCAATGTCATGATGCCGGCGATAATCTACAACCTTCTTTTTTCCATGGAAATCCTGAAAAATGCGGTGTTCAAGCTGAGCGAATCGTGCATCGAGGGCATCACGGCAAATGTGAGCCGTTGCTCCGAATTCCTGGAAAAATCCATGGGGCTTGCCACCGTTCTTGCCCCGTACATCGGGTACGCGGCCGCCGCCGAGGTTGCCAAGGAATCGGTCAGAACGGGCCGCAGTTCCAAAGACATAATCATTTCGCGGCAGCTGCTTTCGCCCAAGGCGCTGGCGGAAATAATCGATCCGTATCCGCTCACGACTCCGGGAATACCGGGGAAAAGAAACAGCTGAGAAGGTTCGTTCGTAAATTCAGGGACGTTTCAACACTTCTTCAGAGAAGTGTCGTTTCGAACAAAGCGGGAAATCTTGAGGTTTTTACACTATCCATAAAAATCTCTCCCCCTTTGGCCCAAATGACAATATCCTGCCGGCCCGAAATATGCCGGATTGTCGGAAAACAAATGAAACATCTGGACTTATGGGAGAATTTGTTTAAAACTAGTTCATGCAGGGTAATAGTTAATCAGGTTGCCCGGTATATAAAAAAGGAGGAAGTGCCATGCAAGAAGAAGTGAAAAAGGTTTTGGATTTGATCCGTCCGGCCCTCCAGGCCGACGGCGGAGATGTTGAACTTGTGGAAGTTACCGATGACGGTATCGTAAAAGTGAAGCTTGTCGGCGCCTGTGGCCACTGCCCGATGTCGACCATGACCCTCAAGAACGGCATTGAAAAGACTCTGAAGCAGAAAGTCCCAGGGGTAAAGGAAGTCGTCGGGGTATAGGTCGCTGCCGGGCAAAAGAAACCTGAATCCTTGGCGTTCAGACGCCACGCATTCAGGGGGTAATTAACAGCAGCCATTCTTCTCACGAGGAGGTGTGCCATGGCTTTCAAGGTGAAGTCTTTCGGGATGGAAATCAGGCCCATGAAGACCATGCAGGAATTGCAGCAGCTGGATGAGATGGTTAACAGCTTTCTGGCGGGCAGCGGCGCGAAAAAGCTGATCTCGGTTTCAGACGCTTCCGCCACCGATGATACGGGGGAGACTATCGGATTGATAAGGGTTATTGCCTACGAGGATTGACGGAAAGAAACGCGGCGAAATGCCGCGTTTCTTGTTTGTGCACAGGACTTATTCCTGATATGGCATTCCTGAGACGAAAAAGAAAGAAGGGTATTTTCCGCACGCTCCGGTTTTACGCCAGGCTGAGGAGAAATACCGAAGCAGTCCTTTCAAAGGGGAACAGGGTTGAGCTGTTCCCACAGGGGGGCGATTTTTTCCCGGCCCTTTTCCGGGCGTTTAGCTCGGCGGCAACGAGCATCTGCGTTGAATTCTATACGATAAAGGATGATCTTACCGGGAAAGCCTTCGCCGCGGCGCTTGCGGAGGCGGCGTCCAGGGGGGTGCGGGTTTCGCTGATTTACGACTATATCGGCTGCCTGGATACGCCCGCCTCGTATTTCAGGCGGCTGGAAAGAGTCGGGGTCAGGTGTCTTCCGTTCAACAGGCCGGCCTTCAGGCGCCTGCACTGGCTCGATAAACGGGACCACAGGAAGGTCGCGGTAATAGACGGCAAAACCGCTTTTCTCGGAAGCCTCAATATCGGTGACGAATACGCCGGATACGGCGAAAACACGAAACGCTGGCGGGATGTGGGCCTGCGCCTCGACGGCCCTTCCGTCGCGGAACTGATGAAGATTTTCCGCCTGACATGGGAGAAAGAGGACGGGAATCCGGCTGACTGTCCGCCGGACAGCGGATCATCTCCCGATGCGTGCGGGGATGACGATGTCATGATTGTTAACGGGACCCCCCACCACAACCGTTCGCTGATTCGCAGCGCTTTCCGGATGGCCATGGCCGGTGCATCCGATGAAATCAGGATAATCACGCCTTATTTCATTCCCGGTCCTCGCGTGGTGCGGTCCCTGCTTCGCGCCTCGGCGCGCGGAGTGAAAATACAGATCATGCTCCCTTCCATCAGCGACGTTCCCGTAGTCAAGCTCGCGAGCAGGGCTTACCTCACGCCGCTCCTCAAGGCAGGTATTGAGATATACGAACGCGAGGGGACAATCCTGCATGCCAAGGTTATGCTGGTTGACGACTGCTGGGTTACCCTCGGCTCCGCCAATTTCGATTACCGGAGTTTTCACAGGAACCACGAGGTCAACGTCATCGTCGACAGCCGGGAGTTCGCTTCCCAGGTGGAGCGGATGTTCGCCGAAGACCTGGCGAAATCGCGCCGGGTCAATTTTTCCGAATACCAGAAAAGAGGCCTGTTCGAACGGTTCCTGGAGCGTCTGTGTGATCCCATAAGCAGGTTTTTGTGAAAATTCAGCCGTTGGCCGTTGGCCGCTAAGTCATTGATACCGATGCGGCGATTCCATATGCAAAAATTCAGTAGGGGCGAGGCATGCCTCGCCCTTGATTTTTCAGCGCATAGAGGATTGTGGGCGACGCATCCAGCCGCCGCGGCCGAAACTGCTCCGGCGGAGGCGGCTGCGTCACCCCTACGGTTGAATATTACCTGAATCCGTGACGTCTGAACGCCGAGGCAAGCGGAATGCCGGGGTTTGAACGCCGCTGACATCCTTTCGCGCCTGTTACGCCGGGTGAACTTCGCCAAGAGGTCTCATCCCACGGGATTGCAGGAAACCGAGGCGTTCCCCGCAGTCGAAGGCGTGAAGGCGTCACGGATTCAGATATTAATTACTCGCCCAGGTACGAGACCGTTTCACAGAGGTTCAACATCCAATAATGACCAATTCCCTTCAGACTATACCCCTTCCCATCGACTCAATAATCCCGGAGCTGAAACAGGTCGTTTCGGAAAACGCCAACGTGGTGCTGCATGCCCCGCCGGGCGCCGGCAAGACGACCAGTGTCCCGCTTGCCCTCCTCGACCTGCCTTCGCTGCAAACGGGGCGCATCATCATGCTGGAGCCGAGGAGGCTGGCGGCGTCCCACGCTGCCCATCGCATGGCTTTCCTGACCGGCGGCCGGGTCGGGGAAACCGTGGGTTACACCATCCGTTTCGACAGCCGGGTAACCGGAAAGACACGAATCGAGGTCGTCACAGAAGGGGTGCTGACCCGGAGGCTACAGAACGACCCGTGTCTTGAAGGCGTATCCATGGTCATCTTCGACGAGTTCCATGAAAGGAGCCTCCATGCCGATCTGGCTCTGGCCCTCTGCCTGGAGGTGCAGCGGGAGGTCCGGCCAGACCTGAAGCTCCTGGTGATGTCAGCGACTCTCGATTGCGCGGCGGTGGCGTCCCTCCTTGGAAACGCGCCGGTAGTCGGCTCACCGGGCAAGTCGTTCCCGGTGGAGGTAAAATACCTTGAAAACGCTGGTCACTCTCCTCTGCCGGCGCAGATGGGCGCTGCAATCCGCCGCGCGCTGGCGGAAACCGAGGGCGATATCCTCGCCTTCCTGCCCGGGGCTCAGGAAATCCGCGCCTGCTGTGAGCTGCTCCTGAATGAATTACGGGACTTTTCGGGAGCGATCCTGCCGCTTTACGGCGATCTGCCCTATTGTGAGCAGGAACGGGCCATACTTCCCTCGCGGGAGAGAAAAATCGTCCTCGCCACCAATATCGCCGAAACGAGCCTGACCATCGAAGGGGTGCGCGTCGTCATCGACAGCGGCCTTTCCCGGATGCTGCGCCATGACCCGTCGAACGGCATGAACCGGCTGGTTACCGTCAGGGAATCCGGGGCTTCCGCCGAACAGCGGAAGGGGAGGGCAGGCAGGCTTGCCCCCGGCGTCTGCTACCGTCTTTTCGGCAGCCACACCTTTGCCGCTATGACAGGTTTCTCTCCGCCGGAAATTACAGTCTCCGACCTTTCCCCACTGATGCTGGAGCTGGCCGTGTGGGGGACCACGGATCCGCTGTCGCTCTCATGGCTCGATCCGCCGCCGGAGGCCGGAGTGACCGCCGCCAGGCGTCTTCTTCAAGAACTCGGGGCACTGGACGGCAAGGGCCTTGTCACGGACGTCGGCCGGAAAATGGCCTGTTTTCCGGTTCACCCCCGCCTGGCGCGGATGCTGATCAGGGGAAAAGAAATGGGGCTGGCGGAAGCGGCCTCGTGCATGGCGGCCCTAATCAGTGAACGCGATATTTTCCGCTACCGGCCGGGCGAGGTTGCTCCGGTCTGCGAATCGGACCTGCTGGAGCGCTACGAAGCGCTTCGAGGCCGGACGCGGCCGACCAGCGGACATGTCCAGGGGACGGCGATGGCAGCGGTTGAACGCACGGCCGCACAACTGGCCCGTCTCGCCGGCGTCGGTGTTTCAAAAGCACTTTCCGGCACTGGTCCCGGCCCCGAGGACACGGCGAGACTCCTTATGGCCGCCTATCCGGACCGGATTGCCCGGCAGCGGGAAGGAGAAAAGGACAGGTATCTGCTTGCCGGCGGCCGGGGGGCGCGCCTCTCCGGGAAAAGCGGTGTCCGCGATCGGCATTTCATTCTCGCGGTGCACGTGGATGCGGGGGAAAAGGGAGAAGGCGTTATACATCAGGCCTGTGCCCTTTCACCGGACTTGATCCGGTCCGAATTCGGCGGCTGGACCGTCAAGGAAAAGAAGACCGGCTGGGACTCAGGGAAGGAAAGGGTTATGGCGTGGGAGACCGAGAGCATTGGGGCGGTTATCCTTTCCCAGGTGCAGGCCCGGCCGTCCGACGCCGAGGCTGTTCCGGTCCTCCTCGACATAATCCGCGGTTCAGGGATGGAAATCCTTGGCTGGGACCGTCAGTCGCGGCAGTTCCGGGGCCGGGCTCGGCTGGTCCGCGAAATTTTCCCCGACGAAAACTGGCCGGACTTGAGCGACAAGCATCTCATGGAGCGCCTCGAAGAATGGCTCGGGCCGTTTCTCGGCGGGGCGCGGAGCAGGCAGGATATCGAGTCGGTCGGTGTCCTTTCCGCATTAAAGTCGCTCATGACATGGGATCAGTTAAGGCGCCTCGAAGAGCTTGCACCGACGCATATTACCGTGCCGAGCGGAAACCTGATCGAGATCGACTATGAACCGGAAGAAGGGCCGGTGCTGGAGGTCAAGCTGCAGGAAATGTTCGGTCTGGCCGACACGCCGGCCATTGCCGGAGGCCGGGTCAGGCTGCTGCTGGCGCTTCTTTCCCCCGCCCGGCGGCCGGTCCAGTTGACGAGGGACCTAAAAGGCTTCTGGGAAAATGCATACCACGAGGTAAAGAGGGAGCTGAAAGGGCGTTATCCAAAGCATCCGTGGCCAGACGACCCGTGGAACGCCGTGCCGACCAGGATGACGACACGGATGATGAAAAATTCCGGCAAATGAAAAAACCCCCTGGTTAATGAAACCAGGGGGTTTTTTGTCATGTTTCGAATTTCTCACACCGGTCCGCGATTGCGGAACGGCTATTTGAGCAGCCCGCCGCCGGGAAGCGACGGGCTACCTAGGGCAACCTTCTTTACAGCGGGTTACAGGGCGAAGCATATAAAGTGTAGTCCACATAAAAGCAGCCCTCCTTTCGATTTTTTTAAGAAGTCGCATCCGGCTATGGTTTCAGGCTGGATTCATCGGGCCTCGAATTGTCCGGTAATGCAACATCAAGGGATTTCGCGTTGTTATCGGATTTCCTCGTTCTGTTAAATGATAATGCCTCACTATCCAAATGTCAATGGCGCCAATTGCATTATATGCATTTTTTGATTATTCTGGCGAGAGCTCCTTCCCTGGCGCCAAGCGCTCCGTGTGGGCAGAGTTCCCTGCAGCAGAAGCAGCGGATGCAGCGGTCATAATCGAAGATCAGGGTCCCGTTTTCCATTTTAATGGCCCTGGGCGGGCAGGCGTCCCGGCAGATTCCGCACAGGCGGCATTTTCCTTCCAGTGCGTAGGGCCTGGAGGTGAGATGCCGGCGCAGGCGGTTTTTCAGGAAAGGCGGCAGCCCCCACTGGACATCGGTTGAGCGGGGCAGGCGGAAGCCGCTTGTTTTCGCTTCGTCGAGCGGGACTCCGGATGTCCTTATGGTCGAACGGTCGGAGCCGTCCATGGCGAGCCGTTCCGCGGCTCTTTCCACGTAAAGGAGCTTTTTCGGTATACCTGCAATCTCGGCGGCGATAACGTCAACGGCGACAGGGTTTGTGCCCGCAAGCAGCAGCCCCGCATGGCGCGGATCGCCGTTCCCCGGTCCGTCCCCTTCCATGGCCGTGACGGCGTCTACGATGTTAAGGTCCGGTTTCCTCAACAGGTATATTTCCAGGAGCATCCTGGCGAAGAGCTCCCTGTCGACCCCCGCCTTCAGGTGCCAGGCGATCTTCGCCGGCCCCGCCACCGCTCCGAAGAGGTTCTTCACGGAGCAGGTAATGGTCATCATTTCATGGGTTTTCAGCTTGGGAAGATTGATGATCCGGTCGGCCTCCATGTAAGGCCTGCCCAGCTCGAAACGCTTGAACACGCCTGTGCCGGGCACCTCGACGGTTTCCTCGAATACCGCCAGCTGTGCCCCCGTTTCCCGGATGACCTCCATCATGCCGCTTTTTTCCGCGACGGCTTTGCATCTCCCGATCCCCGGGCTGTCTCCCACCAGCGGCAGCCCGCCGCACTCCAGCACCAGCTCGATGACGGCCCGCAGTACCTCCGGGTGCGTCGTAACCGCCGCCTCCGGCGGCTTGGCGGAAAGCATGTTCGGCTTGAGCAGGACTTTTTCGCCCGGCTTGACGAAGGCATCCATTCCTCCCAGCGGCTCCAGCAGGCGGATGACGGCCGATTTTATTTCATCCCGGCCATAGCCGGATGCTTTTTCGATGGTGACAAGATTCATGAATGAATAGTGGCTCATTTTTCGGTGATTGTCAAAGGAAAGAATGGGAATGCACTCGCAACCCGGGATTGTTGTTCTAATGAGCTATCTCTGGCATCGACTCCTGCTTGCTATCTTTCTGACAGGAACCTTTGTTTGACAACCGCAATCCACCAATAGCCACATCAATTATCATTTTCGACATGAATCTTCTTGTCTGTTGCAAGTAATCGACGATTCGC